>Ga0210388_10004934_pt1 | contig 10406 bp, 7 predicted proteins | sample IncBWC19OmetaG_FD_155485 | JGI IMG/M metagenome (GOLD analysis project Ga0210388, IMG submission 155485) | Forest soil microbial communities from Barre Woods Harvard Forest LTER site, Petersham, Massachusetts, United States - Inc-BW-C-19-O ...
AGGAAGGGCAGATCGTCGAGGGGATCGTCAAGAACCTCACCGAGTACGGCGCCTTCATCGACCTCGGCGGCATCGACGGCCTCCTGCACATCACCGACATGTCCTGGGGACGCGTCACGCACCCCTCGGAGCTGTTTCAGGTCGGCGATCACGTGCGGGTCAAGGTCCTCAAGTTCAACGCCGAGACCGAGCGCGTCTCCCTCGGCTTGAAGCAGATCAGCGAGGATCCCTGGACCCACGCCCAGGAGAAGTACCCGCCGGGCACCGTGGTGCGCGGCAAGGTCGTCTCGCTCAAGGACTACGGCGCGTTCATCGAGCTCGAGGAGGGGATCGAAGGGTTGGTCCACATCTCAGAGATGTCCTGGACCCGCCGGGTGAAGCACCCGTCCAAGGTGGTGGCCGTCGGTGACACGGTCGAGGCGGTCGTGCTCGACATCGACCCGCGCCAGAACCGCATCAGCCTCGGCATCAAGCAGCTGGAGCCGAACCCCTTCGCTTCTCTCAAGGAGAAGTACCCGCCGGGCACGGTGGTCAAGGGCGTCATCCGCAACATCGCCGACTTCGGGATCTTCGTGGAGATCGAAGAGGGGATCGACGGCCTGGTGCACGTCTCGGACCTCTCGTGGACCCAGCGGGTCAAGCACCCGTCGGAGCTCTATCAGAAGGGTGACGAGGTCGAGGCGGTCGTCCTCAACATCGACTTCGACGGGGAGAAGCCCAAGGTGTCGCTCGGCATCAAGCAGCTGGTCCCCGATCCGTGGGATCGCATCCCCTACGACTACCCGGTGGGCAAGATCGTCGAGGCCAAGGTGATCAAGGTGCTCGACTTCGGCGCCTTCGTGGAGATCGAGAAGGGGGTCGAAGGCCTCATTCACGTCTCCGAGTTCTCGGAGGAGCGGATCGAGGACGCCAAGCAGTTCGTCAAGCCGGGCCAGACCCTCAAGGCCGAGATCATCGGCGTCGACACCGCCGAGCGGAAGATCGGTCTGTCGTTCCGCGGCGCCACCCGCGCCGAGGAGCTGGCCGACGCGCAGGGGTTCTCCGGCGGTGCGCCGACGGCGACCCTCGGCGACGTCATGCGAGACAAGCTGGCGGCGCTCTCGGCGCAGGTCCCGGGCAAGAAGACCAAGGCCGAGCCCGAGCCCGAGGCCGAGGACGACGAGTCGTCCAAGTAACGTCGACTAGCGAAGAGAGCAGCGAAGGGCACGAATGACCCCGGCGACCCGCACGCTGGCGTGGCTGCGCCAGTTTGCGAAGCTCTGGGGCTTTGCGCTCTTCTGCGTCCTCATCGTCTACATCTTCCGGGAGGTCGTCCTCCCGTTCCTGTTCGCCATCTTGGTGGCGTACATCCTGGCGCCGCTGGTCGATCGCTTCAGCCGGCTGCGCGTGGGCGGAAAGCCGTTCCCGCGCGCGGCCGCGGTGATCATCCTCTACGTCAACATCATCGCCGTCCTCAGCCTCTTCATCGGCTACTTCGTGCCGAAGCTGTCAGGCGACTTCGCGCGCCTGTTTCGTGAGTCGCCCCAGCTGTTCGCCAAGGTCAATCGCGAGTGGCTGCCGCGGGCAGGGGCCTGGGTCGACCAGCACTTCGGCGCCGAACAGGGGGAGGGGACCGAGGACGTCATCACGGGGCCGGTCGCCCCGCCGTCGCCGCATTCCATCATTCTCGAGCCGATGAGCGAGGGACGCTACCGGGTCGACCTCGACACGCTGGCCCTGGAGGTGCGTCCCGGCCCCGACGGCCGGTACGTCATCGCGCCGCCGCACTCCGAGGAGTCCGGCGGCGGTGGCGGCGGAAAATGGGAGCGGTCGATCAAGCAGTGGCTGTCGGAGCGGCTCAAGTCGACCGAAGGGGAGAGTCAGCGCGCGCTGGAGTACGGCCAGAAGTTCATCGGCGCCGTGGTCGCCGGGATCGGACGCCTCTTCCTGGTGCTGATGGTGGCGGCGTTCATCCTGGTCGATCTGGTCCGCATCCAGGACTTCCTGCGGTCGCTGGTGCCCGAGCAGTACCAGGTCGACTACGAGCGGATCGCGACCGGGATCGATCATGGCCTCTCGGGCGTCATCCGCGGGCAGCTGGTGATCTGCTGCATCAACGGCGTCTTCACTTACGCCGGCCTTCGCCTCTTCCACGTGAAGTACCCGCTGCTGCTGGCGGGGATCGCGGCCACCATGAGCCTGGTGCCGATCTTCGGGTCGATCCTCTCATCGGTCCCGATCGTGGCCATCGCGCTCATCTCCTCGGGCACCTTCGATCTGCGGCAGGGCGTGTTCGTGCTCGCCTGGATCATCTGCATCCACCTCCTCGAGGCCAACCTCCTCAATCCCAAGATCATGGGCGACGCGGCCAAGATCCATCCGGTGCTGGTGGTGTTCGCGCTGATCGCCGGTGAGCACAGCTATGGCATCGTGGGCGCGCTGTTCGCCGTCCCGGTCGCCTCGATCATCCAGACGATCTTCACGTACTACCGCAAGCGACCCCGCCAGCCCACCTCGGTCGTGGTGGTCTCGTCGACGCCCTAGAGCGCAAGGACCTGAGGCGCGCGATCCGGACCGGCGATCAACGCCGATCGGTTGGGAACCTCGTGCCAGCCGGCCCGCTTGGCCACGTCCTGGTCCGCCTCGACGACCAGCGCCCGCAGCCCCTCGTGCGGGACGCGGCGACCGTTGCGACCGGCGTCGTGCTTGGCCTGACAGACCGGGCAATCGGTGATTCCCTCGATGCTGAGATAACGAATGGGATACGCGCACCCGGTGGCGGCGAAGCAGCGGCCGTTGGTCGCCGCCAGCGCGATCCGCAACGGCGCCGCGCCGATCTCGGCCAGCAGACCGTCGACGAACGTCAAGCTGTTGCGCAGCGCCGCGTGCACCGCCGCCGGCGACGGCGTCGGCTGATCCAGAATCCCAGCGTCGTGCAGGAAGGCCAGGAAGAGATGAAACAGATGCTCGCTCGCCGAGCGCCCGCGGATGTTGCGGCGCAGGAAGGCCGGTGTGCTCTCCAGCATCTTCTCGCGGATCGTCTCGAAGGTGGTCTCCCCGAGCTCGGCGATCGAACCGAACAGCCAGGAGCGGAACCGGAACGGATCGGCATCCTCGGCCGGCGTGCTGCCGTCGTGCGCGAGGCCAACGCGCCCGACGAGCGCCTCGGCGCGTGTGTCCTTCACCAGATTGTAGAGATCGACCTCGACGGTTTCGGCGCGTGGACGTTTTTGCAAGAGGACGTCCCCCCCCTGCACGAAGCCGAGGCCATAGCCCTCGACTGTGCGCGCTTCGCCCCGCACGTACAGGGCGGCGCGCGCCGAGAACAACGCACAGGCCAGGTTCTCAGGCTCGTTTCCGAAATAGGCGACGAGGTGCCTCACGACGCAAATAGAAGTATACGGACCCTTCCATGAAAATCACGGAGATCTACAGCAGCATCCAGGGGGAAACCCAGTACGCAGGTCTACCGTGCACGCTCGTGCGCACGACCGGGTGCGATCTGCGCTGCGGCTACTGCGACAGCGCCTTCGCCTTTCATGGAGGGCGGGAGATGACCTTGGAGGACATCGCACGCGAGGTCGACCGTCTCGGCGCGCCGCTCGTGCTGCTCACCGGCGGCGAGCCGATGCTGCAGCGGGAGCTTCCCGCCCTGGCGGGGCGCCTTCTGGGCGCCGGCTTCAAGGTCATGATCGAAACCTCGGGCGCACACTCGCTGGAGACGCTTCCGGATGAGGTCGTCCGGATCGTCGACGTCAAGACGCCGGCCTCGGGCGAATCGCACCGCATGCGGTGGGAGCTGCTGGCCGGGCTGCGGCCGCGGGACGCGGCCAAGTTCGTGGTGGCAGATGAAGGAGACTATCGGTGGGCGTGTGACGTCATCCGCGAGCACGACCTCGGCCGCCGCACGGAGGTGCTGCTCTCACCCGTCCACGGGCGGCTCGACCCCAAAACCCTCGTCACCTGGATGTTGCGGGATCGACTCCCTGCGCGGCTCAATCTGCAGCTGCACAAGTATGTCTGGGATCCGGAAGCCCGCGGCGTATAGCGTATAAAAACCGGCACTTGCTGGCGGAGCGCCAAGATCCGGGATAAGATATTTCAATTGACAGGCCTTGCCGCGGCCTGTTAGCTTCCGGACGAAATTTAGGCAGTAACTGTCCAAAAACGTTAAAGAAAACTCGTCGAGGAGACGAGCTTTGGAGAGTCCCGACTCCATGGACGACGAGCACTTTGGAAACTGCCTTCGACGCGCGAGAGAAGAAAAATCTCTCACGGTTGGTGACGTTTCTGCATCGACGAAGGTTCCACGTTCGGCGATCGAGCTGTTGGAATCAGGATCGCTGAGCGGTCTGCCGGCGCATGTGTTCGTGCGCGGTTTCATTCGATCGTATGCCAAGGCGGTCGGAATCGCAGAGGCGCAGCCACTCGGGCTCTACGATCGCGCCATCAACCGGGAGAGCGAGGCGGCGCGCGCCAAGTCGGTGAGCCCCGTCGTCGATCCGAGCCTCGCCGGCGGCGCCGTCGAGGAGGACGACGCCGGTCGGCGCCGTGGGCTCGGTCTGGCGGTCTTCGTGATCATCTTCGTTTTGATCGCGACGATCACGCTGTCGTTGCTCCTGCGCCGTCCGCCGCAGTCGGGTGAAGGTCTCTCGCAGCTTCGGCCGACACCGGCGCAAGTTGTCGGTGCCGATACGCCCGCCACGTCGCCGCGCCCGTCCGACACGCTCGCCTGACCTGCTGACGGCTGACCGAGTAAGATGAGGCCTGATGGCCTCTCTCTCGACGCCCGCGATCGTCCTGCGCGCGGTGAGCTACGGCGAGGCCGATCGGATCGTGACGCTGTTCGGGCGCGAGACCGGCCGGCTGTCGGCGCTGGCGCGCGGCGCGCGCAAGAGTCAGCGCCGGTTCGCCGGCGGGCTCGGCCTCTGCGCGGTCGGCGTCGCCTCGCTGCGCGAGCGCCCCGGCGCCGATCTCCTGACGCTGGAGGGGTTCGATACCACGACCTCTCATCCGACGCTCGGGACCGACGTGGCGCGGATGGCGCACGCCGCCTACGCGGCGGAGCTGGTCACCAAGCTCTGCGCTCCGCGCCAGGTCGAACGAGCGGTCTACGATTGGTTGGCGGAGCTGCTGGGCCTCCTCGATGCCGAGGGGGCCAGCGCCGAGCGGCTGCGGGTGTTCGAGCTGGGGCTGCTGGGCGGGCTCGGCTTCGGTCCTGTGGTCGACCGCTGCGCCGCCTGCGGGGAGAGCGCCCCTGGCAGGGCCTTCCGCTGGGATCCCGACCGGGGCGGCACCGTCTGTGTCGCCTGCGCGCGCGCCGGGCGGCCCATCTCGGCGGAGGCGCGGGCGGCGCTCACGCACCTGTCGCAGGTCCCGCTGCGGGCGGCCGGCGGTGAGACATTGTCGTCCGACGTGAACCGCGACTGCCGCGAGGCGCTGCTGGAGATCATCAACCACCACATCAGCGGCCCATTGAAGTCGGTGGAATTCATTGCCAAGCTGAGCGCAGCCAACCGATGAGCCGGCCAGCGTTGCTCGGGATTCGCCACGTCGCGCTCACCATCCGGGAGCTGGAGGCAGCCGAGAAGTTCTGGGTTGCGGTGATGGGCTACCAGGTGGAGTGGCGCCCTGATGCGGACAACGTCTATCTGCGCGGCGGCCGGGACAACCTGGCCCTGCACCGGGGCGACGTCTCCGAGGGCGGCCAGCTGGACCACCTGGGGATCGCCGTCCCCACGGCCGCCGACGTCGACGCCTGGGCGGCGCACTTGACCGAGCACGGCGTGTCGCTGAAGGCAGAGCCCAAGACCCACCGCGACGGCTCTCGTTCGCTCTACTTCCGCGGACCGCAAAACCTCCTCATCCAGATCATCCACCATGTGCCCATGACGTGAGGGAGCTCTTCGACTAAAGTCTCCCGCCCATGCCCGCGTCATCGCTCGAACAGATCGTCAGCCTGGCCAAGCGCCGGGGGTTCGTCTTTCCGTCGTCCGCTGTTTACGGTGGGCTCGGCAGCACCTGGGACTACGGCCCCCTGGGCGTCGAGCTGAAGAACAACGTCAAGCGCGCCTGGTGGCGCTCGGTCGTTTACGACCGTGATGACATGGAGGGGCTCGACGCCGCGATCCTGATGAACCGGTTGGTCTGGAAGTACTCCGGCCACGAGGCGACCTTCTCGGATCCGATGACCGACTGCCGGAGCTGCAAGGCGCGCCCCCGCGCCGACCACGTCTTCGCGGCGCAAAAGGGGCGCGACCCGATCAACGTCGCCGAGATCAACGCCGCCATCGAGGCCAAGGAGCTGAAGTGCCCGAAGTGCGGCGCCACCGATCTGACGCCGGCGCGCCCGTTCAACCTGATGTTCAAGACCACCGTCGGGCCGGTCGACACCGGCGACGATTCGGGCCTCGCCTACCTGCGGCCGGAGACGGCGCAGGGGATCTTCGTCAACTTCGGCAACATCCTGGACACCATGCGCCGCAAGCTCCCCTTCGGCGTCGCCCAGATCGGCAAGGCGTTCCGCAACGAGATCACCCCGGGCAACTTCACCTTCCGGACGCGCGAGTTCGAGCAGATGGAGATCGAGTACTTCGTCAAGCCGGGAGAGGACGAGGCGGCGCACCAGTCCTGGATCGACGCCCGCACGCAGTGGTACGTCGACCTCGGCATGCGGCGCGAGAACCTGCGCCAGCGCGAGCAGACCAAGGACGAGCTGGCCCACTACGCCAAGCGCTGCGTCGATCTCGAGTACCGCTTCCCGATGGGGTGGAGCGAGCTCGAGGGGATCGCCAACCGGACGGACTACGATCTCAAGGCGCACAGCCGCAGCCCGGAGAACCCCGACGCGGTCGGCGAGCTGCGCTACTTCGATCAGGAGCAGAAGAAGCACATCGTCCCCTACGTGATCGAGCCGTCGGCCGGCGCCGATCGGGCGACGCTGGCCTTTCTCTGCGACGCCTACGACGAGTCGCTGGTCAAGGAGCCGCCGGCCGAGGAGACCGCCAAGCTGCGCGAGCTGGTGCTGAGCTTCGCCAAGTCGGTCGACAAGCGCGATCCCAAGCAGATGGAGACGGCGACCAAGGAGCGGCTGGTCGCGGCCGCAGAGAAGATTGCGGCGGCGCTGCCGGGATCGCTCCCGGAGCTTCTGGGACTGGCCGATGACGCCGACGCCAACCGGATCGAGGTCTGGAAGAAGGTGCGCGGCGCCGCCGAGAAGCTGGGCGAGGAGCACACCCGCACGGTGCTGCGCCTCAACCCCAAGCTGTCACCGATCACCGTGGCCGTCTTTCCGCTCAAGAAGAACGAGCCGCGGCTGGTGGAGACCGCACGCGGGATCAAGCGTGATCTCCAGCGCGCCGGGCTCCGGACCGTTTACGACGATACGGGTGCCATCGGAAAACTCTACCGGCGGCAGGACGAGGTCGGCACGCCGTTCTGCATCACCGTCGACTTCCAGAGCCTGGACGACCAGACCGTGACCGTTCGTGATCGGGACACCATGGGGCAGGAGAGGGTGGGGATCACGGACCTGGGGGCGGCGCTGCGGGCCAAGGTCTGATCCAGGGCCCAACCCGGGTCCAACCAACGTCCGGGACGGACGTTCGAGGGGTGTGCCGACCGGGGTCGGAAGCTCCTGGAAGCCAGCCGGTCCGTGGACGAGCGACCGGTGTCCGTGCTAGGGCGCAAACGGTCGAATTCGTGCGAGGAAAACCTTCCTTGGCGAGCCGTGACAGGGTAAATAAGCGCCCATGCCAAGCGTCACCAAGAACCGCCCCCAGAAGTCCTCCCTCAAATCCAAGCTTAAGTCGAAGGTCGCCCAGCTGAAGAAGGTCGGTAAGGACCTGCTCGCTGGCAAGACCAACGGCAAGAACGGCCACAGCAACGGCGTCCGCCTCGGCGCGAAGACCGTCGTCAAGGGCGCGGCTGCCAAGCTGTCGACCAAAGAGACTGCAGCCAAGGCCGGCAAGGTCGGCAAGCGCGTTTACTTCTTCGGCGGCGCGAAGGCCGAGGGGAACAAGGAGATGAAGAATCTCCTCGGCGGCAAGGGCGCGAACCTGGCCGAGATGGCCAACATCGGCCTGCCGGTCCCTCCCGGATTCACGATCACCACCGAGGTCTGCACGGAGTTCTACGCCAACGGCAAGAAGCTCCCCAAGCAGCTCGACGCCGACATCCGCGGCGCGGTGGCGCGAATGGAGAAGCTGGTGGGCGCCAAGTTCGGCGACCCGTCGAACCCGCTCTTGGTCTCGGTCCGCTCGGGCGCGCGCGCCTCGATGCCGGGCATGATGGACACGATCCTCAACCTCGGGCTGAACGACAAGACCGCCGCCGGTCTGGCCGCCAAGTCGGGCAACGAGCGCTTCGCCTACGACAGCTACCGCCGCTTCATCGCCATGTACGGCGACGTGGTGCTCGGCCTCAAGCCGGAGAACAAAGAGGATCACGATCCGTTCGACGAGATCCTCGACCACAAGAAGAAGGCCAACGGCGTGAAGCTCGACTCGGAGCTCTCGGCCGAGGCGCTCAAGGAGTTGGTCGTCGAGTTCAAGGGCGTCATCAAAGAGCGCCTGGGGATGGACTTCCCCGACGATCCCTACGTGCAGCTCGCGGGCGCCATCAAGGCGGTGTTTCAGTCGTGGCGCAATGACCGCGCCGATCTCTACCGCCGCCTGAACAACATCCCGGTGGAGTGGGGGACCGCCGTCAACATCCAGGCCATGGTGTTCGGCAACAAGGGTGGCGATTCGGCCACCGGCGTCTGCTTCACGCGCGATCCGGCCAGCGGCGAGAACATGTTCTACGGCGAGTTCCTGGTGAACGCGCAGGGCGAGGACGTCGTCGCCGGCATTCGCACGCCGCAGAAGATCGAGGAGCTGGGCAAGGTGCTCCCGCAGGCCTACAAGGAGCTGCTCGACATCCGCAAGAAGCTCGAGAAGCACTACAAGGACATGCAGGACATCGAGTTCACCATCGAGAACAAGAAGCTCTACATGCTGCAGTGCCGCAACGGGAAGCGCACCGGGTTCGCCGGCGTGCGCATCGCCGTGGAGATGGTCGACGAGAAGCTGATCCCCAAGGAGGAGGCGCTGCGCCGGGTGGAGCCCGAGGCGCTCAACCAGCTCTTGCGTCCGGTCTTCCTGCCGTCGGCCAAGAAGGCCGCCATCAGCGAAGGACGCCTCCTGGCCAAGGGCCTTCCGGCTGGCCCGGGCGCCGCCACCGGCAAGGTCGTCTTCTTCGCCGACGAGGCGGAGGCGCTGGCCGCCAAGGGGGAGCAGAGCCTCATCCTCTGCCGCCACGAGACCAGCCCCGAGGACATCCGCGGCATGAACGCCTCGCTCGGCTTCATGACCGCCTTCGGCGGCATGACCAGCCACGCGGCGCTCGTCGCCCGCCAGATGGGGAAGGTCTGCATCGTCGGCTGCGACGCGCTCTCCTTCGACTACCACGCGCGGACGATGACCGTGACCACCGCCAAGGGCGAGGTGGTCGTCAAGGAGGGCGACTGGATCTCGATCGATGGCTTCGCCGGCGAGGTGATCCAGGGCCGGATCGAGACGACCCCGTCGGAGGTCATCCGGGTGCTGATCGAGAAGAACCTCGATGCCAAAGAGGCGCCCATTTACCAGACCTACGCCAAGCTGATGAGCTGGGCCGACTCGGCGCGCAAGCTCAAGGTGCGCGCCAACGCCGACCAGCCGGATCAGGCGGTCGCTTCGGTCGCCTTCGGCGCCGAGGGGATCGGCCTCTGCCGCACGGAGCACATGTTCTTCGGCGAGGGGAAGATCGGCCCCATGCGCGAGATGATCGTCGCCGAGAACGAGGCCGATCGCAGGAAGGCGCTCGACAAGCTCCTGCCGCTGCAGCGGGAGGACTTCCGCGGCCTCTTCGAGGCGATGGCGGGACGCCCGGTCACCATCCGGACGCTCGATCCCCCGCTGCACGAGTTCCTGCCGCACGACGAGGCAGGCGTGGCCGATCTGGCCCGCTCCACCGGCAAGACCGTGGAAGAGATCCACGCGCGCATCGCGGAGCTCAAGGAGTCGAACCCGATGCTCGGCCACCGCGGCTGCCGCCTGGGGATCACCTACCCGGAGATCACCGAGATGCAGGCGCGCGCGGTCTTCGAGGCCGCGTGTGATCTCGCCGCTGAGGGACACACTGTCTTCCCGGAGATCATGATCCCGCTCGTGGGGACCAAGAAGGAGCTCGACCTGCAGGCCGACGTCGTTCGTCAGGCGGCGGACGCCGTGTTCAAGGAGCGCGGCAAGAAGGTGGGCTATTCGATCGGCACGATGATCGAGATTCCGCGGGCGGCCCTCACCGCCGGCGACATCGCCGAGACCGCCGAGTTCTTCTCCTTCGGCACCAACGATCTCACCCAGACCACCTTCGGTCTGTCGCGCGACGACGTGCCGCGTGTTCTG
>Ga0210388_10004935_pt1 | contig 10406 bp, 7 predicted proteins | sample IncBWC19OmetaG_FD_155485 | JGI IMG/M metagenome (GOLD analysis project Ga0210388, IMG submission 155485) | Forest soil microbial communities from Barre Woods Harvard Forest LTER site, Petersham, Massachusetts, United States - Inc-BW-C-19-O ...
GCTAGCGTCCTGCGGTTGACGAGGCCGAGCGCTATTCGCTGAGCGCTTCGTCCACGAGGCGCCGAATTTCTTCGAGCTTCGGGTCCGGCGGCTTTGGCGCGGGCAGCGGCCGGGCTGCGCTTTGCAAGGCGGCTTCGAGCTCTTCGATCGTGCCGGCCGTTTCGGCGCGCGGTGCTCGCTGAGCTTTGTTGCCCAGCCAACGTCCGAGCCAGGACGCTGGCTCTCGCAGCTCGAATTCACCGCGGATCGCGCGCTCCGGGTGCTGTCTGAGCAACGGGCCGAGCGCGGGGTTCGAGTCCGCCCAGGCCTTGGCCTCGGCCAATGCCTCTTGCTGCGTGGGCGACAGGTGTTTGCTCACTTTGCGCAGCGGCTGCTCGTTCACGAGCGCCGAAAGTGCGAGCACGAGCGCAAGCTCGCTCGGGCCGAGCGCGGTCACGCGGCCGATCGACGGGCCGCCGCAGGACTTGCGGTACATGTGCGAGCCCTCGAGCAAGAGCACGCCAAAGCCGAGCCCGACCGCGGTCAGGTCGACGGCTAAATCCAGCTCCAGATTCGTGGGCGGGTGATCGGCTTCACGCAACACGGCCAGCGCGACTGCTCGGCACAGCGCGGAGCTCAGCGCGACGGGTTGCCGCGTTTCAGCCGGCAGCACGTTCACTTGCCAAAAATCACCCGCGTCCACTAGGCGCTCGACTGACTCGGGCTCCGCCTGAGTTGGGCCGCAGCTCCCGCAGGCGCCCGTGCCGCAGCTCGCGTCGTCCTCGCCTTGCCTCCAAAACTGCGCCACGACGGCCATGTCCGACAGCCCCGCGTGCGCGAGCAGCCGATCGAGCAAGCGCTGCACGCTCGCTTCATCCCCGGTGAACAGATCGGGAAAATAGTTTCCGTTCGGCAGAACCAGTGGCCGCGCGCTCGGGCCATCGAGCAACGCCAAACGTTCGGTCACTAAGGCATATGCGCTCACCAGGCCGCGTCTCACGTCTGTGTTGGGCAGCTCCATAGCGTTCGGTGAAGTCTAACACGCCCGGTCGCGGCTGCAGTTTTCCGCGTCAGCAGCGCGCTTCGCGGTGGTGAAGGCGCTGTTTTCCGCGCACACTGCCGGCCGCATGAGTCGCCCTACCGTTGCGCTGTTCGACATCGATGGCACGCTGATCGTCACTGGTGGCACCGGGCGCCGCTCGGTCAATCGCGCGTTTCAGAAGCTCCATGGGCGCGCCGATGCCTGCGACTCGTTCGGCTTCGACGGCATGACCGACCGCTTGATCGCGCGCACGGGCCTGACGGCGATCGGCGTCGAAGCGACGCCCGAGGCGATCGACGCCTGGCTCGCGGAATACTTGGTCGCGCTCGCCGACGAGGTCGCCCGCGCGGACGGCGCGCGCTTTCGGTTGCTACCCGGTATGCAGCAGGCCATCGCGGCTGCTCTCGCCGCAGAAATGGCGGTCGGGCTCGGCACGGGCAACGTGCGTGAAGGCGCGCGCATCAAGCTCGAGCGCGTCGGGGTGCATCAGCACTTTCGCTTTGGCGGCTTTGGGTGCGACGCAGAAGCGCGTCCAGAGGTGATTCGCCTCGGCGCCGAGCGTGGCGCAGCACAGCTCGGAGTGCCGCTCGCGGAGTGCCGCGTGGTCGTGATCGGCGATACGCCGCGCGACGTCCACGCGGCCGAAAGCATTGGTGCCGAGTGCATCGCTGTGGCAACCGGCAGCTATTCGGTCGAACAACTGCAGGCGAGTGGCGCAGGTCACGTATTCCCGGACTTTTCGCAAGTAGCGGCGCTCTCGGCGCTCTTGTCCGACTCCCGCTCTGACTGAGCGGCTCGGCCCAAGCAGCCGGCCAAGCTCCGATAGTAAAAGCGTTTTCCGGCGCACAATCCAGCACTTCCAGTGCGGGAATAGCGAGGGTCTTGCCTTCCTGCCCGAGTTCCGGCGATAGACATCATATGAAGACTCTCGCTCGTGTGTTACCGGTTCCAGGTTTGGCCGTCTGCCCCCTCGCGCGCACGGCTGTGGCTCTTCTGGCGGCGAGCTTCTTGCTCGGCGCCTGCGCAAGTAGCTCCGCGGGCGACCCGCGCGCCAACAATCCCTCAGGTAGCACCTCCGGACCACCAAAGGTCGTCGCTGACCCCGACCCGGGCGAAGCAGGCCCGGTCAATGATCCTGCGGCGCCCTCCAAGGCGACTGGGAACCCGCTGGTCGGTATCAAGCTCTGGGTCGATCCGAACTCGAACGCGATGCTACGCGCCAACGCCATCCGCGCCAAGGAGCCCGAGAAGGCCGCGTTGCTCGACAAAATCGGCAAGCAACCGCAGGCGCTCTGGCTCGGTGATTGGAACAGCAACATTTTCCGCACCGTGCAATCGACCGTCCAGCACGCTAAGGACGACGGCGCGGTCGCGGCCTTCGTCGCCTACAACCTGCCGCACCGCGATTGCGGTCAGGAATCGGCGGGCGGGCTCAAGTCGGGGGACGCCTACAAGCACTGGATTCGACGCATCGCGGCGGGCATCGGCAGTGAGCCAGCGATCATCGTCCTAGAGCCAGACGCGATTGGGCTTTTGACCAAAGAGAATTGCTTGACCAAGGACCAGCAAACCGAGCGCTTGGCCTTGATCAAAGACGCAGTGCGCGTCTTGCGCCAAAACCCGAAGGCTATCGTGTACATCGACAGCGGTCATGCCCATTGGGACCCTGCGCCGGTGTTTGCGGAACGCTTGAAGCAAGCCGGTATCGAGGACGCCAACGGTTTCGCGCTGAACACCTCGAACTACGTCACGACCGAAGAGAACATCGCATTCGGCAAGAAGCTGTCGGCGCTGACGGGCAACCCGCACTTCGTGATCGACACCAGCCGCAACGGCACTGGCGCGACACCCGACAATCAATGGTGCAACCCGCCCGGTCGCAAGATCGGCAAGCCGCCGACGGTCACCACCAATGAACCCTTGGTCGACGGTTTCTTGTGGTTGAAGCGTCCGGGTGAGTCCGACGGCGAGTGCAACGGCGGGCCGAAGGCCGGCGTGTTCTGGTTGGAAAAAGCGCTCGATATGGCGCAGTGACCGCGTCTTGTTCGTGCTGGTCCGAGTGTGCTCAATCCAAGATTCAGCACACTCGACACGACAGCTTTGCCGCCCGCCTGCGGCTTCGTTCAGACCAGCCTCTCTCCCGCGACGCGAGTCCGATGTTCAAGTCTAAACTTCAGACTTGAATTGAACCGGGGCGGCCCGACTGAAATCCAAGCCCGCGACTCGCGTCCCCCCGGCTCGTCGCAGCCCCATCGGCGTCTCGTGTCGAAGGCTGTACGCCGGGAACGAGCTACAAAATGAAAAGCGCCCCCGAGGATTTCCTCGGAGGCGCTTCTCGTTTTCTACTGACTCAGACTGCTACTGCCATCACTTGGCGGCAGCGGTCGAGTGCGCCGTCATCGGAACGCGGTCCGATTCCATGTTGTTGGCGCCCGTGAAGCCGCCAACCAGCTCGGGGTAAGCCGGGCCGCCGTGCTCGTGAATGTCGAGCCCTTCGAGCTCGCCCTCTTTCGAGACGCGGAGGGTGCCGGTTGCTTTGACGCCGTACATGAGCACGAGGCTCATCACGACGGTGCCCGCGGTGATCGCCGCGCTACCGATGGCCTGGCCGATGAGCTGCGCCGTGCCACCGCCGTAGAAGAGGCCGGTGACGACGGAAGCCGGAGTGTTGTCCGGGCCCGTGGGGCCGGCAGCACCGAACTCGCCGCAAGCAAACAGGCCGAGGCTCAACGTTCCCCAGATGCCCGCGATGCCGTGCACGGCCACCGCGCCTACTGGGTCGTCAACGCGGAACCACTCCACTACGTCGACGCCGAGGATGACGACGACGCCAGCGATGAGACCGATCATGATCGCGCCGAACGGCGAGACCCAGTAACAGGGGCAGGTGATGGCGACGAGACCGGCGAGGAAGCCGTTCACCGTGATGCCGCAGTCCCAAACCTTGTTACGCGGGTACATGTAAGCGAGAGCCGACAAGCCACCGGCGCAAGCTGCGAGCGTGGTGTTCGCAGCGACGCGACCACAACCGACGTAGTCCATCGCGGACAGCGTGCTGCCCGGGTTGAACCCGTACCAGCCGAACCACAGGATCACGCCACCGACGGAGGCGATCACCATGTCGTGGCCCGGAGGCATGCCGCCGCCGTCACGCTTGAACTTGCGGCCCAAGCGCGGTCCGAGAGCGATCGCGCCGCACAGAGCGACGAAGCCGCCGATCGTGTGCACGACCGTGGAACCAGCGAAATCGTGGAACGCGGCCGGGTGGATCGTGTTGAGCCAGCCGTCCGGACCCCACGCCCAGTGGCCGAGGATCGGATAGATGAAGCCGGACACGCCGAAGCTGTACAGCAAGTCGCCGACGAAGCCGGTACGACCGACCATGGCGCCGGAGGTGATGGTGCTGCAGGTATCCGCGAAGGCGAACTGGAACAAGAAGAACGCCAAGAACGCGACGCCTGTGGTGCCGTACGTCTCTGGTGCACCGTGCAGCAGGAAGTACTGCTTGCCGATGAAGCCGTTACCCGCGCCGAACATGAAGGCAAAGCCCCATGCCCAGAACAGGATGCCGCACAGGCAGGTGTCGACGATGCCTTCGAGAAGGATGTTCACGGTCTCTCGAGTGCGGGCAAAGCCTGCCTCGAGCATCATGAAGCCGGCCTGCATGAAGAACACCAAGAACGCGGTGACGAGCACCCAGAGCGTGTTCATGGGGTTCACGTAGGCTGGCGGCGGCGCTGCCGGATCATCTGCATGCGCAGCATGGCCGAAGAAATGGTTGGCCACCGTGATTGCGATGAGCAATGCCACAACGCCGAGCAATTTACTCGCCAAGATGACGGCGAACAGTTTGCGACTCCCTGGTTGTCGCCACCGTTCTTTCAATTTTTCTAACATCGAGTCACTCCTCATTACGAGCTATGTGATCGCAAAAGGCGATCTGGTGTGGGCCCAATTGGAGTAACTCGCTGAGTGTTTCGCTCATTTTTCGGATTCACGTCCGAATCCAGAAACATCTTTATGGAAATCATCATACGGTAGGACTCCTCCCGACACGCATAACGAGCGGATTCGGCTAGGCAAATTGACCTTTTTGAACCGCTCCCGGGGGCCTGATCTTCATCCGGTTTGTGATAAAAAAAATCGCGTTTGGCTCGAGGATTCGTCAGGCTTCAGGTCCGACTCGCGCCGCCCGGACGAGTCCTCGGCACAGCGTCCCGAGCGCGACCGGCAGCCCCGAAATCCGGGCGCTGCACGGTCGAAACCTAAGCGGACACATTTGGCCGCGAGCGACCTTACTGTCGTGGCATTGTGGGACAACGCTGAGCAGCGCCGAGTCGACTGGGACGCCTCGCGCGGTCGTTCAGCGCGCACCGGAGCGCCATTTTCACCGTCTGCGCGGCGTAACCACCGAGAAAATTTCATCGTCCGCGAGCCAGAGCCGCGTTGGAGCCTTGGACCGGGACGCTGAGCGGCGCGGCTGTCATTGTTGCATGGCAGTATCCGAAAAATAAGAATCGCGTAAATCGCTTTTTTTGGAGCTCTCGCGCTTGATAGCCCTCTCCCTCAATCACCCGAGTCGCTGCGCGCAACGCTCGCGCTGCGCGGTTTGCCAATGAGCCCGGATGCTAAGGTTCATCGCATGAGCGCGCGTCGGCCGAGCGAGCTGCAAGGCATCGCGTGGGGTTTGGTCGCGCTGCTCGCGAGCACGCTCATCTCGCACTTGGTGCGCGCGCATGCCGAGCTGACCGATCTGATCATGATCCACCTCTTGGCCGTGGTGTTGATCGCGATGCGCTTCAGTATGCGCGTGTCGCTGGCGACCGCGGTGGTCAGCATTTTGAGCTTCGATTTCCTGTTCATCCCGCCGGCGCTGGTGTTGAGCTTTCCGGATCTGAAGAGCATCGTCACCTTCATCGTGATGATCGTGGTCGCGGCCGTGATCAGCAAGCTGAACGAGCGGCTCCGAAGCGAGCAAGCGGCGTCGCGACGCAGCGAGCAAGCGACGCTGTCCTTGTACCGCCTAGCGCAGGACCTCGGCAGCGCCGTGCGCGTCGACCAGCTCGTCGCTTCTGCCGCGCGGCACATCGAGCGCGCGTTTGGCGCGCAGGCCCACGTCTTGCTCGGCGAGGCCGAAGGCAGCCTGGGCGTGGACCAGGTGGCCGGGCTGCCCAAGGGTGGCCTAAACGCTGCCCGTCGCGCCTGGTCGCGTTGCGAGAGCGTGACCGAGAGCAGCGGTGAGAGCACGATCTTGTGTCAGCCATTGCTCGGCTTGCATCGGCCCGTGGGGATTTTGGTTTTGATCTTTTCGCCGGACCACGCTCCGGACGACGACGCGCTGCGGCTGATTGTCGCCTTCGCGGCCCAGCTCGCCTCCGCTATCGAGCGCATCTCGCTCGGCAGCGCGGTGCAGCACGCGCAGGTTCAAATCGAGACGGAGCGCACGCGCAATGCGCTCTTGAGCACGGTCTCGCATGACCTGAAGACGCCGTTGTCTGCGATCATTGCGGCGGGCACCACGCTCGCCAACGAGCATTCGAGTCTGGATTTCGCCACGCGTGCCGAGCTCACGTTCACCATCGTCGAGGCGGCGGAACGCCTCGACGGCCTGGTGACGAATCTGCTGTCGGCGACGCGTCTCGATTCGGGTACCATCATGCTCACGAAGAGCGTCGAGGCCTTGGACGAGCTGATTGGCGCGGTGTTGTCGCGCTTTGCCGAGCGCTTGGGCACGCGGCTCGTGAAGCTCGACGTTCCGGCAGATCTTCCGTTACTGTCGGTCGACCCCAAGCTGATCGAGCTCGTATTGATCAATCTCGTGGAAAATGCGCTTCGTTATACTCCCGAGGAGACCACTCTCTACATCTCCGCCAGGCTGGCTGCGGGTGAAGTGGTGGTCGACGTGGCGGACGAGGGCGCGGGCATCTTGGAGGCCGAGCGCGAGAAGGTATTCGAGAAATTCTTTCGCGGCAGCTTGGCCCGAACCAATGATGGCGGCGCTGGCCTCGGGCTGATGATTTGTCGCGCAGCGGTGCGCGCGCACGGTGGGCGCATCTTGGCCAAGGCTCGCTCGGGCGGTGGCGCGTGTATCGAGTTCAGCTTGCCGGTCGCGGAATCGGGTCACGCCCATCTCGAGCTAATGGAGCCGCACGTTTAAGAATGTCACAAGCTCGCACGGTATTGATCATCGACGACGAGATCCAAATGCGTCGCACGCTGAGCGCGGCGTTGCGCGGTCAGAGCTATGATGTCATCGAGGCGGCCACGGGCACGGACGGCCTGCTCAAGCTCGCTTCGCGCACGCCGCGCATCGTGCTGCTCGATCTCGGTTTGCCGGATATGGACGGCATCGAGGTCGCGCGGCGAATCCGCGAGCAGAGTGACGTGCCTATCATCGTGATTTCGGTGCGCGGGGACGAAAAGAATCAGGTGCTCGCGCTCGACTCGGGCGCCAATGACTACATCACGAAGCCGGTTCGTGAAGGGGCATTCCTGGCGCGCGTGCGCGCGGTGCTGCGCAGCACGGACTCGACTCGCCGGGAGTCGGCGGCCTTCGTCGTCGGAGGGTTGCGCATCGATCCGGCGCAAAAGCGCGCTTGGGTGCGTGGCGCCGAGGTTCAGCTGACGCCGACGGAGTTTCGCTTGCTCAACGTGCTGATGCAGGAGGCGGGGCGCGTCGTTACGCACCAGCAACTGCTACGCCAAGTGTGGGGGCCGACCCATGCTCGGGAAATTCAATATTTGCGCGTGTACATGAAGCAACTCAGGGAAAAGATTGAACGCGAGCCGGCTCGGCCTGAATTCCTCGTCACGTCGCCGGGTGTCGGCTATCGACTCAAAGTGACCGACTAGACACTGGGCCCGTTCCGGAACGAGCGTGCCGAGCCGCCGAAGGCTCGGTGCTCTCGGCGGCGCCTCGTGACCACTGATGAAGATCAGGGTTCACTTGCTGCGCAGGTACGCGCGCCAGCCGCCGAATTCGGTGATGTCGGTCGCGCCTTCGAGCGCGATCGGCTCGCACAGAAAGCCGTGCACGCGCTCACCGTCCTCGAGCGTGAGCGTACCGATGCACATCGGCGCTGGGACGCCCTTCATGAACGTGCCGAAGCCCTCGGGCGTGAGCTCCCAGACTTCGACCTCGACCGGCGTCCCGCCCGAGCTCACGCGCACCAGCCCGGGCTTTGGCGGGACGGTGTTGGCCAGCGCATACAGCCGATAGTCGGGGGAAGTTTTGCAGGCACGTGCGAGGGTGCCGGAGAGCTCGGTGAGCTGCTTGTTCAGTGGCTGACCGGTCAGGTGCGCGCCCACCACGGCCAGGCGCATATAACCCTCACGGGTTACTGGTCGCGCGCTTGGTCGCGGCAATACGGCCAAGGTCGCGCCCAGGCTGCGGCCGACGTCCCGCTGAAACTCGGCGCCGATTGCGGCCAGGCGCGCGTCCGCGTCACGCGGGCCGAATAGCGTGATGCCAAAGGGCAGTCCGTCCGACCTGAGATCCGAGGGCACGGCGAGCGCCGAGAGATCGAGGAGGTTGGCAAAGTTCATCAGCGCGCCGAGGCGCGAGTTCAATGCGATGGGGTCGGCCTCGACCTCGCGCAGGGTGGGGAAGAAGGGCGCCGTGGGCACGACGAAGGTATCCATGCGCTGCCACGCGAGGCGAGCGCGGCGCGTGTACTCCGCCAGCGTGTGCAGACTCGAGAACGCGTCGACCGCGTTGAAACGCGCCGCGCCCCCTAAGATTTCGGAGATGATGGGCAGCACACCGCTCGGGTTTTGACTCAGAATGTCGCGCACCGACGCGCTGCGCTCGGCGACCCAAGCTCCGCCGTACAGGAGCTGTCCGGCGCGAAAGAACGGCTCGAAGTCGAGCTCCACCGGTTCACCACCCAGATGCTTCAGGCGCGCGACGGCGCGTTCGAAGTCGGGCCGCGTGCCGCCGAAGTCGAGCTCGGCGAGGTAACTATTGTCAGGTATGCCGAAGCGAAAGGCGCGTGGCGCATCACCTGGCACGAAGCGCACGCGCGCGGCGTCCGGTCGCGAATAGGCGTCGCGCTCGTCGGGTGCCGCGCTCAGTTCCGCGACCTCGGCTGCGTCAGCCACGGTGAGCGCGAAGATCGACACGCAATCCAGGCTGCGACAAGCCGGAATGACGCCGCTAGTGCTCAGCGCGCCGCGCGTGGGCTTGAGCCCGACGATGTTGTTCAGCGCCGCGGGGATGCGGCCCGAGCCCGCGGTGTCCGTGCCGAGCGCGAAGCTGACGAGCCCCGCGGCCACGGCGACCGCTGAGCCGGAGCTCGAGCCGCCGGGGATGCGCGCCGCGTCGAACGGATTTTCAGGCACCCCATACGGGGAGCGGACTCCCACGAGCCCAGTCGCGAACTGATCGAGATTGGTTTTGCCGACCAGCAATGCGCCTGCTTCCAGTAGGCGTGTCACGACGAACGCGCTCTCGGTCGGAACGTGCGCGAAGCCCGGGCAGGCCGCGGTGGTCGGCAATCCGGCTACTTCGATGTTGTCTTTGACGGCGAAGGGCAAACCGAAGAGCGGCAGCTTTTCGCCCGCGCGTTTCCGGTGCTCCAGCACTTTCGCGCTCGCCAAAAGGTCGTCCCGCGAGCAGAGGTGAATCCAGACGTGTTTGTCTTGGCTTGCCTGCCAAATGTCCGCCAGCTGTTCGACGAGCGCGCTCGGCGTGAGTGCCCCCGAGTCATAGCGCGCGCGCAGGGAGGAAAAGTCGAGGCTCGGATCGCGCTGACTCGGGGGCATGGGCCGGAGCATCGCGGCGAGCATGTTTCCAGTGTGTATCTTGGTCGACAACCGCGAATACATAGGGAATTTTCCGTCTCTCGCCACCCCACGGTGAGGGTGTTAGCGTGTTCCACGTTGGGGATTTTCTGGACGCAAGGACTAAATCGTGAAGAGCAGCCATGACATTGAGGAAGCTCCCGCACAGCCCGTGCACGTGATTGAGACCATCCCAGTGCGGGGCGACAACAAGGTCAGCGCTGCCGAGGCGGCGGCGGAGGGCATTCCCACGCCCGCCCATCTGCGCATCTTCCCCGAGCTCGGACGGGGCGGTATGGGCCGCATTCATCCGGCGACGGATCGCAACCTCTTGCGCCATGTCGCGTTGAAGCGGCTGGACAAGGAGCTGTCCAAAGTCCCGATGTACAAGGACGGGTTCATCGCCGAAGCGCAGATGACCGGTCAGCTCGAGCACCCGAATATCGTTCCCGTGCACGAGCTCGCGGTCTCCGAGCAGGGCGTCCCGTATTTTACGATGAAGCTCGTGCAGGGCATCAACTTCGATGCTTGGCTGCGCGACCCGGAGCACCGGCTAGGCTCGACCGAGCGCCTGCAAGAGGGCTTGGAGATCTTCTTGAAGGTC
>Ga0210388_10004937_pt1 | contig 10404 bp, 10 predicted proteins | sample IncBWC19OmetaG_FD_155485 | JGI IMG/M metagenome (GOLD analysis project Ga0210388, IMG submission 155485) | Forest soil microbial communities from Barre Woods Harvard Forest LTER site, Petersham, Massachusetts, United States - Inc-BW-C-19-O ...
GGCCAGCAGGCCGTCGATGTCTTCGCCCACCAGGAACGAGCGGCGCAAACCCATCGTTTCGACCGCGAATCCCTCGCCTTCCAGCCATTCCGTCAGCAGCGAAATTTGCGTCGAGCGGCCCGATCCGTCCGTGCCTTCCACCACAATCAGGCTGCCGCTCAGATCTTCCGTACGCACGCCCGGCAGCGGCATGCCGTAAAAACGCGAGTGGGAGTTCCCGGCGCTGTTTTTGCCTTTTTTTGAGCGCTTGGCGCCGTGGCCGTTCGAGCCCGCGCCGTTGTCGGATTGCGATTTCGGAGACATTATTTTTTCTTCGGGGCGAACTGCTTCAGGTCCACGCGGTCGGCCAGTAGATGGCGCATCAGCTTCTGCAGCTTATTCACGCGGACCGTGCCGTCCATCAGAACGAAATTGTCGGTATCCACCATCTGGTCGTAATTGTTCAGAATTTTTTCCTGGAAGATGCGGAAGCTTTCCGCGCGATCGAGAGAAATTCCCAGATCCATTCCCGCTTCGTAGTATTTCAGCTTCGGGCGGCCGGCTACGATGCGGTTCACGGCCACGTCGAGCGGCGCGCGAAAATAAAATGTGATGTCGGGGATCGGGGCGAAGCTATAGAGGTTGCGCAGCCAGTGCGGCGAGCATCCCCGCGCGGCGTCGCGAGCGAACGCGGTATAGACGTAACGGTCCGCCAGCACCAGGTAGCCGCCGTGCAACAGCGGCAGAATTTGCCGCTCGCAGCGGTCGGCGAAATCGGCGGCATGCAGCATGGAGAACGTCGTGGGCGTCAGCAGCCGGCGCTGCTTGCCGCGCCGCGTGGCGGATTTCACCAGCGGCGACGAATTCCACTCCGTGAAATGAATTCGGTAGCCGCGTATTTCCAGCCAGCGCTTCAGCAGGTACAGCTGCGTGCTCTTGCCCGAGCCGTCGATGCCTTCAACCACCACCAACGCGCCGGGATAGGGGCGCTTGGGCATCGCGGTGCGCTCCGGAGCAGGCTGCGGCGCAGCAGAAATTTCACTTGTCAGGGTCGCCATGTGGGTACGCCGAAAACGCGAAGATTTATCATACTTCGGAACCATGAACCCCGCGCGAAAAAAGTGTTATCAGTGTATGACCCGGTAAGATAAGGATTTAAAGCCACGGCCCGAGCTGGCCGCTGCCGTCCCCCACAATGCTCGGCATGATTCCCCCCGGTCCCCGGGATTGCTCGCCAGCGCTGGCCATGGGGTCGGGCCCTCAATTTACTCCGCTTGAACGAACCGGCATCACACTGGAAATTCTGTGATAGCTTAGCCGTCCCATGCAACTCACCGTGCAAAGCCAAACCGTCGGCGATGTGGTGATCATTCGCTGCACGGGCCGCATCGTCAGCGGCGACGAGGTTCGCCACCTGCAGCAGGAAGTCGAAAAGCTTACGCCGCTCACGAAGAACGTCGTCCTCCAGCTCGCCGAAGTCACCTATCTCGATAGCGGCGGCCTCGGCTCCCTTGTCCGGCTCTACGGAGTTCTGCGCGCCGCCCGCGGCGACTTGAAGCTTTGCGAGTTGTCGCCGTTTATCGTGCAGGTTCTCGAAGCCACGAATCTGCTGAAGGTGTTGCGGCCCTTGGGCACGGAGAAGGAAGCGATCGATGCGTTTTCGGCCAAGCCGGGATCTCCGCATGAGGCTGTTGCCTCCTCCGCCACGCGGGTCGTCTGCCTCGATAGCTCGCTGGACGTTCTTGCGTATCTGAAGGTTTTGCTGCAAGGCTCGGGATACGAGGTTTTCACCACCCGCCATCCCGCGGACGCCGTCTCGCTCGCCGTCGGCACAAAACCGCGCGTGCTCGTCTGCGGACCGGCGATGCACGGCAACGAATCAATCCTCGAAAAACTTCGCCAGAGCGCGCCGAACGCGAGGTTGCTGCATCTGCCCGCGGATTTTTCTACCTCAGAAGCGGACCGGACCGGCCGGGATGTCGTCGAGCAGGTCCGTTCGCTCCTGACGTAGCCATTCGACCCCGGAACGCTTTAGAAACGGGCAGGGGCGGGGCTGATTCGTCGGCCGCGAGCGCCACGTGTTCACACTCAGCAGCGTCACATGCGTAAACCTTCGTTCTGAATTTGAGCCACGTTGTGAGTGTCCGGCAAGTTCACCAGCTTGAAAACATACGTACCCGGCGGCAGAATTTGTCCCGGAAATTCCACCGGCGCGCTGAAATTCACCACGGTTGTTCTGTCCCGCGGATCCGCCGCGAGCTTTTCACGTTGGGCCCAAGAGCCGCGCACAGCACGGCCGCACAAATCGCGATGTGAATATTGCGAAGACTTCGCATCTTCCAGCCCTCCTGCTGGGTTTTTTGGGCCGGGGCTGAAACGGGTGGGGGAGTTTCACTCTCCACAGCGGGAGATGTGTGGCCCGTACCGAGGGTTTCACGAACTTTTTCCGGCGCTGAAATTGAATGACTTAGCCGACAGAGGGAAAAAGTTCTTGCCGGCCTGTCGCCGATTTCGCCACGCCTTGGCCGCTTCTCTGTTGACTTCGCGCGTGCCGCCTCCTAATCTTGAAAATTCGCGGCAGAGTTTCATCATCAGAAGGGGTTCTTCGTGCGTCATTTCATTGCGCTGTCTGTCTGTGCTATCGCTGCTTTGGCGTTCACCGCGCAGGGCCAGTCGAGGAATTCTCGGGCTTCCGGCAGTGTTGCGCCGCTGCGCGTGCCTGCCGGCGCGATTGTGAATTTTCAGCTCCAGACCCGCATGAAAGCGGCCACGGCAGGCGTCGTCGACGAGCTTCCGAAAGGCACCATGCTCCGCGTGAAATTGCTTGATTCCATTGACTCCGCGGCCGACCGCGACGGTTCCGCGTTTCGCGGGCTGATCGTGTCGTCGGTCGCCTGGGGCGATCGCGTCGTCATTCATTCCGACGCGGAGGTGCGTGGGCTGTTCGCGCTTCTGCGAAGCGCGAGCCACCCCGAAGGTTTTGAGTACCAGCTTTTGATCACGGGTCTGGTCGATCGCGGACAGGCCTATACGCTCACTGCGTTTCTCGATCCAGATTCTCCGGACGCCCCTGCAGAATCTTCGACGCGCGAAGATTCTCTTTCGCCCTTGCACAATTGATTTTGATTTCTCGTCTAGGTTCGCTCTGGATCGGGGTCCCGACCACCCGCGATCGCATACCGCAAATCATTTAGTACGTCGCGGCCCACAAAAGGATTTCCCTGTATTCACCATGTAGAACCACAATTTCTGTCTATGTGAAAATTGGGATCGCATCGTGCAGAGATTTCATCGCCTCAGTCAAGTATCGGGCACCCCGCCCCAGCTATTCCTCGGCCCTAAATCCAACCATGCGAGCGAGTTCAGCCCTCAGGAGATTGATTTTCCGCTTTGGCAGGCTCATTGCCCCAACTACCTGCGCAGTCTTGAAACACAAGGAGGGCGGGGAAATGAAGAACATTCATCGCGTAGGACTTTCTATTATAGGGGGTTCTCTCATCGCTGTCGGCACCTGGGCATTGCCCATCAGCGCTCCCGCTTCAAAGGCGCCGGTCCCGGCGCAGAGTAGCATTCAGCTTCAGTCCGCGTCAGGGCAGATCGCTACAGTGTCACGCGATTCGTTTACTCTGACCACGAGCAACAGCGCGTCGCAGGGCGAAGCGTTCGCCCAAGTCGACAGTACCTCTAAGACCATGCTGTTCGTGATCGACGACAACACAACCATCGACGGCAAGTTGACCGTGGGCGCCAACGCGGACGTGATCTACCGCGACGACAACGGCAACCACATGGCCGTCAGCGTCACCGTCAGCAAGTAGTTGCAGCCTACCCAGCCCGTTGTTGTCCAAGGAGCCGGGCCATGAGTCACGTTTTTCACGACGTGCCAAATCGGGCGCACGAGGCGGCGAATTTTCCGCCGGCGCCCAAACCGCAGCCGGTGCGCGGCTATCAGCTGGCAGCCGAGGGAAAGATAGAGGAGCGTCTGCACGACCTCGGTAATGAAATTCAGGAATTGGTCGAAGCGCCCTATCCCGGATTGTTGCAGGACCGGGGTTACGTTCGCGAAGCGCTCGAGGAGCTGGCCTCGAAACACACCACGCTTTTGTGGACTGCACGCGTCGCGAAATGCACCGAGGGTTTCGTGCGTGAAAGATTGTGGTGGGGCATCGACAAAGCTTTGACAAGCCTCGAGAAAATCGCCGGCTCGCTCGTCGAAAGCTAAAAGGCGGCTGGCCCGGCTCGCGTATGGGAGAACCCAAGGAAATCTTATGCCAACGGAAATCAATCAGCGTCGCGCCATATCGCTTCTCGTTCTATTCGGCAGCATCCTCTACATGATGGTCACTTGGAATTATCGCGGGGCTGATGAGCCTGTCCCTTACAGGCGCCCTTCGGAAATTTAATCTGTTCGGCGCGCCAATCGATTCACGATTTCCGCTCGAAAGCCCGTAGCGCGTCGCCTTCCGTAGGATGAATCTCAAATACGGTATTCATGTGCGAAATCCGCAGTACGTCCATCACTTTCGCGTTTACGCACGCCAGTTTCAATTCTCCCGCTGCCTGCCGCACCACGAAATACGATCGCAGCAGCTCGCCGATTCCCGAGCTGTCGATGAACTCCACGCGTTCCATGTGCAGCACGAACTTTTTCGTACCCGAATTCGTGAGCACGCAAATTAAGTCGCGCAGCTTCGTATGCCCGTCAACAGCCGTGAAGCGTCCCACGGCCTCGACCACCAGGACCGGTCCCGCCGCTCGCGTCTGAATCGCGAATCCCATTAAACCAGTAGCGCTCCGCCGTCCACATCGATCACCGCGCCGGTCATAAACCCCGACGTCATCATCGTCAACACCACCGCCGCAATTTCCTCCGGCTGCCCCGGCCGCGAAACCGGCTGCCGGCCCGTGAACTGCTTCAGCGTCGCCTCGCGTGTCGCCTCGGGCAACCCATCCCAAAGCTCCGTCTCGACGATTCCCGGTGCCATCACGTTCACCCGCACCGGCGCCAGTTCCACCGCAAGCGCGCGCCCTAATCCCTCGACCGCTGCGTTGATTGCCGTCAACGCCGGAGCCCCCGCACCCGGCTTGCGCGACGCCACGCCGGAGAACAGCACAATCGACCCGGTCGGCGCCATGCGCGCAGCCTTGATCGCTATGTACTGGCCCCAGAATTTGCTCATCATCGATGCCTGGGCATCGGCGATCGACAGTTTCCCGAAAGGCGCGATCTTCACTTCGTTCCCCGGCAGCACCAGATGATCGATCGCGCCCGCCGCCTCGAAAAACGCGTGCACGGATTCACCGTCGTTCGCGTCAACCGTTCTTCCCTGCGCCGGCGGGCCCAGCAGAGCCACCGTGTCGCTCACGCGCTTCTGATTCCGCGATCCCACGGTCACGCGCGCCCCCGCCACCGCGGTCTGCTGCGCGATCGCGCGCCCGATCCCCGAGGTTCCTCCGATCACGACCACGTGTTTCCCGGACAAGCTTTCCGTCTTGGGGTTCACCTGAGCCTCCGCCGATTTCGAAATCGAGATGCTATCACCTCTTTGCTTGTGTCGCCTCTACACCCTTCCGCTATACTGTCCGCACGTTCTTAAGTGGGAGCACGCGCCCCGTCTGCTCCGCCTCCACTTAGGCTCCTTCGATTCGAACGATTTCGGCGGCCCGCAAGCTGCCAGGCGAAATCCCAGGTACCGCACAAATTTTCATGCTGACCGCCGGAACGAAGATCGGTTCGTATGAAGTCATTGCGTCCATCGGCGCCGGAGGCATGGGCGAGGTGTACCGCGCGCGGGACTCCAAACTCGGCCGCCAGGTCGCCTTGAAAGTCTTGCCCGAGGCGTTCGCACGCGACGCCGACCGCATGGCCCGATTCGAACGCGAAGCAAAATTTCTCGCTTCGCTGAATCATCCGCACATCGCCACGATTCACGGACTCGAAGATTCCGCAGCGACGCACGCTCTCGTCATGGAACTGGTCGAGGGCCCTACACTCGCCGATCGTCTGCGCGCGGGCCCGATCCCGATCGATGAAGCTCTGCCTATCGCGCGCCAAATCTGCGACGCGCTCGAATTCGCGCACGAACACGGCATCATCCATCGCGATCTGAAACCCGCGAACGTGAAAGTCACCGCCGACGATATGGTGAAGCTGCTCGATTTCGGCCTGGCGAAAGCCCTCGAAGGCGATCCCGCTTCCGCCGACATCACCACTTCACCGACCATGAGCCGCATGGCTACGCAGGCGGGCATTTTGCTCGGCACTGCCGCGTATATGTCGCCTGAGCAGGCGAAAGGGAAGCCGGTCGATCGCCGCGCGGATATCTGGGCGTTCGGCTGCGTCCTTTACGAAATGCTCACCGGCAAAATGGCCTTCCGAGGCGAGACGGTCACCGACACTCTCGCCGCCATAATAAAGGAAAATCCCGATTGGGGACGCTTACCGCATAACACGCCCGCCCGCGTCCGCGTGCTTCTGAAGCGCTGCCTGCAAAAAGATCCCAAGCAGCGCCTGCGTGATATCGGCGACGCGCGCATCTCGCTGGACGAAGTTCTCTCCGGCGTCCCCGATGCGACCGCGCCGACGTCCGCTGCGGTGTCGCGCACCTTTTCGCGCCTGTGGATCGGCCTCGGGATTGCAGCAGTGCCCGTGCTCGCTGCCGCGGTGTTCGCCTTGTTCTATTTCCACCCCATGCGGCACGCGGCACCGGAGGAGGTCCGCTTCGAGGTCTCTCTTCCGGAAAAAACAACCTTCAGCGGCGGTGCTCCCATTGTTTCGCCCGACGGCCGCAAGCTCGCCTTCATCCTCACTGGCAGCGACGGCAAAGCCCGCCTCTGGATCCGCTCGCTCGACGCCCTCGACGCGCATCCTCTCGAAGGCAGCGAGGGCGCGAACGGTTGGCCCTTCTGGTCGCCGGACAGTCAATCGATCGCCTTCGCCGCAACCGGAAAATTGTTGAAGGTCGACATTTCCGGTGGACCGCCGCAAGTTCTCTGTAACGTCGGCCTCGTTCTCGGCGGGACATGGACCTCCGAACACAAGATTATTTTCGCCCCGCTCGGGCCGATGGTTCAAATTCCTGATTCGGGTGGAAACCCGACCCCTTTGGGATTCAATCACGGCGGTGGTTTTCCCCAGATTCTCCCGGATGGGCGGCATTTCGTATACTCGGTCGGACCGCCGGGCTCGCCGGGGAGCGGACTGTATATCGACTCGACCGATGCCAAGCCCGGAGGCGCTGCGCCAAAAAAGCTGTTTCCCGATAGCTCTCCCGGTTATTTTGTCCAGTCGACCGACGACCCAGCCCTCGGCTACCTGCTATTCGTGCGCGCACCCGCCGCCGGCACATCGGGCGGTACCCTCATGGCTGCCATGTTGGATTTGAGGAAGTGGAATGTGGCCGGCGAACCGTTTCCCATCGCGCAAGGCGTATCGAATTTCTCCGCGTCCCCTACCGGCGTCCTGGTCTATGGAAGCGGCAGTTCCACGGTCACCGGCCCGACACGCGGAAACATTTTTGGCCGCATCAATTGGTTTGACCGCCAGGGGAAAATCTTGGGAACGTTGGGAGACCCGGCCCTTTACCGCACGCTGGCGATTTCACCCGACGGCAAACAAATCGCCTTCGAACGCGCCGATTCCCAGAATCAGGTCAGCCGGAATCTCTGGCTGTATGACTTCGATCGCGGCGTCACGTCGCGTTTCACCTTCGGCGCCGGCTGGGATGCTGCCCCGGCCTGGTCGCCCGACGGCAGCCAGATCGTCTTCACCTCGAATTCCGTGGGCCTATTCGATCTCTTCTTAAAGCCCTCGAATCTTGCCGGCGACGCGCAGCTTCTGTTCAAGTCTCAGGAGCCGAAGATTCCTTCGTCCTGGTCCTCCGACGGCCGCTTTCTCCTCTTTTACTACGCGACTCCGCCGAGCCAGATCTGGGCTCTTTCGCTTGCCGACCGCAGGGCCTTCCCGGTCGTGCACGACGATTTCAACGAAGCGATCGCGCGTTTTTCGCCGGACGTGCGCTGGATCGCCTATGATTCCAACGAATCCGGGAAGGACGAAATCTACGTGCGGCCATTCGATCCTCCAGCTGGCTCCTCGCCGTCCAGCGCGACTTCCATCTCGGGCAAATGGATGGTTTCCAAAGGCGGCGGAAGCAATGCCGTCTGGCGGCACGACGGCAAAGAGTTGTTCTATCTTTCCTCCGACGGTTTCGTTATGGCCGTCGACGTAAACACCAGCGGAGTGTTCCAGGCGGGAATACCGAAGCAGCTCTTCAAAACTCCGCCGGGCGTTCTGTTCTATGATGTCTCTGCGGACGGGAAGCGATTCCTGATGCCGGCGCCTCTCGTTACCGGCGCGGACTCGTCCTTCACCGTAGTCCTTAACTGGCAGTCGCCGCTGAAGAAATAGGTGGCGCAAGCCTCGCGGCATTCGTCCAACCTAGGGGCCGCACACGATGAACTCCTCGACCGATGAAATCGCAACGCGAGTCTGCATCGTCGGCGGAGGGCCGGCGGGGATGATGCTCGGCTATCTGCTTGCGCGCGCCGGCGTCGGGGTGATCGTGCTCGAAAAGCACGGCGATTTCCTGCGCGATTTCCGCGGCGATACGATTCATCCTTCGACGCTTGAAGTGATGCACGAGCTCGGCCTGCTCGACGCATTTCTGAAGCGTCCGCACCAGCAGCTCGAGCGCCTGGCCGCGCAGATTGACGATTTCTCAGTGACCATCGCCGATCTTTCGCACCTGCCCACGAAATGCAAATTCGTCGCTCTGATCCCGCAATGGGATTTCCTGAATTTTCTGGTCGAAGCCGGCCGCAAATTCAACGCGTTTCGCGTGATGATGAATGCGGAAGCGACGGACCTGATCGAGGAAGCCGGGACCGTTCGCGGGGTCCGGGTGAAAAGTGAAACCGGAGCGCTCGAAGTCCGCGCCGATCTAGTGGTCGCCGCCGACGGCCGCCGCTCCGTGCTCCGCGAACGCGCCGGCCTGGAAGTTCAGGTTCTCGGCGCACCAATGGACGTCCTGTGGATGCGGCTTTCGCGCAACGCTGCAACCGATCCAGGACAGACGCTCGGCCGATTTCGCGCCGGGAAATTCATGGTGATGATCAACCGCGAAGAGTATTGGCAGTGCGCGTTCATCATCCCCAAGGGAGCGATCGATGCAGTACGCGCTCGCGGCATCGAGGCGTTCCGTGCCGACATCGTCACCGTTGCGCCATTCGTAGCTGACCGCGTCTCCGAATTGCGAACCTTCGACGACGTAAAATTGCTTTCCGTTACCGTGGACCGGTTGCGCGAATGGTATCGCCCCGGCCTGCTCTGCATCGGCGACGCCGCGCACGCCATGTCGCCCATCGGCGGCGTGGGCATCAACCTCGCGATTCAGGACGCCGTTGCCGCCGCGAATATTCTGGCGCGCGATCTCTGCCACGGCGCCGTTTCCGTCGGCCGCCTGGGCGCGGTGCAGCAGCGCCGCATGCTTCCCACGCGCGCCACGCAGCGGATGCAAATCCTGGCGCAGGATCGCATCGTTGGTCCGGCCATCACGCACGGCGCCGCGCCGATCCGGAAACCGCCGCTGCTGTTGCGCCTGATGAACCGCCTTCCAATCCTCAGCCGCATCCCCGCGCGCATCATCGGCATGGGCTTCCGCCCCGAGCACGTGAAAATCCCGCCGGCCCCGCCGCCAGGTTAGTGCCCGGCGACAGCGGCCGATTGGTTTATGTAGCGGCCACCTTCACGTGGGCGGCTCGTCCCCGCATTCGCACTTCGAGGCTCTATCGGGGTCAGGGAATGTAGGTTGAGAACACGAAGTCCTGGGCTTGCTGCGGCGAGTGGCAGACGAAACAGGCTTGAATGGCGTGCGCGGTGTCCGGGATCAGCGGCTTCGATGGATCGCCGCCGGCCCACACCTGGAATCCCCATCCGCCGGTCGCTGTATATTTCTTCGAATCCTTCACCATCGTGGTGACGGCTTTCTTCGCGCCCTCCACGTAGGAGCCGTCCTTCACTGAGAAATCGTGCACGTCGTCCGCCAAGACGGTTCCGTCGGGATAGGGGAACGGGCCGCCCTTTTTCAGCACGGGCAATCCTGTGGCGTTCACGTAGATGATGTGCAGGCCGCCGATCTGCGGGGAAATCGGGCTGTCCTTGGTGACGATCATCGAATTCACCACGAACCAGTCGCGGAATCCATTGGGAAACGGAACTTCGTCGCTGGCCGCGGAAATCGTGGAGACAGCGCCCAGCGTCAACGAGAGCAAAGCGAGAGAGAAAACGCCTAAGAGTTTGCGCGGCATGGGAGCTCCTTGAACGTGAAATGCGAAGCAGCGAAGCTATCATCCGACCGCGACTCAGTCAATTTTAGCCGCCACGCCACACCGCGTTTGTGTGCGACTTCGGGGTGTCGATGGTGG
>Ga0210388_10004940_pt1 | contig 10402 bp, 10 predicted proteins | sample IncBWC19OmetaG_FD_155485 | JGI IMG/M metagenome (GOLD analysis project Ga0210388, IMG submission 155485) | Forest soil microbial communities from Barre Woods Harvard Forest LTER site, Petersham, Massachusetts, United States - Inc-BW-C-19-O ...
CCGGGATATCGAGAAGGTCTACGCGCAAAAGCTCGCCAAGGGCGAGAACGACATGGCCACCCGTTATGGGGAAGCGCTGGCGTTGATGGCAGACAACAGGCCCGTCGAGGCGGAGAAGATCCTGTTCGAGCTCACGAAGGAACACGAAGGACTGATCATGCTGCACTCCGCACTGGGACAGGCGGAGGTAAAGGCCGGCCAGACGAACGACGCGCTGGGCACGTTCAAACATGCGGTGAAACTCTTCCCGCGTAACGTACCCGTGACGGTGCGCTACGCCGAATCGCTCATGTCCGCCGGCAACGCCAAAGAAGCGCACTCCGTGCTGCTCGATCTTTTCAACAACGTGCCTCCTACACCGGAGCAGATCCGACTCACGGCCAACGCGGCCAGCGCTGCGGGCGACGCCGGGGACGCGTACTACTACATGGGTGAGTACCAGCTCGCCGGCGGCAACCTGCCGCTGGCCGCCACACAATATCAACTCGCCCTGCAGGCGCCCGGTCTCTCCACGATCCAGCGGCAGCGCTACCAGGCCCGACTGGACGAAGTGCGCGAGTACCTCGCCCAGGCGAAATTACGAAAAGCTAGCATCGTCGGGCCGTAAACTCGCCGGCCTTCAAAAGTATAGGACGGTCGTGTGGTTGTCGTTGGGGGGCGTCAATCCCCCATCGGAAAACTTGCAAAAGCGGGGGAATCGGCCAAAGTTGCGCCGAAGATCCTCAACATCTGACAGGTCGCGCGGCGTCGGCTGCTACAATGCCGGCTTTGCCGTAGAGTTCGCCAAAGCCCCCCTATGCAGACAACCATCCGGGTCACCGCCCTCTCCCTCCTGCTGCTCACTTTGTTGGGTTGCGCCGCGCCACCGGCCAAGAAGGATCCCCGCGATCCCTGGGAGCGGATGAACCGCACCACCTACAACTTCAACGACAAGGTCGATAAGGCGGTCCTGAGGCCGCTCGCAAAGGGCTACCAGAAGGTGACGCCGCACTTCTTTCGCACCGGCGTCAGCAACTTCTTCGACAACCTGCTTTACCCGGTCGTGATCGTGAACGACCTGCTGCAGGCGAAATTCACCACGGCGGGCAGGGACACCGGACGTCTGCTGATGAACACGACGCTCGGCATCGGCGGCGTGCTGGACCCGGCCTCCTCGGCGGGTCTGCAGAAGAATTCGAACGACTTTGGCCTCACGTTGGCCCACTGGGGCGCTGGAAAGGGCCCCTATTTCGTCATCCCGTTCCTGGGACCCTCAGACGTGCGTGACGGACTGGGAAGGATCCCGGATTCGTTCGGGAATCCCGCGAGCTACATCACCCATTACTGGGAAGTGCACTACGGCCTGTGGGGCATGAACCTGCTCGATGCGCGCTATCGCCTGCTGCCCCTGGATGCGACGCTGGACAGCGCCTACGACCCGTACCTGTTCATGAAGAACGCCTACCTGCAGCGGCGTGACTTCCTGTTCAACGGCGGGCAGGGAAATCCCAACAACGAGAGCGACGCCGACAAGTTGCTGGACCAGGCGACGCAGGACGAAGATCAACCGTCGCCACCGACGCAGAACGGCCAGCCGGCTCCGAACCCGCCGCCGAAGTAACCGGCGCCCTTAGGCGGCCGGCGGCGAAAGCGCCGGCCCTTCAGACCCCTGTCTGCAGCAGCTCGTCGACTTCGCTGATCTTCGCGATCGCGATGAGGCCCTTCGGCAGATTCACGAACCGCAGCGAGCGGCCGTCGCGCTTTGCCATGGCGAGCCAGTCGAGCAACACCGTCAAGCCAGCGCTGTCGGAAGCGGTTATACCGCTGCAGTCGACCTCACACGATCGCGCGGTGCAGGACCTGAACTTCTCCAGCCCCTGCTCCCTGGCACGACGCGCCGTCGCAAAAGTCAGCGAGCCGGTCACGTAAGCGCGTCCGTCCGCGCCTGCCGTGATCTCAAATACCGTGGAGCCGGAATTCCGATCCGGAGCGATCGGACGAACCTTTCGAAGCACGCGGCTGCCGACGGTGCTCATGATGACTTCCCGCCGGCCGTCGTCTTGCTGATTGCGCCTGGCTTCTCGCCCTTCTCGAGCCGAGTGATCACCGCATCCATACCCTGCTGATCAATCTGGGCATCGAAGTCATCGTGGTAGCTCTTCACGTAGCTGATGCCATCGATGTTCACATCAACTGCCTTCCACCCATCCGGTGTCTTACGCATCACGTAATTCACGGCGGTACGGTCGCCACTGCTGCCTTTCACCTCCGTGCGCACAGTTGAACGATCGGACCCCGGATCGACATTTGCGGGGTAGATCTTCAATTTGTCCGCGGTGAAGTCACTCAGCGCAGCGCCGTAATTCGTGAGCAGCGAGTGATAGAACGCATCGACAAAGCGCTTGCGCTGATCGGGCGTGGCAGTCCGCCAGTGCACCCCAAGAACAGCACGCGCCGAGGTCTCAACATCGAAATGAGGCAAAAGGTACTTGTCCACGAGCGCGGAGACCTTCGACGGATCCTGCCGATACGCGGCGCGGTTCGCATCGAGATCGTGAAGCATGCCTTCGGCGGCAGTCTTGACGACATCGTACGGGCCAGGGGTCTGTGCGGTAGACGATTGCGCTGCCCCCGCGGGCGCGGCTGGCGCCTGCGCGTAAAGGAGCGTCGCACCGGAAAACGACAGGGCGGCGGTCAGCAGGACGGCGCCCACGCGCCTCGATGCAATCTTCATTTTTTGGGCTCCTGTTTCTTGGGATCGGCGGCCGGCGCGCTCGGGCTCTGACCCTGGGTCTGTGGGCTCGGAGCCTGGCTCTGGCTATCGCTCCCCGCCTTGCTGGCGAAACTCGCGAACAGCTTGTTGATGAGACTCTCCAGCACGATAGCCGACTGCGTCTGATCGATGTGGCTACCCTCCTTCAAGAAAGTCTCGGAACCGCCAGGACTCAAGCCAACGTATTTCCCGCCGAGCAGCCCCTGGGTCTGGATGCTGGCGAAGCTGTCATCCGGGATCTCGTTGTACTTGGGGTAGAGCCGTAGTCCGACCACCGCTTGATACGTTTTCGGATCCAGGCGGATCGAGGCCACCTCGCCCACGCTCACGCCTGCCATGGTAACGGGTGAGCCGACCTTGAGATCCCCGATATTGTCGAAATCTGCGGTCACGTGGAAGCCGCGCTTCTCGGAGCTGAGTTTCAAGCCGCTCGAGGGCAGCTGGGTTGCCAGGAAAAACAATGCCACGAAGCCCAGCAGCACGAACAACCCGGTGCCGAGCTCGAGGGTGCGATTCGATTGCATTTAAACGATCCTCTTACAAGAACGCCGCGGTCAGGACATAGTCCAACAGCAGCGTGAGCACGGACGAAGCGACGACCGTGCGTGTCGTGGCGAGACCTACCCCGGCGGCGGTGGGCTCGGCGTGATAGCCCTCGTTCACCGCGATGAGACTGCAGGCGACTCCAAAAACGAGACTTTTGACGAAGCCCTGGTTGACGTCATGCCAACTGACGGCCCCCTGCATCTGCGACCAGAACGCGCCCTGGTCGACTCCCAGGAACTGCACGCCCACGAGTTGCGCGCCGTACAAGCCGATAACACTGAAGATCGCCGCGAGCAGCGGCATCGCAATCAGCCCACCGATGAAGCGCGGCGCGGCGACGTAACGCAATGGATCGACCGCCATGATTTCCATCGCCACCAACTGGTCCGTGGCGCGCATGAGGCCGATCTCCGAGGTGAGCGCCGTGCCGGCGCGACCGGCAAACAACAGCGCCGTCACGACCGGACCCAGCTCCTTCAACATCCCGATCGCTGCCGCGGAACCCAGCGACTCCTCGGAGCCGAATCTTTGCAACAGGTTGAAGCCCTGCAGCGCCAGTACCATGCCGACGAACAGGCCCGCGAGCATGATGATGATGAGCGAGCGGGCCCCGGTGTTATAGACCTGGTAGACGATCAGGCGCGGCCGCGCAAACGCGGGTACGCACTGGACGAGGAGCTGCACCAGGAAAAGCGCGGTCGAGCCGAACTTGCGCGCGCCTTGCAACAGGATGTCATGGTGCTTTCCGTTGCTCAACGTTCCTCCACCGAGAGAAGCTGGTCCGTGTAGTCGGGCGCCGGATATTGAAAGCGCACCGGGCCTTCCGCACTGCCGGTCATGAATTGACGAACCGCGGGATTGCCGCTTGCCAGCAGCTCCGGGGGCGTTCCGGAAGCGATCACCTTACCATCCGATAACAGGTAACTGTCATCCGCGATCGAGGAAAGCTCCTGCACGTCGTGCGACACCACGATGCTGGTGATACCCAACGCGACGTTCATCTGTTTGATGAGTCGCAGGATGAAGCCGAGCGAGATGGGATCGAGGCCAACGAAAGGCTCGTCGTAGATGAGAACTTCCGGGTCCATCACGATAGCGCGCGCCAACGCCACCCGGCGGGCCATACCGCCGGAGAGCTCCGCGGGCATCAGCTCCACCGCGCCCCGCAATCCAACCGCCTCCAACTTAGTGAGCACCAGCGTGCGTACCAGGGACTCGGGCAGGTCCGTGTGTTCCCGCACTGGAAACGCGACATTCTCGAACACGCTGATGTCCGTCAGCAACGCGCCGTTCTGGAACAACATGCCCATGCGCTTGCGGACGGCATAGATCTCATGGCTCTGCAGCTTCGCGAGATCCTGGCCGAATACCATGACCTCGCCCTGATCAGCCTGAATTTGCGCCGTGATGAGCTTCAGTAGCGTCGTCTTGCCGGTACCGCTCGGCCCCATGATGGCGGTGATCCGGCCACGGCGCGCAATCAAGCTCGCCCCGGTGAAGATGGGTCGGTTGTCGACGGCGAAATGCACATCGCGCACGGCGACCACCGCGTCATCGGGTGACCCCGAGGACGCGGGATTGGGGGCTTCGGAGCTTGTCACGTGTTAGAGGTCGCCTCAGGCGGCCTGCGTCTCCTGGTCGGCGGAGTAACGCCCGGTCGTGGCCAGCCCGTTGAGCTTGGCACGCCTGGCGAACTCCTTCTGTCCGGCTCCGAAATTGGCCGTGGTGCCACCCCACGCCTTCAGCGCCGTGTCTTGCAACGCCCGCCCGTAGCTGAAAGTCAGGTTCCAAGGCAGCGGGCCCAGTTTATTCATCAAAGAAAGATGGAGCGTCGCCTCGGTGGGCGACTGCCCGCCCGACAGAAACGCGATACCCGGCACGGCCGGCGGCACGTGCCGCTTCAGACAGCGCACAGTGGATTCGGCGACCACCTGCGGGCCGGCGCGATTCGTCGCCTTCTTGCCGGAGATGATCATGTTGGGTTTGAGGATCATGCCCTCGAGATAGATGCGATGGTCGGCGAGCGCATCAAACACAGCTTTCAGCGTCGCGTCGGTCACTTCCTCACAACGCTCGATCGAATGCGCACCATCCATGAGCACTTCCGGCTCGACGATCGGGACGATGCCATTTTCCTGCGCGAGGGCCGCGTAGCGCGCGAGCGCGTGCGCGTTCGCCGCGATCGCAAACGATGTCGGAATGCCATCGGCGATGTCGATGACGGCGCGCCATTTTGCGAAGCGCGCGCCGAGCTTGAAATACTCCACAAAACGCTCGCGCAGCCCATCCAGACCCTCGGTGATGGTCTCGTTCGGAAAGCCAGCCAGCGGCTTGGCGCCGAGATCGACTTTGATCCCGGGGATGATGCCGAGCTTCGTCAGGTACTCCGGGAACGCGGTCCCGTCCTTGGTTTTCTGCCGGATCGTCTCGTCGTAGAGGATCACGCCGCTGATGGAGTCAGCCGCTCCGGGGGCGGTGAACAACATTTCGCGGTACAGGCGGCGATGCTCTTCGGTGGAGTCCAGCTTGATGGCGTCGAAGCGCTTCTTGATGGTGCCCGTGCTTTCGTCCGCCGCCAGGATGCCCTTGTTTTTCGCGACCATCGCGTTCGCGATGCGTGCGAGCTCGGTACGGTTCATCGTCAGATCCTCCATCATGAATGGGTCAGCCAATGCGCACACTTTTTGTGCCTGTCGCGGGCCACCCACCGTTCTTGAGCGAATTTTGCGGCGAAGAGAATACCAAAGTAAGAGTGCTCAGGTGCCGTTTGATTCCCTAGGTAACCTTACGAGTTACTGATGAATTTCCCCCGCCAACGACACCGGGGTAGCGGACCCTCTGTAGCTTAGCCGCCACGCCCTGCCGCCACCGTAACATCATGCCTCTAAATTGTGACCGACCGTGGGCGCTTCGGAAGGCGCCGCACGGGACCCCGCTTGGTTTTCTGGACAATTAGCACTAAAATAGTCCTAGTTTCACGGACCCCCTATTCCCATGCTGCGCATTAGCCGGCTCACCGATTACGCCACCGTCGTTCTGGCCGCGCTCGCCCAGCAGCCCGAGCGCGTGCAGACCGCGACCGCGCTCGCCGAGCAGACGCGGATCGCGGCACCGACGGTGAGCAAGCTGCTGAAGCAGCTGCAGCGGGCGAACCTCGTTACCTCGACGCGGGGACTCCACGGCGGGTACCAGCTCGCACGCCCTGCGGCGCAGATCAGCGCGGCGGCCATCCTCGACGCTCTCGAAGGCCCGATGGCCCTGACAGACTGCGCCGCCGGCCAAGGTCATTGCGAGATTGAACAAACCTGCCGCGTCGGACGCGTCTGGCAACGCCTGAACCTTGCAATTCGACGCTCCCTCCACGACGTAAGCCTGGCGCAATTGGCTGGCATCGACTCCTCGCAAGTGCGCCTGCCCACGCTCGAGCGCGAGGTGAAGCTTGCGACACCGCGTGCGCCGGTCCGTTCGTGATCACCGCTTTTTAAGCTTCTATACCCGTTATGAGTGAATCCGCCAAACAGTTAGAAAGTCTGATCGCACGCGGCTACCAGCATGGCTTCGTGACCGAGATCGAGTCCGACACCGTCCCGCCCGGCCTGGACGAGAGTGTCGTGCGGCTCATCTCGCGCAAAAAAAACGAGCCCGCCTTCCTCACGGAATGGCGGCTGAAGGCGTTGCGCCACTGGCTGCAGATGCCCGAGCCTAAGTGGGCCCACGTGAAGATCGCCCCGATCGATTACCAGGCGATCTCCTATTACTCCGCGCCGCGCGCCAAGACGGATGGCCCGAAGAGTCTCGCCGAGGTCGATCCGAAGCTGCTGGAGACCTACGCAAAACTCGGAGTGCCGCTTCACGAGCGCGCGCGGCTCGCGGGCGTTGCGGTGGATGCGGTATTCGACAGCGTTTCCGTCGCGACTACGTTCAAGGAACGGCTCTCCGCTGCCGGCGTGATTTTCTGCCCCTTCTCCGAAGCCGTGCAGAAGCATCCGGAGTTGATCGAGCAGTATCTCGGCACGGTGGTGCCGCAGTCGGATAATTTCTTCGCCGCCCTGAACTCGGCGGTGTTTACCGACGGCTCCTTTGTCTATGTGCCCAAGGGCGTGCGTTGCCCGATGGAGCTGTCGACCTACTTCCGCATCAACGCCGCCAAGACCGGGCAGTTCGAGCGGACTCTCATCATCGCCGACGCCGGCAGCCACGTGAGCTATCTCGAAGGCTGCACCGCGCCGATGCGCGACGAGAATCAGCTTCACGCCGCGGTGGTCGAGCTTGTGGCGCTCGATGACGCCCACATCAAGTACTCGACGGTGCAGAACTGGTACCCCGGGGACGCGAATGGCGTCGGCGGCATCTACAACTTCGTCACGAAGCGCGGCGAGTGCCGTGGACGTAACTCGCACATCTCGTGGACCCAGGTGGAAACGGGTTCGGCGATCACCTGGAAGTACCCGAGTTGCGTGCTCCGGGGCGAGGGCTCGATCGGCGAGTTCTACTCCGTGGCGACAGTGAACAACTTCCAGCAGGCCGACACCGGCACGAAGATGATCCACATCGGTCCCAACACACGCAGCACGATCGTCTCGAAGGGCATCTCGGCCGGACACGGTCAGAACACCTATCGCGGGCTCGTGAAGATGCTGCCGAGCGCCCACGGCGCCCGCAACTTCACCCAGTGTGACTCGCTCCTGATGGGTGGAAAGTGTGGCGCTCACACGTTCCCGTACGTCGAGGTGAAAAATCCCACGGCGACGGTGGAGCATGAGGCGAGCACCTCGAAAATCAGCGATGACCAGCTTTTCTACTGCCTGCAACGGGGCATTTCTCAAGAGGATGCGGTGAATATGATCGTGAGCGGCTTCTGCAAGACGGTGTTCAAGGAGCTGCCGATGGAGTTCGCCGTCGAGGCGCAAGCCCTGCTTGCGGTAAGTCTCGAAGGAGCGGTGGGCTGATCATGTCGGAAAGTGTCATGTTGAAAATCGAAGGACTCCAGGTCAGCGTCGACGGCAAGAAGATCCTCAACGGGCTCGACCTCGAGGTGAAGGCCGGCGAGGTGCACGCGATCATGGGCCCGAATGGCTCTGGTAAGAGCACCCTTGCCTATGCGCTCGCGGGCCGTCCGGGCTATGAGATCACGGGCGGAAAAGTGACTTTCGAAGGCCGCGACCTGCTGGCGTTAGCGCCGGACGAGCGCGCCCACGAGGGTGTGTTTCTCGGGTTCCAATACCCCGTCGAGATCCCCGGCGTGAACAACGTCTATCTGCTGAAGGCTGCGTTGAATGCCGCGCGCAAGCATCGCGGCCTGCCTGAAGTCGATGCATTCGAATTCCTCACGCTCGTGCGCGAGAAGATGAAAGTCATGAACATGGACGAGAGTTTTCTCTCGCGTGGCGTGAACGAAGGTTTCTCCGGCGGTGAGAAGAAGCGCAACGAGATTCTGCAGATGCTCATGCTCGAGCCGCGGCTCGCCATCCTGGACGAGACGGATTCGGGGCTCGACATCGATGCGCTCAAAGTGGTGGCGAACGGTGTGAACACCTTGCGCTCGCCGGAGCGGTCGGTCGTTCTCGTGACCCACTACCAGCGGCTGCTCGATTACATTGTTCCGGATTTCGTACACGTCCTGGTGCGTGGGCGGATCGCCCGCAGCGGCGATAAGTCGCTGGCGCTAGAGCTCGAGAAGCGCGGGTACGACTGGATCAGCGAAGAGGCGGCGTAATGGCCGCGTCTCTTGCAACACGCATAGCCGAGCAACACGCGGCAGCCGCGGCGTCACTGCCTGGTGATGTTGTCAGCCGGGAGCGGCGGCAGCGTGCAATCGAGACTCTCGCGGTGGAGGGACTGCCCACCACGCGCGATGAGAATTGGAAGTATGCGAACCTGCGGCCGCTAGATAAGGTGCGGTTTGCGCCGCTGGCCGAGGCGGGGACCGCAACGGCGGGCTCGTTACCGAGCGTGACGCTGGCGGATTTGCCGGGTGCCGTTGAAGGTTACGCGCGGTATGTATTCGTCGACGGCGTGTTTGTCGCAGCCCTGTCGGCAGCAGTTGGCAAGAATGGGATCACGGTCAGCACGCATCGTGACTCGCGGGCAGATAGATTGCCGTCAGCCGCCGCTCTGGTGGCCATGGCGCGCCCTGTTCGCGCAGCGACCGGGACCGAGACTGCAGGAACTGCGCCCGCAGCGCATCCGACGCCCGGCACGCCGTCTAACGACGCTCGCTTCGCCCTTCTCAACGACGCCTTCGCGACCGACGGCGCCACGATAAAAGTCGCTGCCGGCACCGACTGTCCCACCTGCATCGAGCTCGTGTTCGTTGCCCAGGTTGAGTCGCAGACCGCCTCCTCCTACCCGCGCGTCGAATTGCACGTCGAAGCCGGTGCGCGCGTCGGCCTGATCGAGCGCCACGTAAGCGTCGACAGCGGCGCGAACTTCGTGAACGCCGCAGTTCGCGTTGATATCGCTCGCGGCGCCACCGTGAACCACTATCTCGTGCAGGAATCCGGCGCCAAGGCCGTCTGGTTCAACACGCTATCAGCGGTCCTTGCGCAAGACGCTGTCTACAAGCTGCATGCCGTAAGCGTCGGCGGCCTCTCCGCCCGTTCGACCATCAATGTGAAATTGGCTGGCGAACGCGCCGATGCCTCCATCTCGATGGCCTCGCTCGGCGACCGCCAGCAGATCCAGGACGCGTTCGTTCTTGTCGAACACGTGGCGCCTCGCGCGCGTTCCACACAAACGTTCCGTGGCATCTCCGCCGGCCGTGCTCGAGTTGCCTTCAATGGAATGGTCGTCGTCCGCAAAGACGCGCAAGGCACCGACTCACAGCAATCTCTCCGCGGCCTGCTCGCCGGACCCGATGCTGAAATCGATGTCCGTCCGCAGCTCGAGATCTACACGGATGACGTCCGCTGCGCCCACGGCGCGACGGCCGGCAAGCTCGACGACAACATGCTTTTCTATCTGCTGTCCCGTGGAATCGACCCGGCGACGGCGCAACGCCTGTTGAAGTGGGCGTTCCTCGAAGATGTGGTGGCGAAGATCGAAGTGCCCGAGCTGCGGCGGCAGATCGAGCGCAGCCTCGCCGGCCAGATGCAAGAAGACATG
>Ga0210388_10004941_pt1 | contig 10402 bp, 5 predicted proteins | sample IncBWC19OmetaG_FD_155485 | JGI IMG/M metagenome (GOLD analysis project Ga0210388, IMG submission 155485) | Forest soil microbial communities from Barre Woods Harvard Forest LTER site, Petersham, Massachusetts, United States - Inc-BW-C-19-O ...
CGCGCCAAGCGAAATCGCGTCGCGAACGCCTTCGTAACACGCGAGGTAGCTCCCGGGAACATTCGGGACCTGCCGCGTCTCGACGCCGTCGCCTTTCTTTGTGATTAGCGTTCCCATTTGCGGGTCTCGTCCCCATCCCGGACCGCCCGGAATCTCGCCGCGCTTGAACGCTTCTTCCTGGGGGTCCATGCCAAATTTTGTGTAGCTTCCCAGCGCGCCATGAACCGTGAATCGCGGAGTTTCCGCAAGGACTAGCGACGCGCCGTGCAAAATCACGCGATTGCGGCCATAGCGGAGCATCACGTGAAAATAATCCACAGTTTGGCCGAGCGGGCGCTGCATCTCCAGGTCCGCATAGATCGCTTCTGGGGGACCGAATAGTTGCAACGCCTGATCCGCAAGATGCGCGCCGAGATCGAACCAAATTCCACTGCCCGGACCTGGGAGTTCCCGCCAGCGCTGGCGCGGCTCAGGACGGTAGCGGTCGTAGTGAGATTCGAAATGGGCGACTTCGCCAAGCGCGCCATCGGCGAGCACATTACGCAGGGTGAGATAATCCGCGTCCCACCGGCGACTTTGAAAAGCGGAAAGCAACCGGCGGTGCTTCCTGGCCAAGGAGATGAGTTCCGTCGCTTCCGCGACGGTGTTGGTGAAGGGCTTATCGATCACGACATGCTTGCCGGCGTTGAGGGCTTTGCTCGCGAGATCGAAATGTGTAATGTTCGGCGTGGCGATCACGATCAAATCAATTTCCGGAAGAGCGAAGGCTTCCTCCGCTTTCGCGAGCACTGCGACATCGTAATCTTTCTTGACCTTGGCGCTGTCGCTGGAAACGATATGCGTCAGCCGCAATCCCGGCACGTGCGTCAGCAGCGGGGCGTGAAAAGTTTTGCTGGCAAATCCATAGCCTAGCAGCGCGACGTTCAGCGGCGCTGCGGCTTTCGAACGATCTTCCACGAGGCAATCTCCTCAGGCGGCCGGGGATCGCCCAGAACTTAAAACGCTTGCACCACCCAGCATCATTATCTATTCTCTAACTGCGCCGGCACGGCGATTCCCAACGCGACATTCTACTTGAGGTGGCCCAAACTTGCCTCTATCACCACGATATTTTCGCTGGACAGCTCTGTTATCCCTCCTGTTTTTGATGATTCCCGCGTGCGTTGCCGGTCAAGCGGCCTCGCGGGTACTCGACGCGAAGTGGGAGTTTCGCGCTGTGAGTAATACGGATCGCGCCGAGCTGAAGGATTGGCATCCCGCGCAGGTACCGGGGGTAGTTCAGACAGATCTGTTGCGCAACGGCTTGATTCCCGATCCGTTTTACCAGGACAACGACACGCGCTTGCAGTGGATTGGCCTGACTGACTGGGAATACCGCGCGACTTTTCAAGCCGATGCCTCGACACTGGCACACGATCACGTGGACCTGATTTTTGATGGGCTGGACACCTACGCGGACGTTTATGTTAACGATCAAGCCGTGCTGAGTAGCGACAATATGTTTCGCCGCTGGCGCGTGCCGGTGAAAACTTTACTGAAGCCCGGGGCGAATACGCTGCGCGTGGTGTTTCATTCTCCGATCGAATCCATGATTCCGAAAGTGAAGGCGCTTCCGTACATCCTGCCCTCGGTGACTACGAACAACACCGGAAACGAAGAAGGCATCGCCACAGCGCCGTACACCCGCAAGGCGCCTTATCAGTATGGCTGGGATTGGGGGCCGCGCTATGTGACCGAAGGGATCTGGCAGCCGATTCGTTTGGAAACTTGGGACGCACTGCGCATCCAGAATTTTCACGTACAACAGCAAAGAGTCAGCAAGGAATTCGCCGCACTTGCCGCTGAATTCGAAATCGAAGCGAGCCGCAGCACGGCCGCGATCGTGGAAATCAACTATGGCGAGTTGAGTGGTGCGGCGGCGGCGCCTATTCGGCAGATTGTGCAATTGGAACCGGGCCTAAACCGCGTGAGCGTTCCGATTCACGTCGCCAATCCCAAATTGTGGTATCCGCTTGGCTATGGCGCGCAGGATCGTTATCGTTTCGCGGCCACGGTGCGGATCGGGCGCGACGTCGCCGCCGACGCGTCTTTGAAGACTGGGCTGCGCTCGATCGAGCTGCGCAGGGAAGTCGGCAAGACGGGCAAGAGTTTTGCGTTCGTCGTCAATGGCATTCCAGTTTTCGCGAAAGGCGCGGATGTGATTCCGTTTGACAGTTTTCCAAATCGCGTGACGCCGGAAATTCATCGCCAGATTCTGGAAGCAGCGCGCGACGCGCACATGAACATGGTGCGCGAGTGGGGCGGCGGTTACTACGAGTCGGATGATTTTTACGATATCTGCGACGAGCTGGGCATCATGGTCTGGCAGGAATTCATTTTCGGCGGCGATATGGTTCCGGGCGGCGCGGATTTTCAGAACAACGTGAAGCTGGAGGCCATCGAGCAAGTCGAGCGCCTGCGCGATCATCCCAGCATCGTGCTGTGGTGCGGGAATAATGAGATCGAGACGGGCTGGGTGCATTGGGGCGATCGACAGATATTCAAGGAAGCGGTTACGCCGGCCGATCGCGAAAAAGTGTGGACGGATTACGTGGTGCTGTTTCACAGCGTTCTGGCGGGCGTCGTCGCGGGTTACGGGAATCCGGTGCCGTACTGGGCCAGTTCGCCGAGCGCGAATTTCGAAGACCCCCCCGACAGCCAGACCAACGGCGATATGCACTATTGGCAGGTCTGGCATGCCCTCGCGCCCATCGAAATGTACACGCAGCAATTTCCGCGCTTCATGTCTGAATATGGATTTCAATCTTTCCCGGAGATGCGCACCATTCGGTCCTTTGCGCAGCCCGGCGACATGGACATCCACTCTGCGACGATGCAGGACCACCAGAAAAATCACGGCGGCAACGAGCGGATTCTGAGCTACATGCTGCGCTGGTACCCGGAGCCGAAGGATTTCGCTTCGTTCGTGTACTTGAGCCAAGTGTTGCAGGCCGAGGCTATCAAAGTGGGCGCGGAACACTTGCGGCGGCAGATGCCGAATACCATGGGTTCGCTTTTCTGGCAGTTGAATGACTGTTGGCCGGTGGCTTCCTGGGCGAGCATTGACTACTACGGACGCTGGAAGGCGCTGCAATACTACGCGCGGCGATTCTACGACGATGTGCTGGTTTCGCCCTTTGCGCACGATGGAAAGGTGGACGTTTACGTGGTATCCGACAAGCTGCAACCGCTGAGCGGCCAGATCCATTGGCGCTTACTGGATTTTTCCGGCAAGGTGCTGATGGAGAAAACGCAGGACGTGCAGGTGCCCGCGCAATCGAGCGCCGTATATTTCACTTTGGATCAGAAGGAGCTGCTGGCGAGCGCTGACCCGAAGAAAAGCTTCCTGGTGTTCGATTTGGCAATTGGCGGACGAAACGTGTCGCGAAATCTGATTTTCTTCGACACGATGCACAATCTGGATCTGCCCACGCCTGTGCACATCGAGAAGTCGCTGGAAAATTCGAATGGAACGTATGCGATAACGCTGCGATCGCCGGTACTGGCGCGCAACGTCTACATTTCGTCCAGCGATTTGGACGTGCAGACCGCGGACAATTATTTCGATTTGCTGCCCGGCGAGCCGGTCACCGTGAAACTCAAGACGCCTTCTTCGGTTTCGCTCGATCAGCTGACCGGCGCGATGCAAGTGACGTCACTCATTGACGCGTTTCCTGCTGCTGCGACCATGCACTAGCGCGCAGCGCAATTTTCAGATCAGCAAAAACTATTTGTTATTTGCCGAAGCTGCAGCCGCCGCCGAGAGCGTGAGGCTGCCGCGAAGCTGGATGTCCTGGCTCGACCGCCCCACAAGAATTTGAAATTCCCCGGGATCGGCGCGCCATTGTTTCGCGTCAGCATCGTAGTAGGAAAAAGCGCGGCCATCCAAAGTGACTGTCGAAGTTTTTGTCTCGCCAGGCTTCAGATCAATGCGGGCGAATCCTTTTAATTCTTTTGCGGGCCGGGGAACTTTCGGGTGCGCCTCGGCCACGTACACTTGAGCTACGTCCGCGCCTGCGCGCGCTCCGGTGTTCGTCACGTCGAACGAAATCTGATACAGCGGCGCAGAAATTCCGTCCGGCTCTGCGCTCGCGTCGGCGGGCTTGATGGCAACATTCGCGTACTGGAAGGATGTGTATGAAAGCCCATAACCGAATGGGAACAAGGGCTTTGTGTTGTTGTGCTCGTAGCCACGATAACCTACGAACACGCCTTCCTTATAAATGACGCGGGTGGTGCCGGCGGCCGGGTAGTAATTATCGTGCACCGGATTATCTTCCCAGCGGCGTTCAAAAGTCGCCGGCAACCGGCCCGACGGATTCACATCACCGAAAAGAATTTCCGCTGCAGCTTTGCCGCCTTCTTGCCCTGGGTACCAGGTTTCGAGCAGCGCCGGAACGCGGTCAATCCATTCGGTCATGTCCACGTTGCCGCCGGAAGTAACCAGGACGATGGTGTTCTTATTCGCGGCGGACATTTCCTGGATCAATTCATTTTGTCCGGGAGGGAGACGGAAGGTGCGGTCGGCGCCTTCGCTTTCGGATTCGGGATCAAAACCCGCCGCGACTACGACGACGTCCGCCTTCGCCGCAAGTTTCTTCGCGGCCGGAAGCACGTAAGTACCGTGCTGGGTGATTCCCATGTGCAAGTGTCCGCCCAGCCATCTGGATTCGCCGTGATGTTCGAGGACTATTTTGTGCGGCTTGGCGTCGAACGAAAGCGTCGCGATGCCGAGCAGCTCCTTCGAAACTGTCCAATCGTCGAGGACGATTTTGTCGTCAACGTAAGCGCGGTAGTAGCCGCCGTCTTCTCCGGTCGAAGTAACGAAAACATCGTATGTGCCGGCTGCGCTCGGCGTGTAGTAGCCGGTCCATCGCGAGGACAAAGCCTCTGCAGGCAACATCTTCCGGCTCGGTGGCCCGAAATCAATGTGTTCATAGGTGCGCGTAAGGTATGGCTTTCCCTGCAGATCCTCGCTGGTGAAATGTTCTGCCTTTAATCCTGCAGCGCCGCCCGATGCAGCCGTCGAAAAGGACGTCGCCGCTGACATCTCGCTGACGGTGGGAACGCCAGGACTGTAAAACACCTGGGCGCCATTTCCGACATAGTCGCTAATGCCGCGCAGAAAGCTCACGGCTTCAAACGGAACTACGCGAGCGCTGCCGCCGCCGACCGGCACAGCGGGATAAGCGTCGGGTCCAACAACCAGAATGGATTTAACTGCGTCTTTTTTAAGCGGGAGCAAATTTCCGTCGTTCTTCAGCAGCACGGCGCCTTCGCGCGCGGATTGCAGCGCCACTTGATCGCCTTCGCGGTTGTAACGCGAGACTGTCAGATCGGTCTGTTCGTGATCGAGCCATCCGAACTGGATTTCGACGCGCAAGATGCGGCGAACCTTGTCGTCAATCGTGGCGACGGTGACCGTTCCCTGTTTGATTGCGGGGAGCAATTTTTCGCGATTCAGGAATTTCCCGGACGGCATCTCGAGGTCCAGGCCGCCGTTCGCAGCACCCACAGCGTCGTAGGTGGAAGTCCAGTCGGACATCAGGATGCCATCGAAGCCCCACTCCTTCTTCAAGACCTCGATATTCAAGTAGCCGTTCTGCGTCATGTGGCTGCCGTTCGTCAAATTATAGGAATCCATCACAGAGCGGACATGGCCCTGTTTCACCGCGGCTTCGAATGCGGGCAAATAAATCTCGCGCATGGTGCGCTCGTCAATTATGGAATCCGTGTTGTGACGATCGAACTCGGAATTGTTTCCCATGAAATGTTTCGCGGTGGCGCTGACGCCCTGGCTTTGCATGCCCTGGATGTACCCGACCGCGATTTGGCCGGCCAGATACGGATCTTCACCCATATATTCGAAATTGCGGCCATTCATCGGAGCGCGGTAGATGTTGAACGCCGGTCCGAGCATGAAGTGGACGCCTTTCGCGCGGGCGTCTCGGGCGATTTGCGTGCCTTCTTCGGCGGCGAGCGCGGGATCCCACGAAGCGGCCAGGGAAATTCCACCAGCCAGCGTGGTGGCTGGGCCGCCGTGGCGAACGCCGATCGGTCCATCGGCCATGCGCAAGCGAGGCAAGCCGAGATCGGGATAGGCGCGAATGTAGAAATCGTCCTGGCCGCCGAGCATGTCAATCTTCTGATCGAGCGTCATTTTGCTGAGGATCGCTTCAACGCGCTGCTCGACGTCGTCGGGCGCGGCCGTAGCGAAAGGAACCAGCGCTGCAGCGAGCGCAACAAACAACAAAGTGAAGATCACGGCAATTCTGCGTTGCGGCTTCGTAGCGTTCGTGCGTGCAGGTATCATCAATTCTCTCCTTCGGCTCTTGCTTGCAATTATTTATTTCAGCGAATCGTCTGCGTGGCCCGCGCCGCTCTGCAATTTACGAAATTCATCCATTTCGCGATCGGCATCGGCGGACTTTCCCTGCTTTCGATAGATACCCGCGAGTCCAAAATGCGCTTGGGCGGCGAGCTCCGTGTTTTTCTCGAGGTTCAGAACATGCAGCCACGACTTTTGCGCCAGACTGTCGTCGCCATCCTGCGCCGCAGCTTTGCCGAGCATGTAGAGAGTTTCCGGCATATCCTCTTTCAATTGGTCGGAACTAACAAGGGCTTCGCGCGCTTCGTGGAATTTTCCTAGTTGCACCAGAGCCTCGCCTAGACGATAAAAAGCTTCAGGGCTGCCCGGCTGAACTTCGGTTTCGAGTTGAAATTGCTCCGCAGCCTTGTCCCATTGCTGCGCGCGCGCGTAAAGCTCGCCAAACTCCAGATGCAGGCCCGCCGTCTGAGGGCGCAAGCGCAGCGCTTCCAGAAATTCCCGTTCGGCGCTGGGGACATCGCGCAATGCTGCGTAATCCTGCGCCATCATCTGATGGGCGCGCGCGGAATCCGGAAAGCGGTCTTCGAGTTCGTCGAAGACTTGTTTGGAGAGCAGGCCGGCAGCTCGACCGTAATAATACAAAAGGTCGGGATCGTTTGGATTTTGAGACAGGGCTTTTTGCAGAACCGGCATAGCTTCCGACAATTTTCCCGCTTCCAGGAGTGCGATGCCCAGCGCGTCCTCGGCGTGCGCTTTCTCCAAGTGCGGAATCGCGTCGCCGGCGTACCCTTGCGCCAATAGCGCGTAGCCGAGCAGCCGGTGGGCGCCTTCGAGATTGGGGCTAAGCTCGACAGCCCGCTTCAGCGGCGGGATGGCGGCGGCGTAATCGTGCTTCTCCATGTAAATGTCGCCCAGATCCACGAACGCGATAGCCAACTTCGGATCGAGCTCGGTTGCTTTCTGGAATTCGGCGGCCGCTGCATCCAAGTGCCCGCTTTTTTCGGCTTCCACTCCGGCATGCAGATGCTGGGCAGCCGGCGACGGCGTGGCCGATGCCTGCAGCGCGAGAAAGAGTGAAAGCAGTGCGCCGCTCATGATTTTTCCGGCTCGCGGATTTCCAGGAACTGATCAGCTTTGACGTTTTCAAGAATCTGATGGGCGCCGGAGGGCCAGTGTACTTCGACCTTCGCAATTTCAGCCGCGCCGAGGCCAAAGTGCAATCGTTTGTCGCTGGCGGAAATGTAGCTGCCGGCGGTGGTCGCGAATCGCACCTGGCCATTCACCAGCACGCGGGCGCCGAGACCATCGCGATTGCTCCGTGTTCCACGCAGAGAAATGGATAGCCAATGCCCAGCGCCGCCATGATTCATGAGCACAAGCGGCGCGCCCCCGAGGGAAGTGACCACAACATCCATCCAACCATCGTTGTTCAGATCGCCGAAAGCTGCGCCGCGGCCGGCAATCGCGGCAGTGATACCGGAATCGGCGCGCTCGAAGCGCCCATTGTGATTGAGAGCCAGCAGCGGCGGTTCTTTGTAATGCAACATGTGATCAATCGCTTCCACGTTGTCCAGCACATGGCTCTGCGCTACGAACAGGTCCTTCCAGCCGTCGTTGTCGAAATCCTCAAAGCCCACTCCCCAGCCCGAACTCGCGGCAGACAGCAAGCCCAGGCCTGATTGCAGGCTGCGGTAGCTGAACGAGCCGTTGCCGTCGTTGTGAAACAGCGCGTAAACCTCGCGTGGCAGCACCGTGACCAAGATGTCGGGGCGCCCGTCGTTATCATAGTCTTGAAAAACGGTGCCCATGCCGGAAAGCGGCTTGCCATCGGCGGTGAGCGCCGTGCCCGCTTCCAGGGCGCGTTCGGTGAACGTGCCGTCGCCATTATTATGGAACAGAAACTGGCGCATGCCATCGTTCGAAACGAAAATATCGGTGAATCCATCGTCGTCGTAGTCGGCAAACGAGACACCGAGGGAGCGTCCTTTGAGCGCGGCGATGCCGGAACGCTGGCTGACATCTTCGAATGTGCCGTCGCCGCGATTGCGATAAAGGATATTGGTCGTTGCAGGGAATTCAGCGGGCGGACAGTACGTCTGCCATTCATTGCCGCAAATTTTGCTGTGCTGCGTGTCCCAGAGCATGTAACGCGTGACGAAAAGGTCGAGGTGGCCGTCGTTATCGTAATCGAAGAAGCCGGCGGAGCAGCTCCAGCCGCCCGCTTCCACGCCTGCTTTGGCGGTTACGTCGGTGAAAGTGCCGTCGCCATTGTTGTGGTATAGCGTATTTTTTCCGTAGTTCGTTATGTACAGGTCGGGGAAGCCGTCGTTATCGTAATCGCCCACGGCGACGCCCATGCCGTAGTTGGCGTCGCCAGCATTCGCCAGACCGGCCTCCTTAGTGACGTCCGTGAAGCTGCCATCCGGATTCTGGCGGTAGAGGCGATTCCAATTGCGCGGTTCGCGGCGGTCAAACGTCTCCGGCGGGCGCATGGGGTTGGTGAGTTGTCCGCTATTCACCAGAAAAATATCGAGCAAACCGTCGTTATTGTAATCGAAGAGCGCCACGCCGCCACCCATGGTTTCGATTAGATACTTCTGCGGCGTGGGCGAATTCACGTGGTTGAAATCCAGGCCGCGGGGGTGTTTTACGTCAAATAGAGGGGCGCTCGCAGGCAGCACAACACCCATGGCGGCACACATTTCCAGAAAATCGCGTCGCGTGATTCGGCGGTTCATTCGAGCTGAAGTGGGCTCCTGTGGGGCCGTGCAAGGTTAGCAGAAGTGACGTGCGAGCGCATAGGGCGCGGCTGGCGTGCTTTGCGCAGCTGCAATTCATGCACATGACGTTTGGCGAGCCTTGTGGAATAATCGTTGCCCGGCATACCTGTCCTATTACCATGCTTGTGGTGCAAGAATTAGAGTTGTGCGATCCCTTGAGGTAACCGATGCCACGCGCTCTTCGTACTACGGTAATTGGCAGCTACCCCTTTCCAGCCTGGTTGGAATTTGCGTCCAACCACCTGGACGCATTCGGCGCCGATGATCTAAGCGAAATGCTGGATGATGCGGTGGCTGTGGCCGTGAAGGATCAGATGGACGCGGGATTGGACGCGATCACTGACGGTGAACAGACCCGTCTCGATTTCAATCTCTCGTTTTATGGGTTCTTGAGCGGTATTGCCTCCGAACCACTGCCGAAGCGGAGGTTTGGGCCTCCGGGGCACGACCAGCGTGGGAAACATGACGTGACCGGAGAGCTCGGGGCCCCACGCGGCCTGGGCGTCGTGGAGGAGTTTCGGCGCCTGAAACGTGTTGCTCCTGCTGGCGTAGATCTGAAGGCGAGCGTGCCCGGTCCGTACACTCTCAGTGGGCGTCTTAACCCGAACAAGACTTATCCGGACAGGTTCGCGCTTACGCATGCGCTCGTCCCTATCGTGCGGCGGGAGTTGGAAGCGCTGGTTGCCGAAGGCTGCCAGGAAATCTGTGTGGACGAACCTTCGATGAGCTGCTACGGGCATCGGGAGGATCCACGCGTTTTCGTGAAGCTGTTCAACGAGACGGTAGATAGCATGCGCGGCCGTTGTCGGTTATCCACGCATTTGTGCTTCGGTAATTTCAAAGGGCGCGCGGTGGCTCCTCGAAAATACGCGTGTCTGTTTCCGGCCTTTCTGGATATGCATGTCGACGAAATGCACCTGGAGATGGCTAGCCGGGAATTCGCCGAGCTCGAAATTATCAAGAGTATTGCGGAGCGCATGGATGTCGCGGTGGGAATCATTGACGTGAAGAGTTATTACATCGAGACGCCGGAAGACGTTGCGGGCCGCGTACGGCGCTGTTTGCAGTTCGCGCCGGCCGAGCGTCTGGCCCTCGCGCCGGACTGCGGACTGAGCCAAACAGCACGCTGGGCTGCGCGGCGAAAGCTCAAGTCCATGGTGGATGGCGTGAAACTGGTGCGCCGGGAATTGGGTTTAGCGTGATTGCGCCGCTGCTGAAAGACGCTGCGCTACTCGCAGACATAAGGGCGGCTAAC
>Ga0210388_10004942_pt1 | contig 10401 bp, 8 predicted proteins | sample IncBWC19OmetaG_FD_155485 | JGI IMG/M metagenome (GOLD analysis project Ga0210388, IMG submission 155485) | Forest soil microbial communities from Barre Woods Harvard Forest LTER site, Petersham, Massachusetts, United States - Inc-BW-C-19-O ...
TCGGGCATCTGGAAATTCACCCAGGATACAGTCTATAGCTTCGATCCCGTTGAAACCAGGCATCTGGAGATCCATCAGCGTCACGTCGGGGCGGTCGAATCGAAATCTTTCCACCGCCTCCTGCCCATTGGACGCTTCCCCTATCAGTTTCATATCCGGTTCGGCGTTCACCAGTGTCGCAATCCCTATGCGCATCAGCGCATGGTCGTCGACGGCAAGAATTCTGATAAGTTTTGGAACCGTGCCCATGAGTTCACACTTTGCGGAAGAGCTTCAGTCGTCGCCGGCCTTTTGAGTTGTGATAGGCAATCGCGGCGGGAACCAGTAGTTCCACCTCGGTGCCCGCTCCTATTTCACTCCAGAAATCCAGCCGTGCTCCGATTTGTTGCGCCCGTTCCCGGGCGCCGCGTAAGCCCCAATGTCCCTCTTTGCCTCCTGCCTGCAGAACCTGAGGTTCGATTCCCTTTCCATCATCGCGTATGCGCACACGAAGCTCGCCATCATCGTATCGAATTTCAGTCTCGATCCGACTTGCCCGCGCATGCTGAAGGGCGTTTCGCAAAATCTCGCGCGTAATCAGGCAGACTTCGTCGCGCGGGAGCGGACTCAGGACTTTTCGCTCACCTTCCACTGTCAACTGGAAGACTGGTGCATCAGCGTTCGCATTCAGCGAGCGCGCCAGTTCTTGACTTGTGGCCGTGAGCCATTGCGCCAGGTCCACCTCGCTCCCCATCGCCGAGCGCAAATGCTGAATAGCACTTCGACTCTGGGTAACGGTATATTCGGTCGCGCCGAGCGCGTTGTCCAGAACCTCCGCTGCTTGGTCCGGCCGGCGCGGCAGCATGTTGCGAGCAGCCTGAAATTGAACCATCAATCCGTTCAGATTTTGCAGCAAGGTGTCATGGAGTTCTCGCGCGATGCGTGTCCGCTCGTTTACACGCGCCTCCAGACCTGCGGTGAACTGCTGCTGGAGCTGATGCAGCCGGAATTGATAGAGCGCCCAGAGCAATCCCAGAAATGCGGCCACACACAAAACGCCGAACCAAGTGGTCTGGTAGTACGCCGGCGCGATGGAGAAATCCAGGAATGCGCCGGCCTCGTTCCACACGCCGCTGTTGTTGGCGGCGGTCACGCGAAAAACGTAATCTCCCGGCGGCAGGTTTGAGTATTTCGCCTCGCGGTCGTTGGCGACCTCCCGCCAGTTGCGATCCTGCCCTTCGAGCTGGTAACGGAATGGAACTTTTTCCGGAGCGACAAAAGTGAGCGCAGCGTAATCAATCTTAAGATCGCGTATTCGGGGTGGTAGGCGTATTCCGTTCGACGCGTCGTAGGTTTTGCCATTCGCGGTGATTCGTTCAATGTCTACTGGTGGCGGAATCTTGTTACTCGGGAGATGCTGCGGATCAATTACGCTTGCGCCCCCCAAGAATCCTTGGAACCACATTTTCCCGTCTGAGGACCAGATTACTTGGGAGCCTGCGTGCAATCCGATGGGTGCATTCGAAACTCCGTCGGAGCTGTCGAAAAATGTCGGCTGAATCTGTCGTCGAGAGTCGGCGGCCCACGCATCCAATTCGCTGCGCGGGATGCGGACCAGACCGCAGGTCATGTTGAGCCAGAACGAGTGGTTCTCGTCTTGCGTGATCCAATGAATCGCGTCGCAGGGCAGGCCATTCTCGCTGGTCAGTGTTAGAACCCGGCCATTCTTGATTCGGCTTAAGCCACCTTCCGTTGCCACCCAAACGGTATCATCGGTCTCGATGTGCAGCGCGCTGACCCTGCCACTGCCCAGCCCTTCCGCACGTCCGTAGGTCTCTTTGATTTTATCGTCTCTGAAATTCGCGACTCCACCGTCATCAAATCCAAGCCACAGCCCGCCAGTCGAGCGATCGGCCGCCAAAGACTGGGCACCGTCTCTGTGCCCGATGCTGGCCCAAGAAATTTGCTGAACAGTTCCGTTCTTTGATAACCGTAGCAGACCATGGTCTTCGTTCGCGATCCAGAGATCCCCTTGCCTGTCCTGGGCAACGGAAGATACAACTCCCCCCGGAATACCTCTTATCGACACCAACCGGCCATTCTCCATGTAGCCGAACGCGTATGGCGTCGATACCAAGATTCGGCCAGCATTGTCCGCAAAAACAGACACGGATACATGGTCGCCCAACCCACGACTGGCCACGTAGCGCACAGGTAACCATACAACCCTTGATTGTGATTCGTGATCGTCGGCTGTCCCGTAGATCGTCACTTCTCCATGATTCCACATCCTTAAACCATCATTGGTGCCCATCCATATACTTCCATCTTTGCCTGCCACCACAGAGCCCCGTCCGGGGATGGTTCCAAAGCCCTCGTGTTGGGCGTACGTCGCGACCGCGTAGTTGCGAAAACGATCGAGCCCGCCCAAGGTGGCGACCCAGATATCACCTTCGCGATCCTCGAAGAGCGAGGTAACGAGATCGCTGGAGAGTCCATCAGCCTGCGAAAATACGTCGGCGCGTCCGTGATGGAGATGCACAACACCGGCTCCCGCAGTTCCAATCCAGACGCCTCCATCACGGTCCCGGAGAATTCTTGTCCCACTAACGTTGCGTGCCGGAGCGGGGTACGGATGCTGCGTTTCCAGTTTCCCGCTCCCGAATTGAGCGAGCGCTCCCGGCAAAGGAATCAAAAGGGTTCCATCGCCGGCGTCAACCAAGTCTGGTGCCACGGCCGTCCCAAATGGGATGTGATAGAACTTGGGGGGCCCGGGCCTCCATCGCCAAACTCCGTCAGGCGCCACCACCCAGAGCACGTCGTGGCTATCTTCATACAGGAAACTTACTCCCTTAGGGAGGGCGCCGCCCGATCCATGGCAGTCACGATTTGTTCCATCGATCGCGCAGAGCTTTCCAGGCGACGTCAAAGAGGAGCTTCCGACCCAAACCGTTCCGTTGCGATCCTCAAGAATCGAAGCGATAAGCAATCCAGCAAGGTTTGGGTACCGAGTGAGTTTGCCATCTCTCCAGCTCGCCAAGCCTCCCATTGTGCCGATCCAGAAAGTGCCGTCGCGTGCGACATGGAGGCACACGATAAAATTGCCGGGAAGTTGTTCGCCATTCAACGGAGGTTGCCAACGCTCGACGCGGACACCGTCGAACCGAAACAACCCGAAGCCGGTGCCCAGCCAGATGTAGCCGTCTGGCGTTTGCGCAATGGACCTGATGTAGCCTTGCGTGAAACCTTCGCGAACCTGCCACGCCGTGTGAGCGTATTGACTGACGTCGAGTGAAGGGTCTAATGCAAGTGCGGAAGGACACAAGAGCAGCAGGCTTAACGCGCCGACGGCGAAGGCCGCGATTTTGACCCATGCTTTGCCGTACGCTGGCATCAGTAGCAACACCTTCCAGCCCGATTACCGTTTCAGGTACAGGTGTGTATTACTCCCAGAGAATATATAACGGTATATTGCCATCCCGCCATGTATGTTGGGTCTTCAAGGTTTAGTTGGCAGGAAGTCGCGGAAAGAGGTAGCAAAGGGAGGGGGCGGATCCTCCCTTTGTCGCTCTCCAATTCCGAACCAGAAGCTGAACTTCAGCGCAAACTGAATCTGTCGTGGAGTCCCGGCACCCAAAGTGCTTCCGAGAGTGTTGAAGATTTCTCCGAAGCCAGGGGTCCCGAACGTGGTGTCCGGCTGAGCGAACGCCGGATGGTTAAAGATATTGAAGAATTCGGCGCGGAACTCGAGGTTACGCGATTCGCCAAGTTTTGTCTCCTTCAGCACGGAGAGGACGGAGAGGTCCACGTTGCGGAAATTCGGTGCGTAGATGGTAGTGCGGCCGCAATTGCCAAACGTCCCCGCGGCCGGCATGGAGAACGCCGCAGGGTTCAGCCAATCAGTAATGGTCTGTGGATGCGCATAAGGATCAACGCCAGCAATCCGGACGCTGGTTGATGAAATCGCCGTTCCCGAGGGTGTTCGTCCCGATGTAGACGGTATCGGCGACGCCTGTGCGCAAAATCCCCAGCGCGGAGACCTGCCAGCCCGACGCCAGTTTTCTCCCGCGGCCCGAGCTGAGGAAGCGATGTCCTTCACCGAGGGGCACGTCATACAGCAGGTTGAAGGTAAAGTTCTACCGCACATCGCCAGAACTGTTGCCTCGCTCGGCTTTTATGTTGTTGAGGTTCTGGGGATCCTGGACGTCGTCAATCGCGTGGCCAAAGGTGTAGTTTGCCTGGAAGCTCAAACCGGCCTTGCCAGCACGGCGCATAAAGGAGAGCTGCAGAGCGTTGTATGAGGTGAAGCCCGAGTTCGTCCGGAGCGTAATGTTGCCGAAGTTCGGGTTCGGACGAGCGCCGAGCGTGGGATCGAAGTAGTTGATGCCCTCTTCGCGCAACAGATTCACGCCATGGTTGCCGACGTAGGCGACCTGGAAGGACATGTTCTGCGATAACTCTTTCGGGTGCGCTTAGCGGCCGTTGATCCAATCGAATCACAACTCATACTAAGGTCGTTACGCAGAGGGACTCGGATAACCGACAACTTGTGCGGCGAAGGGCTGCCTTCGCATCGACACATCGACACCTCCGGTCGAAGTACGGTCATTCGTGACACCGCGATCGGCGTCTCAGAGCAGGCGATCGTTGTGATTCTTGGAGACACGCGATTTTTGATTCCGTTCACGGAGCAAACAGCCAGTACCTTACCAGTGCCCACACGAGTGGGACGCCTGACAAGACGGCGCATGCCAAGGTCAAGAGGAGGTGAGAGATGGAGATATTGATTTCACGGGTCTTATCGCTACGTTCCGAAAAGAGAGGCATCAGATCATGGCCTCATGTACACAATCAACATTGGTAGTCACCTGCCAGCCTGGCTCTCTGAACTACCGAACTTCGAGCGGCCGTCTCGAACTGGTTCCACCGTTTTGCCCATTTTTTGCGTGCCGGGGCGAATTGATCGCCTGGCGCATGAGAGCGGTCACTTGCATGCGAGCGCGAAACAACTGGGCTTTCAGAGTGCCTTCTGGCACACCGACCGCAGCGGCCGCTTCAGAGGTTGTTAGACCTTCAAACACTCGCAGGCGGAAAGCCACGCGCAGCCGGGCAGGCAGCTCTTCCACTATTCGTTCGAGGGTCTCCCGTGTTTGTGTTCGGCGGAGAGACTCCTCCGCATTGGGCGAACCATCTTCGAGCCGTTCTGCCCAAATGGGGTTTCCCTCTTCGCGATTCTCGTCATGCTGGTCAAGCGAGACCAAATTGTGGTTTAGCCGGCGCCGAAGTTGCATTCTGGCGGAGTTCAGTACAATGCTGCCAAGCCACGTGGAGAACTGTGCTTCGCCCCTGAACTGGTGCATGTTCTTGAAAGCCGATAAAAGAGCATCTTGGAGGGCATCCTCTGCGTCCTCAGCGTTGCCGAGCTTGCGAAAGGCGATCCGGTATAGCACAGGCGAGTACCTCGACAATAATGATCCCTCTGCGGGATCGCCTTTACGGGCTCGGGGCCGCCGGCGGCGTAAATCGTTTGAACCGTTTCCATTGGTTGTTTCCTCTTGCCGTTTGCTACGTGATCGAATCGCAAACGAAATACCAATTCCTCGATGGGTCTGGTTTAGAAGCAACCGTCTGGCCAAAGAAGAAGGTCGTAGGTTCATGTCCTCTATCGGAGGGACGCTCAGCTGCGCTTGGCCGAGTGTCACGAAATTCGACAACGAGTCCGCGCTTCGACACACGAGTCCGCGCCGCGACACATTCTCCGGTCGGTGCGACTTATTGTGTTCGTCGAGATGTGTATCGGAAAGCAGGCTGCCCCGACACCTTTGGCATTGTTTTTGCTTCTATCCGATGCCGAGGGCTCGGACGAAATGGCTTCGCGCCGGTGCCAAAGTCGGGCTTCCAACGGAAGCAGTCGGCAAAGAGGGATCGATCATGAAATCATTAACTTTCGTCCAGTGGTATCGCATCTTGCGGGCACACCACCAATGGACTGTGTTCCAGTCGATGCAATATGCGCTTTGGCTCATGCGCTAGACAGGTCTCCACATGAAGCCTGGTCTACAGCACCAGCACGCTGAACACACGATGCATATGGAACATGCGGTACGTCCGAAGACTCCGGCCGCACAGATGGGTCATGACCGGCATGCCGGACACTCGGTGGCCATGTTCCGGGACAAATTCTGGCTGACTCTGATCCTCACACTCCTCGTCGTCGCGTGGTCGAGGGAGGTCCAACAGTGGCTTGGCTACACCGCTCCCACTTTCCCTGCCTCGCAATATATCCCTGTCTTTCTTGGCACGGTTGTTTTCCTGTATGGCGGAAGCGTGTTTATTGGCGGCGCTTGGGGAGAACTCGCTGACCGCCGACCGGGAATGATGACGCTGATCAGTCTCGGCATCGTGGTTGCCTTTGTCGCTTCGCTTGCCGCGACATTCGGGTTTTTCAAGATCGATGTCTGGTGGGAGGTCGCGACGCTCATCACCGTCATGCTCCTTGGCCACTGGCTGGAGATGAAGGCGATTGCACAAGCTAGAGGCGCTCTCGACGCGCTGGCCGCGTTGCTGCCCGACAGTGCAGAGCGCATAACGGAGTCAGGCGTCGAAAGAGTTCCTCTAGCGGAATTGCGAGTAGGCGATGTCGTCTTGGTGCGGCCTGGAGCTCGAGTACCTGCGGACGGCAAGGTGATTGAGGGCACCGCCGATGTGGATGAGTCGCTGATCACGGGCGAATCGCGACCAATTTCGAAAGGGCCGGGTACCACGGTTGTCGCGGGCACGGTCGCTGCTGGAGGAAGTCTGCGGGTCCAAGTGAGCGCCGTTGGAGAACAGACAGCCCTCTCAGGAATCATACGACTAGTCGCTGCTGCTCAGGCTTCCGGCTCGCGGGCGCAGGCTCTTGCCGACCGTGCCGCATCACTCTTGTTCTATGTTGCGGTGGCTTCAGGTGCGCTGACGTTCGGATATTGGTGGTTGGCTGGTGATGGCGCACATGCACTCACCAGAACCGCCACCGTGCTTATCATTGCGTGTCCACATGCGCTCGGCTTGGCGATTCCCCTGGTGATTGCAATTTCAACTTCACTGGGAGCGCAAAATGGTTTACTCGTGAAAGACCGGCTGGCGCTCGAACGGGTGCGCGATCTGGACGTCGTGATCTTTGACAAGACAGGAACACTCACGCGAGGTGCGCCGACGCTTTCAGGGGTCGCCGCTGTCTCTGGTGCAACCGAGGAAGAAGTGCTCAAACTGGCAGCGTCGGTAGAAGCCGACTCCGAGCACCCGCTCGCCAAAGCCATCGTCAGTGGGGCGAATCGCCGCGGCGCGAATCCCCTGCAGGGCAGGAATTTTGAGGCGATGCCAGGGAGCGGCGCACGCGCGACTGTAAACGGGCAGAGTGTTTCCGTGGGAGGGCCGCATCTCCTTTACGAATTGAAGGTCGTCGTTCCGCCCGAACTGGAGAACGTAGCAACGGCCTGGGCATCCGAGGGGCAAACTGTGCTTTATGTCGTTGTGGACGGTCGAGTGATTGGCGCTGTGACGGTGGAGGACGAAATTCGTACGGAATCCGCCGAAGCGGTGGAAGAGCTGCATGATTTGGGCGTGCGCGTGGCAATGATCACGGGTGATTCACAGGTAGTCGCGGATTCTGTTGCGAAGCGGATCGGGATTGACGAAGTCGAAGCTCAAGTGCTGCCCGCCGACAAGGCGTCGGCGGTTGCACGGTTCCAGGCCGGGGGCAAGAAAGTGGCGATGGTGGGCGATGGTGTGAACGATGCACCTGCGTTAGCAACCGCGGACGTTGGTATTGCGATCGGAGCCGGTACGGACGTCGCCGTCGAATCCGCAGGAATCGTGCTCGTGCGTAGCGACCCACGTGACGTTGTGGGAGCGATCGAATTGTCACGCGCTGCGTACAGGAAAATGGTTCAAAATCTGGTTTGTGCGACAGCCTATAATCTGGTTGCCATCCCCCTTGCAGCAGGACTCTTCGTCCGGTGGCGAATCGATCTTCCCATGAGCGTCGGCGCAATTGCCATGAGCACGTCAACAATCATCGTCGCGTTGAACGCCCAACTCCTATGTCGTTTGAGAATCATGCTCCATAAAACAATCCCGAACTAAGGCGTGGACATTGGGGATGGCAATCGCCGCAGGCTCTGTCCTGCGATCCTTCGATTCCCTCTTTCGAGTCAGCTTGCGTTGTCTTGCGTTGAAAGATCGGAAATGATAGGTAGTGATGGGCTGTGATGGGCAGCTAAGTTGTTGAATTCTCAGCTGTCCTGTTTGATTGCGCTGGCGCAGTTTACGAATCGGCCGCCTGGATTCGCCCGAGGATTTTCATCGAACTTTCATCGTCAGACCCTCACACAAGCCAAAACAGCCAAACACAGCCAACATGGGCGATCGTCTATCTTATTGATTCCGCTAGGTGTAGGTAGGTTCCGTTTGCCAGCGTTGGGTCAGGTTCCGGTTACGAATCGGCTGCTCTACCACTGAGCTACCTCGGCCCTTGATAATAAAAGACTTATTCCCTTGTTTGGCAGCCGTCAAAAAATTTGCGTCAAACTTGCGTTGTTCACGTTCGGTTTCGGCAATCGTTGCCCAAGCATTTTCCAGGAAAAGCTCGACCCTCTTGAGCGACCTCTGTCCGGGTTCCGACCGGGGCTCGTCGCAATTTCACTCCCGAAACGCCCTTTCCCCTGGAGTTCAATAACAGAATCAGACCGCACGCCAGACCAAAAGAGATTCGAAAATCGATGTTAGCCTTCTTTCAACCCTTTCGCAAGCTCTCGAGTTTAAAGGTTTTGCCGTGCGGCATAGAGCTTGGCTGTCAGGAGCTTCCACAAACAGCACACGCAAAAAAGACCTGCTGTCGACCGTAGATTTACGCATGCAATATAATAACTATGTAGGAATAGTTGGCAGGACAAACCCTCTTGATCCTCATTGGCATGACGCACCCTGTCGTCCTGGAAACTCCTTAATGTGAGAGCCAGCCGATCGAAAATCGGCTGCTCTGCGATTGATACTAAAGGGCTTATTCGGAGCGTTAATCCCGAATAAGGTGACCCATCACATCGCTGCACGGCTATACTCGCGGCCTTGATGCAGTGATGTAAGTAAGGTATGATTCTGCATCATGCGCACTACGATTACGTTAAATAATCGCCTTCTGGAGCGGTTGAAGAAGCGCGCGGCGGAATCCGGCACGAGCGTCAGCGGGTTGATCGAACGCGCGGTGCGGTTGCTGCTGCAGGCGTCTGCGTCGCAGCGGCGAGATCGTTTCGATTTGGTGACGTTCGGCGAGGGAGGTCAGTTCACGTCCTTGAATATCGATAAGACCGCTGCGCTGCTTGAAGCCGACGACGTCGAGCGTTTTGGGAGGCAGCGCTAGCCGATGCAACTGCCGGACGTCAACGTCCTAATCTACGCGCATCGGCTGGACGCGCCCGAGCACGATCGATATGCCGCGTGGCTTACAGCCCTGGTCGAGGCGCCGGAACCGTTCGCGGTCGCGGAGATCGTGCTCGCCGGCTTCCTGCGAATCGTGACAAATCCCAAGATCTTTCGGCCGGCGACACCGATGCAAACAGCTTTAGCATTTTGCCGCAGGCTCGTCGAGTGGCCACGAGCCGTCTTCGTCGCGCCGAGTCGCACACACTGGGACCTATTTGTGAAGATGTGCAACGCCATTGAGGGCCGTTTGGTCACCGATGCTTATGTAGCGGCCTTGGCCATCGAGCACGGCTGTGAATTGATCACCACGGACAGCGATTTCGCTCGGTTCCAGGGGCTGCGTTGGCGTCATCCATTAAGTCCGTAAACGCGGAAAAGGCCTGTTTCCGGACTAGCCTGGTGGAGTGAACCATTGGTTGGAGTGTCTTCGTTCTAGTAGCGCCCTGTTCCGTCGGCCCGTCGCAAGCATCGGCGGAGGACTTTCGGTCGGTCGGCGCTTCGCATCGTGCTTCACCGCAGCACCTATCTGTGGCAGTACGAATCTCGCATGAGCGCGGTGACTTTTGCAGCTGTCTTGCAGTCGATTTTGGAGGAAGACTGTCTATCTCAGGCAAGCAAGCCTGTGTACTTGGTTAGAATCCTACACTGTCACAGCCAATTCCCTCCCCCCGCTTCAAAAGATCACGCGCACACGCGTATATAAAGGATGCTTCTCTATTTCCACGAAATGCGCGTTTTTTGCCCACGTGAACCGCACTGTGGAGTGGAGTGACGTAGTTGTGGCATGCAAGTCCCTGGATGTAACGGCTCGCGATTTTCCCGCTCTTAACCAGTGGTTTTTCTCAAATTAAGTCCTGCGGGGGACGGCAGTCTTCTTGGAATCCAGACGTGGCGTAATTTGACGCTGGCGCGGGATCGCGCCAGGTTACTGTTATCCTGCTCGTTCCGCCGCTTCTCCCGCGT
>Ga0210388_10004944_pt1 | contig 10400 bp, 11 predicted proteins | sample IncBWC19OmetaG_FD_155485 | JGI IMG/M metagenome (GOLD analysis project Ga0210388, IMG submission 155485) | Forest soil microbial communities from Barre Woods Harvard Forest LTER site, Petersham, Massachusetts, United States - Inc-BW-C-19-O ...
GCTAGCTTCGCGTCGAGCACGGCGTAGCGATGCTCGCCGAACCGGCTCGGGCCCGCCTCTTTGAGCAAAAAGTCCGGCCTACCGAACCAATCCCCTCGCGTCAGCACCCCCTGCGCGATGACACAGGCGCCGCGCGCCATCGCCGCTTCGGTCGCGCGCGCAGCGTCTGCTTGCGACGCTGCGGCAGGCCCCGCGGCGATCTTCAACACTTCCGGGTGGATCGAGCGCAGGTGCTCGAGCACGCGCGCCTCGTGCTCGAAGCCGCGCTTCTCCAGCATCAAGCGCTCGATCTCGTTGACCCCGGGGCGCTCGAGCTCGTGATGCGCTACCGCGAGCTCGAGCACGGTCTTGTGCGCGCACTCGTTGAAGCCACTCAGATCGGTGGCGGAGAGCACGAGTCGCGTCGTTCCTTGAATTGCTTTCACGGGCCGGCCGAGCGTACACCGCGACCCGGCAAAGCTCCCCAGCCCGCTTGGACGCTGAGGCGTTCGTGTACCCACGCCTCTTCGCGCCTTGGGCCGGCCGCAAAATCGGCGCCATTTTGCCAGGCCCCGTTGCCCCGCTTCGAGGCAAACTGCCTCGCGCATCCCGGGGTAACCGGAGCCCGAAGCTCAAGGCACACTGCAGCCGCCGTATGACGAGCGAGTGGGCATGTGTGAGGGTTTTTGGCACGGCCGCTGCATCCGGTTCGGGGCGATGACTCCAAGCGTCAAACGCGGCTCGCCGCGTATGTTCGAGTCCGACTTTCTCGAGCGCTTTTCGCGCGCTCATCCGCTCACTCCGGTCGTGCTTTACACGCCTCTCGTGGCTTATGCGCTGTACCTCGCCACGCAACGCCAAACGCCGCAGGCGATCATCGGCGGGCTGGTGTGCGGCTACCTGGTTTGGACACTGACCGAATACTGGTTGCACCGACTCGTGTTCCACTTGCCGGTCATCGGTCCAAAGACCGAGCGTGCGGCATTCCTCATCCACGGCGTGCATCACGACCACCCGTGGGACGAGACACGCCTGGTAATGCCCGCAGGCGCGTCGCTCGGATTGTGCGCACTGACGTACCTCGCCTTCCGCGGTCTACTCGGACCGAACGGGATGTGGGCGCCACTCGCGGGCTTCGTACTCGGCTATGTGATCTACGACGAAGTCCATTGGTACCTGCACGTCGGGCACCCCACATCACGCTTTGGTCGCTTTTTACGCCGACAACATTTTCTGCACCATTTCAGGGAGCCCGCCAGCCGTTTCGGCGTGAGCTGCCCATGGCTCGACTATGCGTTCGGCTCCAGCGTGGCACCCCGACGCCGAGACCCCGGCTAGACTCACGTCTCACGCTGCGGGCTGGTCGTGGAGCAGGCGGATCTCGCTCGTGCCTTCACCGACCACGGCCAGAAAGCGTTTGGTCCACTCCAAGGCTTCAGCCTTCGACTTGACCTGCAACAAGCAGAAGCCGGCAATGAGCTCTTTGGTTTCGGGGAACGGCCCATCTGTCACGCTGAATTTTCCCGAATCGATGTGCAAGCGCACGCCCTTCGAGCTGGGGAGACAGCCCTCGGCGGCGAGTAACACCCCCGCTTTGGTCATCTCGTCGATGAGCTTGCCCATCGCCGCCATTTCCTCCTGCGCCGGGGGTTTGTCGGATTCGACGGTGCCAGGGCGGTAAAGACACAAAAATCGCATAATGGTGAGTCTTTCTTGGGGTTGAAGAGCCCGGTTTTCTTCGTGCTCCACCTTCACGTCAAACAAGGAACCGACGGATCGACACGCGCGCGATCTTTCTTTTGTTTTTTTAGCGCGACCGAAATCACCTGCGGTTGCGGCTCAACCCCGGCCTCGTGCAGCGGTATTCAGATTCGCAAGCCCTTGCTCGAATTCCTTGCCCAGGAATTTGTCCATGTTCACGAACAGCGAAAACGCCTTGGCAGCAAAACCATTTTGGCCCTCCATTATCCAGCTCACTCGGGTGCCATTGGCAACCGGGCTGAGCTTGAACGTGGTTTGGTTCGTGGCGGCAAAGGGCTTGATGAACCGGAGCTTGATCGAGAGCAGCTCGTTCGGCTTGCTATCGAGCACCGCCATGCTCCCCTCCCCTGCCTTGCTGTTGCCAAGCCATGCGTAGCCTGCGCCAACGCCCGTCGTCGGGCCGCTGAACGTCCTTTTCATGTTCGGGTCGAGCTTCTCCCAGGGCGACCATTTGGCCCATTCGTGAAAATCCTCGAGCAATGCAAACACGACCGGCGCGGGCGCGCCGATCTCCGAGCTCCGTTCGATACGAAAAGCCGCCGGGCGCGTGCTGATGAGCACGACCAGCACGACAACGAGGACGAGCACGCCGATCCCGACTTGAATAGCCATCAGACTGTCCCTTTCCAGAAGCGTTAGTTGCTAATCGCAGCCTGGCCGAGCTCGGTCAAGCACATCCGCGCCCTCAGGCGGATACCCTGATTTTAGGCCATTTTCCGCGGCGCGGAGCTACCCGCGGACAGCCGCGCACGCTCCGAGAGCAGCTCTCGTTCGCGCGCATTCTGCGTCAGCGAGGCGGCGCGCTCGAAAGCCACACGCGCTTCTTCATGACGGCCAAGCTTCGACAAGAGATCCCCGCGCACGCTCGGCAACAAGTGGTAATTCTGCAAAGCAGAGCCTTGGCTCAGCTCGTCGACGATCGCCAGGCCAGCAGCGGGCCCGAAGGCCATCGAAACGGCTACCGCACGGTTCAGCTCCACGATCGGCGACGGCATGCATTGACTGAGCGCGGCGTACAGCGCGGCGATACGCTGCCAATCCGTAGCGTCCGCGGTCCGCGCTCGCGCGTGACAGGCAGCGATCGCCGCTTGCAACGCGTACGGGCCGCCCGCACCGCCCAACTCTTCGGCGCGAGCCAGGGCCGCGAGACCGCGACCAATCAGCAGTTGATCCCAACGTGCTCGGTTCTGGTCGAGCAGCAGAATTGGCTCCCCGCCGGGCCCCACGCGAGCCGGCGAGCGCGACGCTTGAATTTCGAGCAGTGCGACCAAGCCGTGCACTTCCGGCTCGCTCGGGGCAAGCCCGGCTAAAATCCTGGCTAGACGCAGTGCGTCCTCACACAGCGCCGGGCGCATCCAGTCGGTGCCGGCCGTCGCCGAATAGCCCTCGTTGAAGATCAGGTACACGACCTCCAGCACCGACGCCAAGCGACCGGCAAGCTCGGCCCCGCGTGGCACCTCGAAGGGCACACCGGACTCTGCCAAAGTCCGCTTGGCACGCACGATGCGCTGCGCGATGGTCGCTTCAGGGAGCACGTAAGCGCGCGCAATTTCGACCGTCGTCAGACCGCCCAGCATGCGCAATGTGAGCGCCACGCGTGCCTCGGTCGGCAGCACGGGGTGACAAGACGTGAACACCAGACGCAGCAGGTCGTCCCCCACGTCGTCGTCGAGCGCGGCGTCGAGATCGGGTGCGGCAAACTCGGCCTGCGCCTCGATCTCGTAACCCAGTGCGGCTTGCTTAGTGTGCCAACGTTTGGTGCGGCGCAGCTCGTCGATCGCGCGCCGCTTGGCGGTTGCCATGAGCCAAGCGCCTGGGTTGTCCGGCACGCCCGCTTCCGGCCAGCGCTCGAGTGCCGTAACCAGCGCGTCTTGCGCCAATTCTTCGGCCAAACCAAGATCTTTGACCATGCGCGTCAGCCCGGCGATGAGCCGCGGCGATTCGATGCGGAAGACCGCGTGGATGGCACGGTGCGTGGCTTCCTGCGTCACGATTTGCGCACTACAGCAGCTTCTCGTCGCAACGCAAGGCCGAGTACAATCGCCGAACATGCGGGGCCAGGAGCTGCTCGAGTGGTTGTCGGGGTTGCCCGTCGCGGAACGCGACCCGGCGCTCGAAGAGCACTTAGGCATCGCAGGACCGACGCCTGGCTTGAAACGACTCGGCCCGGAGCTGATCGGCTACCACGCGAGCGGCGTTGCAGCGATCGTCCAGGCGCTCGCCGAAGTGCCGGTCGAACAGGACGACGTCTTCTTCGACCTCGGTGCGGGGCTCGGTAAAGTCGTGCTCTTGGCGCATCTGCTCACCGGCGCCACGGCACGTGGCATCGAGCTGCAGCCAGAGCTCGTGGCACGCGCGCGCCAAGCGGCCGCTCGCCTGGGCGTGAGCGCGCACGTGACGCTGAGCGAAGGCGACGCGCGACAGGCCGATCTCGAGTCGGGCACCGTGTTCTACTTGTACGCGCCGTTCACCGGCGCGGCGCTCGCGGACGTGCTCGGCCGCCTGGCGCGCGTGGCAGCCCAGCATAAGATCGTGGTTTGCGCGCTGGGCATCGACCTCGATCGGCAGGCCCCGTGGCTCGTCGCGCGCCCGACCGCTTCGTTTTGGTTGACCGTGTACGACAGCGTAGTCAGCGGAGCTCCAGCGCGGCGCCCGCGAACGAGCCCTGGTGCGCGGGGCCCATACACCGACATCGTCGCCCGCGAGCAAAGCCGGGACGCCCGATAAAAGTCCTATTAAGTCGCGATTGACCAGCTCCGTTGTGTCATCTTGGTTTGGGCGCTGCCCATGAGCAGTGCGTTGGCTCTCGCGACATGTGGACCGTGCAAAATTCAGTAGGCAGGTTGGTGGAGGCGCGACTGACGACGACCGACTCCAACTCTGCGGCCGCGTGCTTGGCGGGTATTGCGCAATTGGTCGCGAGCGCACCGTTCCGAGTGGTCGGCCTGCTGGACGTATCTCGCGTTCGCGTGTTTGGGCGCGAGGACGCCGAGCGGTTCGTGGCGGTGATGCGCGAAGACAACCCGCGCGTCGAGCGCACGGCCATCTTCATCAATGGCGACGCCCTGTTTGGCATGCAAATGGAGCGCCTCGTGCGCGCCGCAGCGCTCCCGTGTCGCCAGGTGTTCCGCGCCGCGGGCCCGGCCATCACTTGGCTGGCAGAGGTGCTAAACCCTGAGGAAGTCGCGCGCGCTCGCGCATTCATGGCGGAGTAAGCAGCGCTCAGAGCCCGGTTGCTTCCATGCAAACGTCGCCGTACAGCGAGAGCGACGTGGCACACGCTGGCGCGCACAGCATCACGTCCGTGTCGTCACCATCGGGCTGAAAATGCCAGCAAATTCTGGACGGGCTCCAAGCTTCGCCTGGCTCGTCGCTCGTATGGCCAATACCGGGAGAAAGCGCGCTATTTCGAGCGCTTCGTTTTTTCGAGCGTGCGCGACAATAACTGACATAAGGCTGTCATTTCGAGCTGCGAGAGTGCGCCTCGTCATCCATCAGGGAAAGGGATTTACAATGACCAAGCACACTCCGTCCGTAACTCCGCTCAATCATGTCAAATGCCACCGCGGCGGCTGCCACTGCGGCGCGGTTCGCTTCGAAGTGAGCGTCGACGCGAGTCACGGCTCGCGCTGCAATTGCTCGATCTGCAACAAGGTCGCGCAGCTCGGCGCGATCGTGAAGCCCGAGGCCTTTGCGCTGCTCGCGGGCGCGGACAGCATCACCGAATATGCCTGGGGCATGAAGATCGGACGCCGCTACTTCTGCAAGCATTGCGGCGTCCACTGCTTCGGGCGAGGCCACTTGGCGCAACTCGGCGGCGACTACGTCTCGGTCAACTTCAACGCGTTGGACGACGTCGACCCGCTCAACGTCACGGTGACGCACTGGGACGGTCGTCACGACAATTGGCAAGCCGGCCCGCGCAGCACGCCCTGGCCAATCGTCGCCCCGGAAACTTCAGCGGCGTGAGGCGTGACGCAGCCCTGCCTCGTTGTGGCGTATTGGTAGCGCGCCACGACGAGGTCAGCGGTATCGCCAGGTGCGCGACGGACCACCCGATATCAAGTGAATCACGGCCACGAACAGCGCTGCGCCGATGATCGACCACAAGATTGGGAACGGGTGTTGGTCAACAGTGACCATGAGCAGCTCGGGCAGCCGGAAATAGTGGGCGACGAACGTACCGAGCAGCGCGCCGACGAAGCCCACGGCGATCGATACGAAAAATCCGCCGCCAGTGCCGCCACCGATGGCGCGCCCGATACCGCCGCAGATCCCGGCGATGATCAACAAAACCAAAAGACCTGTGAGGGAGAGAGTCATGCTCCAAAGTCAGTGCAAGACCTGCGCCTAGCGCTGCACGCGGGGAAAAACGTCACGCTGCAAAGTCACCGTGAGCGACTACACTCGAACATCCGTAGACGCTCCCACGAGCGGCAAGGAGTCCCTTGGCACGACGCGGCGAGCTCGACGAAAACGGCGCACGAGACTCGGCGGATGGCGCGCGACTCGCGCCTGAGGACGCGTCAGCCGCGTCGACAGTGGCCGGTGCGCAGCCGCCGCTCGAGGCGGACGGTCCACAGGTCGTGCATCGGCACACGAGCGCAGCGGGCTTCTATTCGATTTATGAGACCGTCAAACGTGGCAGCACCGAGATGGGCATCAAGCGTAGCTTGCGCACGCTCACGAGCGTGAACCAGAAGGACGGCTTCGACTGCCCGAGCTGCGCGTGGCCGGACCCCGACGGCGAGCGCAAGCTGGCCGAGTTCTGCGAGAACGGCGCAAAAGCCGTGGGCAGCGAAGCCACCTTGGCCCGCATTACGCCGCAGTTCTTCGCTGAGCACTCGATCTCGGAGCTATTGACGCACACGGACGCTTGGCTCGAGCGGCAAGGCCGCATCACCCACCCGATGCATCGCGCGCCCGGCTCGGATCACTATCAGCCGATCCCTTGGGAGGATGCGTTTGCATTGCTCGCGAGCGAGCTGAACGGGCTCGCCTCCGCCAACGAGGCCGCGTTTTATACTTCTGGCCGCGCCAGCAACGAAGCGGCATTCTTGTACGGACTCTTCGCGCGCCAGCTGGGCACGAACAATCTGCCCGACTGTTCGAATATGTGTCACGAGTCGAGCGGGCTCGGCCTCAGCGAGACGATCGGCATCGGCAAAGCGACCGTCAAGATCGAGGACTTCTCTTACGCGGACGCGATTTTCATCATTGGGCAAAACCCGGGCACGTGTCACCCACGCATGCTGACCGAGCTGCAGAAGGCAGCTCAGAACGGCTGCAAGATCATCAGCCTCAACCCGCTCGCTGAAACCGGCATGCTGCGCTTCAAGAACCCGCAGCAGCCGCTGAGCTTGCTCGGCCCAGGGACGCCGATCGCCAGCTTGTTCCTCCCCGTGCGCATCAACGGGGACGTCGCTCTGCTCAAGGGCATCATGAAGGAGATGCTGGAGGAAGATCTGCGCCAGGGCGGCAAAGTGCTCACCCATGATTTCATTCAACACCACTGCGAGGGTTTCGACGGACTGCGCGCGGATCTCGAGGCCGAGAGCTGGACGGACATCCTTCGGAACAGCGGCGTGTCGCGCGAGTTGATCCGAGAGGCTGCAGGAATCGCGATCGCGTCGGAGCGCACGATTTTCTGTTGGGCAATGGGCATTACGCAACACAAGAACGGCGTGGCCAACGTGCAAAGCATCGTGAATTTGGCGTTGCTGCGCGGGCAAATCGGGCGCCGCGGCGCGGGCCTCTGTCCAGTCCGCGGGCACAGCAACGTGCAAGGCGATCGCACCGTCGGCATTTGGGAAAAGATGAGCCCCGAGTTCATGAGCGCACTCGGAAAAGAGTTCGGGTTTACGCCGCCTCAGGAGCACGGCCTCGACTCGGTCAAGACCATCGAGGCGATGAGCTCGGGCAAGGTCAAGATCTTCGTAGGCTTAGGGGGCAACTTCTTGAGCGCCACGCCCGACACCAACCTCACTGCCGACGGCATGCAGCGCTGCCAGCTCACGGTGCAGATTTCCACCAAGTTGAACCGCGGGCATTTGATCACGGGCAAGCAAGCGCTGATCTTGCCGTGTCTGGGCCGCACCGAGCACGACCAACAAAAATCCGGTGAGCAGTTCGTCACCGTGGAAGACACCATGGGTGTGGTGCATCAATCACATGGCGTGTTACCGCCCGCGTCAGATCAGCTCAAGAGTGAGCCCGCAATCATCGCGGGGATGGCGCATGCCACACTCGCGGGCCGCACGAAGGTCGACTGGCTCGGATTGATCGAAGACTACGACCGCATCAGGGAGCACATCGAGCACGTCGTACCCGGCTTCACGCAATACAATCGTCGTGTTCGGGAGCCGGGCGGCTTCTATCTGCCGAACGCGCCGCGCGAGGGGAAATTCACGACCGAGTCCGGGCGCGCCCGTTTCACGGTACACCCGGTCCCCGAGCACGATCTCGCGGACGATGAGCTGCTGCTCACCACCGTGCGCAGCCACGATCAGTTCAACACTACGATTTACGGAGAAAACGATCGCTACCGCGGGATCGCCAATGGGCGTCGTGTGATCTTCTTGAACGCTCAGGACATCAACGCGCGCGGCCTCGTCGCTGGCAGCTTCGTGGATTTGGTGAGCCGCTTTGGGCGCGAGCGCCGCAAAGCCGAACGCTTCAAAGTGGTGCCATACGAGATCCCGACAGGCTGCGCGGCAGCCTATTACCCCGAGACCAACGTGCTGGTCGCGGTCGGCAGCGTCTCGGAAGGCAGCAATCAGCCGGCGTCGAAGTCGATCGTGATTACGCTTCAGCCATCAGCCACGGTCGATTGAGTCGCCCAAATCGCGCCGTGCGAGTCGTCTTCGTCCGGGCTCGGCGGCGCAACGTAGTAGTAAGCGGAAAGCGCTGCGCGAAAGCGACCTTCGGGACACCCGAGCGGCGCGGGGTGACCGTGCCAAAAGGTGTCCCCGTGCGCCATGACGATCAGGCGATCCAGCAGCGGCGGGTAGCACGCCTGGCAGATCGTGCGTGCCTCGTCCCAAAGCTCGAGCGCGCCTCCCCACTCCGGTTGCCAGTCTCCACTGAGGTAGTAGAGGACCGTGACCTTGCGTTGCAGGTGGCGAGTGCGATCACGGTTGAAGTCCGCGTGCAGTGCGAGGTGCCCACCAGGCAACGTGAGCGACAGCCCTGCGCCACGAAAGTGCGGGTCCGGGATCAGACCTTCGATGCCGGTCAGCGCGCCCAGAAAATCCAAAAATGCCATGGCCGAGAGCTCGGCCAACAGGTGCCGCAACGCCGGGTCGACGCCCTCGAACCCGACGCGCTGAAGCTGACCGAGGCGCGCAGACTGCTCCGCATAGTCGCGCCGCAACCAACCCGGGTGTGCCGGCCCCGGGAAGCGCGAGGCAAGATCGAGCGCGCGCGCTTCACCCAAGAAACCGTCGAACACCGCGTGTGGGTACGGGCTCGCCGAGGAGTATGCCGCGCGGCGCGCTAGGGCCAACGCCTTGAGCGGCTTGCGCTCGAGAAACCAGCTATCCGAAGCAGCCATTAGCCTTGCAGAAACAGGTCAACCATCATTCGATACGAAAGCAAGGCCAGGGCGGGGTCGTAACGCGGGCCTTCGTCACGCAGAAATGCGTGCGCGGCGTTGAGCTCGTGCCAAGTGAAGCGCCGCTTCGATTCGAGCAACCGCGCTTGCACCCGGGCACGGCCCTCGTCGGGCACGTGCGGGTCTTGACGCCCCCAAACCATCAGCAATTCCCCAGAAATCTCGCCAGCGCGAGCCAGCGAGTCGTCGCCACCCAAGCCCAACGTCCCTTTGTGGATATCGGTCGCGTAGAAGCAAGCGGCCGCGCGCACTCGCGGGTCGAAAGCGCAGCGGAACGCCAAGTGCCCACCGATGCACACGCCCGCGGTTCCGAGGCGTCCGTCACAGTCGTCTCGCGCAGCCAGGTGATCGAGGCAAGCGCGCGCATCGTCATCATAGGCAGCGACGGTCTTGGCGACCTTGTGCTGATTGCCTCGCTCGGTGCCTGCCGCGTCATAGGCAAGCACGCTGCCTATCGGTTCCAGCTCGTGAAAAATTTCCGGTACCAGCACGATCATGCCGTGACCCGCGAGCATCGACGCCATGCGCCGGATCGGCCCGGTGCGCTGGAAGATCTCGGAAAACAGCACGACTCCGGGGCAACGCTTGGTCGAAGCGACCACGGGGCGCGTGACGTGGGTTTGCATGGTGCCCGCCCGCGTGGGCAGTTGCACGACCGACTCTTCGACGACCATGCCTCCGAGGATAGCGCGAAGAGCTCACGACATAGAAACGCCACGCCGTCTGTCGCATGAAAGGTGCGACTCTTTTGTTTCGGCGCGTGATCGATTGCTCGGCCGCCCGCATTAGGCGCGATGGTCAAATGGTTTTTCGCGACGACGCTCTACGGTGCGCTCGCGATCGCAATCGCCAGTTGTTCGAGCGGGTCACCCTCCAGCGGCGTCACTCGCACTGGAAGTAGCGGCGCAACGGGCTCCTCTGGAGCGGGCAATAGCGGGACCAGTAACGGGGGTGGCCCCAGCATCAACGTGCCCGATGGCGGCGGCAACGAGGACGCGGCCTCAGCGTGTAGTACCGGCGTCTCTTGCAACCCGTTGGGCGGCCAGTA
>Ga0210388_10004945_pt1 | contig 10399 bp, 6 predicted proteins | sample IncBWC19OmetaG_FD_155485 | JGI IMG/M metagenome (GOLD analysis project Ga0210388, IMG submission 155485) | Forest soil microbial communities from Barre Woods Harvard Forest LTER site, Petersham, Massachusetts, United States - Inc-BW-C-19-O ...
CAGCGCGCTTTTGAGCCTGGGCCGGCGGCTGCCAGTTTTCATCGATACTAATCTCGACACCATGGCCAAGGGGACGATCACCTATGCAGTGGTGGACTGTCCGGAAGCCAGCATTAATCCCCCGGTGACATGTAAAGGCACCGGACCCATTAAGACACCGCAGATCACGGTTCCTTCTTTCTACGCTTCCTTCACTTCGGCCGAATTTTCGGGGTGGCTCAATCCGGACTATCAACAAATCGACCAGATCGTGAGCAGAGCCAATTCGACCTATGAGGCGGCCGCGCTGAAAATCGTTCGCTATGGCCGCCGCGGGCTTAGCTTACACGCCCACTATACCTATTCGCACACTATGGACTGGAACCCCAACGAGAGTCCTCTGGACGTATCGGCAGGCTTCAGGCAGGAGTATGGCACCAGCGACCAGGACGTGCGCCACGCGGCCGCCGCGATGGTGATCTATGAGGCGCCGTGGAAGCTGCACAATCTGGCCGGAAAGCTCGGCAACGGCTGGACGGTCTCTGAAATTAGCCAGTTCCACAGTGGCTTGCCCTACACAATGCGCGTATCGGGCTCACTGCCCGAGTGCTTCGTGAGTGCGGGCGTGACTCCTTGCACTCCTCCGGATTTGGGCCCAACTGCGTCCCCCGGCGACCTATTTACGGGGCTCAGGGCGGGGATGAACGGTTCAGGCGGGGACAGCCGGGTTTACGGTGTAGGCAGCGAAGGACAGCTTTACAACATTGGACGCAATACGTTTCGCTATCCTGCCAACTGGAAGGTCGACATGCGAGCGGGCAAGAAGTTTAATCTGGGACAGATGCGGGAGTTGGAACTGCTGGTGGAGAGCTTCAACCTGTTCAACCACCAGAACGTAACGGAGATTGAGACTACCGGCTATTACGTTGGGTCAGGCACGGACACTTCCCCGCCGACACTGAACTTCCTCAACACATATATTACTCAACCGTCGCTCAGCAACTCCGATACCCTGACCGGCTTCGGCCAGCCGCTGAACATCAATGCGACTAACTTTTATAGAGAGCGGCAAATTCAGTTGGGAGTCAGGATGCGGTTCTAACACCCTTTGTTGCGACGAATGTGGAGTGGTACTTACTCCGCAGCGCATGCTATGAGGGAGTGATCGGGAGGGGGCGCGCAGGAGCGGGCCACGATCAGGGTTTCGATTTTGTCCCAGACGGTGTCGTCATTTTCGATTTCAATGTGAGAATGCATGAAGGCACGCGCATACCAGCTATATCCCGAGCAGGAAACGTGGTTGACCCTATAATTGGACTCATAACTCCCCAAAATTGTAGTTCGTTTCGGATCAATGGCCTGAATGGAAGCTCTGCCATGAAGCAGGCCTTCGGTCTGGTAGAAGTTAACAGCTTCACGCACATTGGACGGAATGGCGGCGTCGTCTTCTCCGGATTTTTCAACGCTGTCAACCTGGACGGTGAGCAGAACCGGAATGCCGCGCTGGTCGAGTTCCCTGGCGAACTGGATGGCTTCAGAGGCTCCCCAGCTATGGCCGAAGAGAACGATGCGGGCGGCATTTTTTTCGCTATCGCTTAGCCGGCCATCCTTTGCATTACCGAGCAACTGGAGCAGGGTGCGAAGGGCGCGGTGCTCATCGTGATTTGCGAAAGTGAAAGCGCGCACGGTGTCTGGGTATCGTTGATCCAGATCCCTGGCCAGGCGCGCCTCTCCGTGCGCGAAGTTGTCGGCGTGGACGCGGCCGCCCATGAAGCCAATCACGATCAAGGGCCCGCGAGACTCACAAGCCGCCGCATGCTGAGAATGGTCCGGGATAGCGCATCTGGCGGCTTCCTGCGGGCCGGCTTGCGCAGCGGGCGAGGGCTTCTCGGCCAGAATTGGTGCGGGGCACAGCACCGCAAGCGCGGCGATGACCGCTGCGGGCATGGCAAGAACAGCGTTGCGCAGCAGAGATTCGGGATTGCGGACCGTTTTCAACACTGTGTCACCACCGGCAATAGCTTTGTGCATCGGTAGATGCAGGCCGGCGGCGGTTTCGCATCTCCGCCTTCACATTTTTGGAGGTCCGGTCAACCTGTCCACGAACACCTCTTATTCTACTCTTCGGGCGGGTGGACACAGCCGTCTGGGTATGAATTCCGATATGATTCGATGCATGAAATCGGACCGCCCCCGGATTCAACGCAGACCATTTCTGCCTCAGGACCGGAAGCGACCACGGCGGCGCCGGTGCTGACGTTTACCGTTCAGTAGGCCGATTGCAAGAATTGCTTTTGTCCGGACCGGTTGGATTACTTCCTTATGCCAAAACTTGGCGCAGGTGTGCTGCTGTATCGATACCGGAATGGCCGACTGGAGGTGTTCCTTGTTCACCCCGGTGGCCCGTTCTGGGCGAAGAAGGATCTCGCGGCCTGGTCGATTCCCAAGGGGGAATACGACGCGGGTGAGAAGCCTGAGGATGCGGCAAAGCGTGAATTCCAGGAGGAGACAGGTTTTGCTATTCCCGGCGTCATGCGTGAACTTGGGGTAGTCAAGCAGGCCGGCGGCAAGATTGTTTCTGCGTGGTGCTGCGAGGGCGATTGCGATCCTGCCGATCTCATCAGCAACACATTTGAGATGGAATGGCCACCGCATTCAGGGCGCAAGAGCGAATTCCCCGAAGTGGATCGAGGTGCATGGTTTTCACTGGCCGCCGCCCGAGAACAAATCCTCAAGAGTCAGGCTCCGCTTCTTGAGAAGCTTGAGCAACTTTTGAGTCCTGAGCAGTAACTCGGAGTTAGCCCAGCTTCAGGCTGAAACGAGAAGGAATGCGCGGTTCCCGGGAGGTGAGCAGCCTTTTGCGGGCGTTCCGCGTCAAATTTGGATGATGAGTTTTGCGAATCGACTTTTTCGGGGCGCTGCATTTTCCGTTTTATTCGCATCGACATCTTACATTTTCGCTCAACAACTTATACCGCATCCTATTCGTCTTGCCAACGGCAAGACACTGGTGCTGAATCTGCCTGCGAACTTTACGATTGACATTGCAGCGCAGGGGTTGAAGCGCGTACGTTTCATGGCGAATTCGCCGGACGGACAGGTCTTTGTCACGGACATGCACGATCTCGGCGATAACTCCCTCGGCAAGGTGTCTATTCTCGAAGGCTGGGATGAAAAGACCGGTAAGTTCGCCAGGATCACGACCTACCTCGATCACTTGCGCAACCCGAATAACCTGGCGTTTTATACCGAGCCGGCGCGAGACGGAAAGCCGGGGCAGTCGTGGCTTTATCTTCCGCTGACCGATAGGCTGGTCCGCTATAAGTACAACGCGGGCGATGAGGCTCCCACAGGACCCGCCGAAGTGCTGGCGCATTATCCGGATTACGGGCTCAATTACAAATATGGCGGATGGCATTTGACGCGCACGGTCGCGTTCGCCACGCTGCACGGCAAGACGCGCCTCTATGTGACGGTGGGCAGTTCGTGCAACGTGTGCACGGAAAAGGAAGAGATTCGCGCCACGTTGAGCGTGATGGACCCGGACGGCGAGCATCAGGAGATTGTGGCTCGCGGTTTGCGCAATGCGGTCGGAATGGAATTCATTCCTTCGATCGACGATGGCGCACTGTTTGCGACCAATATGGGTGCGGACCATTTGGGCGATCGGTCTCCGGAAGACACGTTCTTTGAGTTGGACAATAACGCGCGGGCGATTACGCCTGGTTCGAATTTCGGCTGGCCGACTTGCTACTTCGAGGGCGGGATCGCTCACGAGGATCATCTTGTCTCTGACCCGAAGCCCACGGATCATGTTGTGCCCAAGCCGCCTGCCGGCCCGCCTCCGCCTCAGTTTGACTGCGCGAAGATTCCGCCGGTCTACACGACGTTCGCGGCGCATAGCTCGCCGCTGGGCCTGGAGTACTTCGATTCAGGGAATGCGAAATTGGGTAACTCGTTCCTGGTTGCGTTGCACGGGCCAAGCCATCCAAAGATTGGCACTGGATATCGCGTGGTGCGTTTCGATGCCAACCACCGCAAGCCGGAGGACTTTATCACAGGGTTCCTTGAGAATGGCAAGGTCAAAGGCCGTCCATGCGGGATTCTTCGCATAGGTCTGGATGCTTTTTTGCTGACAGACGACCATGACGGGGCTATCTATTATGTGCACGGGAGATAGACGATCCCGACTTGCTCGAATTCCATCCCTGTGAGTCAGCAGTCCTGCAGAGGTTGCCGTTCTACACCCATTCTCCCTGCCGCATCAAGGGCTCTGCGACGTCGGAAGCAGATATACCGTCAATGTCCAGTTCGCCCGATCCGATCATCCAGTCCACGTGGATGATGCTATCGTTCGCGCCCTTGGCCGCAAGCTGCTCCGGAGTGAGCTTGTCTCCGTCGCGAAGGCACGATGAGTAAGACTGGCCCAGCGCGATGTGCGATGCGGCATTCTCATCGAATAGCGTGTTGAAGAAAAGCATGCCGCTGGCTGCGATTGGCGAGGAATGCGGCACCAGCGCCACTTCGCCGAGGCGGCGCGCGCCGTCGTCGGTGTCGATGAGCCTTTGCAGCACTTCCTGGCCGCGGGTTGCGCGCGCTTCCACGATCCGTCCTTTTTCAAACCGCACCTGGATGCCTTCAATCATCGTTCCCTGATGCGAGAGCGGCTTGGTGGCTGTGACTGTACCGTCCGCGCGATCTTTGTGCGGCGTGGTGAAGACTTCTTCCGTGGGCATGTTGGGAATGCAATAGAGACCGTTCCCCGCCGTGGTGCCGCCGCCCAGCCAGAGATGGTCGTCGGCAAGGCCAAGCATGAAGTCGGTTCCAGGGCCTCGATAACGCAGGGCCGAATAGCGTTTCTCATTCAACCGCGCGGCGCGGCTTTGCAAACCGGCATCGTGTGCCTTCCATGCGGCAACCGGATCGTCGTTGTTGATGCGCGTGGTCTGGAAGATGGCCTCCCACACTTTGGCCAGCGCCACATCCGGCGCATCGTCGGGAAACATGGCCGCGGCCCACGCCGGAGTGGCGCTGGCCACAATGGTCCAGTTGATTGCGTGCCGCGTAATCAACTCGAGCGCCGGCCGGTAGGCCATCGAGACAGCGCGGTTGGCGCGTCCCACTTTTTCGCCGTCTTCATTGGAGAGCAGCGACGGATTTCCGCCGGCAATCGCCAGCCGCGCCGCGCCGCTCTTGAAGGCTGCGCCCATGCCGTCATAGAGCCATCCGGCCGCGTGGTCAAAGCTCTCATCCGGAGCGAAATGGTAGCGCATCAGCGTGGCCGTGTCGTCGGCGTAGAGAGTGGTGACGAGCGATGCGCCGGCGCGATAGGCCTGCCCGGTGATGCGGCGCGCCAGCGGCAGCGCATCCAGCGAGGCGGTCATTACCAGCTCCTGCCCGGCGCGCAAGCCGAGCCCAACGCGCACTGCAACTTCGGCAAGCAGGTCCAGTTTTTGTTCGTGCGTACGTTGCTCGGCGATCACAGCGGTGGCGCTCATGTTTCGTATCCTTTTTGGCTTTGAGAGAATTCTCGCCGGCGCGGCAACCAAGCGACGCCTGAGCGGACTACTGCAATTCTACAGGCTACGCGGAAGGATCCTGATTCGAGCGAGATTCACAAGAACCACAACTCAGGGGCCTTGTTGCCAGCCGCATGCGGGTTCAGCAGTGGCGGACTTGCCATTGAGGAGGAAGCAGGCGGCGCCGTTGATGTCAGTGGAGTAGGTCCGGACATGCGCGGTCTGGAGCGCTTGAAGAACTTCAGGGCGGGGATGGTGATAGCGGTTGTGGAGTCCGCACGAGATGACGGCCCATTGCGGCGCGACGCGAGCCAGGAATTCAGGACGCGTGGAAGTGATGCTGCCGTGATGGCCCACTTTGAGCAGCGTGCTTTGCAGGCCGGACTCGGTCAACATGGCTTGCTCGATGGGTGCTTCGGCATCGCCTTCCAGCATCACCGATGTTGCGCCGTAGGTTACATGCATCACAAGCGAGTCGTTGTTGGTGGGCTCGGGGCCGGGCTTGTAGTCGTGAAACGGCGCCAGGACCGCGATTTGTGTGGCGCCCAAAGTGAGCGCGTCGCCGGCGCGGAAAGAACGCACGCGAACATGGAGAGCGGCAGCTTCATCGAGAAGCGCGTTGTAGGGGCCGTAGCGCGGGTTATTGCCGACCCATAGCTCATCGGGATGGAAGTTGCGCAGGACGGCGGGCAGGCCGCCCATGTGGTCGGAGTGTGCGTGCGTAAGGGCGACGGCGTCGAGATGGCAGATGCCGCGCGACCAGAGAACTTCAGAGACGACTTCCTCGCCGATATCGAAGTCCTGCGGGGCCTGATGCGGGCCGCCTCCAAAGCCGCCGCCGTCGACGAGCAGAGTCTTACGGTCCGGCGTGATCAACAGAAGCGAGTCGCCCTGGCCTACGTCGATGGCTTCCATGAGCAGCGCATCATGCGGATGCTGTATGGGACGCGGCACCACGGCGGCGAGGGCGGCTAATAGTAAAGCGGCCCAGACGCTACGACGTTGCCAACGCGGGCCGCGGGCCATCACCATGGCTGCGGCCAGCAATGCGCAGAAGACCGCCGACTGCCAGAGCAGCGGGGCCGGGATGCGGAGATCGCCTAACGCAAACGAGCCGAAGAGATGCACAAGCCAGGTTCCGAAGTGCAGCGGCAGCGCGACGAACATGGCTGGAATCACGGCTGCCTCGGGCCAAACCAGTGCGGTGAGGAGTGTGATGAGCGCGGCGGGCATCAGAAGCACGAGCAGCGGCAGGATGAACAGATTTACCGGCAGGGCAAATATGGTGATGCGGTGGAAGTAAAGGGCCATCGGTAGTGTCATGGCCAGTTCGACGACGCAGGAGACGGCTAGAAGTTCAATGACGCGGAGGACAAATCGCAGCGAAAAGGGAATTGCACGCCAGGCGAAACGCTCGAATCGAGTTCCCTCGAATGCGCCGGAAAAGAGGCGGAGGGTTTCACGGAAGTGGGCAATTTTAGGCGGAACGCCGGGATCGATGGCCGTCAAGCGCAGGTCGCGCGTTGCGGTGAGATAGGGATGAATGGTGTTCTGAAGGAGCGGCGCTGCGATGCCCCCTATGGCAACCACGGCAAGCAGGGTCATTTGCAGGCTGGCGTCGAACAGGCTTCGCGGGCTTACGGCCATCAGGCAGAGCGCGGCAAAGCCGATGGTGTTGAGCGGGTTGCGCTCCCTGTAAACGAGCCGCGCGAGCAGGTAGAGAGTGACCATCCACAGCGAGCGCTGCACTGGCGTAGCAAAGCCCGTGAAAAGCGCGTACGCGAAAGAAGCAGCGAGAGTAAGAAGCGTGGCCGGTATGCGCGGTAACCGCAAGCGCCGCGTCAGCCAGAAAACGCATCCGGCGACGATGGCGAGATGAAAGCCGGACACGACCAGCATGTGAAACGAGCCGGTGCGCTCAAAGCCGACACGGAGCGAAGGCGTGAGGTAAGTGCGGTCGCCGGCGATCATGGCGGAGAGCATGATCGCGTCGTCCGGAGTCAGGCGAAGGAATGCTGGGAACTGGCGCATGGCGGCCGGCAAGGCAAGCAGGCGCGCGGTCGCGACGTGCTGCCAGGTGGTCAGGCGACAGGCAAGGAATGCCTCGGGTGAATGGCCCTCGATCTGAACCTGTTCGACATTGACCGCGGAGGTTGCGGTGATGCCCTGGTCGAGCAGTGCGTCCTGGCGGTTCCAGACGCCGGGGTCCCGATAGACTTCAGGCCGGAGCAGGCGAACCGTTGCGCGCAGACGATCTCCGCAGTGGAAGGGCTGCGGGACTGGCTGAAGCTTTGCGTCTTGGATAGCCGGAAGCGGCCAGCGGACGGTCAGGCGGACGCCTCCGGAGGTGGGGGATTGGACGTCCGCGTCGTCGGTGACGGATTCGAGCGTTGAAACGCGCAGGTCAATGCTCTGCGAGGGCCGCTGAGGCGCTGCAGGCTCGTCGAGATTCTCTTCGATTTCAGAGCGGACGGGCCCGGCGTCGACAACCGTACCTTCGACGGTACGCAGTAGGCCGTCAGAGAGCGCGGCCAGGGTGTGTGCTGGTGCGGGGCCGGGTTCCATCTCTGCGCACCATGCACCCAGCAGGAACCAGAGCGCCGCCAGCGGTAGCCAGACGATGCGCTGAGCACGGAATGCGGCGACGAAACAGAAAATGGCCAGAAGCCCGAGCGCGATGAGGAGCAGGCTGGGGCGGAGATAGAGCCAGAGCGCCAGTGTAATTCCGGCGGCAAAGAGCCAGGCGGCATGGAATAACGGAACTGGACTCAGGCGGACCGGGCCCAGCAGAACCGGACCCAATCCGGCGCCCGTGGCCGGCGCGGCTGGGTGGTCGAGGCCTTGCCCGAATTGGGGAAGTTTGGGATGCATCGCGTCCGGAATTCGAAATGGAGCCATGGCCATCAAGCGTATAGCATTTTTGAATTGCTGTAAGGATGCCGGAAGTAGCATGGATATTTGCCTGCGCTTTGCCGCCAATTGCAGATCGATTGCAAGCCTATTTTTTCACTGTTTGTTTGCCTGAAAGAAGCAGGAATGGTCCGGCGGGCTGATAAAATCCGCGGATATGAAGCTTGCGAAGGAGAAAGCCGGCCTCGTCGTCCTCATCGGCATCGCGGTGACGCTGATCTATTTCGGCACGCTGCACGCCACACTTTTCCCGGCGACGCCGATGCCGACGACGGCTCTCGATAGTGCCATTCCCTTTGCTCCCACCTTTGTGATTTCGTACTTCTCTTTTTTTGTTCTCATCCTGATGCCGATATTTTTCATCGAAGATCGGCGTGAACTGCACGATGCTGTCTTCGGCTTCGGGATTATCGTCGTCGTGTCCGGCATTGCTTTTCTGTTTTGGCCGACTGCTGTTACTGCGAACTATTCAAGCCCGCTGCTCAAGGGTCTGCTTGCTCTTGACGGCCCAAAGAATGCTTGTCCTTCGATGCACGGGTCTCTATCGATTTATTGTGCGCTCTGCATGCAGCGGCATTTGCGAACAGCGGCAGCGCGCATCGGTTTGTGGGCGTGGGCGCTGCTGATTATGGCATCGGCACTGCTCATCAAGCGCCATGTCGCAATCGACATGGCCGCCGGCGCGGGGCTTGGCTGGATGGTATATTTAGCGTTCTTTCGTCCCATCGAGAAGGAAGCCGCCGACAGCAAGCCGGTAGTCGAGACGCTTCGAATCCGGAAACGCCTGATTGAGGAAGCGCCCGGCGAGGTCACGAAGCTGACAAAACCCAATCTGCGCGAGCGCGCCAGGGAAGGTGCGGTGTTTGTTGGTTTGGCTTTGCTTGGATTCCTGATCAGCGCGAAGGCGATTTCTGTTGCATCCAGCGCGATGCTGGCGGTGGGCATTGCAATTAGCGCTGTAGCGCTCAACACATTTCCGCTGCTTATGCATGAAGGCATGCACGGAACGCTGCTCCCGAACCGGCGCTGGAACTGGATTGTCTCGGTCTGGCTGGGGTCGGTATTCCTGATGTCGTTCACTGCGTATCGCGTGCTGCACATCCGGCATCATCGCTATCTTGGCGATCCGCGCGATCCGGACGATTATCACAACTACTCGCGGAGCCGGCTCGTGGTTTGGTCGCTGCATTTTGTGCGCCTTGCGGTTGGTCCGCTGCTGTACCTCGTGATGATTCCCGTGCTGGCTCTCAAGGATGGGTCCCAAATGCAGCGCAGGCTGATCTGCTGCGAATACGCAATTCTTCTATTGATCTATTCCGCGCTCCTGCAGGCGTTTACCCTGCGCGCACTGCTTCTTGTTTGGATCGCGCCGCTGCTGCTGGTGGGTCTGTTCACGGCGATTCGCGGATTCACCCAGCACGGCATCACCGACGCAACTGACCCTTACCTGGCCAGCCGCACCATGCTGCCTCATCCGCTGATCGCGTTCTTCCTCCTCAATGAGAACTACCACCTGGAGCATCACCTGTTTCCCGAGGTGCCGAGCTATCATCTCCACGCGCTGCATCAACTGATATGGCCAAAAATTCCGCGAGCGGTGTCGGGGAAAAGCTATCTGGCGTTCCTGGCGCGGTTTTTCAGGGCGACGCCGCGAATGGATGAGACGCCGATCGGGCTGGTCCATCCCGGCGATCAGTGAAGCTGAGGATTGATGACGGGTCGCATTTCAATCCCGGCTTAGATGAACCACGGTCTCCAGATGGAATGTCTGCGGAAACAGGTCGGCTAGCGTGACGGACTCGATCTGGTAGCCGAAGGCGATAAGAGCGCTTAGATCGCGTGCCAGCGTGGCTGGGTCGCACGAAACATAGACCAGTGTTGGTGCGGCGATGCCAGCGAGGTGCGTGGTGATCTCCGCGCCCAGGCCGGTGCGAGGCGGGTCGACTACGATCAGGTCCGGCCGCTCACTCGTGGGAGCACTGCGAAGAAAA
>Ga0210388_10004946_pt1 | contig 10399 bp, 7 predicted proteins | sample IncBWC19OmetaG_FD_155485 | JGI IMG/M metagenome (GOLD analysis project Ga0210388, IMG submission 155485) | Forest soil microbial communities from Barre Woods Harvard Forest LTER site, Petersham, Massachusetts, United States - Inc-BW-C-19-O ...
GGCGCTTCCAGAACAACTTCGTACCGGTTGGGCGCACGCTTCTCGTCCAGTACTTTTAATTGCGCGGTTCGCGCGCCCGGCAAGGGCAGTTCGCTCGGAATCTCCAGTTCAACTGCCGGGAGCGGCGATACCAACTCATGCACCGCGGAGGCCGGCTCATGACAGGGCTGGTCGCGCGTCGCGGTTTGTGGAACCAGGCAGAACGTTTCAGTTGTCGACGATTGCGCGCGCACCAGCAACCGGTCTTTCTGTCGCGCAAATTGAAGATCGATTCGCGAATTTCCTAGCGGCACATTGTGGAGCTGCGCGCTATCCCAGCCAGCGGGCAAGTTTGGCTTGAGGCGCAGCGTGTGGTGCAGCGCGTCCCAATCCAGGCCGAACAGGCCGCGCAAGGCCGGCGTAACAACCATGGCGGATGACCAGATCTGATGCGAGCTGCTTCGCCCCAGCGGCTGGTACAAATCTCCGGACAACAATTCCGTTACCGAGCCCAAATCCTGCGCCCAAGTTAGACCCGCGTTCTGCATCAGGTGCGCATAACCTGAAAGAGTTCGGCCGGCGCGGTATTCGGCCAGGGACACCCAGCCCGTGAACAAGGGCCAGATGGAGCCTTGGTGATAACTGATGGGGTCGTAGAACGGGGTGCGTTCGCTGATGTCGCGCGTGCCCCAATCGGCGGAGAATTCGGGCGAAGCCCAGCGGCCGAGCATAGCGTCCGCGCGAGGCAGTTCAAGCCGTCCTGTCCACCACGCTACGGCAGGATAAATAGTGGCGGTGCGATCCAAGCTGCCGTCGGCGTTGCGGCTGAACGCGTAGAAGTGGGCGGCGGAATCGTAATATTCGGAGTCCAGCTTGGCGCGAATCTCCTGGGCATTCTGGTGGGCGCTCGAAGCCGTCGCGGTGTCATTCAGCAGCGCTGCCAGCCGCGACATGGCGTCGGCGGATTGCTGATCGAGCGCCGCCAGATAAATCTCCTGGTGTGGCATGCCTTGCGGCCAGCTTTCCACCCACCCGGTTCCTTCGGTGTTTTCATAAATACCGTCGCCATCGGAATCGTGCGCGCGGGTAAATGCATAGGCGCGCCGCACCGCGTCCCAATGCTTGCGCAGGAACGCCACATCGCCGCTCGATGCCACATAATCCTCCATAGCCATTACGAACAGCGGCGTGGAATCGGCGGACGCGTAGAAGTACGGAGTGGATTTCCAATCGACGAGATCGGCGCTCTGCGCGAACTCATGCATCATTTTTCCGTCGGCCCGCTGCCGCCGGATCAGAAATTCGAGCGCGGTCCTGGTCAGCTCAAAATCTCCGTAGCCATTGATGGCGTACGAGGTCCACAGGGAATCGCGGCCAAAAAACCAGCCATATCCAGGGCGCGCGGAATCGGCGGATTCGTAGTAGCCGGCCACCAGTCCGGTTTCGTCGTGGATCCTGACTTTTCCCTGATCAATGGCGATCTCGGCCCAGCGCAAGGCGCGATCGAACTCATGGTCGGGCGTTTCGCTGCTTAGGCGCGTATCGAAAAAATGCGCATAGTAGTCGCGCGTTTTCCGGTACAGTTCGGGAATGCTGCTATTGAGCGCGGATAATCGCGCCAGCGCCGGTTTTTGATCAACCAACGCGAATATTAGCGGAAAGAAGAGCCCAGAATCGGTTTTCGGATCGAAGGCCAACTTCAGCTCTGTCGGATAGGTGTGGGGGCGTTCCTGATACGGCGCAAGAATGCCGGGTTCGGTGCGCGGCATGGCCAGGACGCCCGAGAAATCAGGATTGTCAGTGTGAAAGACATAGTAGCCGCCTTTCGATACCCATTCGGCGCCTGGCGTTCCGAAATTAGGCGCCGGCCACGCGCGCAACATCTCGGGTTTGAATTGAAAGGTCAGACGCAAGGGCCGGATGGAGTCGATTTCAAAGAGCACCACTGCTCCCGCGTCGCGCGAAGCGAACATGTGTTGCCTCACTGTGAAGGCCGCGTGCGAATACGTGATGGTGGTCATGGCCGGTGCAACTTCAATGACAGCCGCGTGGGCGGTGACATCGATCGGTACCGGATAGTCCGCCAATTCCGCGCTGATGCGGAAGCCGCTCAGAATCTTGACGGGATAGACCCAGGCTTCGAATGTTCCACTTTGCTCGCCGAAAATCGCCCCACGCTCTCCGGCCACGGTGAATGGCTTGTCAGGCGCGATCAGTCGTGTGATGGTAAGCGGGTCCGTTCCCAACGCGAATCGCGGGATTGGCCGCAGCGCCGGCGTCTGCTGCGCCACGGCGGACAGGGCGGTAATCAGGAGGAGGGCCAGTCGCAACAAGATTGAGTATGGCGCAAAGGTACACGCGGTTGCTACTCAGCTGAGAAAGCGTTTATGACGCCTTCGTAGGTCATGCGCTCGAATTTGCCAGACGTAGGCGGCGGCATTTCAATAAGTTCTAAAATTCGGAGCGCATGAAAGGCGGGGTCTTCATGCCATCACCTCGCGGAGCAGTTTTTCGAAAGCTGGCCGGTCAAAGAATTTGAAGGCCTGGCGCTACCGCCGTACGGCGCCTACGTCGGGCAGATTGATAAGGTCAGCGCTGAGGCCGTGGCGCGGCCTTCAGGCTGCTGCACCGAGACTCATCTCGATGCTTGAGCGCCACTGAGAAGATGGTCGAGATGAGTCTCGACCCAGCGGACACGAGTGTCCGCGCCACATTACTGCGACTGCGCCGAATCGCGGTCCTTCAGGAACGAATCGACGTTGCTCTTGTCGATCAACGTTGTGCCCGTGTCCACAAAAGTCGGGATCGGAGAGAACGAATCCTGACCCCAGTTCTTGTCCAGCGGCGAGATCTTGTTGTGGAAGATCGCGTCCACCATTTGCAGCCCGAAGTACGCCATGGTGTACGGCTTTTGCCCGATGGTGGCCGAGATCCGGCCTTTTTGAATCGCCTCAAGCGTGCGCGGGTCGGTATCCATTGCCACAACAAGTTTGTCAATCTTGTTGCGCTCCAGCACATCCGCCACCTCAGGGCACGCCACCGCCTCAAGGCACGCGAATGCGTCCACCTTGGCCGCATCCTTCTTCAGAATCTCCATGGTCTTATCGAAAGCAACGCGCGGATCGCCCTTGATGTCCACCACTTCGGTGATCTTAATCTGCGGATGGTTGGCCAGTACGTCCTGGTAACCGCGCAGCCGTTCCTTCAGGTTGGCCTGCTGCGGCATGCTGAATACAACAACGTTGCCCTTGCCCTTGAGCTGTTTCACCAACAAATCGCCGCCGATCTGGCCGGCTTTGAAGTTGTCGGTGCCGATGAACATCAGCCGTTTGCTGGATGGCGCATCTGAATCGATGGTGATCACCGGAATGCCTTGGGCGATCGCCTGGTCAATGTCCGCCTTAAGCAGTTCAGGATCGGCGGGAGAAATCAGGATACCGGTCGGCTTGGCGGCCACCGCTTTGCGAAAAGCGTCCTGTTCCGCTTTCGGGTCGAAGTTATCCGGGCCGGAAAATTCGGTGCGCACATGCATCTGGATGGCGCCCTTCGCCAATCCCGCGGAGGCGGCTTTCCAGTAAGGTAGTTGAATATTGGTAGCGATCAGGTAGAACTTCTCGTCCGCGCTGTGGAGCGAACCCCCGCACCCGAGAAGCGGGATCAGAAGCGCGCAGGGAGCAAGAATTTTGAGTGGTCCGACGGATCGAAGCAAGCAGCCCTCCTAATTTTGGCGACGATAGGGATTGTATCCCGCCTGGATGTTTCGTGCAACCACAAGCGGACGGTTATCGGTAGACGACGCTCTTGACCTGCAATTCGCCCCAATTAAAGAAGCCGGCGTCCACTCCGGTGGCTTGAAAGCGAGTGGGCGCCGGGAGCGTCGTAGCCAGGGTGAGGAACCCCACCTTCGCGCCAACGCTTGAATCCGTCGTACTCGGAGGTAGTGCCGAAAGCACCCAAGCCGCACTGAGAACGTTCCGGCGTCGGCCTGGGTGACGCAGCTGACCTGCGCTTCGGCTCCGGAGCTGGGATCGGCGGAAGAGCCCATAACCGCGACAATTCCGCCGGCGGCCCCACCGCTCCAAGTGACGGTCAGATCGCTGGAACGGGAGACATTACTGAAAGATCGGCTGGGCGCAAGCAACTCCGGCCAACCAAAGAAAGCAGATAGTCCTGGTAGACATCTTCATGTTTCTCCCCCCTCAAGTTCCCGCTCGGCCAGACATTTTATGTCTTCTTGAGTTCAGAACGCAACGCCGCAGCCGAAACAACTTCAAGCCGGCTCCCTCTAACAGGTGAGGAGAATTTTATGCGAGGCTTAACTTTTATTGCGCTAGCTGCTCTGGCAGTGTTTTGCTTGACAGCTACTGCCCCTAATGCACAAGCTCAGGTGGCTGTCCAGATTGGACCTGCGCCCGACTGCCCCTATGGATACTATGACGTCGCGCCCTATAACTGCGCTCCGGTCGGCTACTACGGCCCGGAATGGTTTAACGACGGCGTCTTCATTGGCGTTGGCCCATGGTTTCATGGCTCTGAAGACTTCCGGGGCCATGTAAATAACCACTTACATCCGGACCACGGCTATAAGGGGCCATTACCACAACGTGGTGAGAAGCCGGATCCAGCCAAGCGCGTCGATGCGGCGCATTTCAAAGGGAACGAAGTGCGCGATGGACACGGCCACGTAGCGAAACGCTAGTGACGAATTGGGGGGCGGAGCTAGCGGGTTTCGCCGCTCCGCCTCAAATAGTGGAGATCTTTAACTTCGGTTGTGGTAACTGGAAGGCGATCGCCAAATCGCTGAAACACGACATGCATTCCAGGTCCGACAAATCCCGCTTCAAACACTCCTGAATTCCGCAACGAACCTTCCAGCCGCGCCTCTATTGGAGTAGGGCACCACTGCGGATGACCGGAAATACGCACCCGGTCTCCTCCCAGATACTCCATCGCATAGCGGCGGCTCTTGGTCTCGATCTCAAGCACGGAGCCTTTCTCCAAATCTGCAAGTTGTACGCCATCCCGAAGTTCGGTAACTGTCGTCATGCAACCTCCAGTCGCTAGGGTTGTGCGCAGCAAGTACGCTTCCGTTGGCGGACACACAAGATATCATCTTTAATATCTATGGTTTGATCGGTAAGTGAGACTGCGGCGGGTCCTGGTACTTCTTACCGGGGTAGGGCATTCCCACGTTGTGAGGGATCGCCCCTGCGAAGGTTTTACATTACCAAGGGGAGCCGAAGGTAACCGGAATGTAATATCCGGTTGAAGCGCCAACGTCGATCATGGCGCCGGCGTACTGCGGGCAGTTGTAGCGAGCGCGGCTTCGCCGGCGTGCAGGAACCAGCGGTTCAAAACCACTTCTCGAGCAAACCAGTTGAACCCGAGCAGCCGTTGGCCTAACATGCTGATCAATCGCGGCGGAAGATGGCGACCCAGGCTGGTGGTCCAATCTGTGGTCCAATCTGCGGCCCAACCCGGACCTCCGAACCGTGAGGCGATCAAGTGGCTATAGCATTCCAATTGATCGCGGCTGAAATTCCCCCGCGCGGCAATAATAGTCTTCGCCGCCAGCAGACCGGATTCAATGGCCGGCCGGATGCCTTCGCCGCTTTGAGAATACGCCAGACCGGCGGCATCGCCCGCTAACAGCAGGCCGTCACTCACAACCTTCCGTGTGGAAGCCCCGTAGAGAAGATATGCGTGCCCGAGCAGAGTGGGAGGGACATCAAACGACAGTCTTCCAGCCGACTTGAGAAAGTTCAGAAAATCCGAGACATGCGACGCCAGCCGGTGCTGATCCATTCTGCCGAGGCCTACATTCAGGAAATTCTGCTTGCGAAAGCACCAGCCGTATCCTTTGAGGTCTTTGCAAAAGTAAAGCTCGGGAGTGTCGGGCGCCACCGAACATCCGGCCTGCTGGCGGGCGTCCATCTCGAACTCGACTTCTTGCGCGACCACCGCAACCTCGCCTTTCGGCCTGGCGCCGGTCAGCCGCGCGACCGGACAGAAATGTCCTCCGGCACCCACCAGCAGGCGGGCTTTTATGTTCCTGTTGGCGATCCACTCCGCTCCGGATCGCTGCAGGCTGGTTAAAGCGACGCCTTGAATCAAACGAGCGCCGGAACGCCGCAACAGGTAATGGTCAAACTCGCGCCGGCGAATTCCGTAGCTCACCGGTGCGCCGTAGCTGGTATGAACCGCCGGCCCGCGGATGCTGCCGGTCCGGAATCCCGCGATGGGCTGCAACAGCCCCGCGTAGTCCGCCGGATCGATGTTCAACTCATCCAGTACAGCCGGCGTTATCCATCCGCCGCAGACTTTGTCGCGTGGAAAAACCTGCTTGTCAAGAATGGCGACATCCAACCCCTCGTTCCGCAGCTTCCAGGCGCAGGATGAGCCGGCGGGACCGCCTCCGACGATCAAGACATCGCATGCGTCCATTGTTTGTTCTCGTGCCTGTCCTCAAGGCCGGCGATTGCTTCCGCGTAAAGAGGCGCGCGCGTCCACCACATTGGCTCTGCGCGCGACCCTGCGAATACCACCTGAAACAATTGCAGCGAGCCGGTGCGGAAAGCCGCTATCGATCCCGCCAAATACAATTTCCAGGCTCGGACGAACCGCGAATCGTACAATGCCGTGACCTGATTCTGCGATTTCTCGAAACGATCGAGCCAATGTTCCAAAGTCTTGGCGTAGTGGAGCCGCAGATTCTCAATGTCGAGCACCGCAAAATTCCGCGGCTCGAAGATTTCAAGCGCTCGCCGCAGCGCCGGAGCGTTGGCACCCGGGAAGATCCGTTTTCTGATCCAACGGCTGAAGCTGGCTTCCTGGCTGCGGCCGATGAAATGCACCAGTCCGCGTCCGGTATCGCCGATAGAGCGGTGGATAATTTCTCCGAATTCCGGATAGCGGTCCGCGTGCACATGCTCCAGCATTCCCACCGACATGAAAACATCGAATTTTCCTGAGATATTCCGGTAATCGTCTTCAATGAACTCCACTTGTCCGTGCAGTCCCTCCTGGTGCGCGCGCTCGCGTGCAAACAGAATCTGTTCGCGGGAGATATTGTAGGCCTTCACGGACACTCCATACTCACGAGCCATGTGCAGCGCTAGAGCGCCCCATCCGCAACCCGCTTCCACCACGGTCTCTCCCGGCTGCAGACGAACCTTGCGGCACACATGGTCCATCTTGGCCCTTTGCGCCTCCTCGAGCGAGGTCGAAGGCGTAGGAAAGTACGCGCAGGTGTACAGCAGTTGAGCATCCAGCCACAACTTATAAAAGTGATTGCCAAGATCGTAATGGCGATGGATGTTGCGGCGCGACCCACTCAGGGTGTTAGCCTGCCACAGGTCCATGCCCTTGGAAGTCAAACGCGCATACCAGCTTCGCGCGGCTGGCGCATTCGGCCAGGATTCGTAGACGGTTTCCAGAAACTGCACCAGATCGCCCTGCACTTGAATTCGCCCATCGGCATAGGCGTCGCCGAACCCAACCTCCGGGTCGATATACAACTCCGCCAGGGTGCGGCGATCGCGGATGATCGCAGTGGCGACGGGATCCACGTCGGGAGATGAAACGGCGTCTCCACTTTCGAGAATGATTCGAACCGGCGCTCCGCCAATGGCTCTGAGGACTTTTTCCTGCAACCAGCCGTCACTCAGGCGAGAAAATATCGGCATAGTCCCTCGTCTACAGAATTCAGGAGTTACAGCGCTCCTACTATTCTGACTCCGGTGGGCTGCCATTGGATGGATAATTTTGGCGCCAACCAAGGGTTTTTACTAGATCCGTCCAAACTTCGCCACTGCTTCTTTGATAGACCGGAATTTCTCGATGAACGGGATCATGCTGTGCTCGGTATTATCGAGTTCCTGAGCCTTCTTCAGAACCTCGGCCGCGTGGGCCAGCGGAACCACGGCCACGCCGTCTTCGTCGGCCACCACAATGTCTCCGGCGTTCACCGCGGCTCCCGCGCACTTCACAGGAACGTTGGCGCCCACGAAGCGGTAATGGTTGATGGTAGTGGAAGGAACAACTCCACGGCTGAATACTGGAAATTGCAGCTTCTGGATCTGCGGCGTATCGCGCACCGACGCATCAATCACCGCGCCCGCGAAACCGCGGTACTTCATGGCGGTGGCCATCAATCCCCCAATGCCGGCGAAATCCGCACCATCGTCCAGCACCATTACATACACGGAACCCGGCTTCGCGCTGTCGATGGCGTCCAACATGCCTTGCGACGCGGCCGCGCCTTCTTTGTGTTCTTCCTTTTTCAAAAGCACTGTTACCGCGGGCCCGGCGAATTTTGTTTTGAACACGGGACGCATCTCGTGCGACATGTAGGCACGCTGTCCGTAGAGCTGTTCCATGGCGTCCGCCACCGAAGCAACCTCTACCATTCGGAATCCCTCAATCAAGGGATCGCCGGACGATTGAGCCAGCAACCAGAAAGCAAGTAACAATACCGCGAGACACACTCCAACAGCGATCCGTTTCATAGATTGATGGTATCCGACTCGTAGCGGCGGACTTTGTGGCGCATTTTTGAGCCACCGGTCCGCGACCGTGAGGGAGTTCCCATGGGCCTGTCAGCCCACCAAAGGTGATGAAGGACGCGGAATTGTAGCCGCGCGCGTCAGCGAGGGGACCCCGCCGGGGACGCCCGTCGCAGGGAGTCAATAATTTGGACCCGCTTCTTCAACGGAGCCGGTGCTTGTTTGGTTCTGGCTAGGCGCGCTCTTCCAGAACGTATCCCCGGCAGCGTACCGTGTGAATCAGCTTCTTGGGAAACGGGTCATCCAACTTGGACCGCAATCTCCGTATGTGGACGTCCACGAAATTCGTATTGCTGTCGAAATTGATATCCCACACTTGATCGGCGATAAAGGTTCGAGAAAGAACTTCGCTTGACCGCCGGGCCAGCAAAGACAGCAGCAGAAATTCCTTATGCGTGAGATCCAGCCGGCGTCCGGCGCGAACGGCCCTCTGCCGCATGAGGTCGATCTCCAGATCGGCAATCTGGAGCTTCTCCAGGCCCTGCTGCTTCCCCCAGCCCAACGCCGAATGGATTCGAGTGAGGAGATCCGAGAATCCGCGCACTGGACCATCGACGCGACCGCCGGCTGCCAGGAACAACACCGGAGTGCTTTTGCTGGACCGGCGCAGTTGGGAAAAAACCGGCCACTCCAGCATGGTGTTCACCACCATGAGATCGTAGTCGGCCTTATGAGTTAGATCGAGCCCGCGTTGCCCCTGCCGGGCGACATCCACCGCAAACCCGTTCTCGGCAAGTCCCTTGCGTAAATACGAAGCGGTCTTGCTCTCGTCGTCAACTAGAAGGATCCGCATAGTCCCTCCTCCACTGGTGCTCCCAAATGGTGCTCCCCAAAGCCTGCGGCCATCCGCTTCCGCTGTCAAGGTTAAGCACCGTGAGCCGGTCCCGCGGTAACATGAGACCTCGTTGACTTCCAGCGTTTTAGCTGCCAATATAAGGATCTAGCGTGAGCGCCGAAGGCGATGTTAATAACGCCGTTAACTCAGCAAGGTGACCCGCGAACACGTGTTACTGAGGCCGGGCCGTCGATAGAAGAACGGAGGGCTGAGGTGCAGCGCGTCCTCGAATCCCCTCAGTTCCGGCGCACTCCCAAACTGCAACGATTCCTGGAGCTCATCTGCGATTATTACTTCCAAAACAGGGCCCACGAGATTAACGAATTCCTGATTGCCACCGAAGCTTTCGGAAAAGGGCCGGGCTTCGATCCCAGCCAGGATTCGCTGGTGCGTGTGCAGGCCCGCGAAGTGCGGCGCCGGCTGCGGGAGCATTATCAAAGCGACGGCAAGGGGAGCCGGCTGATACTGGACGTTCCTCTGGGCCATTACGTGCCGGGTTTCACGGTGGTGGAAAATCCTCGGCCCCAAAAATCATCACGGCCATTCAAGACATCCGGGCTTATGCTTGGCGCTACGGCACTGGTCTGTATTTTGGCTCTGTTCTTGACGGATCGCGAGCGGCGCCAATTGCTGGGCGCATCGGCGCTGGCGGCCGCGCGTTCCACGCCCGCCGAGACCCCGCTGCTTTCACGCTTTTGGAACCGGTTCCTGGAATCGGATGCGCCCACGCTCCTGGTGCTGAGCAATCCGGATGTGGGCGAGTGCAAGCCCAACCCTCCCTCGGCCGAGGCCTCGCCTTGTCCGGACGAATACACGGGCATGGGTGAGGCGGTGGCGCTGCACCTGGTGACCAATCTTTTCCAATCCGCGAAACAGACCCTTATCGTCAAGCAGAGCCGCATGGTCAACGCCGACGACATCAAACGCTATAATCTAATCCTTCTCGGGGGCAAAAGCGTCAATGCCTGGACGCGTCGGCTGGGAGACGATTTGAGCCTGCAGCCGGAGACCGATCTGGGCC
>Ga0210388_10004947_pt1 | contig 10398 bp, 5 predicted proteins | sample IncBWC19OmetaG_FD_155485 | JGI IMG/M metagenome (GOLD analysis project Ga0210388, IMG submission 155485) | Forest soil microbial communities from Barre Woods Harvard Forest LTER site, Petersham, Massachusetts, United States - Inc-BW-C-19-O ...
AATTCAGAATACCAGCTTCGGCGCGCGCGATCCTGTGGACAACATCATTGGCTTTCGGTTGTACGCATGGAAGTGGGCGGCGCTGGACATGGGGTACAGATACTCGCTGGACCTGTCGAACCATCGCGACCGCAACGGATTCATCATTAAGGTGGGTGTGGCGCACTGGCCTTCAAAGCCGCTGCCGCCGGATGTGGTGACGGCTGCGTGCGCGCTGGACAAGGCTGCGGTGAGGGAAGGATCGGAGGATTACATAACGGCGAACGTCAGCGCGACCGATGCGAACGGGCTTCCCTTGACCTACCAGTGGACCGCGACGGGGGGAGCGATTGATGGCTCGGGACCCTACGTGCGTTGGAATTCCGTTGGCGTCGCTGCCGGCAGCTACGTGCTGACGTCGCGCGTGGATAATGGCGCAGGCAAGGCGGCGAGTTGCACCGCGAACGTGACCGTGCAGCCGAAACCGACGCCCCCTCCTCCGACGATGACCTGCACGGCGGATCGCTCGACGGTGCTGGCGGGGGAACGCGCGGAGATTACCGCCAATGTGAACGATGCATCGGGGACGGCGATACGATTCACCTGGCAGAGCAACGGCGGGCAGATTTTCGGGAGTGGCTCGATTGTGCAATTGGATACATCGGGGCTGGCGCCGGGAATCTATACAGTGACTGGGCGCGCGGAAAATGAATTGCACAGCGCGTGCGATTGCACGGCGGCCGTAACGGTGCAAGCGCCACCGGCTGCGCCGCAAGCGAGCAAGGTGAGCGCTTGCGATTTCGCTCCGGGCAGCGCGGGCGCTGACAACGTGTGCAAGCGCAATCTGGACGACGTCGCTGTGCGTCTGCAGAGCGATCCGCGGTCGAAGGTGGTGCTGGTGGGTCATGCGGATCCGCATGAAGCGCGAGCCGCGAAACTGGCTGGTGAGCGCGCGGCGAGCGGTCAGAAATATCTGCAGGAGAAGAAGGGCGTGGACGCTTCTCGGGTTGAGGTTCGTTCCGCGGCAGCAGTCGAGGGCGCAGGTAGGGAAAACCGGCGGGTAGATATAGTGTTTGTTCCGGATGGCGCGTCGTATTGAGTTCGCGTTAATTTCGGCTGGCTCGCAGGCGCGGAGGGAGAAAGCAAGCAGCAGGACGCGCGACGGGATTCGCGGGGGCGGTAATTCGGCAAGCAGAGTCGTCCTGGGAGAAGTAATGTAGAGGAAGCATGGTGCTGCTGCGCTCCTCCAGAGTTGGCGTGGCCCGGAGCTTTGAATTCAACACGGCGTAAGACGGACGCCTCGCGATAATTCCGCCACAGCAATTTGGCCGGGCGCTTGGGGCCCGCATCGAACATGACTTCGTTGAACAGGTCTCTCTGCTGTTTTCCCAACATGCTTTTCGGCTTAGTTTGGGCGTGCCTGTGTGCGTGTGGTGGTGCGCGGCCCGTGCAGGCGCAGGCGTGGCGGGCCATAGGTCCGGCGGGGGGCGACGTGCGGGCGCTGGCGAGCGATCCGGCGCACCCCGAGGTGCTCTACTTGGGCACGACCGACGGCGCGATATTCGCGTCGCGCGATGCCGGGACCGATTGGCAGCAGCTCGGAACGGCAGGCGAAAATCAAAATGCGGTGGTGACGGCGATTATCGTGGACCCGCGCGATTCTGCCAGGCTGTATGCGACGACTTGGACACGCGAAGCTGCGGGCGAAGGCGGCGGAGTTTTCGTGAGCAGCGACGGCGGCGCGACGTGGCACGATTCCGGGCTTGCGGGGCATGCGGTGCGGGCACTGGCCCAGGCGGCTTCGGATCCGGCGGTGCTGGTGGCTGGCGCTCTGGACGGAGTGTTCTCGTCGCACGATTCGGGTGGGAGCTGGCAGCGAGTGACGCCCGCTGGCGATGCCGAGCTGCGCAATATTGATTCGCTGGCGATTGACCCGCGCGATCCGCTGGTGATTTATGCGGGCACCTTTCATCTGCCATGGAAGACCATGGACGGTGGCGCGCACTGGTCGCCGATCCACGAGGGAATGATCGACGATTCCGACGTTCTGAGCCTGGTGACGGACGCGCAGAATCCGCGGCGGATTTTTGCCAGCGCCTGTTCGGGGATTTATCGCAGCGACGATGATGGGGCGGCCTGGGAAAAACTGGAAGGCATTCCTGATTCTTCGCGGCGCACTCCGGTGATTCGTCAGGACGCGGCGCGCCCCGCGATTTTGTATGCGGGAACCACCGCAGGCCTGTGGAAGACGGCTGATGGCGGGGCTTCCTGGCGACGGATTTCACCGCGGAGCTGGGTGATAAATTCCATGGTGATCGTGCCGCGCGCGGGTGGCGGCGAATCGCGCCTGCTGCTGGGAACGGAACAGCACGGAGTCCTGGCGAGCGATGATCGCGGCGTGAATTTCCATGTATCCAACACGGGATTTCATCATAACCGGTTTGTTTCGCTGGCTGTGGACCTCCAAGACCCGGACCGAGCAGCCGTCGTTCTACAGAATGCCCCGGACGCGCTGTTGATGACTGAAGATGGCGGCAAGAGTTGGCTGCCGAGGAGTGCGGGACTCGACGGAGAGGCGGTGCGGCAGATTTTTTCATCGCCCATGGGTTGGTGGGCTGCGCTTGCTTCCGGCGGCCTCGCGCGATTCGATGTGCAGCGGAGTGCATGGGCGCGCATCGGAGTTGTCCATGATACTGCAGAGGCGATTTCGGCGAGAGATTCCTCGCGGGGCGAGAGCGAACTGCGCGCTTTTCAGCCCGCGGTGAACGACATGTTTTTCGCGGAGACGGCTTGGTTCGCCGCGACCGAGCAGGGACTTTTCCTGTCGCATGACTCGGGCCGGTCGTGGACAGAGCTGCCGTTCGGGCCGGGCGAACTGCCGGTTAGTTCGGTCCGCGCGTCGAGCGACGGACAGCAAATTCGGATCGTTTCTTCTGGCGGCATGGCCTTCTCCGAAGACGCAGGCCGCACCTGGGCCTGGCACGATCTTCCGCTCGAATCGGGCGGCACGGTGCGGCTGGAGTGGACGCCGGACAATATTTTACTCGCGGTCGCGCGCACTGGCTTATACATTTCGCGCGACGCCGGAAACAGCTGGGCCAAGGCGCAGGCAGGATTGCCCGGCGGGCTCGCCGATGCGCTATTGACGCGGCCGGATTTCTGGTTGGTCTCAATGAAAGCAGCAGGCTTGTACCTTTCGCGCGACCAGGGCGCGACCTGGTCGCGCGTGAAGCCCGCGCCGGCGGCTCGTGCGTCGCTTGGCCTGACCTCGGAGAGCGCAGCACCGGACAGCGACGGCCTGTTCCCAGTGCTGGTCGGTGCAGCGGGGCGAATTTACGCCGGTTCTGCGAGCAATGGCTTATACGTTCTGGATTTCTCCGGCAAACCCGCGCCGGAAGTTGCCACGGGCGCAAGCAGCGTACCGGGCGGGCACTAGACCGCGACAGCACTGGCGGGAGCGGTTCGGAGACGACCAAGAGACGACGCCAGTTGTAAGCCAGTTGTCGCAATTTTCCCTCATTGAAACTGTAGCGTTCCCAACGTTGCACGACATACGAGTGAAGGGACTTAACCGTCTGCGTACTATTACGGACTTGTTAATTGTTCCAATTCGATTCTACACTCTGCGCCACACTCTTTGCGGAATCGACACCTAAACACTGTTAGATCGGGCAGATCCGGAATCGTTCCCATTTGGTGCTTGTGTTGCAAATGATTTTGGGAAACGAAGACAGAAAGGGGAACCAATACCATGGCGGTGGGAACGGTGTTCACGGCGGAGCGCCCGATATCGGCGACGGTGTTAATTGTTGATGATGAGGACGCGACCAGGAGTTTGTGTCATGACGTGGTGACGGATTCCGGATTACGCACGCGCACGGCTTCGACGACGGAGCAGGCGCTGGACATTCTGGATCAGATGCCGGTGGATATTCTGATTACGGATTTGCGCGTGCCGCAGATCGGCGGATTGGAATTGCTGAAGCGCGTGCGCAGCAACTATCCGCAGACGGCGGTATTGGTGCTCACGCAGTACGGCACCATTGAGAGCGCGGTGGAAGCGACGCGCCTGGGGGCGGCGGATTACATCACCAAGCCGTTTCACATCCCGGAACTGCGCAGCAAGCTGGATCGCATGATCCGCCTGCTCGACGTGGATCAGGAAAACCGCGTGCTGCGCGAAACGCTGCGCACGCGGCCGGGGTTCGCGGATTTGATTGGCGTATCCGTGAAGATGCAGCGCGTGTACCGCTTGATCGAGCGCGTGAGCCAACACGCCTATCCCGTGTTGATCCTGGGTGAGAGTGGCACGGGAAAGGAACTGGTGGCGCGGTCTGTGCATTTTTCCGGCGTGCGGCGCAACAAGCCGTTCATTCCGGTGGATTGCTCGTCGCTGGTGCCCACGTTGATCGAAGCGGAATTGTTCGGCTACGTGAAAGGCGCGTTCACGGGCGCACTGCATGCCAAACAGGGATTGATGGAAATCGCCGACGGCGGCACCTTGTTCCTCGATGAGATTGGCGATTTGCCGTTTGACATGCAGGCGAAGCTGCTGCGCGCGCTGCAGGAAAAGGAGGTGCGGCCGGTGGGCTCGACCGACCGCATACCGCTGTCGGCGCGCATCATTGCGGCGACGAATCGCGATCTGGATGCGGCGGTGCGGCAGGGAACTTTCCGCCAGGACCTTTTTTTCCGCTTGAACGTGGTGCAAATCAAAATCCCCCCGCTGCGCGAACGCAAGACGGACATCCCCCTCCTGGTGAATTCGTTCCTGGAGAAATTCAGCGAGGCGAATGGCCGGATGAGCACGATTTCCGAAGATGCCATCGCGCGCATGATGGCCTATGACTGGCCGGGTAATGTGCGCGAGCTGGAAAACGCCATCGAGCGAGCCATTGCCTTGGGATCCGGGCCTATTTTGCATGCGGGCGATCTGCCGACGAATTTGCAGTACGGCACTGGGGATCGTCTGCCGCAGAATGACGAGCTGCTGCCCCTCGACGAACTGGAGCGGCGTGCGATTCTAAGGGCGTTGCGCGAAGCCGGCGGTGACAAGCTGGCCGCCGCGCGTATGTTGGGGATCGGGAAGACGACCTTGTATCGCAAGCTCAAGCAGTACGACGCGCAAACACAGCCGAATTGATTGCCGCGACATTTGTGAACGCACGCTGCATCTTCCGGCAAAAAGTCCCTGGAGGGGAAGGATTGTACCGAAGTGGGAAGTTCCCCTCTTTTATCTTGCCCCACGCATTGCCACCGCACTGATACACAAGGAGTTGAGCGCGGGGCACTTGGACCAAATAGTGCAATGGGTTGATCGTGCACACGTTTGCGGGGCTTTGGGGGAAGCATTAACCACATGAATATTACGGGTCGCGGATTGAAGTGCGCGAGGGCGGACGGCGCTTTGCTTTTCCGTTTGCAGAGCGTGGCACGCCGCGGGGGAACGCTGCGATGAAGCCAGCCGGATCGCACGCATCGCTCGCGCGAATGAATTCACATTCGTCGCGGGCTTCCCTCGCTGCCGAGTCACCAAGACAAATGAAAATGCTTTTCGGCGATGGCGACTTCGCGGCCGTCTTTGACAGCAGCGCCGAGGCGCTGCTGGTGGTCGACGCAAGAGGAATCATTCAGCGAGCCAGTCCGCGGGCCGGCGAGATGCTGCGCTGCAAGGAAGGCGATCTGGCTCAGCAGGACCTGGGGGAATTCCTTTCGCTGCCGCCGCGCGCGGAGTTTTTGCGGTTGTGCGCCGCGCAGGCTGGCGCCAAGGTGATGTCAGCCGTGGGAGGCGTTCTCGCCAGCGGTTTTCCCGTGCGGATTAGTTTTCGCGCCACGCTGGACGGAGCGCGCAATCTGGTGTTGTGTCTGGAAGAAGGCTCTGTGGTACAGCGTGCGGAAGGGAAGTGGCGGCAGGTGGAAGCCGAGCTGACCAGCGTGCTCGATGCCATTGAGACGGGAACGATCCTGTTGGACGCGGCTGGGCGCATTCGTTTTTGCAACGCGCGATTTGGGCAGTTTTTCGGCATGGACCGGCGGCAATTGCAGACGATGGAAACGTTCGAGAACCTGGCGACTCTAGTGGCGCCGCGCTTTCGCATTCCGGAAAATTTTGAAGCGCCGTGGAAAACATTTACAGAGGGCCAGGGAGTTCCGGGGCACGACGAACTGGAAATGACGCGGCCGACGCGGCGGATACTGGAGCGTTTTGCGCGCCCCGTACTGGATCGCGAAGGCCACGCAGTGGGTTGGCTGGAACTTTATTGTGACGTTACGGCCGAGCGGCAGATTCAGTCCAAACTGCTGCAGACGGAAAAGATGGCGGCCGTGGGGCAATTGGTTTCCGGCATCGCGCACGAATTGAATAATCCGCTGACGGCCATTATGGGTTACGGGCAGCTTTTGCTGGGGCAGGGTCTGGCGCCCGAGCAGTATTCGGAAGCGAGCAAAGTGTTTCAGCAGGCGGAGCGGGCGCGACGTATCGTGAAAAACTTGCTGTATTTTGCGCGGGAAAACACGCCGGAACGCACGCGCGTGAATCTGAACGAAATCGTGGAACGCACGTTGGCGCTGCGCAGTTACGAACTGAGAGTACAGAACATTCTGGTCGAATGCGCGTTGGCCAGCGATTTGCCGGAAACGATGGCGGATCCCTATCAGCTGCAGCAGGTGGTGCTGAATTTGCTGACGAACGCAGAGCAGGCGTTGCTGCAGGAGCGCGGCCAGGGAAAAGTGACAATCAAGACGCGGGTAGCGGACGGCAATCGGATTGCGATAGAAATATCCGATGACGGCCCGGGAGTTCCATGGAGGATTGCGTCGCGCATCTTCGATCCTTTCTTTACTACGAAGCCTCCAGGAATCGGCACGGGGCTGGGGCTTTCGATCGTCTATGGGATCGTGAAGCAACACGACGGAGAAGTGACTTTTGAAAACCAGCATGGCGGCGGCGCGCGCTTCGTGGTGGAGCTGCCGGTGCTGGCAATTCCCGTCGCTGAGTGCGAGCCGGCGGCGCAGGAATTTGCGAGCAATTCGCAGCCCGTACACAGCGGACGGATTCTAGTGGTGGAGGATGAGCCTAGTGTGGCGCAGTTGATTGTGGACGTGCTGCGCGAAGCGGGCCATCAAGTGGAAGCCGTGCTGGAAGGCCAGGAGGGGCTCGCGCGGCTGGCGCGTGGGCATTACGACCTGGTGGTGTGCGATTTGCGCATGCCGCGGCTGGATGGTCCGGCATTCTACGAAGCACTGATTCGCGCGGGAAGTCCGGTGCAGGATCATATGCTTTTTGTCACCGGAGACACGCTGGCGCCGCGCACCATGCAATTTTTGGAGAAAAGCAAACTGCCGTACCTGGCGAAACCGTTCTTGGTGGAAGAATTGAAGCTGGCGGTGAATCGCAGGTTGGAGCATCGCCGCTCTGCCGCGGCGGGTGTAGCGACTGCTGCCCCTGGGAGGAATCAGGAGACATGAGACCGCAGAGCAACATCGTGCGCCTGCCGAGTGAAGAAAAAAAGATTTCATCCGCGCGAGCCGCGCTGCTGTGCGTTGCCGATTCGGCGCTCGCGGAGCGGCTCATGCGCGGAATGGAGCGGTGCGCCGAGGTGGGGGTCGTCTCCATCGCGGCGACTTTGCCGGACGTGATCGAGCGGCTGGACCAGGATGCACCGTCGGTGATTCTGCTGGATGACGAATTGCTGCAGGGCGCGCCATTGTGCGAATTTCTACGGCAACTGACAAAGACTGCGCCTGTGGTCTTGCTGGCGGCGGCCGAACGGCAGGGGGAGATTCTGCGCATGGTGGCGGAGGGCGAAGTGGAATTCGTGGCGCGCCGGGGCGAATTCATTCCGCTGGCTGCGTGCCTGGTGGAGCGGCGGATGCGTTGGGTGCGGCGTTCTGCATCGTCGGCAGGATCGCCGTGGGCGGACATGCCGGATGCCATAGCGGAAATTTTTCGCCATGAGATCAACAATCCGCTTACCGGGATACTGGGCAACGCGGAGTTGTTGCTTTCTCACGGCGTGCGATTGCCGGCCGGGGATGCGCAGCGGCTGCAGACCGTGGTAGACCTGGCGGTGCGCTTGCGCGAAACCATTCGCCGGTTGAGCGATGCATGGGATAGCCAGGAACGTTTGCCGAAGTCATCGGCGCCGCGGCCGGCGTCTGGCGTTTCGCTGGCTTGATGTAATTATTGTCGCGATTGCTGCGGACGATTCTCTGGCCATGCCGCTGCTGCGGCGCGGGCCTTTTCCAGCAGCGCGTCGAGATCTTTGCGTGGCAGAAATTGTCCGGCTAGGACGACTCCTGAGTTTTTCTGCATGTTTTCAATTTTCCGCGTTGGATCGCCGTCCAGCAAGACCATGTCGGCCCGTTGGCCTGCGGCGATTGTACCGATATCTTTTCGGCTGAAGAATTCCGCGGGATTTTCTGTGGCTGTTTGCAGGGCTTCCTGCGGCGTGAGTCCTGCCGCGACTAATTCCGTGAACTCGTAATGCAGGCTGCTGCCGGGTAAAACGTAGCGATCGAGCGAATCGCTTCCAGCCAGCAAGTGAACTCCCGCGCGATGCATTTCGCCCGTCAGCTTGCGGTCGTTTTCATACTGGCGTTCCCACCAGGCAGCATCCGCCAATTCCTTTTGCGAGGGCGCGCCTCCGGGGCGCCACTCTTTTTGCAACGCGTGCGGAACAAAGGCCAGGAGCGGATCGTCGGGCGACAGTCGCGGCGCGTGGGCCAGCGTCGAAATTGGGTAGAGCGTGGGCGTAACCCAGGTGCCGTTGCGAACAAAGGTGGCCCACAGCGCTGCGGCCTTCGGGGGCGAAAAAGTGTTGTCCGCGTCGTCGTATACGGCGGCGTCGGAGCGATCTGTTTTCGCCGCAGCTTCCTGCAAGCGGCGGCGCAGGTCTGCCTCTTCGCTCGAGCAATCCAGCGCGAGAGAGCTGTAGATGATGTGCTCGATGCTTTTCTGTCCGGCCGCCGAGGCTTCGCTGGCGGTGACGTCCCTGGGAATGTGGCCGGCGAAGGTGATGCCGTCTTTTTTCGATTCTGCGGCGACTGCGAAATAAGCTTCGCGCGAGAGTTGAATCACTTTGATGAAGTCGGCGCCTTTTTTTTGTAGTTGATCGACTGCCGCGCGGGCTTCTTCGATGGTGCCGATTTGCATGATGGACGGGTCCGTGGATTTCGCCTTGTCCGGTGACGGCGCCGGCACCAGCATCGGTCCAGCGGCCACAATTTGCGGACCCAGCAGCGCGCCGGTTGCAATTTCGCGGCGCCATTTCTGCAGCGCGCGGAGGTCGCCGCCCATGTCACGTATGCCGGTAATCCCATTCGCGACGAGCAGCGGAAGCAGGACGTTTTTCGACCAGGCAGGGTCGGCGCTGATTCCGGCGACGTGCGTGTGCATATCCCACAAGCCAGGGATCAGGAATTTTCCGCGCGCGTCGAATTGCAATTCATCTTTGTGCGCGGGGCGTTTGCGGTCGGCTGCGTTGCCGATCCATTCGATCACGGCGCCGGAGACGACCACGGTCATGTCATTCTGCGGCGGGCCGTGCGGATTGACGATTGTGACGTGAGTGATGGCGAGGAGGTTTTTCGCGGCGGAGTTCGGCCCGGATTCGCGGAGCGCGGGTTGCAGCCCAGGCTCCGGCGCCAATGCGAGCAGCGTGGCACAAACAGCGACGGCGAATCCGCGCGGCAGAAACTGCACGTTGGCACCCCTGGCTGCTTCTGCTCGCTTAGACGCTACTTCGCGCCCTTTAGGTAGCGGTCAAACCAATCAATAGTGCGGCGAATCGCGTCAATCTGGTTTTCGCGCTTGGCGAATCCGTGGCCCTCGTTCGAGTAGTAATGCGCGTCCACGGTTTTGCCCGCGTCCTTCAGGGTTTTCACCACCTGCTCGGCTTCTTCCTTGGGCACGCGGATGTCGTTGTCGCCCTGCAGCACCAGCAGCGGCGCCTTGGCGTTCTTAATGTAAGTGAGCGGCGAATCGGCGTCATAAACCGCGCGATCTTTTTCCGGGTCGCCGAGCAGGGATTTCTCGTATTGCTGCAGGAAGGGGTCTTCGTGCTGCAGCATGGTGAGCCAGTTGATGATGCCGTATTCCTCCACGGCGGCGGCCCAGATGTCCGGTGCTTTGCCGATGGCCATCAGCGTCATGTAGCCGCCGTAGGAGCCGCCAGTAATGCCGATTTTCTTCGAGTCCACGTAACCGGTCGCTTCCAGGAATTTCACGCCGTAGATTTCGTCCTGCAAGTCGCCGCCGCCCAGGTCTTTCACGTTGGCCTGCTGAAAATCCATGCCGTAGCCGGTGGAACCGCGGACGTTGGGCGCGATGCAGATATAACCGCGCGTGGCGAGAGCGACGGCGGTGCGGTTAAAGGAATCGATTGTCTGTCCGGTGGGCCCGCCGTGCGGCAGCACGAT
>Ga0210388_10004948_pt1 | contig 10397 bp, 13 predicted proteins | sample IncBWC19OmetaG_FD_155485 | JGI IMG/M metagenome (GOLD analysis project Ga0210388, IMG submission 155485) | Forest soil microbial communities from Barre Woods Harvard Forest LTER site, Petersham, Massachusetts, United States - Inc-BW-C-19-O ...
CCAGGGCCTCGATATGGGTGAGCGGCCCCACCTCGGCCAATCCATGAACCGGTTCAAGCGTGGCTCGCGAGCCGGTGTTGATGACGACATTCTTACCGCGAAACATGCGCGTCCCACCGCCGGTCAACTCGGCTTCGATAGTCTTGGGACCCACGAAACGCCCCATACCCATCACCAGTTCCGCGCCGCTTCTCTTGTAAAGGTCGAGATGAGCATCCACGAGGTTTTGCACCATCTTGCGCTTGCGCTCGCGCACGGCTCCCATGTTGATGTGAACATTCTCTTTGCTGATCCCGAACTCGTCGCTGCGATTAAAGAACGAGGCAACCTTGGCGCTATGGATGATGTTTTTGCTTGGCAGGCACGCGATGTTCGGGCACGCACCGCCCACATATTTGCGCTCGATCACAACGACGCGTTGTTTCTTTTGAGCGGAGGTCCAGGCAATCAGTTTTCCGCCGGCACCGCTGCCGAGGACAACGAGATCATATTCTTCAGGATTGGTGTTGAACGTATTCATATGGTGAGATGAGGGGTTGGGGTTGATTTCAGGTTTGCCTTTCCAAGATGAGCGACGAGGCGTCTTTGAAGGTACTACGGATAGCTTCGAGAAGAACGTCAACCACGACGTTCGGAGAGGTCAGCATCGGCGAATAATCAACAGCATAAACGCGCTCCGTGGCTCCCAGGCGACCGGCTTGGAAATGCTGGGACTTCGCCGGAATCATCCGATCATTCTCGGCGACGAGAAACCACGACGGCCTATCCTTCCACACGCTTAGGCTTGTGAGCGGAAGAGGCGGGCAGACCACCCCGAACCCCTGTTTTTGCAAAGGAAGGATGACCTCGGTCCAACTCGCACACTCCGCCCAAGCGCCATGAACCAGAACGAGCGTAATTTTCGATATAGGCATTGGACTTCCGGCCTCCTGCTAGAAGATTTTGATGCCACTGACATTAGCAGTGCGGTAGTTGATGGTCATGGTTTGCCTTTCCATTTCAACTTCTTGGTAGTTGAGCCTGTGTCTGGAGAGATTTGTTGTGCTGACGTTTCTTGCTCAGGCTCGCTGTTTCTCGAACCCCTCTTTCGGCAAAACAGTTAGCACGACAGTCGAGATGGGTTCAATAATACCTTGGTATGGGATGACCCGGTAGCCAGGCCCCGGAATCCACTGGTTGGATTTTCCAACCCGAAGGGGTTCTGGAGAACTCAGCCCAAGGTTTCAACCCGTGAGGGTAAGGCGGGACGCCTTACTTACGGCCGAATCGCTCAACGCCGTGCTGCTAAAATTCCATTGCTGTCGTGATTTCGGACGCATTGGTGTCCTGAAATCGGCCAAGCTCGAAGCTCATACTCTTTTCCAATCCTTGAGAAATGGCAATCGCGCCGGTTGGCACGAATGATGATCTACTGATTCGGGGAGAACACGCGGGAGAGGCGACCCCGATATGAAGACACCCATCCTTCCTCACATTATCTCTGAGATCAAGGACAATGGGGACCGCGTGTACATGCTGGTGACCACGGCTAGGCGCGGCTCGAAACCGAAAATCTGACTCCAGTCTCGATTTAAATACGTAAAAGAAGTTTCGTCAATCCAACAGCAACTAACGCACGACCATCATGTTTTTCTTCTTTCCCGTTCCAGAAATCTGGAAGACAGGCCTTACCTGCTTGATCGGGCTGGCCACCCTGATTGGGATCATGACGCGCCCGTTCCGCTGGAACGAGGCCATCATCGCGATGGTCGGAGGCGCGGTTCTACTTCTCCTTGGATTGATCGGCCCCGCCGACGCTTTCTTAACGTTAATTCGAGACTGGAATACGTTTCTCTTTTTTCTAGGGATGATGGGCATATCGGCCCTGGCAGAGGCGGCCGGGTTGTTTGACTGGCTGGCAGTGCAGGCAGCACGGCTGGCCGGCCAGAGCGCCGCACGGCTCTTCCTGAATGTGTTCCTCCTCGGGACGCTAATTTCAATGGTGCTCTCGAACGATGCGACGGCGCTTATCCTGACGCCGATTGTCTACGTCCTGGTCACCAAGCTTCGATTACCGGTTTTGCCTTATCTTTTTGCCTGTACCTTCATCGCCGATACCGCGTCCTTCCTGCTGCCTGTCAGTAACCCGATCAATATCATTATCACTTCACGGTTCCCGCTCGACCTGTGGACGTTTCTGCGTCTTCTGTTCCTACCCAGTCTGGTGGTGATCATCATTAATATCGGGATATTTTACCTGCTCTATCGTAAGCAGCTCAAGGGGTCCTTTGATCTCCAACGGTTGCGGTCCGCGGAGCAGACAGTCCACAAAGGCTATTTCCGCTACACCTGCTGGGTTCTAGCCGCGGTCGCTATTGCCTACGTGGTCGCTTCAGCCATTCAAGTACCACTTTCGCTCATTGCGCTGAGCGGTGCTGTCCTTCTATTGATCGGTGCTCTTTCCTGGCGGCGGACCTCTCTGCGCGAAACTGCGAGCCGGGTTTCCTGGTCCATTTTTGGGTTTATCGCCGGAATGTTTATTGTGGTCCGGGCGATCGAGGATACGGGGCTGACAACGATGTTTGGAAACTGGCTAATCCATCTCTCAGGAGACACGAGCTTTGGTGCGGTGATGATCGGGATGGCTGGAGCAGCGGTGGGAACGAATCTGATTAACAATGTGCCGATGGCTGTGGTGATGGTTTCTGCCTTGGGCGGAATTCAGCACGCATCACCGGCGATCCAGCACGGGTTCATCGCAGCGACGATCTTTGGCTGCGACCTTGGACCGAACCTTACGACTGTTGGCTCCCTGGCCACCGTGCTATGGCTACTGATCTTGCGCCAGCGCAACGTTGACGTCACGGGACTTGACTACTTTAAGGTTGGAGTGGTGGTGACACCGCTGATGTTGCTCGCAGGTGCGCTGACGATCTGGTTACTTCTTTAAAGGAACCATAGAAGGAGCAAACGATGCGAGTATTGTGTTGTCTGGACGGTACAAACGGCAAACAAGTGAGCAAGGCGAGGGAGATGCTCTCGGCAACTCAGCCGCTTACTTTAGGCATACTCTACGTGATCGACACCGGTCCACGAAAGGACATCGAACACACCCGCGAACGCTTTTTGCGGCGACCTGGCCCGCCCCGTTCGCGCGAAGATGAGATGGAGCAGGCGGAGCTAGCCGCAGCGCAAGATGTCTTGGATGAAGGACTGCGCTATATTCCCAACGCGGAAACGTTCCGGCGTCAGGGGCGACCTGAACGCGAAATTGTCAACGTTGCGGCCGAGTGGCAGGCCGACTTAGTGATCATTTGTCCCCGCGGCGAATACGGCGGCAAACCAACTATCGGCCCGAAATCGGTCGGACATGTCGCCCGATTCGTTCTCGACCATGCTCCTTGTCCGGTTTTGCTGGTGAGACAGACGGCACGAGAGCAATTCCCTATTGCGCGGTAGGCGATCATTCGTTGGGCCATACGTGTCGGATCGTCCAATCCTGACCGATAGCTTATCGGCCGCGCCGGAGCCCGGTCCGAACGGCCAGGTACGGCTTCCAGCCTGTCTCTGGGCTGAAATACTCGATGTCGGCGCGCTTCCAGCCCGGAGCTACCTTTTCCAGCGAAAGGTGTCGCTTATGGGCTTGGAACCTCGTCCCCACTATCCTCTGGCTTCGTTTCGGCATAAACGAGGCAAAAAAGAAAAGTCCGCCGGCGGCAATCGCGGCCAAAGCAAGAAAACCTGTAGTGTATCCGAAAACCTGCACCACAAACCCGGCGAAAACGTTGCTCGCTCCTGCGCCCAGCCCGGTCGATAAGGCAACCAGACCCTGAGCAAGGTTAAAGCGCCCGGTACCCCGCATCAGGTCGGCCGCAATAATTATCGAGATGACACCGAATATTCCCGCCGCCACACCATCCAGAAGTTGGATGGCGACGACACCCAACGGACTATCTGTCAGGGTAAACAGGATCCCGCGTACGGGAAGGGTAACAAAGGCTACGAGAAAAATTGCCTTACGTCCGACCCCTCGGCGCAGTGCCCAGCCAACTGTCGCGGCGACGCCGATCATCACCAGTTGAGCGGCGATAATACAACCACTCAGAGCGATAATGTCAGCGCCAGGATGCTTCTTCGCAAGTACCTGTCCAGCCATCGGCAACATCGCGCATTGCCAAGATGAAATAACACGACGGAAGCCAGCAAGATGATGAGTTCTCGTCTTTTGAACAGGTCCGCGATAGGGATCGCCGTGGCCTTTTTTGTTTTGTCGGTTTCAGTTGAAGAATCCTTATCCTCTCCTCCGCGCGCAATCTCGTGGTCGATTTCCTGAGGTCGAATTAAGGTAACGGCGGCGGCGCTCGCTAAAGCGAAAAGGCAAACGAGATAGAAGATCCATTGGTATCCGAACCGTTGCCCGATCGTGCCGGCCAAGATGGCGGCGGCGAAGTTACCGCCATGGTTAAAGCTCTCGTTCCGACTAACTCGAGCGGGGAATAGCTTTCTACCAACGATTCCGAGGCTCAACGCCGCGAGGGCCGGCGGAATAATCGCCGAAGCAGCACCCAGCGTAGCCTGCGCGCCAACAATGACCGCCAGCTTCGGCAGACAAACAACTAAAAGGCTGCCGATGCCTACCATTATTCCGGAGATCACGACCAAAAGCCGCTTTGCGCGCACCGCGTCGACTAGCAAACCGGCCGGAATTTGGCAAATCGCCGCGGTGATAGAGCTAACGGCCATAGCAATTCCGATTTCACCCGATTGCCAATGCAGAGCTCCTTTCAGATAAATCGAGAGATAAGGGCCGACGCCGTCTCTGACGTCGGCCATTAAAAAGGTGAGCGCATCCAACCCCAGGATACTGGAACGAGAAGGTCCGGAGTCTGGTCGATCCATTTTCATGAGCGGTGCTGGGACTTTGAATTATGTTGGAACTATCGGCGAAAGCGGTCAGCACGATGACAGGGACTGAGGGCTTTGCTTCCCGCAAAATTCGATCCCTTCCGAAAAAGGTTTCAACCTACCGTGTGTGCGACCCGGCTCAGTGCGCCGAGGAGATCACCTGCCGCGGCCGTGAATGGCGAGTCAATCTGAATCCCGCCACACTTGTCACTCCCACCGTTCAATGCCCGATACTAATCTATCTCATGACCACCAACCAGCATATCGTATCGAGAACTGAACGAACAACGAAAGACACCCAAGGGAGAGAAGAATGATGACCGGGACACATGAAGAGTGGCTGGCAGCGCGGCTCGAGCTGCTCAAGGCCGAGAAGGAGCTAACGCGGCGAAGCGACGAGCTGGCGCGGCAACGTCAGGAGCTGCCGTGGGTCCGGGTCGGCAAGGCGTATCGATTCGAGACCGATGAAGGGAGCGCCTCGCTGGCAGACCTCTTCCAAGGACGCTCGCAGCTCCTCGTCTACCACTACATGTTCGGGCCCGACTACACGGCGGGGTGTGCGACCTGCTCGACGATTGCGGACGGGTTCGACGGCTTCGCCGTTCATCTGGCGAACCACGACGTCACGCTTTCGGCGGTGTCGCGGGCGCCGCTCGCGAAGCTGCAGGCGTACAAGCGGCGGATGGGGTGGACGTTTCCCTGGGCGTCCTCGTTCGGCAACGACTTCAACTTCGACTTCAACGTCTCGTTCACCGAGGAGCAACAGCGCGAAGGCGTCATCGAATACAACTACCTGCGCGGCGGCCACGCGATGGATGCGACGCAGGTCCCGGAGCCCGTCGCCCAGAACGCGGCTATGACCGGAACCGACGCGGCCACGTACTCGCGCGATAGGCCGGGCATGAGCGCGTTTGTGCTCGAGGACGACGTCGTCTACCACACCTATTCCACCTATGCGCGTGGATTGGACGGCCTCTGGGGCATGTACCAGTGGCTCGACCGCGCCCCCAAGGGGCGCAACGAGGAGACGGGCGGCATCTGGTGGCGCCGCCACGACGAGTACGACAAACACTGAGCGAAGTCCTGGGTCGCAGCCTCAACCGGGGGACGGAAGATCTCACGACGGCATGGAAGCTCGAATAAAATCGTGTGGCCCTCGGAAGATCGAGTCTCCGTCCCCCTCTACCTTCTAGTTCCGAGCTGGAGCCCTTCCGTTGCGGTCCTCTTGGGTTATCGATCCATGTTCATCGCTTGTGCGGTGCTGAGCGGGTTGGGACTATTAGTGTTAGTCTTAGTGAGTTGAATTGGTCATTCCGTTGGTGGACATTGAGCTTTTGGCAGGTATTGGTACACTTCTTTAAAATATTTCTCGCCTAAATATCTCGCATCATCCTCCTGCTTCGCACGGTTACGAAAAGAGGCCGGTTTTTCGTCCCCCTCGGGCTTCTGCTGACCTTGGTAGGCCTCCCACGCTTGCTCCCACGCTTCCGTCCACGGTTGTTTTTCAAACGAGACTTTCTCTATACTTGCTTCTGTTTGTTGCTTTTCGTTCATAAGGATTTTCTTTCTTGCGAAATAGCGCCATTCGTGTCGGCTCATTCGAGTGAAACGCTGATTTTTTCGAAAACGCTGTCTTCCAGCCAGCGTGACGCAGAGACCTGAGGAGAGTTGATCCGATGGTGAATCAGTCTCTAACGATCCATGCTCTGCGTCCATCTTTTGCAATAATCGGCTCTGCTTTCGCGATGATACTCTCGGCATCATCCTCAAAAAATGTAACGACTGGTGCGTCCGAAAGTTCGGTCCCACTTGGTAAAACTTCCTTTAAGCCGGTTCGTAAGGCTGTCAGTTGCGCACGCCCCGCGGGTGTCCCGAGTACCTGACTTTCCCAAAAGTCTTTGTCTTTCTCTCCAAGCTCGACAAAAACTCTGAATTGCGGATCCGATGATTTCGGTCTTGAGGAAGCGACCCCCATCCAATGTCTAAAGGCATAGGCGATCACGTGGGCCAAATGCGCTCCCAAATGTAATCCAGTTCATTTAATGAAAGTGCGACGCTGCGGTCGCCACCACCGATCGCTGGAAGGCTTCCTGACAATCGATCACGTTTTCGGGGTTAGTATCGGGTTTAGCGATTGGTAATTCGACAGATTCGTCATTTAGAAAACAGTGAATTAAAACGCGATCGCCGAGTCGCAGATCCCACAAAAGCCCGCGGTCTACGGAAAGTTCGGCTCGCTCAATGACGCTATTAAAAGGCGCCACAACTTCGCTGGGCAAGAGATTGCGCTCGATTTGGATGTGACCAGGTTTTTGCAGCCAAATAAGCGGCCAATTGGCGGTCAGTTTCAATTCCGTACGAGTAGACGTGGTGACAGTCGCATCTATTTCGAACATAGGTGAACCAAATTTAAAGGACGCTAGGTGGGTTTCTTGTTTTTCGCATTAATCCGATTGCCCGGATGTATCATTAGTTTGCGCGGTCGTCTGATTTCCGGTCGCGTCGGGCCCTGAAGGGGCACCCGAATCTCAGGGCTCTTCGCTAGGTAGGTACGATTCCCAAGGTTGAACCGGTTGAAACCCTGGGGCAAACTTTCAATCCCCTTCGGCTTCGGGGCGATGGACCGTCCCGAACATTCCTTATCTTAGCGCCATTCAGGTCGGTGGTGCACAGGTGGACCAGTCTTCGGCCGATCGAGTGCTACATAGGCATTTGACCGCCGGTTGCGCCGTAAACTTCGCCAGTGACATAGCTGGCTTGGTCGCTGGCCAGGAAGACAAAAATAGGAGCTAGCTCGGCAGGCTGCGCAGCCCTCCCGAACACCGTCTGGGAGCCGAATTGTTTTACCTTCTCTTTTGGCATCGTAGAGGGAATAAGGGGAGTCCAGACTGGACCAGGAGCTACGGCGTTGACTCGTACGCCTTGTTTGATCGCGAGACTAGCAAGCGACCGGGTGAAGCTGACAATAGCCGCTTTGGTCGAGGCATAGGCGAGAAGATTCGCGCTGGGATCGAAGGATTGGATTGATCCAGTGTTAATAATGGATCCGCCTTCTTTCATTTGGGGGAGGAGCGCCTTGCAGAGGCGGAACATGGCGAAAATATTTACCCGATACGTTTCCTCGAACTCCTCATCAGAAATATCTTCAAATTTTTCATAAGTCCGCTGAAAGGCGGCATTGTTCACGAGAATGTCGATCGTGCCGAACCTCTCGATGGCTTTCCGGGCAACAGCTTTCGATTCGGAAGGTTCGCCAATGTCGCCGGGAAGCAAGATCGCCTTGCATCCGGCTTCGGTGACGAGTCGTTCCGTCTCCCGCGCATCCTTCTCTTCGGACAAATAGGAAATGGCCACATCCGCTCCCTCTCGTGCAAAGGCCAGCGCGACCGCGCGACCGATACCGCTATCCGCTCCCGTAATAAGCGCGTGCCGGCCTTCGAGTCGACCGGTGCCTTCATAGCTCAACTCTCCGTGATCAACTCTGGGACTCATTTCCTCTTCATTTCCCGGAGGAGTCTGCTCTTTTCCCGAGTAGGGCGGCTGCGGGTAGAGTTTTCTAGGATCTTTCGTACTCATATATGCAATCCGTTCGCTCGTAACGAAATAGTTGGCCGCTTAGTCCCTTCGTTTTGCCCCCCTCCACCCTGAAGTGAGCCACACACGTAAGTATGTCCTGCCTATCTGCCGTAAGTAAGGCGTCCCGCCTTACCTTCCCGAAACCTTGGTCGGATAATACTCTCCCCGGGCCTGACGCGGCTTATTGTTCAATCCGGCGGCTTCGGACGTCAATGGGTGCCAGACCTTCCTCTCCCTGATAGGCCGATAAGGCAATGGCCGACAACCTTTCCTGTCCTCGGCCGCGAATTTAGTCAGAGGCGTGCATCTCGACGCTGCACCGAAGAATAAAAAGAACTCGAATAGCCCACCAGATGCACCCAGGGTTTCATTGTGAAAACCGACCGAATACGCCCATTCAGAATTGAGGTCGCTCAGGAGGTGTTAAGCGACCTTCGCCGGCGGCTCAAAAACACCCGGTTTTCTCATGCGGAGGGCGCAAATTGGGCCTTCGGCACCGATATCGACTATCTCAGGGACTTCGTTCGCTACTGGCATGACACCTACGATTGGCGGAAGCACGAAACTGCCCTCAACCGATTCGCTCACTTCAAAACCGACGTGGACGATATCGGCCTGCATTTCATTTACGAGCGCGGAAAAGGATCGAGTCCGTTTCCGATCATTCTGACCCATGGCTATCCTGATTCGTTTTATCGCTTCGCCAAAATAATTCCCATGCTCACGGACCCTGTGTCTTTCGGCGGACGACCCGAAGACTCTTTCGATGTCGTTGTTCCCGACCTGCCCGGTTACGGTTTTTCTGATAAACCGTCGAGAGCTGGAACGCTCTTTCGCGTCAACGACCTCTGGGCGCGCTTGATGAAAGACAGACTAGGCTACGGACGATTCGGGGCGCATGGCGGAGACTGGGGCAGCACCATCACAGAACAGCTCGCGCGCAGTCACTCCGATTCCGTCGTGGCCATTCATCTCACCGACGTTCCGTTCGGGCACATTTTCCAGAAGCCCGACGATCCCTCCTCGGCTGAAATGAAATACTTTAGGAACAATGAGAAGTGGATGCAAAGTGAAGGGGCTTACGCGGCGATTCAATCCACCAAACCGCAGAGCTTAGCTCACGCATTAAACGACTCACCGGCGGGATTGGCGGGGTGGATCGTTGAAAAATTCCGCAGCTGGAGCGATTGCAACGGCAATATCGAATCGCGGTTCACCAGGGACGAACTCCTGACTCACATCATGATTTATTGGGCAACCGAATCGATTGGATCCTCGTTTCTGCCTTACTACGATTACGCGAACGCCAACGCCTTGGATTGGATAAAAGAGGGGATGAAGAAGTGGACCGGCTCTTCCAGCGTTCCAACGGCCTTCGCACTCTTTCCGAAGGATATCAGCCAGCCGCCGCGCGAATGGGCTGAGCGATTCTTCAATGTGCAGCGTTGGACCGAGATGGCTCGTGGCGGGCATTTCGCGGCTATGGAAGAGCCAGAATTGCTCACCGAGGATATCCGTGCATGGTTCCGGCCCTTTCGAGACGGGAACTGAGAAATTCCTCTTTTGGACCGTTAGAGCGCTGAAACACTGAAAAAGCCATTTTCGGTCTGCTCATTTTTCGACAACTGGCGCATTTCAACCACGCGGAAGCGATCCGACGGACGTGTTAAGAGAAAGCGTCACTCCTATTTCTCGCCCCAGAGCTAAGTGTGGCACGAGGCTTGCTGTAAAACCCCTGCGGTAAAATCCTCTAAATCGCCCAACCCAAAGCAACCGAAAGCGTCAAGCGGACGTGCGTAACACCAACGAAATAAGAAATGACTGATAATCACCATGGCAAAATATAAACTGGAATACATCTGGCTCGACGGCTACGAACCGATCCCCAATATCCGCGGCAAGACGTTGGTTAAGGACTTCGAAAGCTTTCCCACTCT
>Ga0210388_10004949_pt1 | contig 10397 bp, 15 predicted proteins | sample IncBWC19OmetaG_FD_155485 | JGI IMG/M metagenome (GOLD analysis project Ga0210388, IMG submission 155485) | Forest soil microbial communities from Barre Woods Harvard Forest LTER site, Petersham, Massachusetts, United States - Inc-BW-C-19-O ...
GGTCTGCGTGAGCTTTCCGGGAATGGTGACATAGTTCTCCACGATGCGCTGCAAGAGGCCATCGGGAATGGTTACGCCGCGCAGCGAGACGGCGCGCGGATCGTTGACGTCGACCTTCCGATGAAACCCGGAGAGGATGCCGCCTTGGTGACCGCTGATCTGATCGCCGCCGGCCCAAACGCCGCCCGAGCCCTTGCCGTCGCCGTCGAGGATGAGCGTCCTGGCGTAATGCGGCTTCATGAACGAGTACTGATAGACGCGATCCTGTGTCTGCGTACCCTTGGCCTCGTGCACGTGCAACACGCACGTGTAATCGTTGACGGCGGCGAAAGCCTGATTGAAAGCGGTGATCGCCGGGGCGGTGTTTGCCGAGAGCGCTCCCACGCATGGCCAGAGCAGCGCCGTGAGGCCGGCGACAACGGCACTCCAAGACGATAACTCGCGTCGCAATTTCACGGTCGTCCTCCCTCGTAGGTTAAGCCGGATTCGAACTCGGTTGTGCGCTCTCGTCGATGAGCAGTGTTCCGTGTTTACCTTCGACGCCGATGAGCACATCGCATTTTGCATCGGCGGCGATCTCCTCGATCGTGCGGCCAAGCGGTGCGCCGCTGTACTTCCCTTCGCGAAACGAGCCGAGAATGATCATGTTCGCTTTTTCGCGCTTTGCGACGTCGAGAACCGCTTGTTTCGTCGAGCGAGCCTTGATCGTTTCGGTTCGAATCGTTACGTTGCTCGCGTTGGCGATTGTTTCGGCCGCGCCGAGCGCGTCGAGCGCAGCGCGCTCCTCAAATGCCATTTCGGCATCGGGTGGCAGCGTGTACGGTACTTCGATGACGTAGAGCGCGAGCAACTCGGAGCGTTCGCCCCGCGCCAGCTTCGCGGCGAGCGCCATCATGTGCGCCGAGTCGATGTCGGGCGAAAAGGCCACGATGAGACTGCCGACCATTCGCTCGAGCTCGCTTTCGGCTTGTGCCGCGATGCGCTGCACGTAAGAGGGCGCCGGGTGCAGCATCCACCACAACGTCGCGCCAACGGTGCCGGCGATGAAGAGCGCGACGAGCGCTCCCGCGAGCGTAACGTGGACGTCGCTCGAAAGCGAGATCAACGATTCCCCCGTCGAACGCGCAGGATCAGCGAGATCCGGTGCGCGCCAAGCGCAATCATCGCGCCCGCAAGCACGACGCCCGGCAGAATCGCGAATCCGGCGCCGCGCGAGCGGAGCATCTCCGCAAGGATGAAGATGCCGCAGAGGATGATCAAGACGGCTAGAACGGCGCGCAGTGCCAACATGCGCTATGCCCGCGCCGCCTGCCGCTGTTCGCTGGCTTTGAGATTTGCGAGGTACTCATCCATCAGCTCGAGTTCGCCCGAGCGGCGCAAGATGTCGATCTGCACGGTACGCCAATCCCTGCGCTGCGAGCCAAGTATCGGTAAACGACGGTGGCGGCGGTAGACCAGATAGATGATGAGACCGAGCAGCAACCAGGTGGGCCCGAAGACGCGGCCGAGCGGGTGCGTGAAGAGCGTGAAGATCAGAATCGAAAAAATGCCGATGAAACCGATGATCGCTATAACCGGAAAATCGACGCGTTCGCCGCGGAAACGCATCGGGATGTTCAACGGGATCTTGAACTTGCGCGGGCTCAAGGGGTCGGTGAGGCGCAACCCAATCAACCCGAGGAAGACGAACGAGTAGCTCGTCGCGGCGCCAAAGGCATAGAGATCGGCGAGAAACTCGAGACCGTTCTCGCCGCGGAAGAAATGCGCGTAGGGTCCAGCGAGCGCCCGATAGAGGCCCGGACCCGCCGCGAAGAGCAGTTCGATTACCGCGACGGTCGAGAAGAAGACGATCGAGATTACGGGCGTGCGAAATTTCGGGTGGACGCGCTGAAAGATCGACGGCAGCAGGTTGCTGGTACTCATTGCGTAGGCGATTCGCGAACTGCCGAAAACGCCCGAGTTTGAGGAAATCAGCAGCAGGACGGCGCCCAGAACGGGGACGTAGAGCGCGGCGATCGCTCCCCAGAACGGCACCTGCTCTGCCAGCAGTGCGACCGCCTTCCCTTGGTTGTCGGCGTTGTTCGGGAAGATTTGCCAGAACTGCATGGTGTGACCGGCCGCGTCGGTAATCGGATGCCAGGGCTGCAGGCCCAGCGCGAGATTCGAGTAGGCGAGCGCAAAGATGAGGATCGTCAGAATCAGTGCGATCGAAGTTCGCGGAATAACCGACGCCGGACGTTGCGTCTCCTGTGCGGCTTGTGAGATCGACTCTAGCCCGACGAACGAAACGATCGCGAGCGATGTTCCCAGCATGAGCGCATAGGGTGTCGGCCAGTTGAACTGCATCGCGTGAATCAGAAGATGCGGACGAAACGCGAAGAGAAAACCAAAACAGAGAATTAACGTCTCGCTTATAACGTCGAGCGCCGAAACGACGCCGTTGAAGGCGGTGCTCTCGCGCACCCCGATGACGTTGAGCAGGCAGAGTCCTAAAACCAATCCGAGCACGACCGAAAAATGCAGCCATGGGTGGACCGAGTTGACGAGGGCCGGAATCAGCTGGCTCATGTAATCGACCGAGCTCCACGCAAAGAGCGTCACGTCGATCGTAAAATCGAGCAGCACCGCCCATCCCGCGATAAAACCGAAGAAATCGCCGAGCCCACGCATCACGAAGTATTGCCCGCCGCCGGCGACTGGATACGTTGCCGCGAGTTCCGTGTACGCTAGGCCGATGCAGACGTAGACGACGCCCGCGAAGAGGAACGCAACGTTCGACGCTCCGGCCGCCCACGCGAGCACGAGCCCGAGGCCGACGAAGATATCGGCACCGACGTCGGAGTAACCCCACGAGAACGAGCCCCACGGCGTGACGCTCCGGCGAAGCTCCGGTTTTGCGCCCTTGGCGTGCGCGGCCACTATCCTACGGTCACTTAGAATGCGTTGCGATGCAAGCTTACCCGCGCACCGTCGAGCGTGACCACGTCGAAGCGTATCTTCGCAGACGGTGCCACAATTTGCGCGTAATCGGCTGCAATCCGGCGGAGCGTCGCGCGTTTTCGAGCGTTGACCGCGCGCAGCGCGGAGCCGAAGGTTTGTGTATCACGCCGTTTTACTTCGACGATGACGAGCGTCGGCCCGTCAAGACAGACCGCATCGATCTCGCCGCCTGGAACGCGAACGTTACGTGCGAGCACGCGATACCCGGAGTCGGCGAGAAACTCGCTCGCGCGATCCTCACCCAGCCGGCCCTTCGCGGCGTTATCCGACGGATGCTTCAAAAGCCTCCACCGAATCGAGACCGAGTGCGAGCTGGGCATCGCGCACGCGCGCCCAATTCGCCCGGTGATGGACGCATGGCCCATGCGTTCGCAACGCTTCCAGGTGATACGGCGTCGAATATCCTTTGTGCAGCGCGAAACCATAGCGAGCATCTTGCTTGTCGAGCTCGACCATGAGCGCGTCGCGATACACCTTCGCGACGATTGAAGCAGCGGCCACGACCGCACAGCGCGCGTCGCCGTGGATCAACGGTTCCTGCGGACCGGCAAAGGATCGGATCCGAACGGCGTCGGTGATCAGGTACTCCGGCAACGCAGGAAGCGCCGCAATGGCGCGTTCCATCGCCAAAACGCTGGCCCAATAGATGTTCAGTCGATCTATCTCGGCGACGCACGCGCTGCCGATGGCCCACGCCGCAGCCCGCACTTTGACGATTTCTGCGATTTCCAAACGCAGATCCGCGCGGACGAGCTTAGAATCGTTGAGGCCTTTGATGAAGAGCGGTTCCGTGGCGACGACGCAGGCCGCCACGACGGGTCCGGCGAGCGGGCCGCGCCCGACCTCGTCGATGCCGGCGACGAACGAAAACCCTCGCGTACGCGCCGCCGCTTCAAAACGGTGAAGACGATGCAGCCGGCGGCGTTCGCGCTCGTACGCGCTCTTGGCCTTACGCTGCTTCGGCGTCATCTGGAAACTCCAATGAAATTCGACCAAAAGCGCCTTCGTTGAAAGCGCGCAGGTACGACTGCGCCGCGTTGTGATAATCGGGCTCGCCGCCGCGTCGAAGAAAGCCGCGTTGGGTTGCAAAGGTTTGCAAGTCGGGCACCGCCGTTCGCGGGCGGCGAGCGACGAGCCAGTTGTGGAACGCCGCGGCAACTTCTTGCGGGTCGTAGCGCTCGTACGGCACGGCGCCGCAGATCGCGAGCTTCCATTGGGCTGCCCCATCTGGGATTTTCGGCGGAAGAACGCCGGGTGAATCCATTAGCTCGACGTTCGGTGCGAGCCGAAACCATTGTGGGTGCCGCGTAACGCCGGCACGGCTTTCCGTTTTTGCCGCCGCCCGCCCGAGCAATGCGTTGACGATGGTGGACTTTCCCGAGTTGGGCACGCCGACGATCATCGCGCGGGAAATGCCGGCGGCGTGTTGCCGCTGCCGCGATGCGTCCCGTATCGCAACCGCGATGCGCGCCACGCTTCCGCGGACGCGGCAGTCGACGGCGAGCGCCGGCGAGCCTTCGTCGGAGAGCCGGCGGAGCCAACCCTTCGTCGTTGCTGGATCGGCGAGGTCCTCGCGGCTCAGGGCGACGACGCGCGTTCGTTTGATCGCCATCTCATCAAGCAGCGGATTACGCCCGTTCTGGGCGATCCGGGCATCAACGACCTCGACGATGATGTCGACGGCACGTAAGAACTCACGGATCTGACGAACCGCCTTCGCCATGTGCCCTGGATACCACGCAACTTGCCGCTCCATCGTCTTATCGCACTAGTTCCCGCGTTGGCTCGAAGGGCGTCATAGCCCACCCAGCATGTGCGGCGGCCAGACTCCGGCGATGGCGCGTCCGATCAACCGATCGTCGCCGACCGGCCCGAAGAAACGCGAGTCCTCGCTCTCGGCGCGGTTGTCTCCGAGCACGTAAACCGATGACGGCGGCACCAAGACTTGTGCGAAGCTCCGCCCGTCGGCATGCGCAACATACGGTTCTTCGAGTCTGGCGCCGTTGATATAGACCTGTCCGCGGTCGATTCGAACGCGGTCGCCGGGAAGACCGATGACGCGCTTGATGAAGACGCTTCGCGCGTCGCCTTCATGCCGGAAAGCGACGATCTCATCGCGATGCGGAACACCGATTCGATATGCAAACGTGTTGATCAGAACGTACTCGCCGGAGCGGATATAGGGCTCCATCGAAAGACCGGCGACTTGCGGAAGGCGGACGAAGAAGGCGGCGACGAGGACGGCGAGCAGCGCCAGCTGCAGGGCCAGGTTCGCTACCGATCGCCGTCGCAAGAAGCGGACCACGCGCTTCGAGTTCGCTCAGGCGGTTAGAGAATCTTGGCTTGCGAGGGTGGCCAAAAAATGAGAAAGGCCCGGCCGGTGAAGCCGGCGGCGGCGCCGGCCCGCGGACCACTCGCGAAACGGCCGGTATCTTGCGCGAATCCCCAGATGTGCGAGTCCTCCGAATCGTTACGGTTGTCGCCGAACATGATGTAGCAGTTCGGCGGAATGCGATTGGGCGCGAGCCAGCGCGATCTCGGTGGGATGTTGGCATCGCTTGGATCTACGCGCTGCCAGCCCGCGCCGTAGCTGACGTAGATGCCGTAGTTGCGGACCTCCAGGCCATAGGCGGGCTTTTCGGCGACGTACGGCTCGGTCAGCTGCCTGCCGTTGAGGTAAACGCTTCCGCCGGCCACGCGTAAGGTGTCGCCGGGACGGCCAATGACGCGCTTGATGAAGTCGTCGGGCGTGGGGACAGGCGGCGGAAAGACGACGATGTCGCCCTCCCTTGGAGCGCGGAAACGGTACTCAAACTTGTCCACCAGCAAGACGTCGTGGATCTGGAGCGTCGGCAGCATCGAGCCCGACGGAATGTAGTACGTTCTCGCCACGAACGTGATCAGGACCCACGCAGCAAGCCCGGCGACGATAAAGGGATCGAGAAACTCTCGTGCGATCGCGGTACTCCGGCCCGAAGAACCGGCGACGACGGGTCGCAGCGAAAGGACCAGGCGCGCGACTCCGATCACCGCGACGATGGCTAGCAGCTGGTAGGGTGTCATACGCTTGCTATTTCGCCGGTACGCGGAGACGGCCCAGGGGCCAGAGAATCAGGAACGCTCTTCCGATGAAGCGTCCGTGCTCGCCATTTGCCGCCAGCGGGCCCGCGGCAAAGACACCGCTCGTTTGGGCGAAACCCCAAACGTGCGAGTCGTCGGAATAGTTCCGATTGTCGCCGAGCACGAAGTAAAAGCCCGATGGAATTCGGTCGGGTGCCTGCCACAAGCGCGGCGGCGGCACGTTCGCGCTGCGTGGATCGAGCGGCTTTCCGTTGACGTAGATGCCAAACTTTCGAATCGATAAGTCGTAGTTCGGCGGCTGATTTTCGTACGGCTCGCGGATCGGCTTGTCGTTTCGATAGACGGTGCCGTCCGAGATGGCGATTGAATCGCCTGGGGTACCGATGACGCGTTTGACGAAGTCGTTGCCGCCCGCAGCGACCGGCGGCGTAAAAACCGCAAGATCGCCGTTGGAGGGCGGATGCAAGCGATAGGCGATCTCGTCGACGAGCACGACGTCGCCGACCTGTAGCGTCGGAACCATCGAGACCGACGGAATGTAGAACGTTCGGATGACGAAGGTGATCAAGAAGAGCGCGACCAGCCCCGCAATAAGCAGCCCGTCGAGGTAGCCGCGAATCGCGGGCTTGGCGGAGAATACAACGCGCGCGATGCCGAGAACGCAAAGAAGCCCGACCAGCTGCAGCGGTGTCAGAGCGCGCTTCTAATTCCCCTTGGCCTTTTTTTCCTTGATTCGTGCGGCTTTGCCGACCTTCTCGCTCAGGTAGTAGAGGCGGCTGCGCGAGACGACGCCGCGTCTGCCGACTTCGATTCGCTCCACCCGAGGGCTCTGCAAGAGGAACGTCTTTTCCACGCCGACGCCATGGGCGATGCGGCGCACGGTAATCGACTCAGCTGCGCCCCCGCCTTTGCGCACGATCACCACGCCTTCGAACATCTGCGTGCGCTCTTTCCCGCCCTCGAGGACCTTGGAGAAGACCTTCACGGTATCGCCGGGGCGGAATTGCGGGACTCCGTCCTTCAGTTGATCGCGATTGAGTGCGTCTATAACGTTCATAATCTCTCTATGCCAAAGGGAAACACAACGAATAGCCGGGCGCGGGGCCCGGCAGAACCACGGTATCGTATCACGGGCTTTCCTCGCCACGCAAGGCGCCATCCTCGATGAGGTCCCGCCTGCGCGCAGCCGTTCGAAGCCTGGATTGCTCCCTTCGCCACTCCGCGATCTTGGCGTGATCGCCCGAGAGCAAGACGGGCGGCACGTCGATCCCGCGGAAACTTGCCGGCCGCGTATAGCTTGGGTAGTCGAGGAGGCCGGCGGCGAACGACTCGCTCTCGAGCGACTCGGGCCGAAGCGTTCCGGCGAGCAAACGAACCGTGGCGTCCATAAAGGCGAGAGCGGGGATCTCGCCTCCGGTCAGCACGAAGTCCCCGAGCGAGCGCTCTTCGATTTCGTAGAGCCGGCCGAGGCGATCGTCGATGCCTTCGTAGTGGCCGCAGACGATGATCAGGCGATCCAGGGTCCCCCAGCGCGCAGCGTCCGCATGGACGAATCGGGCCCCGCCGGCGCTCGGGACGACGATTACCCGGCGCTCTGCACCGGCGTCGCGCGTGATTGCATCGAGGACGCGAGCGATCGGCTCGATTCGCAACACCATCCCGGGGCCGCCGCCGAAAGGCGCGTCGTCCGCGCGCTCTCCGTCGGTGAGTTCGTCGAGCAAATGGTGATAGCGCACGCTTGCCACGCCGCGCTCAACGGCCCGGCCGACGACCGAGAGGCCGACGAACGGAGCGAAGAGTTCAGGGAAGAGCGTGACGACGTCGATCGTGAACATGGCAGGAGCGTGTTTCAGGATGATGGCCGATTTACTTGCGCGCTCCGCGCGCTCGAGCAGCGCGACTTCTTCGCCGCCGATCGCGGCTTTTCCGAGGCGCTCGCAGGCAACCGGCTCAGCTCCGCGGAGCGAGCGTTCGCTCTGAACAAACGCGGGGTTGCACGCGTCGGATTGGGGCAGCGCGACCTTGCCCGCGCCGACTTTAGCGCAGCACTCGAGGCAGCGCCACGCTTTGCGCCGGCGCTAGCGAACCTTGGAAATCTGCTTCTCGACGCAGACGACGTCGACGCGGCGATCGAGCACTACGAGAGTGCAATCGCGGCGGATCCCGACTACGCCGTAGCCTACCTCAATCTGAGCGTTGCATACAAACGCTGCGGCCGCATTGCCGACGCGGTGCGCGCAATGCGTCGGTCGCAGCGGATCGAGGCGCGCGCTGCCGCTAGCGCGGCGAGTTTTTGGCGGCCGGCTCGACGCCGGTGATCTCTTCGAGATACTCGAAGAGCTGCGGCAACGTGATCTTTTCAAGGGCCGTGCGTTCGTGAATCGCGCTGCCGTCCTCGCCCTCGTCGCGGATATAACAACGAGTCTCGATGCCCTCAGGCTCGCCGCTAATGAAGGACACGGCAAAACCGCGCCCCGGCATCTCGTCGTAAATCCGCATGGTCTGCGGGTTAAGAATCTCGATCGAATGCGAGGGGCAGTTCGCGTCGAAGAAGAGGATCTTGAGATGTTCGAAGTTCGTGACTTCGATCAGCCCCACCACAAAGACGTTCTTCGTCGAAAGGAATTCGTGACCGCGTTTGCTGCGGCTCGAGACTTCATAGAAGACGCGGTGTGCAACGAACCGGTTGAGGATTTTTCGCAGGGTCGCCAGCGAAGCGAGTGTTTCGGTGCGGTTGCCGCGTGTGTAAATGATCTTCACGGGCGGGTCCTGATGCTTGCACGGCTGCGCAGGGAAGCCCTCCTGGCCAAGCGGCGGAAGTCGCGCTGCGCGGCCGAAAGAGAGCATCCTTAGGCGATGTTTTCCTTACCTGACATCCTCGTCGTCTCGGTTTTGGCGCTGTTGCTTTTCGGGCCGGAGCGCTTGCCGAAAGTCATGCGGCAAGCCGGTCGGTTCATGCGTGACGTACAAAACACGTCCCACTCCTTCATCGCCGAGATGGAACGGGCGGCCGACGCCCCGGATCCGCTCCCGCCGCCTCGTCCGGAACCCCCGGAGGAGGCTAAATATTGAAGTTCCGGCGGATTTCGCTGATTCGCTCTTGCAGCAGAACCCGGGCCTGAGAGTGCAGCCGCTGCTTCTGCTCGTCGGGCAGGCGGCGGTAAATCAGGTAGCCGGCCGCCGAAAGTAGTCCACCCAGAACGCCCACAAGGACGACTTTGCCCGCGTCGCCGGCATCATCGCCGTCCGGCACAGGCTTCTCTGCGTGGGGGTTTTGGTAGCCATTCGCGGGAGTGGTACTCGACCAGGGCTGGTCGGGGGGCGTGGTGCGGAAACTCTCAGACATCGTCGGTCCTCCTTAGGTGTGCCGGCTTTTTTACCCGTTTCAGGCGCACGTGTTTCGGAAAGCGTTCCGCGATCTGTTCGACGGCTAGTTCGGCGGTCGCGACGATCGCCCGTACGCTCTCCCAATCCCGCTGATCTTCGCGCCAGACGATCTCCAGGCTGCCGGAGCGCTGTTGCGAGGTCAGCTCCGCTTTGGCATATTCTGCCAGACCGAGCGCGGCCGCCTGAAGGATAGCCGAGACGGCCGCGCAGACCACGTCTTCGCCATGCTCCGCAAAGTCGGTGTGTCCGCGCGCAGCGAAGGCCGAGAAACGGCCCTGGCGGTCACGGTAGAATGTGACCTGCAGCATGCGCGGATGTGGGGCTACGGAAGCGTGATCTTCGTGATCTTAACTTCAGCGTAAGGCTGGCGATGGCCGTTAAGCTTGCGCACACGCTTCTTGGGCTTGTAGCGAAAAACCAGGATCTTCTTATCCTTTGCCTGGCGCAGGACCGTGCCCGAAACGAGGGCGCCGTCGAGCGTGGGCGTGCCGACCTTGAGGGCCTCGCCGCTGCCGGCCGCGATCACGCGGTCGAAGGTGACATCCGAGCCCACGTCGCTAGCGACCAGGTCGCAGCGGATAACGTCGCCTTCGGCGACTCGATATTGCTTGCCGCCGGATTCGATGATCGCGTACATAACCTTCGGTACGATACCAGGCAGCGCGGCTGTCGTCAACGAGAGCGACCCACGAGCCCCCTTGACTCGGCCTCTCAAGTCATGCTATCACAGAGTAGTCTATGAAACAGATTACTTTGGAAGCGCGACCTTTGGCGGCCTCCACATCGGGCTGCTCGGGCCGATTGGTAGCAACTTGGGGCCTTTATGGCATTGCGATGTGGCTGGTTGCTGCCCTTGCGGGCCCCAGCGTTGGGGGGCACGTCGTCGCATGGCTTATCGCGCTGGTTATCGCCGGCCGCATGCTCCGTAG
>Ga0210388_10004953_pt1 | contig 10394 bp, 7 predicted proteins | sample IncBWC19OmetaG_FD_155485 | JGI IMG/M metagenome (GOLD analysis project Ga0210388, IMG submission 155485) | Forest soil microbial communities from Barre Woods Harvard Forest LTER site, Petersham, Massachusetts, United States - Inc-BW-C-19-O ...
TTTGCTTCGTATTTTCTTATCAATTGGGATATTACAAGGTATGCGCGTTCTAAGGATTATTACTACGTGGGCAGGGGCAGCGGGGCAAACAGCATTGTGGCGTATTTGCTGAATATAACCGATGTCGACCCAATAGAACTTGATCTGTATTTTGAGCGGTTTATCAATATGTATCGTGCAAACGCCCCCGATTTTGATATCGATTTTTCATGGACCGACCGTGATGATATTACTCGATATATATTCAATACCTATGGCCATAAGCATACCGCCTTATTGGGGACTTATGCAACTTTCCAGCGCGATGCTATAATACGTGAACTGGGTAAGGTATTCGGGCTTCCGCCTTCTGAAATAGACAGGCTGCAGGATATGCAAAAAGGGCTTGATGATATTAACAGAGAGATGATACGTACCCGCAAGCCATTGCACGAAGCAAAGGGTATCGACCAGTTATACCAGTTAGTGTTGAATTATAGTAATCTGTTGAAAGGCTTGCCGAGTCATTTAAGTATTCATGCCAGTGGTATTATTATTTCGGAAGAACCTATCTCTTGTTATACGGCTACTAACCTTCCGCCTAAGGGATATCCCACAACGCAATTCAGTATGTTGGAGGCAGAGGATATTGGCCTTTATAAGTTTGATATACTTAGCCAAAGGGGATTAGGAAAAATAAAGGATGCCCTGAGCATTATAAAAGAAAATACCGGTGATGACATAGATATTCATAATGTAGCAGAATTTAAAGAAGATGAAAAGATAAAAGCCTTATTGAGTAAAGGCAAATGCATAGGCTGCTTTTATGTGGAGTCTCCTGCTATGCGCATGTTGTTGGCGAAACTACAGGCAGATGATTATTTAAGACTTGTAGCAGCCAGTTCTATCATACGTCCGGGTGTGGCGCAGAGTGGTATGATGCGTGAGTATATATTACGTTATCGAGATAAAGATAGGAGGGAAGAAGCCAGAAAAGCATTACCGGAGTTCTATGAGTTATTGGAGGAGACCTATGGTGTAATGGTATACCAGGAAGATGTGATCAAGGTAGCCCATTTCTTTGCCGGCTTGTCATTGGCTGAAGCTGACTCTCTGCGCAGGGGTATGTCGTGGAAGTATAAAGAGCGTGATGAGTTCTTTAAAGTGCAGGAGAAATTTATTTCAAATTGCCTGGAGAAAGGACATGATAGAGAGTTGATATATAATATATGGCACCAGATAGAAACCTTTGCAAACTTTGCTTTCTCCAAAGGGCATTCAGCAAGCTATGCTGTAGAAAGTTATCAGGCGCTTTACCTGAAGGCATATTACCCACTTGAATATATGGTGGCAACATTAAATAATGGTGGCGGTTTTTATCGTATGGAGTTATACATTCACGAAGCTCGTATGCATGGAGCAGAGATCGTTCCGCCATGTGTGAACACAAGTACTGTGTTAAGTGTGATAAAAGAAAAAACTATTTACCTGGGCTTTGGTATAATAAGGGCGTTGGAGGCTGATACAATACAAATGCTTTTAATGGAACGCAAAAGAAACGGAGAGTATAAAAGCCTTTATGATTTTGTAAAACGTGTTCCTGCATCAATAGAACAATTAACACTTCTCATTCGATGTGGTGCGTTCCGCTTTACAGGTAAGAACAAAAAGGAATTGCTGTGGGAGGCCTATACGCTTGTAAGTCCTATAAAGAAACCGAAATTTATGCAGGACCTATTTGATGTAAAGCCTAAACAATATGCACTACCCAAGCTTCACGATTCATGGCTTGATGATGCATTTGATGAAATTGAAATACTGGGCTTCCCTTTGTGTTCACCATTTAAACTGGTAAAGGATGAATTGCCTGTCAGGTTTACAGCGCAGGATATAAGTTCTAAAATTGGTAAGCAAGTAGAAATAGTGGGCTATCATATTACAGTAAAGCATGTTCCCACATCAAACGGACAGCGAATGTATTTCGGCACATTTATAGATTTGGATGGATACTGGATAGATACTGTGCATTTTCCACCCTCGGCCAAAGCTTATCCCTTCAATGGCCCCGGCTGCTACCACATTAAAGGTAAGCTCACAGAAGAATTTGATCACGTAACAATAGAGGTAAGTGAAATGAAAAGGTTGCAGGTATTAAACAGAGACGATGATGAAACAGTAGAACTTGTGAAATAGAAGGCAATTTTGGGGGATGTAAGGAATTCTTAATCCCGAAGGGATTCAATATAAATAACACTGCATGAAATGCGGTGTATGAATATGCATCAACTTAGACAACCACAAAGTGGTTGAATGTTTTAGTTTAAGTATTTTTCATCAAACTCAATGCCGTGTTCATTCAATAACTTCAGGTACTCTTCTTTGAACGTTTTTGTTCTATGATGTTCTTCCTGATTTCTCAGATAGTCTATTAATCTATCCTTTTCCTTGATAGAGTAAGTAAAAGCTCCATACCCATCTTGCCATCCTTTAAACCCTGGAAATAGTTCATGAGTTTTTATATGGTCTGAGCTTGCCAGTTTTATATCTTTAATTAAAGACGCTAAAGATATTGAGGGATGAAGATGAGTTATAATGTGTAAATGATCTTCAACGCCATTTATCTGATATAAATGACATTGTTTGTTTTTTAGTATTCCTGAAATATACTTGAAGAGTTCTTGTCTATTCTTACCTAATAATGTTAACTCCCGATTTTTAGTACTAAAAACAATTTGATATAATATCTGAGTATAGGTGCTCATTATGTGGTTTTTATATTCAACCCCTTCAGGGTTAAGAAAATTTGTTTTGTTTTTCCACCGGTTTCACCGATGGTTATGCATGTTTAAACCCTTCGGGTTTTATTGTGTTTATTTATTATAATTACTTCGCAATGATCTTCATTTCAGTGCGTCTGTTCTTTGCACGCCCTTCTTCATTATCGTTAGATGCAATTGGTCTTGTTTGTCCGTAACCCTTATAGGTAAGCCTTTGCGGAGCAATAGAGTGAGCAACTAAATAATCATAAACGGACTTAGCACGGTTTTTAGAAAGAATAATATTGCTTTGTGGTGTGCCAACATTGTCTGTATGCCCGCTAACTTCAATTTGCACAGTTGGGTTATTATTAAGGAAAGCTACCAATTTGTTAAGTTCAATTTGCGATTCCGGCTTCAGGTCAAATTTATTTGTTTCAAAGAAAATATTCTTCAACACGATACTTGCACCTGTATCTATTGGCTGTAGAGGTACATTCATTAAATAGGGTTGTACTACAGTATTAGCCACATTCTGTAATGAGAAATTTTCAGAATAGAATAAATACCCTTTCCGAGAAACATTAAGGGCATAATTTTTGTTTAGAGGGAGACATACCATAAAGGTTCCATCATCTCCCGATGTTGATTGCATAATTTGTTGTCCATTGCTAAGGTCAATAAGGTTAAATGATGCAACCAAAGGTTTCTTAGTTACGGCGTCAAATACCTTTCCCTTCATATATGTTACAGGTTGTGGCCTTGCAGAATCGTACAAAGGGAATTCGTAGAAATCAAGGCCGCCAAGCCCTCCCGCACGGTCTGAAGCGAAGTACGCTAATTGCCCATTCGGATCCACCATAATGCCGGTTTCATCTCCACTAGTGTTTATAGGATATCCAAGATTTTTTGGTATTCCCCATCTTCCATTTGGTAGTTTGCGAGATACAAATATGTCTAAGCCACCTAATCCAGGATGCCCGTCTGAACAGAAATATAAAGTCTGGTTGTCGGCCGCAATAAATACTGATTCCTCTTTACCCGGAGTATTAATGGTATCGCTTAGCTTAACAGGTGTATTCCAGTACCCTGAATCACTTAATTGGGTCATATATATATCCTGCCCTTTTATACCATCCGAAGTTTCTATACCACGGATAAAGTAAAGTGTTTTTCCATCAGATGAAAGTGATGGTTGGGTTTCCCAGTTTCTTGTATCAATAGGTGGCCCAAGGGTTCTTGCCTGGGTCCATGAATCACCGTTTTTCAAGGAGTAATATAGATCGCAACTGCCATAGGCTCCCGGCCTGTCACATCCCGTAAATATCAACACATTACCATCGGCAGAAAGGGTAGGAGCCCCTTCATTAAGCCTTGTGTTGAGCGGCCTTCCAAGATTGTATGCTTTGGTCCACTCTCCATTCGATTTCTTACTTACGAAAAAATCTTCGTTATAACCTTCGGTGCCATTAGGGTCTACAAGCCTTCTGGTAAAAAGAAATGTCTCACCATCGGCAGTAATAGCTGGTTCATACTCATCAAATTCACTGTTGATTGCCGCTCCCATATTCTTCGGATTAAAAGGAACAGGGTGCTGCATGGCATCAATAGAAAAAATACAACTAGAAATGTCAAGATCGGTAAGCCATTTAACCCGTTTATAATCTGCCGGAAATGTTTTGAAAGTTTGCAGGTTCTTCAAGGCATCTGCATATTTCATGGTTAGTATTTCTAATCGGGCCAGGGTAAAGTAACCGGTCGGGACAAAGTTGGGATTAAGTTCAAGGGCAGTCTGAATTTGCTTAATGGCATCCTCAACTTTTCCTTCGTCGCTATAAACATAACCCAGCATCATGTGTGCTTCTACAAAATTGCCATCTTCTTTTATTGCTTTTAAAAATGCCTGTTCAGCATCGCTATTCATTCTGCCATCATAAAACTTCTGGCCCTCGTAATAGTTTTGAATGGCCTTTTTGTTTTTGGTAGATAGGGTCTCTTCCTGTGCATTTGAATAGGAAAATGCGCAAAAAAGGAAGAATAGGCTAAGGAATAGCTTTTTAGTTAAAGAAAAGTTAAAAAAGCTTAATGCTCTATGTCTTGCACAATAACTCATAATTCGATTGCGTTTTCACATTGATTTACAAAGCTAATAAAGTAACATGAAGGAATACTGAATTTGTAGTATCTTTGCATGATTGGCATAACAGGTATATAATAGATGACATCAGGACAGAATCTTTTAGAAACAATTGAAGTACCGGCTGACCTCAGGAAGCTTAAAGAAGAAGATCTTCCGCAGGTTTGTGCTGAATTAAGGCAGTTTATTATTGATGTGGTTTCTGAAAAAGGCGGACACTTTGGTGGTAGCCTTGGTGTAGTGGAACTTTCAGTTGCCCTGCACTATATATTCAATACCCCATATGACCAGCTTGTGTGGGATACCGGGCACCAGGCATACGGGCACAAGATACTTACCGGAAGAAGGAAAAACTTCGATACAAATCGTTTATATAAAGGTATTAGCGGCTTCCCCAATAGGAAAGAAAGCGAATATGATGCATTTGGTGTGGGGCATTGCTCAACATCTATATCTGCAGCGTTGGGTATGGCGGTGGCTTCTCATTATAAAGGTGAGGATGAACGTAAACATATAGCCGTAATTGGAGATGGTGCTATGACTGCAGGGCTTGCTTTTGAGGGCCTAAACCATGCCGGTATTGCCAAATCGAATTTATTAGTTGTATTAAACGACAATTGTATGTCAATTGACCCTAACGTTGGGGCATTAAGGGCATACCTTACCGATATTACTACTTCGCACACCTATAACCGTATGAAGGATGATGTGTGGAAGTTATTGGGCAAAATAAGCAAGTTTGGCCCTAATGCACAGGATATAGCTTCTAAAATTGAGAATGCTGTTAAAACTTCGCTTTTGCACCAGAGTAACTTATTCGAATCATTGCATTTCCGTTACTTTGGACCAGTTGATGGTCATAACGTAGTTCATTTGGCAAAGGTTCTTAAAGACTTAAAAGATATTCCCGGCCCTAAAATATTGCATTGCCTTACCATGAAAGGTAAAGGCTATAAGTTCTCAGAAGAAGGTAACCAGACCTTCTGGCATTCTCCGGGTACGTTTGATAAGATCACTGGAAAACTTGTTAAGTCAGCAGATAATGGGCCACAGCCACCTAAATACCAGGACGTTTTTGGAAATACTATTGTGGAATTAGCTGAAAAGAACTCAAAGATAATGGGTATAACCCCGGCTATGCCTACTGGTTGTTCGCTTAATATTATGATGAAAGCAATGCCTGACAGGGCATTTGACGTGGGTATTGCAGAACAGCATGCTGTTACATTCTCAGCCGGACTTGCTACACGTGGTTTAGTACCATATTGCAATATCTACTCGTCGTTTATGCAAAGGGCATACGACCAGGTGATACACGATGTGGCTATTCAGAACTTGAAAGTTATATTCTGTCTTGACCGTGGCGGATTTGCAGGCTCAGATGGTGCAACTCATCATGGTAGCTATGACTTAGCCTTTTTCAGATGCGTGCCGAACATGATAGTTTCAGCGCCAATGGATGAGGTTGAATTAAGAAATTTAATGTACACAGCTCAATTAGATAAAATACAATCGCCTTTCTCGATCCGTTACCCGCGTGGTAATGGTGTTATTGTTGACTGGAAACAGCCATTTACTGAAATAGAAATAGGTAGAGGCAGAAAGATAAGAGACGGTAAGGAGGTGGCTATATTAACTATAGGCCACCCAGGTAATTTTGCAGTAAGTGCTTGTCAGGTACTTGCTAAAGAAGGCATTAATGCTGCCCATTATGATATGCGTTTCGTTAAACCTATCGATGAAATTATGCTGCATGAAGTGTTCCAGTCATTCGATAAGGTTATAACCGTGGAAGATGGATGCCTGATGGGTGGTATGGGAAGCGCAGTGCTTGAGTTTATGGCCGATAACAACTATAGCGCAACCGTTATGAGGCTTGGTATACCTGATAAAGTTATTGAACAAGGAACACAAATGGAACTGTACAAAGAATGTGGCTTTAGCCCAGATGATATAGTGGCTGCAGCTCGTTCGCTAGCCGATAAGAAGAAGAAAGGCAGCAAGCAAATATTTATAGCTTTATAGAATATTTATTAAACGTTAAATCAAATTTTATGAAAACACAATTATCAAAGGCATTCTTAACTGCTTTTATTGCCGGTTCATGCCTGGCAGTTGCGCAAGATATTCCTACTACCAATAAACCCGGAAGTAAATACCAGTTTACTATAGTAAAAGACAATCAGGCTAGCAGCGTGAAGAATCAATATCACTCCGGAACTTGCTGGTGTTTTTCTACCCAGTCTTTTCTTGAGTCTGAGTTAATGCGTATGGGTAAAGGAAAGTTTGACTTATCGCAAATGTTCGTGATACACAATATGTATTTGCTTAAAGCACAGCATTACATGCGTTATGAAGGCCATACGAACTTTGGCGATGGTGGTGAGCCGCACGATGTTCTTAATGCAGTTAAAATGTATGGTATTGTTCCTGCAAGTGCATACAAGGGAATGCCTGACGGTATGGACAAGCCTGAATTTGCTGAAATGGATAATGTATTGCACGCTATGTTAGATGCAATGTTAAAATTGCCTGAAGGGCATCTTAACCCAAATTGGTTTGCAGCTTTTCAAGGTGCTTTAGATGGCTATATGGGTAAAGTGCCAACAGATTTTATGTATGACGGTAAATCATATACTCCACAATCATTTGCTAAATATTTAGGCATTAATCCTGATGATTATGTCGAAATAACATCTTTCACTCACCATCCTTTTTATTCTAAGTTTATTCTTGAAGTAGCTGACAACTTTGAAAATGCTGAAGCATATAACGTGCCTTTAGATGAATTCCAGAAGATAACTGATAATGCTATTATGAATGGCTACACTGTGGAGTGGGGCACTGATGTAAGTGAACCGGGCTTTGGTGGAAGGACCAGTGGTTTAGCTGTTGCGCCGCAAGCTGATATGAATGGTATGACTGCAGCTCAAAAGGATTCAGTGTTTATGAATCCTGTTCCTGAATTAAAAGTAACACAGGAAATGCGCCAGACTGCTTTTGATAACCTTGCTACCACCGATGATCATGGTATGCAAATAACTGGCCTTGCAAAAGATCAGAATGGTAATGAATTCTATATCGTGAAGAATTCTTGGGGTACCCAGACGTATTGCAAAGGATACCTTTATGTATCGCAACCATATTACTTATACAAGACTACCTGCATTATGGTAAATAAGAATGCTATCCCTACTGATATCAGGAAGAAGTTAGGAATATAGATACACTTAAAAAGGATTTAAAAGCCTCTCGAAAATCGAGAGGCTTTTTTGTTGATGCATTAACAAAATTTAACTGTTTTATTGTAATAATAGTTTATTTATAGCGTTATTTTGTTTTGTGAAAGCAAGGTTTAATTATGCGTAATTTCTGTAAGATATTATTTGTTTTATTGCTTCTTGCAAGAGTTGATTTTGGGTTTGCAAATGTTCCCTCTCAACAGTTTTCAGAGTCAAGCTATTCTGTCTCGTCTAATGTATCTTCGTTAACTCAATCTTCAAGTACAAGTTTCCCTTCTCATGGTTACGCCCTGTTAATCTTGAGATTTAATGAAACAGCTAAAGAGCGTTATGTATGTAGTTATCATGAAACGCAAACTAATGCGATTTGGGTTAATTATAACTCAGTAATAAATCATTGGGGTTATAATTGGCATTCTTTTTCTTTTTCTCCAAACCCTTTTAAGTACGAAGCGTTTTTATACTCCCTGCCGCTTCGTTCCCCTCCTCTGTGTTGAGTAATAAGTTTTAAGTAAATTTTCTTAAAACACAGGCATTCTTATTCGTCATGAATAGGAAATTTTCCAGTTACACAACATAAATCCGACTTATTATGAAATACATAGTATGCATTGCATCATTGCTTGTTATAGCATCATGCAATAATTCTGAACAGGAGAATAAACTTAAATCTTTACTTAACCGGGATTCAATATTGGTTGCGGAAAGCAGCAAAAAGGATTCTGTGGTTAATGATTATATATCAGCGCTTAACGAGATACAAGATAATCTCGACAGTATAAAATCAAAGGAAAAAATGGTTTCGATGAAAACAGCAGGTGGTGAGCCATTAAGTTTAACTGCAGTAGCCGATATAAGGTCATTGGACAGGCTAATATTAAAAAATAATCGCGAAATAAATCACCTGCAGTCAAGGCTTAAAAAAATGGATAAGAAGAACGCTAACCTTGAAAAAATGGTAGCGCACCTCACTAATGAACTTGCAGAAAAGGATGCGGAAATAGTAAGGCTCCAAGCTAAACTCACAGATGCAAATAACTCGTTAATTACACTTACAAAACAGTTTAATGACAGTGTCGCAGTAATAAACAAGCAAAGAGCTGAGATCAATGCTATGAAAACAGAGGTCAATACCATATACTATAGCGTTGGTACAATGAAAGAGCTAAAAGATAAAGGGCTAATTGATAAAAGGGGCGGCTTGCTTGGTATTGGTCGTACTGCAGAGATTAATCCTGATGTGAATGCATCAAATCTTTTACAAGGTAACATGACAACTTTCCATTCAATAGCTCTTAAGGGTAAATTCTCTAGACTTATTACGGCTCACCCGATTGTTTCCTATAAGATCACTGGCACTTCTAAAGCCGATACACTTTTAATTACTGATGCCTCCTTATTTTGGAGTAGGAGTAAATACTTGGTGGTGTTAATTAAATAATCAGGTTTTGGCACTTGCTCTGATTGGCGAGACGGCACAAGGGATTATGTTGGTTTGTCCCAATCTTACCCCAAGGGCAGGTGCCTTTTTTTACTTATTAAATATTACAGTTTTACTTTTTTGTAGAAGAAGTTGTTGTAGGCGCTTCCATTTTCTTCATGTCTACACCGCACATGGTACATTTACCGGGCTTGCTGCTGCTCATATAACAGTCAGGGCAATAGTAATCACCAACTTTTACCAGGGCAATCTTGTCCTTTGGGCATTCGCCTGTTTTAGTAGATGTGTAAGTGCAGGTAGGGCAGCGATATGTTACTGCTGGTGCCGCAGCTTTTTGAGTAGATGTTTTGCTTGTGCTTTGTGCGCTTGCACCAAAACTAAAAAGACTTACTGCTATAGCCAGAAATAATGTTTTCATGTGTTTGAGTTTTGTATTATAACAAAGTTACGAAGAAACTCTGTAATATGGTTTGTTTCGAATACAGGTTAAATATGTCTTGTCAAAAGACTATCTACAATATGGTCAAGGTCAGCCTCATCTATATTCTTGTCAAGTATTCTCCCGTCTTTAGAAACCAGAACGTTATAAGGTGTTTTCCGGAAATTGTATAGCTGGAGTATCGGTGAGTCTTTGAATTTAAGATCGCTCACCTGTGGCCAATCCATATTTAGTTCTTTAATGGCATCTACCCAATGCCCTTTGTCTTGGTCTAACGAAACGCTAAGGATAGTAAAGCCTTTGTCTTTAAACTTATTATATGCTTTTGATAATAAAGGTATGGTTTCAAAGCATGGCTTGCACCATGATGCCCAGAAGTCTATAAGCACCATCTTACCCT
>Ga0210388_10004954_pt1 | contig 10394 bp, 9 predicted proteins | sample IncBWC19OmetaG_FD_155485 | JGI IMG/M metagenome (GOLD analysis project Ga0210388, IMG submission 155485) | Forest soil microbial communities from Barre Woods Harvard Forest LTER site, Petersham, Massachusetts, United States - Inc-BW-C-19-O ...
TACGTCATACCACAACGATTCTTCGGTATGCCATACATTATTTCGAACATAGGTTCCTATTCCATTTATTACTACAATGCCAATCATTATTACAAGTAATATCTTGGGTGTACGTAACGTTTTGCTTTCAACCTTCTCCCACAAAAGGCTTATGCACCAACCGGCAGCAATAGCAAGCCCCACATAAGGGAAGAAAGTACGATGGTCGTTCATTACCTCTGCCAATGGCACCAATGTAGCAGGCAGCAGAGCCGTTATAAACCATTCCAAGCCGAATACGATTGGAAAGTATTTCGGCTTCCAATAGAATATCCAAATAGTAAAAGCAATTGCCAGCATAAAAATCATTCCGATCCAGAATCTGTAATCGCTCATAGACTCAAAAGGAATCCAGTCACTATCGGCACTTAAGCTGACAGGGAAGAAAAAAGTAGTGAAGTAATGCAGCATTACAAATGGCTGAGTTATGAGGTAATTGAATGTATTACCACCTGTAACATAGGTATCGGCTGTTAGTTTAGCCTGTAGCTTGTATAGCGCACCACAAATAATTAAGCTGGGCAGAGTAACCAGTAAGGTATGTCTGGCACGTTGAAAAAAACTCTGCTCCTGTTTTTCGAACATGAAAACGTAGGATGCCAACAGGCCGGGAAACACTAATGCCGATTGCTTAAATAATATTCCAATTATTACCGGAATCAGGTAGAGGAAATACTTCTTCCATATTGGCAAATAAATATAAGCCACTAACCCTGCCATTACCCAGAAGGTGGATATAGAATCGGACGAAGCTGATATATAGCTAATGGTTTCTGCATTGGCAGTATTCATCATATACCATACCGTGGTAAATAGTGCAAAGTATTTATTCAAGTCATTTTTAAATGATATGTCGAATACTTTTATAACCAGCAGGTACAATAGTATTCCCTGGAACAGGTAAAAGAGAAAAATAAAAATGTGAAAAGGAATAGTTGAACCACCTCCCAGTTTATATGCAATGGCATACAAGGTAGTGAGCATGGGCCTATAGGTCTGGTTCATCGGTAGCGAACTAAACGTTGCCGATGTTTTAAAAAAGAGAGGAATATTTTTTATATCACGCACATAACCATTATTGGTAATGGTGTGCATATCATCAAAATGGAAGCTATTGGCAAAATGATTTGAATATGCCAGGAACAGCAATGCAAAGGCACCAATAACACATAAACGGAAATGCTTGTCCTGTTTCATATAGCTAAATTACAATCTTCTTTATAAAATATCATCGACCATTAAATTACATCCACGTATATCGCTATAGTCTATGCGGCCAGATACTTCAAAACTTCCGTTATCATGCACCACTCCAACATCATCAGTGGCTATAAAAGAACAAGAATAGATATTGGCAAGGTCGATTATATTAATTGCACCGGAAGTATTTTTCAATCCCACATTCAAGGGATCATATATATCACGAATCATTACACGCATCCATGGCGGACAATTGAAAATTCCATTGCCTTTAGAATAGGCCTGAGATAATAATTCGGTCATTCCATATTCGGAATGAACTACATCGAGCGCAAAACCTTTTTTCAGTAATTCGTGAACCTCTTGTTTTGGCAATTCCTTATGCTTACCCTTCATACCACCCGTTTCCATAACTATAGTATGCTTAAGCGGCATTGGGTATTCTTCTGCCAATTTCAGCAAAGCATAAGTTACACCCAACAGCAATACTTTCTTGCCTTCCTTTTCATGAACGTTTAGTTTTTCTGCAAGTTCTTTATAGTTATGAATATAGAATCCGCTACGTTTATCACTGCTATTCTCAACCAGATCTTCTGCCATATATACAAGCGATGAACCGGAACGTTCCAAATAGGATGGTAACAGTGCCAATATGCAATAGTCCTTACTATGTCCGTAAAAATGTGCAAAGCCCTTTCTGAAGCTTTCTTTATATATGCTTAAGTCTTTTACCATATGCTTTGAAGCTTCGCCCCCACCAGTTGTGCTACTGGTGAACGTAGTTTCGGGTGCATCTTCCCCACATACCACATTATGTGTTTTAAAAAATGAAACCGGCAGGAAAGGGATATCCTCCATGTGTTTAACATCTTCTGCCTTCTTACCCATTGCTTTTACATATTCCTGATATACCTTATTATGTTCAAACTGGTAGGCAAATACCTCTAAAGCAAGCTGATCAAACCCCGCGTCTGTACCTGTTGAGAATATTTTTTCAGTAATTGACATACTATCCGGTGAGTCTACCAGTTCTTATATTTTTCAAAAATAATGCGTATATTTGTTTACTGTAGTATGAATATGAAGTTTTTTTATAGCATTATAGTTGCCAGTGTAATTGCAGTAGGTATTTCTTCCTGTGCCAAAAAGGAGAATTATCCTATTATTCCTGCAATTACATTTAAGAACATAATTCTCTATACTCCCGGCGATTCGCTTGATGTACAGATAAACTTTACTGATGGCGACGGTGATATTGGTTACCCTGCGGGAGAAGCAGATATTAAGCCCAATTGCTATTTAGAATATTTGGTTGACTCTATTACTAGTACAGGTGTTAATACAGGCATATATGTACCTGTAACCACATCAAATATTGATTCTAATGCAACCACATGGGATACGGTAGCCTATCCGTATAATATTCCTTATATAACCCCTACCGGCAGTGATAAAGCCCTGAATGGAATAATACAGATAAGATTATATTCATCCGTGTGGCGCTTCACTTCATCTTTTTTTTCCAACGTAGGAAAGTCAATAAAGTTCAGAGTCTGGATAATAGATCGTGCGGGACATGTTAGCAACCGCATACTGACAGACGCTATTATAGTACCGAGTACCTAAGAGGTAGTGGTTCTTTTCCTTTCGTGTTTATGATCGGCTGCTTCCAGATAAAATATAATTTCGTGGGCTACATTCTTTAACTGGTCACCTACACGTTCCAATTTCATTACCACAGCAAATAAATAGAGCCCTTTTTCAGCCTGGTCGGGGTTTTGCTTTATGTACTGGCCTATCATATCCATAGCTTTCAGGCGGCAATGGCCAAGTATTTCATCTTTTTCAAAAACAACTTTAAGGTAAGAGCTGTCTTTTTTATCGAGTGCCTGATAAACGGCATACATCATGGCGTCTATCTCTTCAAACATTTCGAACATCTGGCATTTTTTAAGCAATGCCTTATCGAATGAGTTTTCTATTTCAGAAATGTAAAGAGCAATCCATTCTGCAAAATCGCCACAACGCTCAATGCAGCCCACTATTTTAAAAGTTGCTAGCACAAACCTTAATTCAAGCCCAGTAGGCTTGAAAATAGAAAGTACGCTTTCACAATCACGGGTAATTTTAAGATGATACTTGTCTATTTTCTGCTCATTCATTACTACCTCATAGGCAAGGTCCTTGTCGAACTTCAGCAGGGTATCTTTGGCTTTATGCATTTGCGCCTGCACCAAAATACACATGCGCAAAAGTTCTTTCTTAAGGTCAGTAAGTTCTACTGAATGCATAAACGATTAATAAATCACAGTAAATATAATAAAGAATTTAAGAAGAAAGAAGTATAGCTTAACTGGTGCTTAAGGCTTTAGACACCTAAAACAAACTAACTATGCCATAACATGCGGCAGCAATAAGTGCTGAGATGGGTATAGTAAGCAGCCATGCCCATACTATACGGCGGGTAACACCCCAACGTACAGCCGAAAAACGCTTCCTTGCTCCTACCCCAATTATAGCACCGGTTATAGTATGAGTGGTACTAACAGGAATGCCGAAGAATATGGTTGTATATAAAGTAAGGGAACCGGCCATTTCGGCACAAAAACCCTCAAATGGCCTTAGCTTGGTGATCTTTTGCCCCATTGTTTTTACAATTCTCCATCCACCTAAAAGTGTACCGAGCCCCATAGCTATCTGGCAAATAATTACAACCCAAAAAGGGATATGCGCATCAGCAGGAATGGTACCACTTACTAATAATGCCAGCCAAATTATACCCATAGTCTTTTGCGCATCGCTGCCACCATGGCCAAGGCTGAATGCTGCTGAAGAGAAGAACTGTAATTTCCTGAACACCTTATCCATTTTATAGGGATGACCCTTCCTGGCAATATTCTCTACCAATGAAGAAATAAGAAGTGCGAGTATCATACCCAGTACAGGAGATACTACAATGAAAATGAGTATTTTGTAAATACCTGAAGATATAATGGCACCCATACCACCTTTTGCCAGCGCTGCACCCACTATACCACCTACCAGGGCATGAGACGAACTGGTGGGCAAACCCCATAACCAGGTAAGAATATCGACAATAATGGCGCCGATAAGTCCACAAGCAACGGCAGTAAGATTTATCTGGTGGGCATCAACTACGCCTTTACCTACAGTAGCGGCAACGTGAAAGCCAAATACAAGGAAGGAAATGGAATTGAACAAAGCTGCCCAGCCAACAGCAACTATAGGAGTAAGTACTTTAGTAGATACTACAGTAGCAATAGAGTTGGCGGCATCGTGAAAGCCGTTGAGAAAGTCAAAAATGAGGGCAAGAATAATTATAGCTACCAATAACGACATAGGTGCCTGTTACATGTTTTTAATAATGATGGACTCCAGCACATTGGCCGCATCTTCGCATTTATCGGTAGCGGTTTCAAGCACCGATAATACCTCTTTTACCTTTATAATTTCAATAGCATCTTTCTTCTCTTCAAAAAGGCGGGCAATAGCATTATCAAAAATATCGTCAGCATGGTTTTCAATGCTGTTAATACGTACACAAGCAGCACGAATCTCATCTACGTTCTTCAAGTCACGCAAGCCCGAAACAGCCTTATGAAGTTCATGTGCCCCCTTTTCAATCAACTCAGCAAACTTCGAAATGGTATTGTCAGGACAAGGTATTTTGTACATTTCAATACGCTTGGCTGAACCATGTATAAAGTCAGCCACATCATCTATTGCCGATGTAAGCGCGTGAATATCTTCCCTATCGAATGGGGTAATAAAAGTTGTACTTAACTCAATAAAAATCTCGTGAGTAACACTGTCGCCAATGTGTTCAAACTTCTCAATTTCCCTCAACAATTCCCTTCTTACCGCAGGGTCTGCAGTATTAACCATAGTGCACAAGGTCTTTGATATGTCTACCAAATTGCCTGATGCTTTTTCGAAAAGCGGGAAAAATTTCTTTTCCTGCGGGATCAAAAATTTAAAAATATTAGCCATGTTGCTACTTATTTAATATGTATAGGTTGTGAATCGCGCTGCAAAAGAAACAAAAAAACTTATAATAAGGGGTTGTAATTTTTTACCGCTGCTTATTTGAATAAACGATTATCTTTGCACCTCTTAATTTTACGGTGGTTGTAGCTCAGTCGGTTAGAGCATCGGTTTGTGGAGCCGAGGGTCGTGGGTTCGAGCCCCATCAGCCACCCCAAAAACAGAGTGAGGATGAGAGCGACAGCAAGCACACTCACTCTGTTTTTTCTTCACTCCCACTCTGACACTTCTTCCTTTCTTATTCTATTGGGTAAGCGTAACTTGTCATTTAGCTGGTGTGGATATAGGTGCACTATACACCCACTTATATTTAGCATCAGGCTCCTGAAATGACTTCCAATACATATCAGATTCTGTTACATAACCGTCACTATTATATGTGTATGTAATTTTCCAATAGGGCTTATCGGTTCCCGGCTTATAGTCAGCGTATTCAGTCATTCTTCCATCTGAATTATAGACGGTGCTCCAATGGCTTAATTGCTTTCCGTTTAGCTTATATGAGGCTCTGTCTATCTCATTATTATCTTTATCGTACCTGCTTACAGTACGCATAGTAAAAGAAAAAAGCCCCCTGCTGTTACTGTATTCCTCTTTCACTTTTATCTGATTTCCATCCTTATCAGTTTCAAAATGTATACAGACTTTGCTGGTGTCCTTAAATTTATGCGCTTGTGCAGTACCTACAGGATTACAATCAAAATTCCATACCTGCTTTACCTTTCCTTTGCCCGAATACTCTATAGTTTGTTTCTTACTCCCGTCATCATAATAACTATATTCTATCCGGCTTTCTAATTTGCCCTTTTTATCATACATTTTAGATTCTGTAATATTGTTTTTGGTATCATAAGTGCTGATAGTTTTTGATTTAGCCACTTTTGAATCCCTTTTATAAAAATCATGTTCAAGAATATTTCCAGATCTATCATATACACGAGATTCCGCAGATTTCATCTTATCAGAACCATTGTAATATTGAGACATAGTTATTCTATTACTATCGTCGAAAGTATTTAATTCATGTACTTTAACCTTTCCATTCTTTCTATAGATAAACCACTCAATACAATTCCCTCTATTGTCATATCTATACTCGTATTCCAGGATGCCCACCTTTGCGTTTCGCTTGTATGCAAAATTCTGAATTGTTTTAATATTTGCTGAAACAATATGGGCACGGCCCTTTTTACTCTTCTGCATAGTGCTTAAAAGTTCTTCACGTGAATCGCCATAATTAGCCTGGCCTATGGTTAAAAAAGCAGGCGTAATAAGAATCAGTGTCGCAAGTAGTCTTTTCATGGTATTATTTACTACTATAATGCACATTAAGGCAAAAAGATACAAAAGCGTAGAAAACTCCATTGAATTACCTGGTTTTAATCTATTTATCTTTCAAAATAGAAATCATCTAACAATCTTCTATTCGGTGCTAAGCTGTTTATGCTTTCAAGCCGGAATTCCGCTAGAACAGACCTAAAGACCAGCTTTTTGCATTCGTCGTATTATTTCGTATTTTTGTAGCTTATTTGTCTGCATAAAGCCTGTGAGGAAAACGTACCTATTATTTGCATTTTTATTGCTGCCATTTGCCAATGCATTTGGTCAGCAATTTGAGCAGCTTGCAGCGCATACCAAGGTAATTTACATTGTCAATTTCATTAAATACATTGAATGGCCGCCCGATTATCGTAGTGGCGACTTTGTAATAGGCGTGCTCAACGGTAGCCCCGCCATGCTGGAAGAGCTTAATAAAATGGCTGCCACAAAAACAGCTGGCTCGCAGAAGTTTGTGATAAAAAACTTTAAGTCAATTGAAGAGATAGATAAATGCAACATATTATACATACCGGAAGGCAGCAATGGATTGCTGGCTGAGGTTACAAAGAAAGTACATGGTAAAAGCACCTTGCTTATAACAGAAACAGAAGGCGATGCAAGAAAAGGTGCAGCCATAAATTTTATAGCAAAAGACAATAAACAGGCATTTGAATTAAATAAAGCCATGGCTGAAAAGTCCGGACTCGTGGTGAGTTCCGGGCTTAAAGCACTGGCTGCAGTAAACATTGAATAACATGAAACAGGCGCGTTATTTATTTTTGGTTCTGCTGTTACTGGGCCGCTTTGCGGGGAGCGCCCAGAACGTGAACCTTGTGGCAGCGTATGACTGCGCAAATCGCAACAGTATGGACAGTGCCCGTTTATTTTTGTTTAAGGCCATGACTGATAGTACTACCCGTAAAGATGCGCAGGCATGGTACATTAAGGGCTTTATTTATAAGGAACTTTACAAGAAATACGAGAAAGACAACAAGTTATCTCCGTTACGTGATACTTCAATTATCTCCTTGTTCTTGTCAATTAAACTTGATTCAGTAACCAAGACCAATATTGAGGATTGTAAAAAAACCGCCAAATACCTTGCTGTAACATACTATAACGATGCTGCTTCGGGTATGGATTCTCTGCATTATACGCTAAGTATACACGACTATGCAAGGTATAAGGAAATAATGAAAAAGGTTGCCCCAACTACTAATTTCAATAGTAGCGATGTAATGTTCTACCTGAAACTGGGTGATGTATATTCTTACCTCTATTTCCATGCCAGCCCCGGTAAAGAGAATATGTATTTAGACTCAGCCAAGAGGGCATATAACATGGTATTGGCAATTGACCCGAACCAGGTAAGCGCCAACTTTAACCTTGCCATACTTTATTACAACAAAGCCACCAATATTATAAACCGTATGGACTACGATGCGGATATTATGAAATTGAATGCTGCACAAGACTCATCGGTTAACCTTATGAAAATGTCCTTGCCATATATGCTAAAAACATATGACCTTGACAACTGCAAAAAAGATGCATTGAAGGGATTAGAAGGAATTTACTATTTGCTACACGATACCCAGAAGTTTGAAGAGTTTCAGCAAAAGCTGCAACTGATAGAAAGCCACCAGGGTAATTCTCCATGCAAATAATGCTACTTTTGTAGCACTATCCCTTACCCAGCAATATAACGATGAGATTCCGGTTTAGCATAGGAAGAAAAATAGGTACAGGCTTCGGTGTGCTCATTGTATTGACCATTATTGCATTCGTATTTACCAATATTATTCTTAAAGACAGCCGGAAGAAAACCAATCAGGTTACTACCATATATACACCTTCAGTTGCCTTGCTTAAGGACTTACACCTTATGATGGTAAAGTCTCAAATGTTAATTACAAGCTGGGTTGAAATTCAGAGTACTGATGATGATGATAGTAAAAAGGCACTAAGGAAGCTTATTAAAACAGACTATCCAAAATTAAAGGACTCTCTGAAATCATACGAAGTTAAATGGGCCAATAATACCACCAGTAAATCACTTGATAGTATTTTCATACGGATAGATTCCCTATTCAGTCACGATAAAATAATAATGAAACAGCTGAATTCGCTAGCCAGTTATGAAGATGCCTCCGTTGTCTTTTTCATCCGCCCGAGTGTAGATAATGACGGTATGATAACACAGGATGCCAGGGCTATTATTGATAAGCTGGAAGGATTGATAAGTATTGAACAAGGCGACGCTTCGCAGGTAACATCACAAATGTTAGATTCATTCAGCCTGCTCGACCGTATTGTACGTTTATTGGGTACTACCCTCCTTATTGGCGGTATTATAATTGGGTTCTTTACCGTACGCAGTATTGTAAAACCGGTAAAGCAACTTAAAGATATGCTTCTTTCCATGGCACGTGGTGTGTTACCTACAAGCAAGACTCATGAAAGTGCTGACGAAATTGGAGAAATGTCGGCTGCCATGAATAACCTGGTAGAGGGGCTTAACCGGACTACGGAGTTCGCTAATGAAGTGGGACGTGGAAATTTCACATCACTATATGAACCTTTAAGCGGAGACGATACCTTAGGGCAAGCATTGATAAAGATGAGAACAGACCTTTATGAAAATGAGCAGGTACTCGAACGAAAGGTTATTGAAAGAACAGAAGAAGTTGTTCGCCAGAAGCAGGAGATCGAAGTAAAGAACGGAGAGCTTGAAATACTTTACAAGCACGTTACCGATAGTATTCGTTATGCAAAAAGAATTCAGGAATCTATACTCCCGCCGGAAAGCCTGATGAAAAAGCTATTACCTGAATCGTTTGTATTGTATAAGCCAAAAGATATTGTTAGCGGTGACTTTTACTGGGTTACTGAAAAAGACGAAAAGGTTCTGTTCTCAGCAGTAGATTGCACCGGCCACGGTGTACCGGGTGCATTCATGTCGCTGGTAGGTTACAACCTGTTAAAGGAAATAACCGAATCGATGGAAGAAGTACAACCTGCAAAGGTGCTTGATACATTAAGCGCAGGAGTTAGAAAAACATTACACCAGGTTGATCAGGCGTCGGCAGCTAAGGATGGTATGGACATTGCACTTTGCGTACTTGATAAAAAGAAAATGGAACTTCAATACGCAGGCGCTATGAACCCGCTATACCTGGCGCGAAACCACAACATTCAGGAAATAAAAGCCGACAAGGTACTTATAGGTTATTCATATAACGACGAAGAAAAGAGCTATACCAACCATACTGTTAAGCTTCAAAAAGGTGACTGCCTCTATATCTTCTCAGACGGTTATGCATCACAATTCGGTGGACCAAGGGGTAAGAAATTCATGGTAAATAATTTCCGTGCATTACTACTAGAGATACACCAAAAACCAATGGATGTACAAAAGGAAATACTGGAAGAGCGCTTTAACAAGTGGAAAGGCAGCCTTGACCAGTTAGATGATATATGCGTAATGGGAATACGCATTTAGTTATAAGTGATTAGTTATTAGTGGAGAACAGAATTACCGGCTAATCACTAACCTCTACCAACTACTCACTAGACTTTCACTCCAATAACGAGAACGTCGTCCAGTTGCTCACGAAGACCTTTCCAGCTTTCAAGAAATACTTCTAACATTTTTTCCTGTTCAGCCATAGGCTTATCTTTCATAGAAAGTAAAAGCTCTTTAAATTTACGTGTAGTAAGTTTCTTTCCATCTTCTCCCCCAAACTGGTCGGCATAGCCATCGGAGAAAA
>Ga0210388_10004955_pt1 | contig 10393 bp, 4 predicted proteins | sample IncBWC19OmetaG_FD_155485 | JGI IMG/M metagenome (GOLD analysis project Ga0210388, IMG submission 155485) | Forest soil microbial communities from Barre Woods Harvard Forest LTER site, Petersham, Massachusetts, United States - Inc-BW-C-19-O ...
TGAATCGAAATCGCAGCTCCATCCTGATTCACAGCCGCCGCGCTCACTGTGCCGGAGGGCAGCTCTCTATGCAGCAGCGTGCCTCCAGAAACGGGAATTTTCTCCGCCACTTCAAGCGCTTGCATCCGCAGTTCAGGCTTTTCTGAAGTGAACTTCCCGCCTGCGAAACCGCTCGGATACCCGGCATCGTCGACGATCCATACGCGCATTTTGCGCCGCTTTGCTTCCAGCACAAACTTGCGAAAGAAGGCGAAATACTCTGGCGAGAGATATGCAAACGGCATGTTGTAGCCGGCCTGCACAGTCACTGCCTGAAAGCCGAGCCCATGCAGTGTGTCCAGATCGCGTTCAACTTGGGGGATGCTGACATCGCCGTTTAGGCCGTAATAGGGTTCTGGTCCGAACTCAGGCGCAGGATTCAGCCATTGTGCAGCAACTTCGGCCGCAGTGGGATCTTGCAAATGCTGCCAGGGTTGCTGTGCACGCGCCAGCGGCTGCTGCACTCCTAAAATGGAAATGCCCGCCAAAATAGCGAGCATTAGTTTCAGCTTCCAAACTGGCATGTGCCTGCCTCGGCGACGAATTACAGGATCGTCATGATTTCGGATGCGATTAATCCCGCGCATCCGGCCCATGAGGTTCCTGAGCGATGAATGGGAAACTGACAGATGAGCAAGTTGCGTTTCGGACGATAACCCTGTCGGCGAGAGATCGCCGGTCCAGCGCGATCCCCCTCCGACAGATCAAAAAACCAGCAACTTAGAATTCGTACTTCAACGCGAACTGCCCAATTCGCGGTCCAGCTCCGTTCTCCCCCCCGATGGTTCCGAAGCTGGTGCTGCTGCTGATCGGGTTTGAGACGCTTGGGTTGTTCAAAATGGTGTGGTTCAGGATATCGAAATACTCCATTCGGAACTCCATGCTGGATTCGCGGAAAATCGGGAAAGTGCGGACCAAAGCACCATTCCAGACTGTGTAGCGAGGACCGCGGAGCGTGTCCTTGACGACGTTGCCGAAGCCGGTCCCTGGGCCGGTGTTAAGAGGAGCCGAGAAAGCCGCTGGGTTGATCCAACTCTCGCAGGGCGTGGGGAACTTACGTCCCGAGGGTATTGCTGTCGAACAATCGCCCCCGAGGTTCTTGGTCTGCAGGTAAGCCGGTTTGGTGAAATCGCGCTGGCCGCGATCCTGCAGAAGACCGGTCGACGAGTTATCGGTGCCCATGTAAACGGTAAGCGCATCGCCGGAGTGGGTCTGAATGAGACCGGAGGTTTGCCAGCCGTTCAGGAGGGCCCGGACGATCCGAAAACCTCCGTTCAGGTTCGGATGCGCCCATTCATAGGAGAGGGAGAGGGCCTGCGGGTGATCGATATCCGACAACCCGCGGTCGAGCGCCTTGATGTCCGGGACCAACGCTGCCGCCGGAATGTTGGTCGCGCCGGAGGGATAGAGAGGATAAACATACGACTCGCCCGCATTAAGGTCCTCTGTGTTGGAATCGCGCGTGGCTTGGGGCATGTCGTCGTAGGACTTGGACCAGGTGTAATTGGCAAGGACCTGGAGACCGTGCGACATTCTTTTCTGCAGAGTTGCCTGGAAGGAGTTGTAGTGGGCACTGCCAATCATGGCTGCCTCAACGATCTGGGAGTAGTTCTCGTTGCAACCTGCGGTAGTGAGGCAGGGACCGACTGTGGGGGCCACGTTGTAGACCCTTCTCGCGGCGTCGGCGGATGTGCCGCCAGGATAGGTAAGCTTGGGGGCTGTAGCAGACCCTGTGTTCGTAGAATCGTTCACGGCGGGGTTGATCTCAAGGTTCACAAACAAGTGGCGCGATGCGGAGCCGACGTAGGCTAGACGCGAAGCCCAGCCACCGGCATATTGCTGCTCGACGGTCAGGTTGTAATCGTAGGTAACGGGCACGCGGAAGTTCCCGGAGGGATCGTACTCGTTGACCTCCATTTGGTTGGGGAAGACCTGGTTGGACTTGAACGGAAGGGTGAACGGGAACGGATTCGTGTACGCACCTGTGGTGCATCCCGTGCAGTAGGGATTGCTCAATGGTCCGCCGGGCGCGGTGGAGGTCTCGTCGAGGTTGTTGAGGGTCACGGAGATTGTGTTGGGGGCGAATGTGGACTGACTCAGATTGAAGAAGCCCTGCATGCGGTCTTCATAGAAGATGCCGTAGCCGCCGCGAACGGCCGTCTTGCCGTCGCCAAATACATCGTAGGCAAAGCCCACGCGCGGCATGAACTCGGTGTACTGGTTCCTCACACCATTGGCCGGGAAGCCCGGGTCACCCGAGAGCACCATGCCGGCGGGTAAGCCTGCCGTTCCCGGAGCCGTGGCGATTGCAAATTGAGACGTGCCCGTGTTCGCCGCATATTTGGCGGGGCTGAATGCGGTCTGGTCACCGATCTTGTTGTGCCAGGGAGCGAACATCTCCCAGCGCAGGCCGTAGTCCAGGGTGAGGCGATGGCCGATCTTCCAGCTGTCCTGTGCGTAGACTCCCGGGAAGTGACCGCGATCATTGGTCTCCTCAAATTCGCCCTGGGTGAGGCTCGATAGGAAGCCTTGCTGAAAATTGGCCATGGCGTTGACATTGGCGGCTGGCACCGAAGTGCCGGCCAGATTGGTGCCGAAGGCGCCGTAGGAATTGTACACGTTGACCACGTCGAACTTGCTCAACTCATAGTGTCCGCCAAAGGCAAAGTTGTGAGCCCCTTTGACCCAGTGCAGATCGTCGTTGAAGGTGTAGTTATTGCGCTCAAACAGGGCGCTGGCCGACGACGCGGCCTTCATATAGCCGCTGACAGTGATCGCCAGATAGGGGCCAAGAGGCGGCTGCCAGATACTGCCGAGTGGGGAGCTCGGGGCAAGAGCCGTCACGTCAAAGCTGCCTGGAGGCCCGCCGCGCTGGGAGACCTCGCGCTGGTAATTGAGAACAAGATTGTTCAGCAGGTTGGTGCTGAAGGTGTGCGTTTCCGCAAGCAGCGCGTTCTGATAGCGGGTTTGGAAATAGGAGCTGTAGCTCTCGAGGTCGTGGGTGTCGTAGATGGCGGGCTGATGGTACCAATCGTAGAAATAGCGCCCAAAGAGGTGGTCGTTAGCGCCAAAGCTGTGGTCGACACGCGCCGTGTACTCGGTGAAGTAGTTCTGCGTGGCGGAGAAATAGTTGACAGTGTTGCCGATCTTTCCTGGCGCCGAATCCGAAGCCGCCGTGGGGAAATAACCCTCGAATGCAGTCGCAGCCGGATCGAAGGCGCTCTTGGGGATGTGGTTGTAGGGGTATGCCGCGCCCGTGAATGGGTTTGAGATCTGCCCGGCTGGGGCCAGGGCGCTTGTAGCTGTAGTCTGACAGAGACCTGACGCGTTGAACGAGAGGGTGGATGTGTTGCAGAGGTTGCTGTAATCCGCGTATGCTCCGCCAGTTGAGCTGGAGGCGAGACCCTCCTCGGCGGCGGTGGGGGCCGTAAACGCGCCCTCGCTGCCTCCCTGATGGATAAGGGTGTACTGATAACCAAAGAAGAACTGCGTGCTCTTGCCACTCGAGATCCCTGGAATTTTCACCGGACCACCGACGGTGCCGCCGAATTGATGCCTGTGCAGGGTGTCCTGCGAACCGACTGGATTGAAGTGGTTCTCAGCATTGAAGAAACCGTTGCGCAGATACTCGAATAGGTCGCCATGGAACTGTTCGCCGCCGGACTTGGTGACGATGTTGATCACCGCGCCGGCGCTCTGACCGAACTCCGCGTTGTAGTTGCTCGTCTGGACACTGAATTCCTGGGTCGTATCCGGCATGGGGTATGGGTCGTTCACGTTGGTCATTTCGTCCAGGTTATTGCCGCCGTCCAACAGGAAATTATCCTGATTGGGCAATGTTCCGTTCACGGTGGCGACCTGAACGGGGCTGAGCAGACTGCCCGAGAATGTTTTTCCGCTGCCCTGATTGACGCCATTGCCCTCATTGGTGGCATCGACGACTCCAGCCACCAGTGTGATTAGCGTTGCCGCGGCTCTGCCATTGAGCGGCATTTCGTTGAGGCTGTCCTGGTCGATGACCTGCGACAAGGTTCCAGTGGTGGTGTCAACCTGCGACGCGTCCGCCGAAACGCTCACGGTTTGTGTTTCCGCGCCAACTTTCAGCGTAATATCCACCGTAAGTGCCTGGTCGGCTTCGAGGACAATGCCCTTTTGTGAGTAGAGTTCGAATCCCGCCGCGCGAATCGTAAGCGTATAACCGGCAGGCAGAAGAGTCGGAAAAACATATCGGCCGTCCTTGGCTGACGTTGTCGTCATCGCCGTACCGCTTCGCACATCCATTGCGACCACGTTGGCGCCCGCGACCACAGCACCACTGGGATCATTGACGGTTCCGCTGATGGTTCCGTAGCCCTGCGCATGGAGGCCGGTCGCGCAGATGATCAGGCACAGAGAAATGAACGCCGCAATTCCGGCCAGCCTCGTAAACGAACGGCGCTTGGCGCCGGTCAACGGTGTTGACGCACCAGGGAACCGCTTTGCCCTGGAAACCCTGCGAGATGGATTTCTTCTTGAAAGCGTTGTCATAAGAGCCACTGAAAAGCCTCCTTAGAGTGAAAATCGTCGCGAGCAAACTCTGTCGTCGAAGAACTTTCGGCATCTCCCGCCAAGCCTGACGGCGACAGAGCCACAGTTCTTCCGCAGTTGGATTGCCGGTGGTCCGACCTCAGCCCAGAATTAAACGCATGTCACACTAGGATTGTCAATAGAAAATCTTTTTGTGATCTGGTTCAAAGCCCTGCAAGCCGCTAACTTAGCGGTACCGCTGGGTATCCCGAATACTTCAGCTTCTCAGGCGCGCTGCGAACTCATAGTGTTTTGTTGTCGACGGACGCAAGGACGACGTCGGCGGCAGCGCGACTCCAGCCGATACGGAGATCCTTGACGTCGTTGAGAGCAAATGCGCCATCGGCGCTGCGCGGCGCGGTGATGGAGAAGAAGTCTGCGCGGTCGACGCCGGAGAGATAAAACGCAGGGCGAGCGTCCGGCGTTGCGTTCGAGATTTCGACGTGGCTCATTTCGAGATTGCGAATGTGGCGTAGGAAAAACCCAGAAGAGGGAACCTGGCCAAACATGCTGGGCTCAGGGTAGGCATCTTCCTTCTCAGGCGGCTGAATCTGGGCAGCGTCGGACGTGCCGCCGCCGACTGTTTCGACAAAAATGTTCGAGAGCTTAACGTCTTCGATGGCGTTCGAGGGAATTCCACTGAGAATGGAGCTGACGCGCATAGGGGCGTTGTGGCAGTTAAGATTCGAGACCAGAATGCGTTTAAGAGTGCCCACTTTGGTTGTGTCTTTTGGTCCGCGAAGGCGTGCGCCAAGACGCATGAAGAGCGGCCCTGAAACAAGGTCGCGCATGGTGGTGTTGGAGATGGTGATGTCTTCAAGCAACGCTCCGTCGACGGTTTCGAGCGCGTAGCCCTGGCAGCCTTCAAAGACGCAACCCGTGATGGTGATGTTGATGAAACCTCCATTGGACTCGGTGCCGCACTTGATGCGGCCGGTTCCGTAAGGGCGTTCGCCTTCGGGGAATTTCTTCCACGAGCCGTCGAGCACGGTACCGAGCTGATAGCAGCCGGTGACAAAACAATTTGCAATGGTGACATTGCGTGTGGCCCGTGCGTAGCCGAGAGCGTAGCTCGACTTCGGGCAGATTCCGTCGTCCCATGGCGAGTTCACGGTGCAGTTGGAGACGCGGACATTCTGGCAGCAGTCGATGTCCATGCCGTCGCGATCGGTGTCGATGCGGAGATTGTCGATTGTGAGGTTGTCGACGCCTGTAAGCAGAAGCGCGAAGTGGCCGCCTTTGAGGATAGAGAAATCGCGCAGTAGGACATTGCGGCAGTTCTTGAGCGCGATGGCCTTATTGCCCACGCCTGGCTGTTCGGCTTGATACATCGGGTACTCACCGCGTGCATTGAAATGCCGCTCGGGTTGAGCAGGCGGGGTTCCCGATGCGGCCGGCGAAGACTGGCCATTGGCGGCGGCGCGGGCGGCAGGCTCGGTAAAGAATCCGCGCACCTCAGTCGACGCGGCGCGGCCAGGACCGGCGCCAAAGCTCAGTCCCCTTCCCCAAATGAGACCAGTGCCCGTGATTGAAAGGTCATGAACGTCCTCGCCCCAGATGAGCGAGTTGTGCCAGTGGTTATGGCCGTAGTCCTGATATGCGTCCCAAGCGGTCTTTGGTTCAGCCGCATCGTACGCTCCGCCGTTGTAGCCCGTGGTTTCGCCCGGCTTCGGCGATTCGGCGGCGAGGATGGTCTCGCCTTCTTCAAGATGAAGGTGAACATTGCTCTTGAGGCGAATGGAGAAGCAAAGATAGACGCCCGGAGGAAAAAGGACCACGCCTCCACCCGCGGATGCGGCAGCTTCAATGGTGCGATTGACAGCATCGGTCTCGAGAGTCTTGCCGTCGCCAACAGCGCCGTATTGGCGGACACTGAAGACCGCAGAACTGGGAGCAGCGGCGTTTGGCGCGCCAGGCTGGGCGGCGAAGGAGACGGCGGGGATCGCAGCGCCTGCAAAGCCCAGGCTTCCGACGCGAAGAAGATCGCGGCGCATGGAATTGAATGAGTTCATTATGCTTCCTCCGGGGTGATAGCCCTTTTTTCCAGGATGGCTCATGCGTGTAGCCATCAGCCAATTTAAGTGCGCCGCACGCGGTCGGCAAATTCTGCTACAGAACGCGGGTCCTTTCAATCGAGATGAAAGACCTCTTCGAGCGGAAACATCGCATCATCGGCGGAGCCGCCGTTTGAAGAGTTGAATAGCGGCGCCATCTCTCGCTGCCAGCGCTTGTTCACCGGGTGATGCTTCATGGCTGCGCGGCACCTGTCGAAGTCGTCGGCCTCGCAGTAGCCAACCACCAGCCCGTCGGGACGCAGAAAAAGAGAGTAATTTCGCCAGCCGGATTCACGGAGCGCGGCCTGCATCTCCGGCCAGACTTGCGCGTGCCGGGTCTTGTATTCATCGAGCTTTTCTCGGCGGACATTGAGCAGAAAGCAGGCGCGCATCACATACCCTTTTCAGATGTGAAACAATTTCCAATTCTCCGCCAAGAAATCCTAACACTCGTTGTCAACTGGAAGGCAGCGAAAAATAGTCGAAGGGCGCAGACGAGAAGGCGGCTTGTCTCAATCAGGATGGTTTCGGAAACAGAAGATAATCGAGAAGTAACGTACATTTTATCAATGAGTTGCTGTTTGAGTGAAAGCGCAGAAGGCCCGTGTTTCGTTCCGCATCCTATTTCACATTTTGTATCCTGCCAAATTACGATGGATCGCCGAAGGGGTTACATTTTGCGCTTTTCGTTGAACATGCTCTCTTTTCGTCTCTGCACCTATCTTCTCCCCGTCGCAATTCTGCTGGGGCTGCTTGCACCTGCGACTCTAGCGGCTCAAGCATTGGATCAGGCGGATTCCGTGGCGGCGCTTCGCGCCGGATTTGCGACTCCGCCCGACGACGCCAAACCCATGATGCGCTGGTGGTGGTTTGGACCCGCCGTGGAGAAAACCGAGCTGGCCCGCGAACTACGCGCCATGAAGTCGAGCGGCATCGGAGGCGTCGAGATTCAACCGGTGTATGCGCTGGAGCTTGACGATCCGGCAAAAAACTTCCGCAATCTACCTTATCTCTCGAAGGATTTTCTCGGCATGCTCAGTTTCGCTGCGCAGACGGCGCACGATCTCGGCCTGCGCGTGAATCTGACGCTCGGCAGCGGCTGGCCCTACGGCGGATCTTACGTGCCAGTCTCGGATGCAGCGGGAAAACTGCGCATCGTGGCGGAGCCCGTGCAGAGCGGCGCCTCTTCTCTTCCCGTCCCGTCGATTCGCAATGGCGAAAAACTATTGGCGGTGTTTCTGGCGAGCGGTACACCGCAAGAATACGACGCCGAACGTGCGCAACAGTTACCCACGCCGAACGGTCTTCGCGTGGATGTGCCGAGTGTTGGTATGCCGAGCGCGGATGTACCGACCGGGGCCTTTGATGGTCCGCGCGTTGTGCTCTTCTTCATCTCCAGCCGGACCGGGCAACAAGTGAAGCGCGCAGCCGTTGGCGCGGAGGGGTTTGTCCTCGACCACTTCAGTATGGAAGCAATTCAGAACCACTTGAAGACCGTCGCCGATCCGCTGATGCAGGCCTGCGGGCCAAACGTCCCGTACTCGGTCTTCAGCGACAGCCTCGAGGTTTACGATTCCGATTGGACGCCGGACTTCCTCGACGAATTCCGCACACGCCGCGGTTACGACCTCACGCCGCATCTGCCGGAGCTTGTAGCTGGGGCCACGCCTGAGGCCGCCGACCTGCGCTTCGACTGGGGCCGCACGCTGGCCGAGCTGATCGACGACCACTATCTGGCGCCGCTGAATACCTGGGCGCGCGAGCATCACACGCGGTTCCGCTCGCAGAGCTATGGCACACCCGCGGTCACGCTCTCGAGCAACGCGCTCGTCGATCTTCCTGAGGGCGAAGGCTCGCAGTGGCACGGGCCGTTCTCGTATACGCGATGGGCGACATCGGCAAGCCATGTGTATGGGCGGCTCATTACATCGTCGGAGACGTGGACATGGCTCCATTCACCATCCTTCCGCGCCACCCCGCTCGACATGAAGGCCGAGGCAGACACGTTCTTCCTGCAAGGAATCAATCAGCTCGTGGGCCACGGTTGGCCCTATTCGCCGCCATCAGCCGGAGATCCCGGCTGGTCGTTTTACGCCGCAGCAGTTTTCAACGATCACAATCCTTGGTGGATGGTGATGCCGGATGTAACGAGTTACCTGACGCGCGTGAGTTACCTGCTGCGACAGGGCACTCCCCAAAACGATATCGCTGTGCTTATGCCGGAAGAAGATGCGCAGGCGCGGTTCCGCCCGGGCCATGTCTCGGTGAGCGATGAAATGGCCTCGCTGCTGGGGCCCGATCTTGTGCCCGCGATTCTCGACGCCAGCTACAACTTTGACTTCATCGACTCGGCCGCGATTGATAACGTCGGCATTCATTATCCTGTGCTCGTCCTTCCTGACAGCGAACGGTTGCCGCTTGCGACCTACCGCCGCATCGAGGACTTCGCGCGTCGTGGCGGCTTGGTAATCGCCGTGAAAAGTCTGCCATCCCGCGCGCCGGGCTTCGAGGATGGTCCTCGCGATTCGGCGGCAATCGAGGAGATCTCGAAGAGACTTTCCGATCCTGCCGTGAAAAACGTGAAGGTAGTTGCAAGCGGTGCGGATGTGGGATTGGCGATCCGCTCATCTCTTCTAAAGCCCGACGTCGCGCTGAACCCGGCGACGCCCGAGGTCGGCTTCGTCCATCGCAAATTGCCGTGGGCTGATATTTATTTTGTGGCCAACACCGATAACCGCCCGCACGCATTCGATGCGACATTTCGCAGTTCACTCGTCAACCCAGAGTGGTGGGATCCGTTCACCGGAAGAATCACAAAGGCAGGAAACGGCAGCACGATCCACTTCAACCTGGCGCCGTATGAGTCGCGGGTCATCGTGGACATCCACGGCAGGCCGCAGGCGCCGGAGCCAATCGAAGCGGCAACCTTTGCGCCCATCGACCTAGCCCACGACTGGAAGGTGACGTTCGACAAGACCGGCGCGACGGAAACCATGCCAAGCTTGCACTCATGGACGGACGATGAAACCCAGAAATACTACTCCGGCACCGCAACCTACGAGCGCGCGGTTGAGATTCCCGACTCTGTTGCCCACGCCGGCACCGAATTTCTGGATTTCGGCAAGGGGACGCCTGTTGAACGCACGACGCTTCATCAGGCAGGAACGCGCGCGTGGTACGACCCGCCGCTGCGCGATGCGGCCCTGGTTTATGTGAACGGAAAATTGGCGGGCTCGGTGTGGCGTCCGCCATACCGCATCGACATTGCACCGCTGCTTCACCCGGGTACGAATGATTTAAGGATTGTTGTGGCGAATACTGCCATCAACGAGCTCGCAGGGCGCGCCGCGCCCGATTACCGTCTCCTTAACCTGCGCTACGGCGAGAAATTCACGCCGCAGGACATGGATCATCTCGAACCGCTTCCCTCTGGAATCCTCGGTCCCTTGCGACTGATTTCCGAGAAGGATGCGGAACAGGAATTGAATCCGCAATGAATACGGAATCCGCCAAACTTCGGAAATGCTCCCGAGAAAACCGAAGTGCGTCCTCAGTCGTGTCGGTAGACCCGAACCTTCTGGATAGATGGCGCGGCGCAAGGGAAGATGGCGAAATTGCCACCGTCGGTTTCATCGCCGTTTAGGCGTCGCCCCGGCACCCAGGTCCCATTATCGAATCTACCCTCCTCGACGCTCATCAACTCAACATGCTCAGGTCCATCGGAATCGGGGAGG
>Ga0210388_10004956_pt1 | contig 10393 bp, 4 predicted proteins | sample IncBWC19OmetaG_FD_155485 | JGI IMG/M metagenome (GOLD analysis project Ga0210388, IMG submission 155485) | Forest soil microbial communities from Barre Woods Harvard Forest LTER site, Petersham, Massachusetts, United States - Inc-BW-C-19-O ...
ATTCATGCCACCGTCTTCGCCCAAAGCGCCATGCCCGCTGCTGCCAGTTCCTCGGCCTCCGCGTCCTCCGCTCCTGCGGTGGTCTCTGCCTCCGCTGCCTCCACTTCCAGCCCTGCGGCTTCCGGGGGCGGTCGAGGATTCGCGGCCCCGGCTGCCTCGACCATCACTCCGTCGCCCAATAAATTTTACGACGATACTGGCGCGATCATCCACCCCGGTGGCGATAAGCCCGCTCCGGCCGCCACGCCGGATTTTCCGCAGCCAGCCAATGATACGCACGAGAAGGACGTGCCCCGCGCCACGCAAATGGGCACCGTCTCCGTGCCGGGTCAGCCGGGTAACGGTTGGTATTATCCTCCCGTGCCCGCCGACCCCAAGCTGCCCACGCTCTGGGTCATTGGCGATTCCACCGTCCGCAATGGCACGCTCGGCAACGGCATCAGCAATTTTAACGAATGGGGCTGGGGCGCGCCGCTCGTCGGTTATTTCGACGCCAAGAAAATCAATGTCGTCAACCGCGCCTATGGCGGCACCAGCAGCCGTTCGTTCTACGAGGGCTTTTTCTGGAAAAATCTCCAGCCGCAAATCAAGAAAGGTGATTTTGTCATCCTGCAATTCGGCGCGAATGACAATACTTCCGCCAGCTTGGACGGCACGGGCGACGAAACTTCGCAAGCCACTGGTCGCCGCGGCGGTGCGCCAACCACGCTGCACACTTTCGGTTGGTACTTGAAACAATTCGTCACCGAAACCCGCGCCCAAGGCGGCACCTGCATCATCTGCTCGCTCACGCCGCGCAAAACCTGGGGTGCTGACGGCAAAATGGCCGATAAAAACACCCACGTCGATTGGGCCGCGCAAGCCGCGCAGGAAATCAACGCTCCCTACATCGACCTCCACGAGCTCATCCAGCTCAAATTTGATGAAGTGGGCAAAACTGCGGTAGACCATCTCTACGCGCCCTGGCCCTCGGCCACGAATCCTCGCGGCGAAGGCCTGCACTCCGGTTGGGACGGCGCAGTCATCAACGCCGAGTGTGTCGTCAGCGGCCTCAAGGCGTTGAAGAATATGCCGCTCGCCGGATTTCTTTCCAACAAAGCCCAATCCGTTCCGCTCGCGCCGGACACTTACGTCGCCGCCAATCCCGCCCCCAGCACCCCTGCTCCCGCCGCCACCACGAAATGAATTTTGGGTCGGCCCCTAATTTCAAAGTCGCTGGCTGGCACTGAAAATTTTCACTGTGTAATCACTGCCTCGGATGCTTATGCTCAACCGTTTTCCTTGGGCAATTTCGTTTCTTCACTTAGACGTTTCTGGCACACAAGGGCATGATGAGCTATTTTCAATTGCACGATGGCATTTGCAGAGCCGATATCGGAATTAAAAATCTCCGCTTCTTCACTTATTCCGCAATAGTGGCAACGCGCATAGACATAAGAAGCCGATGCCGTAAGGTTGTTCTCGTTCATCGCGACGTTTTATGAACCGTATTGTCTAATCCAGTAAAACCCTTAATTTAGTGTTTATTAACCAACGAAGTTTAAATTAGGGTACGGCCGAATTTACTCCAATGGACACCCATAAAAATATAAGTTATACTCCTCTTTCGATATTTGTGTTCGCCACGCCCACTAGAGCGGATTTTATTGGCCGCTAACCCCCCTTTACCCTTCCGACGCATGAAAAAACTACTCCTGCTCCTGGCTTGCTTGTTTGGCCCGGCCCTTTTTGCGCAAACTCCCACGCCCGCTCCAGCCGCGCCGGATTTGCATGAAGACCCCGTCCTCCACAGCCAGGCCTTCAATGCCATGCCGATGAATCCCGCGTTGCCGACGATCTGGCTCATTGGCGACTCGACGGTTCACAACGGCACCGGCACCGGCTCGGACTTACTCTGGGGTTGGGGCGCGCCGTTTGAATATTATTTTGACCGCACTCGCATCAATGTCGTCAACCGCGCCATGGGCGGCACCAGCAGCCGCAGTTTTTACACCAGCCTCTGGTCCAAAGTACTGGACAACGTGAAGAAGGGCGATTTCGTCATCATGCAATTCGGGGCGAACGACAACGGCTCCCCGGTCACCGGCAAAACTTCCATCAAAGGCATCGGCGATGAAACCCAGGATGTGAATGGCGAGACTGTCCACACCTTCGGTTGGTATATGACCCAATACATCAAGGAAACCCGCGACAAAGGCGCGACGCCCATCATCTGCTCGCTGACTCCGCGCAACCGCTTCCAGCCCGATGGCCATTTTCTTCGCGACAATACCACCCACGCCGCCTGGGCCGCGCAAACCGCCAAAGACACCAACACCCTTTACATCGACCTCTACGAACTCATCGCCCGTAAATCTGAACAACTCGGCAAAGACGCCGTGGCCGCCTACTACGGCCCCCCGGCCACGGAATACCTCCACACGAATTGGCTCGGCGCGGTCTCCAACGCGGAATGTGTCGTCGGGGCCTTGAAAGCCATGAAGGACGACCCCCTCGCCAATTATTTTTCCGAACGCGGTAAACGCATCCCCGCCATGGATGTGAGCCAGCCTCCGCTGCCGGTTAAAGCTCCCGCCGCCGCCGCCGCCGCTTCTACCTCGACCAAATAAATTCTCTACCCACCCCTCTATGAAAAATATCCTCCTCACCTTCAGTTGTTTTATTTCCACGGCGCTCTTGGCGCAGACTCCCGCTCCGGCCGCGGCTTCGGCATCTGCCAGCGCCGCCCCGGCCGCCGCCAGTGCGTCGGCATCTGCCGCACCGGCCAAAAGCGCCGCCACCTCCACGCAAATTCTCGGCGACAAGCATCTCAACGATGTTGCCCGCTACACCCAAATGGGAACAGTGGCCGTAACTGGCGCTCCGGGCAATGGCCGCTATTTCCCGCCCGTCCCGGCCGACCCCACCCTCCCCACGCTTTGGGTCATTGGCGACTCCACCGTCCGCAACGGCACGCTTGGTGACGGCGTGGGCAACCACGACCAATGGGGCTGGGGCGCGCCCATCGTCAATTATTTCGACATGAAAAAGATCAACATCGTCAATCGCGCGTTCGGGGGCACCACCAGCCACAGTTTTTACGACGGCTTTTTTTGGAAAAACATGCAGCCCCAAATCAAGAAGGGTGATTTCGTCATCCTCCAATTCGGCGCGAATGACGGCAGCACTCCCGTCGGCACCGGCGACCAGGTCAACGCCCAGGGCATGCACACCTTTGGCTGGTATCTCAAACAATTCGTCAAGGAAACCCGCGATCAGGGCGGCACCTGCATCATCTGCTCCCTGACCCCGCGCAAAAACTGGGCCAATGGCAAAATGAACGACGTGAACAACCACGTGGACCAGGCCGCCCAAGCTGCCAAAGAGGCCAACGCGCCCTATATCGATCTGCACGAACTCATCCAACGCCGCTACGACATCGACGGCAAAGACCAGGTGGATCTTTATTACATGCCCACGCCCGAAGTTGCCGCAGCCACGAATCAAAAGGCGGAATCCCTCCACACCGGCTGGGATGGCTCCATCGTCAATGCCGAGTGCGTCATCAGCGGCATCAAGTCCCTCAAGACTCCCCTTGCCGCCTTTCTTTCCGACAAGGCCAAATCCGTCGCCCCCGCCCCCGCCGATTGTGTGGCGGATAACTCGGCCTCCGCCACTACGACGGAAAGCGGCACGCCAGCGAAAATGGATGCCAAATCCTCCTCGTCCGCTTCCACCGTTCCCGCCCAACCCGCCGCCAGCGCCAAGACGAATTAGCCACATTGGAAAATAATTCGCAATCGGTGCTCCCGCCACGATCCGGATTCTGCGAGTAACTCCTCAATTCTCGGCTGCAATCAGCGTCTCCAATTGCGTGTGCATAATGGCGATCAATTGCGTATTGGCGCTGATTTTGTCCTGCGCCGCCGCCTTGTCATCCGGCCCCAATAGATCGCCGCCGAGTTGCGCCTGCAAATCCGTGTTTTCCTGCTGCAGTTGTGCGACGCGGTCCTCAAAATATTTACTAATCAGGCTGCGCGTCCGCTCGACGTCCGCCTGGGTCGCGTCCACTTGTTTTTGCAAGGCGGCTTTGTCGAGGTCGGTCAAATTCTGTTGATTCATCGATTTTTGCAGCCGCGCAATTTTTTGCAACGCGATCTGAATCGACTGTTGCTGGACTTGCACTTGCGTGGGTATCGGCGGCGTCGCCACGGGAGCCTTCAAGTTTTTGGGCAGCAATTGCAAAAAGGCCTGGTCTTGGTCGGATAATTGCGTCACGGCCAAATCTGTCGTCTTTCCCGCGGGCAGCTCAGTGAGCCGCACGGCGGTGTGGGTTTGGCCGATGATTTTCACCTTCAGCGTCTGGCCATCCTGGCTCGTCAACGTGCAGGTCAGCGGAAAACTGACGCGCAATCCCGTGGGAAATAATTTGAGGATTTCCGCATCCGCGGGCGGCAGGCTGGCCATCGTCAAATAATGCGCGCCTCCCGCACGCACCGCGGCATCGGTCACCGCGGCATCCGGTGTCTGCAGTCCCGCGGGCGGCTCGATATATTGCAAGAGGTCGGCATTGTGTGCGGTCACCCACACCGTTTTGCGCTGGCCATGGCCATCGGCGATTTTCCAGCTCAAGGGCAACGCATCCTGCAGCGTGGTCGGCAAGGTCTGCACGAGAATTCGCGCATCTGCCGCTAATTTGGAAATAGGCCGCCACTGCACTTCCGCTTCGTCGCTCGCGCGGTATTCCACCAAATCGCGCGACCGGCCCAGGATGCTAACCGGCACTTTCTGCCCACTATTGTTGAGCATGGTATATTCCACCGGGTATTCCAGCGTCACTGAATTTATCGGCAGCGTATTCAACACCGTTTGATCTTGGGAGGACAATTGCGACAGCGCGGTCAAATGCTCGGTCCCGCCGTTGATCGTGGCATATTTCACCATTGTGTCGGTGCGGCCTTCCAGGCGCACGGGCGTTTTGGCGCCGGAAGCGTCGGTAAACGTGTATTCGATGGGATAGCGCGCGTCAAAATTGGGCGAAAATTCCTGGATTACCGCCCGGTCTAGCGCGTCTAAATCCGCCATCTGTGCGTAATGCAGGTCTTTGTCCGACGGAATGGTGTATTCCACAAAAGTGCTGTTATACCCTTCGATGGTAACTTTTTGGGGATACTCCTTCGTTCCCTTGAGCGCGTACGCGAGGGGCAATTCCAACGCCGGGCTCGCCGGGAGTTTTTGCGCAAAATCCTGATCTGCTTCCGAAAGATGCTTGATGGGCATCAGCAATGGGCTTCCGGGTTCATCTTTGCCGCTCAGTTTCAAAATCTCGCCCGCGCGGCTTTCAATCCGCGCCGTGAATTCGTGCCCCGCCTCATCGGTCAGCGTTCGTTCCTGCGGCAAGCGGTAAATCCAGACAGTTTTATAATAAGCCACTCCTGCGCCTGCTACCACCGCCAAAAACAGCAAAACCTTGATCCACGGAAAAGGCAACCGGGCCTCCGGTATTTGGGGCCTGCGTTTTACAAAACTCATGTCCGGACTCGCCATGGTATCATTTAATACAGTTGCTCAAGACCGTTATGGCAAGCGACAAAGCCACGGCCACCTATGTAAAGGCCCCGCCGGGAGGCTGCTTAACCCGGCGGGGCTCCTCAACAGACACGCGGCCCGGACTTTTAACTCCCTTGTTGTCTTTGCCACTTGCTGCTGCGACGCGGCATTAGGCGCGGGATGTTTTTGTTTTGGTGCGCTTGGATGGTTGTTCTATTTGCCTGATTCCGCTGGGTCGCGTGGCGGGCTCGAATCTATGTCGCCCAACTCTCTCGAACCCATGATTCAGCATAGCCCCATTTTTCATTCCCGTCAAATGGGCCGCCGCAATTATTTTCCGCAACGCTGCTTTTGCAGCACCGCTAATAGGGTGGGTACCCTTAGGCTAAAATCATTTTTCCAACGCTTGATATATGCTCGGGTGCATTCGTCCTAACCCAATCGGCCAATGAAAATGAGGTATTTCACTTTGCTTTCAATTTCTCCACCAAATACGGCCCGGTTGGGCAGCCTTTGCGCCCGGCCAGTCCCGCGACCGGCCCTTGATATAAAATTCTCCCGCCCGCATCGCCGCCTTCCGGCCCCATTTCCACCACCCAGTCCGCCTCCGCGATAATGTCGAGATGATGTTCGATGATGATGACTGTGTGCCCCTGGTCCACCAGCCGCTGCAACAAATCAATCAAACGTGCGACATCGCTTTGGTGCAGCCCAATCGTCGGCTCTTCCAAAATATACAAGTGCTTCTCCGTCGCCAGGCCGCGCATCCGCGCCGCATAGCCGGGCAACCCCCGCGCGAGTTCGCTGACCAGTTTCAATCGCTGCGCCTCACCGCCGGAAAGCGTCGGGCTGCTTTGCCCCAGCGTCAAATAGCCCAGCCCCGCTTCATTCATCAATTTGAGCAAGTTGTTTAATTTTCCATGCGCGGCAAAAAATTCCGCCGCCTCTTCGAACGACATGCGCAACACCTCCGCCAGGTTTTTTCCATTCCAGCGCAGCTCGCGCAACTCCGGCCCGTAGCGGTCGCCCCCGCAATCCTCGCACGGCAGCCACGCCTCCGGCAAGAAACTCATTTCCAATTTCACCCGCCCCGCGCCCGCGCAGGTCTCGCACCGCCCGCCCTTGACGTTGAACGAAAACCATCCCGCCTCGTGCCCGCGCAACCGCGCCTCGGGCAACTGCGCAAACAGCGCGCGGATATGTTCGAACGCACCAATATACGTTGCCGGGGTCGACCGCGGCGTCTGCCCAATCGGATCCTGCCCGACTTCAATCACCTGCCCGAAATTATTCGCCCCGGTCACTTCACGGCAACTCCACGGCTTGCCGTCCACCCGCGCCAATTTTCGCTGCACCGCGATTCTTGCTGCCGGCTCCAACACATCGCGCACCAGCGTGCTCTTGCCCGCGCCTGATGGCCCGCACACCACAATCAACCGCCCCAACGGAAATCGCGCATCATCGCCTTTCAAATTTCTCAATTTCGCCCCACGCACCACCATGAATTCAGTTTGCTGGATTTTGGCGCTTTTCAGGGATGGCCGCTTTCCCTTCACTCCTCTGCTCCCAACCCAGGAGCGTAGCGACGGGAGTTGCCCCCGGATGGGGGTTTGCTCCTCTGCTCCTTTTCCTGCCCCCACGTCCCGCCAGGTCCCTTTCTGCGGGTGCTTCAAACCTTCGCGCAAAAATTTCCCCGTCAGCGAATCCTTATGCCGCAATACCTCCCGCACCGATCCCTGCGCCACCACCTGTCCGCCATGCTTGCCCGCGCCCGGACCCAAATCAATGATCTGATCCGCTTGCCGCAGCATTTCCTCATCGTGCTCCACGACCAGCAGCGAGTTCCCCTGTTTTTGCAGCGAGCGCAATGATGCAATCAATCGCTCATTATCCCGTGCATGCAGCCCAATCGACGGCTCGTCCAACACATACAGCACCCCCGCGAGATTTGACCCCAACTGCGCCGCCAGCCGGATGCGCTGGGCCTCGCCGCCCGACAACGTATCCGCTGAGCGATCCAGCGTCAGATAATCCAACCCCACCCGATCCAAAAACTTCAACCGCTCCGCCATTTGCGGGATGATTTCGCCGGCTATCAATTTCCCGCGCGCATCCACGTCCAGATTTCCCATCACCTGCAACAATTCATCCGGCGCCAGCGCCACCAATTCTGGCAGCGAACGCACTGGCCCTTTTTTAAAATAAAGTTTTACCGCCCGCGCTTGAGGGTTCAGCCGCTCGCCCTCGCACTCCGGGCAAATTTCGTCGGTCGGCTCCGCATAACTCGGCGCCTCGGCATACAAATCCTCATTCGCCTCCACTTCCGCGAACAACCGCCCATAACCCCGGCAGCGTGGACACCACCCGCGCGGCGAATTCCACGAAAAATGTTTCGGATCCAATTCGGGAAAGGCCTCGCCCGTGGCCGGATCCGTTCGCGTGGTGGAAAACCACACTGCTTCGTTTTCTTTCGGCTCCAATAAAAAGCACGCTCCTGAACCGGCCTTCAGCGCTCCATCCAATATTTTGCCAATGTCTGCGTGGGAAATTTTCTTCGCGGCCTTTCGGCCAAAATCCGCCATGGCCACTTCCACATCATGCTCGCGGTAGCGGTCCAGTTTTTGGAAATCATTTACCGCGACCAGCTTTCCGTCGCACCGCATTAATTCGTGCCCGTGGTTGCGCGCCCAGTCCGCCAGCGGTTGGTGGTGCCCTTTGCGTCCGCGCACTAGCGGTGCAAATAAATAAAGATGAGTGGCCCCGCGTTTTTGCCGCCGGACGATTTCCGCGCGCAACCGCCGTGCAATTTCTTCGCGCCCCAAGGCGACCAGCGGTTTCCCCGTCACCAAACTATGGGGCACGCCCAGCCGTGCAAACAGCAGCCGCAAATATGGCGCGACTTCCGTCACCGTCGCCACCGTACTCTTGCGGCCGCCGCGCGTCACCCGCTGCTCAATCGCCACCGTCGGCGGCAGCCCCGCCACTTCGTCCACATCCGGCCGCGGCATCTGCTCCACAAATTGCCGCGCATACGCCGACATGCTTTCCATGAACCGCCGCTGCCCTTCCGCAAATATGATGTCAAACGCCAGCGACGATTTGCCCGAGCCCGACACTCCCGTCAGCACCACAAATTTCCGTCGCGGTATCTCCAACGAAATATTTTTCAGGTTATGCTCCCGCGCGCCGCTGATGCGCAGATGGGTTTCCTGACCCGGTGACTTCGCCATAGCGTCCGGGGATGCAGTAATTTCTTGATCGGCGCTATTTGCGCGTTTCGCATTCCGCGTTCCGCTTTTCTCTGTTGCTGCGAGCGTTTGCCTCAAAAACGGCGATGTCGCCGTGGCTAATTTCGCCACCGCCTCCGGCGTTCCTTCGGCCACGATTTTCCCGCCCTGCGCGCCCGCTTCCGGGCCCAGTTCAATCAACCAATCGCACGCCGCCAGCACATCCGGCTGATGCTCGACCACCACCACGCTGTGCCCGCGTTCCACCAATCGCCGCAACACCTGCAACAAGCGGCCCACATCATCGCGGTGCAATCCCGTTGTCGGCTCATCCAACAATAGCAGCGACGGCCCCGCGCTTTCTTCCAACCCGCCCAAATACCGCACCAATTTCAGTCGCTGCGATTCTCCGCCGGATAACGTGTTCAACGGCTGCCCCAGCGGCAGATAACTCAGCCCGACTTCCATCAGCGCGCGCAACCGCATGGCGATTTTATTTTGCCCGGCAAACACTTCCACCGCCTCTCCGACTTCCAATTCCAACACCTCCGCCACGCTGTGTCCCTTCCACGCGCACTTCAATATCTCCGGCTTGAATCGTTTTCCACCGCACTCGGGGCACGGCACATACAAATCGCTCATGAATTGCATCTCCACCCGCTCACTCCCCAGCCCTTGGCAATGCGGGCATCTTCCTTCGCCCGCGTTGAATGAAAAATCCCGCGCCGTAAATCCCGCCGCCTTCGCGCCTTCGCCTTCCGCGAACAAATTGCGAATGCCTTCCCACGCACCGCAATACAACGCCGCATTGCTGCGCGGCGTGCGGCTTACCGGCGATTGATCCACCAGCACCAATTCCGCAAAGCGCGGCATTTTGACTTTTGCCATCGCCGCCGGTTCCTCCGCTGGCTCACCTCGCCGCGCCCGCAAGCCGTCATACAGCGCGCGCTCCAGCAACGTGCTCTTCCCCGACCCCGAGACCCCGCACAAACCAACCAGTCGAGCTGCGGGAATCGAAACATTGAGATTGCGAAGATTGTGCAGCGTTACCCCTTCCAGAGTTAAAGGTGATGAAGCTGGGGAAAGTTTTTTGATGGTTAATTTTTCTCCGTTCCCGGTTCCCTGCTGCTCGGTGGCAATTTTCTTTCTCCCGCTCAAATACGCGCCCGTCAAACTTTCCTTGGATTGCATGATTTCCGCCACCGTCCCGCTGAACACCAGCCGCCCGCCGCGCTTGCCGGGCTGCGGCCCGATTTCCACGATGTGGTCCGCCGCGCGCATCACCGCTTCGTCGTGTTCGACCACCACCACGGTGTTTCCCTGATCCGCCAGCCGCCGCAAAATTGCAATTAGCCGGTGAATGTCCCGTGGGTGCAGCCCCACGCTCGGCTCATCGAGCACAAATAAAGTCTCCACCAACGCCGAGCCCAAGCACGTCGTCAGATTTACCCGCTCCGTTTCTCCGCCCGACAGCGTGCGCGTCGCGCGGTCCAGCGTCAAATAATCCAACCCCACCTCGCGCAAATACCGCAGCCGCGTCAAAATCCCCTCCAACGCCAAATCGCCTTCGTGAAGTTTGTTCGTTTCGGCTTTCGGATTTGATGTTTCAGACTTTATTAAATGGTTGTTGGGTTCTT
>Ga0210388_10004958_pt1 | contig 10391 bp, 9 predicted proteins | sample IncBWC19OmetaG_FD_155485 | JGI IMG/M metagenome (GOLD analysis project Ga0210388, IMG submission 155485) | Forest soil microbial communities from Barre Woods Harvard Forest LTER site, Petersham, Massachusetts, United States - Inc-BW-C-19-O ...
CTCTGCGCGCTGGTTTGCCCGGTGGACGGTTGTATCACCATGGATCGCGTCGACACCGGCCGGCCATTCGAATCCTGGGAGCAGCGCACCGCGACACTATGAGCATATTGATTCGAAACGGCACCGTAGTTACGGCCGAATCCACATTTCCGGCCGACATCCTCGTCGACGGCGAAAAGATAAAAGAGGTCCGTCAGGGCATTCCACTGAACGCCGGCGATCGGGTGCTGGATGCTACCGGGCTGCTGCTGCTTCCCGGCGGCATCGACGCTCACACCCATCTGGACATGCCCTTCGGCGGCACAACGTCGAGTGACGATTTCGAAACCGGTACGCGAGCCGCGGCATACGGTGGAACAACAACCATCGTGGACTTCGCCATCCAGGCGCGCGGCACACGGATGCGCGACGCTCTGGACACCTGGTGGAAGAAAGCGGAACGGAAAGCGTGCATCGATTACGGGCTGCACATGATCGTAACGGACTTAGGCGGGGCGGGCCTGGAAGACATGGACGACATGGTGCGTGAGGGCGTGGCCAGCTTCAAGCTGTTCATGGCTTATCCGGATGTTTTGATGGTGGACGACGCCACCATTTTCCGTGCCCTATCGCAGACTGCGAAAAACGGCGCGCTCATCTGCATGCATGCCGAAAATGGCGGAGTGATCGACGTGATTGTGCAGCGCGCCTTGGCCGACGGAAAAACCGCGCCCATCTATCACGCTTTGACTCGCCCCACTACGGCCGAAGCAGAAGCAGTGCACCGGGCCATCGCCTTAGCGGAGATCGCCGGTGCTCCGGTGTACATCGTGCATCTGTCTTCCGAAGATGCGCTGAACGAAGTGCGCGAAGCGCGCGATCGCGGATTGCCGGCCTTCGCCGAAACCTGCCCGCAATATCTTCTGCTCTCCATTGAAGAACTCGAGCGGCCAGATTTCGAGGGCGCGAAATACGTGTTTACGCCGCCGCTGCGCGAAAAAAAGCACCTGGGCAAACTCTGGGACGGGCTCAAGCAAGACCATCTGCAGGTGGTTTCCACCGATCATTGTCCCTTTTGCTTCGAGGATCAAAAGGTGCTCGGCAAAGGCGACTTCACCAAAATCCCCAACGGCGGCCCAGGCATCGAGAACCGGCTGCAGTTGATCCACCATCACGGCGTGAATCAGGGAAAGCTGACCATAAACCGCTTCGTGGAACTGGTTTCCACCACGCCCGCGCGCATTTTCGGAATGTATCCGAGGAAAGGCGTGCTGGCGCCCGCGAGCGACGCCGATATCGTGTTCTGGGACCCCACAGCCGACCACACCATCAGCGCCAAAACGCATCACATGCGCGTCGACTATTCCATGTTCGAAGGCTTCCGTGTGAAGGGCAACGTGCGAACGGTAATGTCACGCGGCGAGGTGATCGTGGATAACGGTCAGTTCTTAGGAAAGACCGGCCGCGGCCAATATCTAAGGAGGCAGGCACGCGGCGGCGCCTGGGCGTAATGGCAAAGCTGCTTGGCAGTCGAAAGCGCCTGCCCCACATGATGCAAGTAGTTGAGTGCCAAAGTGGGCAGGCGCTTCCGCCTGCCAGCTCCGGCCTTAACTCAACGTCTGCAAACGGTCAAAACTCCGGATCGCCGTCGTCTCGTCTTCGAATGTCTGCAACACGGAATCGATCTTAGTCACGTTCAGCACCTGCTTCACCGAAGCGTCCGGATGCAGCAGCTTCAAAGCGCCCGAGTTCTTGACGGCGTGACAATAACAGTTCATGAGCACGCCCAAGCCCGTGCTGTCGATCCGGCTGACTTTGCTCAGATCGATCAGGACCTTAGTATCTTTTTCCACGCGAATGGCTTTGGTAAGTTCGGTCAATTCCAGCGACGACGCCAGCAGTTGGCTGGTCTCGGTGAAGCGAAGCACCGTAACGTCATTTACCTGTCTGCGTTCAATAATAGGTTCGGCCAGCCCGCGAATCAACAATTCAGTCGCGCGCATCTCCTCATAGCATTCCCTGCATTCCAGGTAATGGCTCTCCAGCGCTTCCACCAGGTCCGGGCTCAGGCGGCGGTAAAGATACTTGGTGACCAGTTGTTCCCGGTAAACCACGTCGCTATGGAAATCCAGCTCCATATCACTAAGTGACCTCAGAGGCCCCGATGTTTCGTTTGCTCCAAATAAATATTGCGAAATCTTTCCTTAGCCCTGCACAGCACCACGCGGAAGTTCTCGTCGGTCATGCCGGTGACCTTCAGAATCTCTTCCTTTGATTTTTCTTCAAGATAGTAGGCCCGCAGGATCCGGCGATCCCGCAGGGAGAGTTGTTCCAGGCCGCTCGCGATCGCGTCGCGCATCTCGAATAGATCCGCGTCCTGCAATCTTTTTCCCGCCGGTTCGGGAACGATCTCGGGCATCGGTTCGTCCCGGCGCGCCCGGCGCCGGTATTCGGAAATTACATTACGGCAGATACCGTTCAGGAATGCGCCCGGCGCAGCTGTATTCCGAACCTTATCGTCTTTGGCAGCTACGAAAAAGCGTATTAAAGTTTCCTGAACGATGTCATCGACATCCGGGCACAGAAAGCCTACCTCATAGCAAACCTTGAAGCGTACCCTGGGCCGAAGCTGTTCTATATCCTCGTCAGAAAACTGCATGCCAGCCGGAGCAAGATTGTAACATGCCTTTCTGTGGGTTTGCGGGCTCGTAGCTTGTCTTCTGCAAATGTCTTCTGTAAGATGAGGAGCCATCCACGGTCGCCAAACATGATGAACATCGAAGCCACCCAATTTGAAAAAGCGATTCTGCTGAAGGTCAGCGGCCGAATGGACGCCGAGAACGCGGTCGAATTCGACAAGGCCTGCGATTTGTGGATTTCCCAGGGCGGCAAACATCTGATTGCCGACCTGTCGGATTTGCAGTACGTCAGCAGTATGGGGCTACGTTCGTTCCTGGCGGCGGCCCAACGACTAAAATCCGTGTCCGGGTCACTGATGCTATGCGGATTAAAGGGTCTGCCGCGCCAAGTCTTTGAAATGACTAAACTTGATACCCTGTTTCGCATTTACGAAACGGCTGAACAGGCACTCGCCACGCTCTGATGGACCGCTCGTTTGAACGGCTCACGCTCCCGGCCAGGGTGGAATCCGTACGCGTGTTCCATCAATTCGTCCGCAGCGGAGCGGAGGCGGTTGGCTTGGGCTCCGCCGATATGAATAAGCTGGACCTCGTTCTGGAAGAGATTTTAGTAAACATTGCGCGGTACGCTTACGAGGGTGGCTCCGGAGATGTCCAGGTGGCTTATTCCACGGAACCTGGTTCGCTCCTGGTGGAGGTTACCGATGGAGGCCGCAGTTTTAACCCTTTGGATTCAGCCCCACCCGACCTGGCCCTGGGATTGGCCGACCGGCCAATTGGCGGCCTGGGAGTCCTTTTAGTCAGGCAAATCGTTGGATCGCTTAGTTATCGCCGCCAGGACGGCCAAAACACGCTCTCCTTCCGGTTTCCAGGCCCTGGACCTATTAGTACTTGAAAAAGCTTTTTTTTGATACTTGCAACATCTACCATAGTTGCGTCACTCTATAACAACCGACCCGTTAGGGCGTAAAGGAGAAAAAGGCAGATGACAACGTTTCGGAAGCTGAGGTTCCCCATCCTGATTGGAAGCGGCATCCTTGCCGCGGCAGGGCTGATTTATTTTGCGAACGGTCGCATAAATTCCGACAAGACTCAGGGCGCCATCGGCAAGCGCGATGTTTACCGCGATGGCCAGGTTGACGCCGCCACCGTGGGTGCAACTCCCGGCGCCGCTCCGGTAGCCATGCAAGCCATACTGGACAGCAAGGAGTTCAAGTCCCTGGCCAAGAACCAGGCGTTCCAGGAACTAATGGCCAGCCACGAATTCCAGGCCGTGGCGCGAGATCAAGCCTTCGTGAACCTGCTCTCTAACTCGGATTTTCGGCAGATGGCGCAAAATACCGCGTTTGCGCAATTGATGCAGCATTCGGAATTCCGCCAGGAGTTGGGGAAACAGGCTCTGGGTAAGTTCGACATGAGCTTCGCGTCCATCAGGCAGGATGCCAACTTCCAAGTGCTGGAGCGCAACCAGGCATTTGTCAACCTGACGCAAAATATGTACTTCAGGTCCATCGCGCGGAGCGAAGCCTTCGCGAACCTGATGGTGCGATCATCTTTCCAAGCAATGATGAGGACCGACGCTTTTCAAGGCCTCATTTTGCGGTCGGAGTTCCAAAACGCTCTCCTGAGCGGCAGCTCCGCCAACTTGGTACTTCAACACGCCCCGACCGGCGGCGGCAATCATTGAGCAGGGTTACAAAACGTTTTAGAATTCCCGGAGTCCCGCGTTCGATAGCGGGACTCCTTCTTTTATTGGCGCCTTGCTTCGCGGCTCACCCGCGCATCTACATCCAATCCTCGGAACACATCGAAGTTCTGTATTACAGCCCCTCCCACGAATACCTGGTCAACCATCTCATTCGCTCCTATGAAAACGCGCTGAACTTCGAGCGCAATCTGTTCCACTTCACGCCATCCCGCAAAGTGAGCGTCCTGATCGAAGATTTTGGCGACTATGGCCATGGCGCTGCTGGAACCGTACCCTCGAACTTCATCAGCGTGGGTATAGCTCCGTTCAGTTACACTTACGAAACTTTGCCAGCCAACGAGCGCATGACCTGGATCATGAATCATGAGTCCATCCATATTGTCATGGGCGATAATGCCAACGGCATCGACCGCCGTTTTCGGTCTCTCTTTTTTGGAAAAGTAGCGCCCACCGATGAAGAACCCGTCTCAATGCTGTACAGCTCCTTGACCAGCCCCAGGCATTATTCCACCCGCTGGTTTCACGAAGGCATCGCAGCGTTCATGGAAACGTGGATGTCGGGCGGCTTGGGGCGCGCCATGGGCGGCTACGACGAGATGGTGTTCCGCGCCATGGTTCGGGACAATGCTCGCATCTACGACGTGGTCGGCCTGGAATCCGAAGGGACGGCCGCCGATTTTCAGTCCGGCGCCAATTCCTATCTCTACGGAACGCGCTTCATGACCTGGCTGTGCTACACCTATGGTCCCGGCAAACTGCTGGAATGGGTCACGCGGGGCGAAAACACCAAACGTTATTTCGGTTCTCGCTTCGCTCAAGTCTACGGAATGGGCATGGCGGAAGCGTGGAAAAAGTGGATCGCCGGCGAACGAACCTGGCAGGAGGCCAATCTCAAAGAGATTCGCAAGTATCCGGTCACCCAACCACAGCGGCTCTCGTCGAAATCGCTGGGGTCTGTCTCGCGCGCTTATTACGACTCCAAACTGAACGTGATATACGCCGGCATTCGATATCCGGCGCATATGGCGAGTGTCGCCGCGGTCCATCTGGATACAGGAAACATCGAAGAGCTGAAAGATATCAAGGGGCCGGCGCTTTACTATGTGACATCTTTGGCCTGGGATGACCGTAACAGAAAACTGTATTACACCACCGATAATAACGACTGGCGCGATCTAATGGTGTATGACATTGATACCCACCGCTCCCAGCGTCTGCTGAAGGATTTCCGCACCGGAGATTTGGCTTTCGATTCCCAGGACAACTCACTGTGGGGTGTCCGTCACGAGAACGGCTTGTCCACGCTGGTAGAGATCCCCTCGCCTTATAGCGAATTCAAAACCCGGCATGAATTCGACTACGGCATCGACATCTTCGACATCGATGTTTCGCCCGACGGGAAATACCTCACCGGCGCCATCACCGATCTGAGTGGGCGTCAGAAGCTGGTCCGCTTCCAAATCGACCAATTGCGCAAAGGTGAAGCTACCTTCGAAGTCCTCTATGACTTCGAATACAATACGCCGGGGAATTTCGTGTTTTCCGCGGACGGGCGCTATATGTACGGCTCGTCCTACTATACCGGCGCGTCTAACCTTTTCCGCTACGATTTTGAGACCAAGAAGATGGAGCCGATCAGCAATGCCGAAACCGGCCTGTTCCGGCCTCTGCCTCTTCCGGACGGATCTGTGATTGCTTTCGAATACACCAGCAAGGGATTCGTGCCGGGGCGAGTTCCCACCAAGCCGCTGGAAGATGTCAGCGCGGTAGAGAATTTTGGGATGGCTACGCTCAAGAAATATCCGGAGCTGAAGACCTGGAAACTACCGCCGCCGTCGACCATCAGCTCCGAGAATCTCATTACGCGGGCGGGCGAATACAAGCCATTGCAGAACGTGCAGTTGATTTCGGCTTATCCCATCGTCCAAGGCTTCGAAAATACAGTCGCGGCCGGAATGCGAGCTGAATTTTCAGATCGGCTGCGCTTGGCCGGGGTCAATGTGGATGCCAGCTATTCACCCGATCCGAATCTCGCCGCCGGCGCCCGCGCCCATGTCTCATTTGACGCCCATTTGTGGGACTGGAAGCTCACCGGATACTACAACTACGCTGATTTCTACGACCTTTTCGGTCCAACTCAGGTGAGCCGCAAAGGTGAATCGTTGAAGCTGGCGCATTCCAAGTTTTTGCTCTACGACACGCCGCGCACGCTGTCTTTCGATTGGAACGTCGCCGGTTACGTCGGGCTGGATCGTTTGCCCGAGTATCAAAACGTAACCACCGCCGTTCACAATTTGTTTGAAGCCAACGCGCTTCTGAAATACGCGAACCTCAGCCGCGCGCAAGGCGCCGTGGATGACGAACAGGGAACCAAATGGGGCATTTATTCCCGCATTTACTATGCCGATAGCGCGTTTCCACGCGTGTGGGCCAACTACGACCGCGGATTCCTTCTGCCGAAAAACAGCGCGTTGTGGCTGCGCAGCTCCGCCGGCAAATCCTTCGGCGATTTCACCAGCCCATTTTCCAGTTTCTACTTCGGCGCCTTCGGCAACAACTACATCGACCACCAGGAAGTGGACCGCTATCGCGACTACTACAGCTTCCCCGGTGTCGGCATCGACGGGATCGCGGCTCGTAGCTTCGGCAAGTTTTTAGCCGAGTACAACCTGCCGCCCAAAAGATTTCGTGACTTTGGCGCCACCTGGTGCTACGTGAATTGGGCGCGGCTCACGCTGTTCTCCTCCGGCCTATTCACCAACTTCACCAGCGTGCCTAACCGTGATTACTACGGGAATGTGGGAACACAGCTGGATATCCGCATGGTATTGTTCAGCTATCTGAACACCACGCTCTCGGGAGGCTATGCGGCGGCAACCGATAAAACCGGCCACCTTTCGACCGAATATATGGTCTCTCTCCGAGTGCTCTAATGTTCCCCGCCTGGATTCGATTAGCCCTTATCCAAGGGGGCCTCAGCATACTTCCCGTAATTCTGTTCTTGTTCGCTCTGGAACTGATCGACACTTACAAACTGCTAGCGCTTCGCCGCGTTCTGCGCAGCGTTGCGGTTGGATGCGGCGTCGCGATAGTTTGCTACGGTCTCAACACGGCGATCTATAAGCTCGGCATGGTGTCGCCGGGGCTCTGGGCGCGCTCCGGAGCGCCGGTGATCGAAGAAATCGGCAAGGCGCTCTTTGTCGCCTGGCTGCTGCGTTCTAACCGCGTAGGATTCATGGTGGACACGGCCATTTCCGGATTCGCCGTGGGCGCCGGTTTTGCGGTGCTGGAGAATTTGACGTATATTCCGGATCTCCACTCCACGGGCCTGGTCACCAGCGCCATCCGGGGTTTGGGAACGGCTATGATGCATGGCGGAACGACGGCCATCTTCGGAACCGTATCCGCCAATCTAGCGGAGATCCGAAGTTCGCGATCGCCGTTAGTGTACCTGCCCGGACTGGCGATTGCCGTTATTATCCACGTCCTCTACAACCAGCCGTTGTTGCGCCCGGTCACGTCCGCGGTGGTGATCCTGGTGACCCTGCCCGCGGCCATGGCCTTTATCTTCTGGCGCAGCGAAGCAGCACTCGAAAAATGGCTGGGCACCAAGCTGGATAAAGACATTGATCTTCTGCAGATGATAACCAGCGGAACGTTCAGCTCCTCGCGCGCCGGATCTTATCTGAAGTCGCTCGAAAGCACCTTCGCGCCGGAGGTCCTGGGAGACATGCTTTGCTACGTGCAACTTTCACTCGAGCTAAGCGCCCGGGCCAAGGGTGACCTGCTGCGCCGGGAGATGGGTTTCCCCGTTGAGCCCGACCCGGAATTGCCTGGCCAGCTTCGCGAGTTAACTTGGCTGGAATCACGGATCGGCCGCGCTGGAAAGCTGGCTCTTTCGCCGTTGACCGGCCAAACCCGCCGTGATCTCTGGGAACTTCAGCAACTGTCCGAGAACTGACACCGTGGCGCAGGCACTCCTGCCTGCCGCGTCGGCACTCAGGCCGACGTTCTTAAAATCTCGACACAAGTGTCGAGACTGCAGGCAAGAGTGCCCGCGCCACATCCTCAACTCAATAACTGTAGACTTGATCGAGGAGGTAACTGATCGTGAAATATTCCCGCCGCGACCTGCGTTTCCTGCTTCCTGCTCTAGCCTCCGCGAAGGTTCTCGCCCAGCAGCCGAGAGTCCTGCCGGCCGGCGTCTTCCGCTATGAGGATCTTCCGGTGCGAGTCAACGGACTGAACAAGGGACGCAACGTATTGAATGGCGAAACTCACTCGGGGTTTCCAATTGAGATACATCTAACCGAATTGGGACCCGGCCAGGAGCCGCATCCTCCGCACAAACATCTTCATGAGGAGATGGTTTTACTCGAGCGAGGGACTTTAGATGTAACCATCGACGGTCACACCACTCGCCTGACGCCTGGTTCGGTAGCGTATGTGGCCTCTAACCACGAACACGGCTGGAAGAACCCCGGCGATAGTCCAACTGAATATTTTGTCATCGCGTTGGGCCGCGACGATTCCTGAAGTGTAAGGGGCGCAATGGTCCCGCTGGCCCACCGAAGGGTCATGAAGACGCCCCGTGGCGGGGACGCTCAGTCTGCAGCGCCGAGACTCGTCTCGGCGTCGGGCGGATATCGACACGAGTGTCGATGCAGCACGCAAGAGTAGAGTGCGTGCGCCACGGGTCGCCTTCAACGGAGTCGAGTTTCCAGGAGGCGACAAACGAATTCAGTTCGATTCGTCCACCACTTCCAGCGCGTACAGCGATGCGTAGTCGTGAACGGGCGAAAAGGACACCAGCAGAGCGCTCTGGCCGTTAGGCGTCAATCCATCGAAAGTCTTCACCACCGCTTGAGCCATGCCTACTTCTTTCAAAAGGTCGAATTCGCGAAGCAGCGCCACACCGTTGCAGTTTACATCGAAGATGCGGATTCCAGGGTGACCGCCCAGGAGGCCTCCGGGGCCAAAATATTCTTCGGCAAAATAGAGCGACAACCGGTAGGTTCCTTGGTCCACCGGGATCGCATAATCGAAGCGGCCATAACGTTCGCGCGAGAAGAGGCCAGCGTCCCGTGTCCCGCTAAGTTCGACGGAATGGCTGGCCGTCTGTCCGCCTTTGTAATACTGATCCGGCTTCCATACCGCCCCGGTGGAATCCGTGTAGAAGCCGTCTTGCGCCGTTATGCGAATTGGATTCAAGCGGTGCGGGCTGGCGGGAACCAGCTCGATGGCGTTCACCAGCGCAGTTCCAATCAGGCCTTGAAAAGTCAGGGTGAGAACTTGCCCGGAATCGGGACTGATATCCTTAAACACGCGGACATCAGCGATGTCCGATCCACCCGCATCGGCATAGATATCGAAACGCGGGAGAATCGGCCGGCCATTTGCCCGCACCTCAAAAACCCGGCTGACCTCGCCGCCTCCATCAGGCATGGCCGGCCCATAAGTGCTTTCGTTGAAGAACAGGTGTAGCTCATAGATGCCTGGCGCGAGCGGAATTCTGTAGGTGAAGTTTCCGCGGCGCCCGGTTTCAAAAATTCCAGCATCATAGGCGCGCGCGATGAACTGCCCGTGAACTTCAAAAGGCGCTCCGCCTTCGTAATCCCGATCTGCTTCCCATAGTTCACCGCTCCGGTCGGTTTGAGCCGCGGTTCGGCCGCAGGCGATGCGAACGGATCTCGCGGCCGCAAGGGCGGAAGGCGACACTACATCCGGCGCGGCGGCAACGGCCCGCGCCGGCGTTTTGGACTCGACCGGCGACGGGCTGGAGAGGCGATGCCAACTTAAAGCGAGCACGCCGGCTCCGGCCAGCGCCACCCCCAGAACGATCAAGCCTCCCATGCGATTGTTGACCGGCCAGCGTGCTGCTGGGGCAACACTCACGGGCGGCGTAACGGCGGGGGCAACCCGTGGCGCATCGTGTAGAGGCTGATCTTCTCTTTCTTCCGGCCGGTCCGTTGTCATGGGCTGGAAAACCACCGCATAGTGGCCCAATGGCACTTCGATCCTCAACGCATGAGTCCGGCCATCCTTTGCGTAGAATTCGCGGAGCC
>Ga0210388_10004960_pt1 | contig 10389 bp, 10 predicted proteins | sample IncBWC19OmetaG_FD_155485 | JGI IMG/M metagenome (GOLD analysis project Ga0210388, IMG submission 155485) | Forest soil microbial communities from Barre Woods Harvard Forest LTER site, Petersham, Massachusetts, United States - Inc-BW-C-19-O ...
ATCACGTACGTGATCTTGTGCCCGTTGACCCCGCCCGCGGCGTTCGCCAGCGCCAGCCGCGCCTTGACGCCGTTCTCGGTGCCGGGCGTGAATCCGGAAGCCGACGCGCCGGTGATCGAGGTCACCACCCCGACCTTGATCGGCGTGCCGTTGCCGCCCGCGCTTGCGCTGCTAGAGCCGCTGGTGGTTGGGCTGCTAGAGCCAGCCGCACTCGTGCTGCTGCTCGAGCTGCTGCAGGCTGCGGCCAACGTGATCGCGACTGCCGATACGGCAACAGCTGCGCCCGTTCTTCGTATGTTCACTGGACCCCCTCGTCTATGAGAAGCGGTAGCACTGCCTTGTGGTCTATGAAAACTCTCTTCACTCGCATACTGAATAGATTCAGTTAACTATTTATCCAAAGTTACCTTATCGTTACAATCTCGGAGGCGGCGGTGGCGTCCGGCGGGCACGCCCGTCGAGCGGCTCAGGGCCGGTCAGCGCGACCGCGCCGTCGTGCCTGACGGCGCCTGCGAGCTGCACGGTGGCCCAGACGGGGGCGCCCGGCCGCCTCGGTCACGAGCTCGCCTCGTTGCCGTCCGCTACGATCGGATGGTAGTCAATAAATTGAGCTATTTGAAGAGGTCACATGGACGATCCCTGGCAGGTGCCGACGCTGCTCCACGGCCAGACCTTCGAAGAGATGGTGCCAGGGAACCGCTTCCGCACCGCGGCCCGCACGATCACCGAGACCGACCTGATCAGCTTCGTCACCCTCACCGGCATGAACGAGCCATTGTTCCTCGACCAGGCCGGCTCGGCCGAGGCGAACTACGACGGCCGCCTCGTGCCGGGCGCACTCGTGTTCGCCTATGCCGAGGGCCTGGTCATGCAGAGCGGGCACCTGCACGGCACCGGGATGGCCTTCTTGCGAGCCGATGTCGACGTCAAGGGGCCGGTCTTCGTCGGGGACACGATCACGGTGATCGTCGAGGTGACAGCGGCGCGGGCTGCCAGCAGCGGCCATCGCGGCGTCGTCACCACGCGGAACACGGTCGTCAAACGCGGCGGCGGCACCGTGCTCGTGTACGACCCGGTCCGCCTCATCCGGGGCAAGGACCAAGAAAAGTAACGTTCGAGTTGATCGGCCGCGCAGACGCTGCGGCCGGCCGGGACCGCTTAGTCAGACGACCCTGTCTGCAGCCGCGCTACCAACTGGTGGCGCTGAATCTGCCCCGTCGCAGCGCTCCGAGGGATCGCATCGACGAATTCGAGCCTCCGAGGCTGGCTATTCACCTTCGCCCGGCCGGCTCCGAACAGCCAGTTCCCCCGGCTCCGCAATTCCGGAATCCTGACCTGGGTCGTCGAGAACGACGTCCCCAGGCTGACGTCGTCCGGCTTCATCAACATCAACAAGATCCTGCAAGGCTGAGCGACGCGGCAGCCACCCTGTACCCGCCGCTGGCGGTCCGGCGGACTTGCAGAGTCACTTCCCGGGCGGAAACGCAGCCGCAGCCCATCGCCAGGGCTAGACAGCCTAGTTGCGCTTGGCGTATTAGTGTATTTATCACACTAATACATACGTTCAGGCGACTCCAGAAGGAGAGCTAGATGGCTCGCAAGTGGTGGATGGCGGCCCCGGTGGCCGCCCTGCTGATAGGCGCGAGCGCCTGCGGCAGTTCGTCATCGTCGGGAAGCAGCGGTACCTCAGCGGCGTCCGAGATCGTCGTCACGGTGATGGGGACGTTCCAGGCCGCGGGCGCCGACTACGAGGACGCCGCCGCCGCCATCCAGGCCAGCGCCGACGAAGTGAACGCGGCCGGCGGAATCCACGGCCACAAGCTCAAGGTCATCGTGTGCGACGACCAGGAGAACCCGAACCAGGCGGAAACCTGCGCCCGGCAGGCGGTATCCGACAACTCCGCGGTCGTGCTCAGCCCGACCGAGTCGACCGGGTTCGGCGCCCAGACGCTCCCCGTGCTTGCCGCCGCCGGCATCCCCGACGTCGACGAGCCCGCCGTCGTCCCCACCGACTGGACCAGCTCCAACGTCTTCCCGCTCGACCCCGGCGAGCCCGCCCAGTACGCGGCGGTGGCGCTCGCGCTCAAGCAGCACGGCTGCACCAAGGTCGGCAGCCTGCAGCTCCCGGTCGCGTCGGGGGCCGCCGCCGCCGGCGACCTCGGCACCGCGCTGACGAAGATCGGCGGCTCCCTCGTGCTGAACGTCAAGACCGGCATGAGCGAGCCGACCTACGCCCCCCAGGTCGCGCAGCTGATCTCGGCAGGTGCCCAGTGCGTCGTCCCGATCATCTTGCCGACCGAGATATCGAAGCTGATCTCCGCGATCAACCAGAGCGGCAAGAAGCTGCCGATCGGCGGCGTCACCGCGGCCTTCAACCAGCAGCTGCTCACCAGCCTAGGCACCGCCGCCGACGGGATCATCCTGGCCGGCGGCAACTACCTCCCGACCGACACCACGATCCCCTCGGTCGAGGACATGATCACCGCGATGAAGAAGTACACCCCGAGCACCCCGCCGACCGACACCTACGGCACCTCAGCCTGGGGAGCGGCCACCCTGGTCTTCTCCAGCGTCATGCCCGCCATCACCGGCCCCATCACCGCCTCCAGCGTGATGAAGGCACTCGACGCCACCAAGAACGCCACCGTCGGCACCTACGCGCCCTACACCTTCGCCCAGCCGGCTCCGAACAGCCAGTTCCCCCGGCTCCGCAACTCCGGAATCCTGACCTGGGTCGTCACGAACGACGTCCCCAAGCTCACGTCGTCCGGCTTCATCAACATCTACCAGGCCCTGCAAGGCTGAAAGGCGCGGGTAACGGATGGAGCCCCTGCTCGAGGCGGTCGGCCTGACCGTCGGCTACGGCGCGATCCCGGTCATCCGGGACCTGGACGTGAGCGTCAGGCCCGGCGAGGTGGTCGCGCTGCTCGGCCCGAACGGCGCCGGGAAGACCACGACCCTGCGTGCCCTGGCGGGCGAACTGCCGGCCAGCGCGGGCGAGGTCCGCTGGAAGGGAGCACGCACGACAGCCCCCCTGCAGGTACGCGCCCGGCAGGGCCTCCGGTTCGTTACCGAGGAACGCTCGGTCTTCATGACGATGTCCGTCCAGGACAACATCCGGATCTCGCACCGCTCGGTCGACGCCTGCCTGGCGCTCTTCCCGGAACTGAAGCGGCTGCTGCGCCGCCGGGCGGGGCTCCTGTCGGGCGGCGAGCAGCAGATGCTGACCCTGGCGCGGGCACTAGCCGGCACTCCCCTGGTGCTGCTGGCCGACGAGCTCTCGCTGGGGCTGGCGCCGCTGATCGTGGAACGGCTCCTGCGGGCGGTGCGGGAGGCAGCGGACCGAGGGGTCGGCGTCATCCTCGTCGAACAGCAGGTGAGGCACGCGCTGCGGGTCGCTGACCGCGGCCTCGTCCTGCGCCGCGGCCGGGTCGCGATGCAGGGAACATCGGAGGAACTGCTGTCGCGGGTGAGCGAGATCGAGGACTCGTATCTCGCCTCCGCAGCCGGCCCGGCCGGGCCGGACGGAACGGAGGCGCGGCGATGAGCCAGGTCATCGAGTTCGCGATCCTTGGACTCGGGACCGGCGCCCTCTACGTGCTCATCTCCCTCGGGCTGGTCATCATTCACCGGGTCTCCGGGATCGTGAACTACGCGCAGGGCGCGACCGGGATGGTCGGCACCTACGTCTTCTGGGAACTCAACCAGAACGACCACCAGAGCTACGCCCTGTCGGTCATCGTGGGCCTGGCCGTCTCCGGCCTTATCGGCCTGCTCACCCAGATGCTCATCATGCGGCCGCTCCGCAACGCCGCGCCGGTCACCCGGATGATCACCACGGTCGGCCTGCTCACCGTGCTCGAACAGGCCATGGCACGGCGCTACCCGGCCAGCACGATCACGGTCCCGTCCCAGCTGCCGACGTCGACGGTGCACATTTTCGGTGCCACCGTCGGCTGGAACCAGCTCATCATCATCGGCATCGCGCTCATCATCGCGCTGGCGCTCACCGCCCTGTACCAGCTGACCCAGTTCGGCCGGCTGACGGCGGCCGCCGCTGAGAACCGGCGCGCGCTGGCCGCCCTCGGCCGTTCGGCCGACCGCATCGCCGCGACCAACTGGGCGATCAGCGGCGTGCTGGCGGGCGGCGCCGGGATCCTGCTGGCCCCGCTCACCGGCCTCGACGTCACCCAGTTCACCCTGCTGGTACTGCCCGCCCTGGCCGGCGCGGTCGTCGGGCGCCTGACCTCGCTGCCGCTGACCGTGCTTGGCGGCCTGATCATCGGCATCGCGCAGTCTGAGATCAGCCGCTATGTCACGCAGCCGGGATGGTCGAGCGCGGCGCCCTTCATCATCATCGTCGTCATCCTGCTGGTGCGCGGACGTGACAAGAACCTGCGCTCGAGCGGCGGGGAGCGACTGCCGCGGCTGGGCACCGGCCAGATCCGCTGGACCACCCTCGTCCCGGCTGTCGTCGTCGGCATCGTCGTCATCCAGCTCATCTCACCGGACTGGACCGACGCGGTCACCACCACCCTCATTTCGGCGATTATCCTGCTGTCGCTGGTCGTGGTCACCGGGTACAGCGGCCAGCTTTCGCTCGCGCAGTTCGCCTTCGCGGGATGGGGAGCCTGGGTCGCCGGACAGCTCGCCTCCAGCCAGGGGGTGTCCTTCCCGCTCGCGGTGCTCGGAGGGCTCGCGGCGACGCTGCCGGTCGGCCTTGTCGTCGGCATCGTCTGCCTGCGGACCAGGGGCGTGAACCTGTCGATCGTCACGCTCGCCTTCGCGGTGGGCCTTGAGCAGATCATCTTCGACAATCCATCGCTTACCGGAGGCCTGAACGGGATCAACGTGGGGCTCCCGCACCTGTTCGGCCTCGACGTTGACGCGGTGCTGCACAGCAACCGTTACGCGCTGATGTGTCTCATCGTCTTCGTCGTCGCCGCCATCGCGGTCGCGAACATGCGCCGCGGCCGCAGCGGCCGACGGCTGCTGGCGGTCCGCGCGAACGAGCGGGCGGCCGCGTCCCTCGGCGTCGGCGTCGTCGGCGCCAAGCTCTACGCCTTCTCGCTGGCGAGCATGCTCGCCTCGCTCGGCGGGATCCTGCTCGCCTTCCGCGACTCGGCCGTCATCTACACCACGTTCGACTCGCTCACCTCCGTCGAGCAGGTTTCGCAGGCAGTGGTCGGCGGTATCGGCTGGCTGACCGGCCCGCTGCTCGGCGGGCTGCTGACCGTCGGGTCGCTCGGCACCCAAGTGCTCAACCTGCTCGGGCCGAGCGTCGCCCTGTACCTGCCCCTCATCGGCGGTGTGCTGCTGCTCATCACCGTGATCGCCGCGCCGGACGGCCTGGCCTACTCCAACTGGGTTCAGATTCAGCAAATCAGGCGGCTGACGGCGCGAAGGCTGGGCCGACGACCTCGGGAACGGGTCATCACGCTCGACCAGTTGGCAGCCGCGGACGACGGCGCCGCGCACATCGTCAGGCCCGCGACGCTGCGCACCGAGGGCCTCGGCGTCCGCTACGGGGGCGTCGTCGCTCTCGATGACGTCTCGCTGACCGTCGAACCGGGTCAGGTGGTCGGGCTCATCGGCCCGAACGGAGCGGGGAAGACGACGTTCATCGACGCCGTCACCGGGTTCACCCGGGCCACCGGCAAGGTGCTAGTGGACGACAGGGACCTGACCGGCGCGGCGCCCGCCCGACTGTCTCGGGCAGGCATCGCCCGCTCTTTCCAGTCGCTGGAACTGTTCGACGACATGACGGTCCTGGACAACCTGCGGGTCGCGTCGGAGCCGAGCAGCTGGGTCTGGTACCTGTTTGACCTGGTGTTCCCGAAGACCCCGGTGCTGCCCCCGGCCGCGGTCACCGCGATCAGAGAGTTCGAGCTCGAGCAGTTCCTCGGGCAGCGCCCGAGCGACCTGCCGTATGGCCGGCGCCGGCTGCTCGGCATGGCCCGCGCGGTCGCCACGTCGCCGAGCATCCTGCTGCTTGACGAGCCGGCGGCGGGCCTCGACGACCGGGAAACCCGCGAGCTCGGCGCGCTCATCCGCGGCCTGGCTACCCGGTGGGGCATGGGAATCCTGCTCATCGAGCACGACGTCGAGCTGGTCATGTCCGTCTGCGACCAGATCTACGCGCTTGACTTCGGCCGTCAGATCGCCGCAGGCGACCCGGCCGAGATCCGCCGGTCCCCCGCGTTGGTCGCCGCCTACCTGGGCGAGCCGGTCGCGGCTGACGATGGCGTGGGCCCCGTGGCCTAGCGCGCGGCCGCGCGCTTCTCGCGGAAGAGCATCTCCTGCGTCAGGGTCGCGAGACGCGTCCCGCCCGCTGTGTAAACGGCGCCGGCATACCAGCCGCGCCCCCCGGACACGACCCGCGGCACGAGGTCGAGCAGTACCCAGTCGTCCAGCCGCGGATGCCGGTGGAACCAGACGGCGTGGTCGAGGCTGCCACCCGACGCGGCCACGTGCTCTTCGATAGCATCCATTCCGCTTGATATGTCCGACATATACGCCAGAGCGCACGCGTGCAGTAGCGGCGAATCCGGAAGGTCGACGGTGCACCGAATCCAGAACTGCCGGCGGATCCGGTCCTCAGGGGCCGCCGGCAGGGCCGGGCGGACCTCCAGCGACTGCTGATACGGGTGGTCGGTAGCGTGGTGCGCGTCCGGCGGGAGAACCAGGGGCGCCGGGTCGACGTCCTGCTCCATCCCCTCCTTGGGCTGGGCGAACGAGGCGGACATGTTGAAAATGACCTCGCCGTCCTGGATCGCCAGCACCCGGCGGGCGGAGAAGGAGCGCCCGTCACGGTCGCGCTCTACCTGGAAGACGGTCGGCTTGGCGGTGTTCCCGCCCCGCAGGAAGTAACCGTGCAGTGAGTGCGGCACGCGGCCGTCAGGAACGGTGCCCCCGGCGGCGACGAGAGCCTGGGCGGCGACCTGCCCGCCGTAAAGATGGAAGGGGCGCTGGAAGACTACCCGGTTGCGGTAGAGGTTCTCCTCGAGGCGCTCGATGCTCAGCAGGTCCAGGAGGGACGGCTGATCGACCAGCGCGTGAGGCGGCATCCCGGTCGGTGACGGCAGCACCCGCACCCTCGCTTCTGCAGTGAGAAACTGTGACAAAGATAATTCTATTAATATACTGATTCATCTCAAGCTTACTCAAGAGAATCGGACAGCAGGTCATGCGCTTCGGGCTTAACATCGTCCCGGTCCGGCCGGGTGACCTCGGCGCGGTCGCCGTCCGGGCCGAGGAACTGGGCTTCGAGTCGCTGTGGACCGGCGAGCACGTCCTCACCCCGGTTCGGCTCGGCGACGGGTACCCGGGCCCGACCGGAAAGCCGCCGTTCTCGCCCGACTCACGTTTCCTCGAGCCGTTCAGCACGCTGACCTACCTGAGCGCGGTGACCAGCCGGGTTCGGCTGGGCACGGGGGTGATCATCCTGCCGCTGCACTCGCCGGCCGCTATTGCGCGGGCGATCGTCACCGTGGACGTGCTGTCCGGAGGCCGGCTGACTCTAGGCGTCGGGGTGGGCTGGATGCGCGAGGAGTTCGAGGCGGTCGGCCAGGACTTCACCAACCGCGGCAGGCGTACCGACGAGATGATCAACTTCCTCGACACGGTGTTCGCCGAGCACCGGCCGTCCTTCGACGGAGAGTTTTACCACCTGCCCGAGGTCGGCTTCGAGCCGAAGCCGGTCCAGCGGCCGCGTCCGCCGCTGCTCATTGGCGGAACCGGCCCGGCCGCGCTGCGCCGGGCGGCCCGGTCAGGCGATGGCTGGATCGGGGGCAACCAGGCGCCGCCGCGGATCGCGGAGACCGTCGCGGAAATTCGCGATCTGCGCGCCGAGAACGGCGGCGATGGACGTCCCTTCGAGGTCACCGTCATCCTGGGCTGGGGTCAGCAGTACGAGGCAGACCTCGTGCAGGACTACGCCGCGGCCGGAGTGGACCGGCTCATGGTGACTCCCTGGGCGCGCAGCAGTGAGGCGATGAGCGCGATCGAGCAGTTCGCCCGCGATGCGCGCCTAGCGTAGGCGCGGTGCGCCGCGCCACCTCCCGGCGCACGCGAGGCAGGTGGCTCTCGTCTTTAGCCCAGTTCGCCGAGGAACGCGAGGACCTCGCGCGTGAAGACGTCGTTATCGTCCCCGGCTACCATGTGACCGGCGCCGCCGACATCAACGAACCGTGCGCCTGGCACTAGCCGCAGGAACTCTCCGGCTCCCTCCGCGCTCAGCACGTCCGACTGCCGGCCGCGGACCAGCAGCGTCGGGACCGTCACCTCGCGCGCCGCGCTTTCGAGCCTTTCCGCGTCGGCTAGCTGGGGATCATCCGTCTCGCTGAGCGGACGGAGGAAAACTGGGTCCCAGTGCCAGTGCCAGCGTCCGTCCTCGCGCAGCCGGACATTCTTCTTGAGCCCGTCCAGGCTGGCGGGACGTTCCCGGTGCGGGTTGTAGGCGGCGACGGCCACGCTGACCTCGTCCAGTGAGCCGAAGCCGTCCGGGTGCGCACGCATGAAGTCACTCACCCGGGCCGCCCCGGACGGCTCGATCCGCGGCGCGACATCGACGAGCACGAGCCCTCGTGCCCGGAGCAGTCCTTCGCCGACGGCGACGAGAGAGGTCAGGCCGCCGAGGGACGCGCCGATCAGCACCGGATCCCCGTACCCCGCTGCCCGGTACCGGCCGACGATCCCGGCCAGGTCCGATGCCATCGCGTCGAGGGAATAATCGCCGTCTCGGGCCCACCCGCTGTCTCCGTGCCCGCGGGTGTCAAGCGTCACCGACGTCCACCCGGCGGCCGCCAGCGAGGCGGCGGTGCCCTTCCAGGAGTGCCTGGTCTGCCCGCCGCCATGCAGCAGGAACGCCAGGCCGATGGGCGAATCCGCGGGGAACTCGTCTGCGGCCAGTTCGATGCTGCCCACCCGGTAGGTCCGGCTCGTCAGCTCATTCACGACGTTGCCAATCTCTCAAGCCAATCGGCTTCATTTATAGGAATATCTTTATACTATACAAAGAGGAAGAGGAGGCTCCGTGGCAGACGCGACCGAAGCGGCAGCACCCGACAGTCGGCGGTGGATAGAACTCGACGGTGCCGACAATATTCGCGATCTGGGCGGCCTCGCCGTCGCCGGCGGCGGACGGACGCGTCTGGGCAGGCTCCTGCGGTCAGGGACACTCCAGGACCTCACCGCGGGGGATGTCGAGCACCTGGTGGGCTCCCTCGGCGTGCGCACGGTCGTGGACCTGCGGCTGGCCGACGAGGCGGAGCGCGAGGGCTCAGCCCTCGCGGGTATCCCGGCGCTGAGCTACGTGTCGCTGCCGTTGCGGTCGGCCGACCAGGTCCGGTCCGACGCGGTGGCCGACGCCGGCGAGATGGACGTCGTCGGTCACTATCTCGCGTACCTGGCGGGCAGCGGCGACAACATCGTGAGCGCCGCGCGCATTTTCGCGGGCGAACCGAACTTGCCGGCCGTGTTCCACTGCGCCGCCGGCAAGGACCGCACTGGCGTGCTCACCGCGGTCATACTCGACGCCATCGGTGTGACCACCGAAGCGATCATGGCTGACTACGCCCTCACGACCGAGCGGCTGAAGCGGATCAGGGCCAGGCTGTCGCGGCTGGAGACCTACCGGACCATGATGGCCGCCGCCCGGCTGGTCAAGGGAGCGGGGACGGCGGACGCGGCCCTGATGGGCGCTTTCCTTGACACGCTGCGCGCACGGCACGGCGGCGGCTACGGCTTCCTGAGCGCGCATGGCATGAGCGCCAGCGAGCTTTCCGCGCTGCGCGCCGCGCTCGTCGAGGACTGAGCGCTGTCAGCCGGCCAGCTGTCCCCGACCGCGGTGACTGCGCGCTGAGCTGCTGATCCCCGGTCCGCAGCCGTATCGGTCAGGGCCGGAATTGCGCGCAGGTCGGCGATCAGCCGGGCCGCCTCGCCGACCGCAAGCGAGGCCGGCAGGCGGAAGGACAACCGGGTCACCAGCCCGCCAAGGCGCTGGGCGAGCAGCGCGGGGATCTCCTGCGGCGGGGCGACCACGGAGAACGCGTCAACCACGGGGTCCTCGATCAGGGCCGCCATCTCCGCCCACTTGTTCTGCCTGGACAGTACGTGCAACTCGGCGCCCAGATCACCCCAGCCATGCAGTTCGAGGACCGGCCGGTAGGCGGGGGTCGAGCCATAGAAGGCGATCTACCGTTTGATCGCGTCCAACCCGGCCGCTCTCTCCTGATCGGTCCCGGTGGCGATGAAGGGCACGCCGACGATGTCGAAGCCGTCCATGGTGAGACCGGCGCGGCGGCGCCCTTCGAGCAGGGCCGGGATGGTGCGCTCGCGAAGCCAGCGCGACGTTGTGAACGCGTGGCAGAAGAACCCGTCGCCGACCTC
>Ga0210388_10004961_pt1 | contig 10389 bp, 8 predicted proteins | sample IncBWC19OmetaG_FD_155485 | JGI IMG/M metagenome (GOLD analysis project Ga0210388, IMG submission 155485) | Forest soil microbial communities from Barre Woods Harvard Forest LTER site, Petersham, Massachusetts, United States - Inc-BW-C-19-O ...
TCGTCTGCAGCAACGCAGCGCCAAGCCGGACGCTCTCGTTGACCCAAACGCCTGCCGCGTTCTCGCGCAGACGTCGCGGGATCAGCTAAAGAAGCGCCTCGCGACAGAGGGCGCGAATAGGTAGCCCTTGTCCGCTATAGATCAACCGTCCAGCACTATCCAGGCGGGAGCGTGGTCGCTGGCGTTTTCCTCGCCGCGGACCCACCGGTCTACACCTCCGTGCACCAGTCGATCGCACACTGATGGCGAGAGCAGGAAATGATCCAGCCGCATGCCCTTGTCTAACTGCCAGCGATTGCGTTCGTAGTCCCAGAAAGTCCAGAGCGGGCCGTCGGGTTGCAGTTTTCGCAACGCGTCCGTCCAGCCCTGAGCCAGCAGCCGGGCATACGCCTGGCGACTCTGAGGTTGAATCAATGCGTTGTTATCGAGAGATCGCGTGGGATAAATATCCTGCACGGTTGGTACGACATTGTAATCGCCGGCCAAGACCACAGGCACGCCGGCGCTCATAAATTCCCTGGCGTGATCGATCAAACGTTCAAACCAGGCCAATTTGTAATCGAACTTCGGGCCGGGTTGGGGGTTTCCGTTCGGTAGATAGATGGAAGTGATCAGCACGCCATTTACCGCCGCCTCGATATAGCGCGCCTGGCGATCGTCAGCATTCCCAGGCAAGCCGGATCGCGTCAGCACCGGATCGCACTCTCGCGCCAGTATGGCTACGCCGTTCCAGGAACGCTCACCCAGCCAGACCGCGCGATAGCCGAGTTCACGCAGGGCGCTCTCTGGAAATGCTCGCTGCTCCACCTTGAGTTCCTGCAGGCAAACCACGTCGGGCTGCGCCCTGCGGAGCCACGCCGTGAGATTATGCAGACGCTTGTTTACGTTGTTGATGTTGAAAGTGGCGATCTTCAATCCAAGACCCGAGTTTCACATCGCAAGCACTTCGTTGGGTAGGAGGCCTTTTAAGGATGAAGCTTACCCATCGATCATGATTCCGTACAATCCTCAGAATACTCTGAATTACCGCTCTAGAATCGCGGCAACGTGACCAAGGGCTGTGGGGCGGCCTCGATTCGCCCGTTACCTTAGTGGCAGACGTTCGCCGTGTTTCTGTATGCCATGGTCCTCATGCCTGGTTCTAAACGATACAGTAAAAGTCAGGACGATCAAATGGCCAGTCCCTGGCGCCGTGGTGGGGAAATGGCCGATGTGAGTCCACGGAGTAAATGAAAAGCCGCGAACTGCGCGGGGACATCGCCGAAAGGAAGAAGATGAAGATCAATTCAAAAGATTTCCGCGTGCCGCCTGGAGAGAAGGTCAAACTCCATGATTGGCCGACGAGTATAAAGCCGTTTCGCAAGTCGAAAGAGCAGTATCACGAACTGATGCGGGAGCACGTTGAACGGTTGAACTCGCTGCAACAGCTTCTCTACGCCTCTAACCGCTATGCGCTGCTGCTGATCTTTCAGGGGATGGACGCTGCCGGCAAGGACGGCGCAATCCGGCATGTCATGTCGGGGGTCAATCCCCAAGGTTGCCAGGTTTCTAGTTTTAAGCAGCCGAGCGCCGAGGAGTTGGAACATGATTTCCTTTGGCGCACCACCTACCGTCTTCCGGGACGCGGCCAGATCGGCATTTTCAATCGGTCCTACTATGAGGAAGTGTTGGTAGTTCGCGTGCATCCCGAGAGCCTCGCCGCCGAGGGGCTGGCGGAAGGCCTGAAAGACGAAAAACACTTCTGGCGGCAGCGTTACCGCTCCATTGTGGACTTGGAGGAACACCTCTATCGTAACGACACCCGTATCCTAAAGTTCTTCCTCCATCTTTCGAAGAACGAACAAAGAAAGCGATTCCTGGAGCGCATCGATCAGCCGGACAAGAACTGGAAGTTCAGCTTCTCGGACATTCACGAAAGGAAATACTGGCAGGACTACACTAGGGCTTTTGAAGATTGCCTGCAGGCCACCAGCACGGATCACGCGCCTTGGTACGCCGTTCCAGCCGATAACAAGGAAAACGCCCGGCTGATAGTTTCACAAATTGTACTAGACGCACTGGAGGAGCTGAAGATGGCCTATCCCAAGACCACTGCGAAACGCCGGCGAGAATTGAAGTCCATCCGCAAGCTACTGACGAAGTAACGCTACGCCTCGCGAGTCGCCTCAGAGATGCTAGCCGCGATCGGCGCTGCTCTGCGTGGATCGCGCGCTATTCGGAACGGAGCCGAATGCCGATGATTCGGACGAGAGGCTCGCTTGACCCCTCGAATATTGGGCCAGCCGCCCCTATTCCACCCGCGCGTCCCACGAACTTGCTATCCGGAAATAAACCACGCCGGCGCGGTGCCGCGAACATCAGGCGCGGTTGCGACGCAGACCGGCGCCGATTATCAGCAATCCGCAGGTGGCGAAAACGAGTAACCTCGGCTCCGGCGTGGCCGTTACGAGGCCCGGTGTGCCGTCGATCTCCATCTGCCCGGAGGAGGGGCCATCCAGCCTCCAGTCGCTCATGCCGTCCGCTGTGGGAGAGAACGCGGTTTCTACGAACGCGGATCCGCCGTCGTCCCAAGTGACGGCGGTATTGGAATCAGCCGGAGTCACGACCAGCCAGTACGGGGTTCCGCTGGTCAACTGGATCGGCGTGGCGATGGAGTTAGCCGTGATGGTATTTTGGGCGCTCGGGGAAAGGCCGAAGCCGATCTGTTCGATGAAGGAGCCAGGCAATCCCGAGGAATCGGCCGCGAGGTAGACGTTTACGTTTTCATCCGAGCTAAAGCTGTCGCCTATTTCGACGATGGCATCGCCAAAGACATAGTCCGCCGAGGGAGTGAACTGTTCGGCTAGCGTTTGAGGGATGCCGCTGCCAAAGGCGCTGCACGGCGTGACGCCGCAGATTACGATGCCGCCGCTGTTTACGCCGGTCAGGTTTGAAAATACGATGTCCGCCTTGCCGACCGACAGCGTCATCAGACTCGCGAGAACCACTTGATGAATTCTTATGGGCATTTTGTCTCCTAACTGGGTATAAGGATTCCACCTGGAAAAGTTACAGCAAAAAGCTCTAACTCGAAAGCGTGACACTTCCGAGCGGTTGGAAGAAAGAGGAAAGTTTCGCTAATCCTCAACGACAGGTCTTCCCGGAAGAGCACGGGGCGGCAGCTTTCGTTTCAACGTGGCCGGAAATTGATGAGCGGTCAGCGATTGGCCTGAGAGCAAAGGGAGTAGGCCTTCTCATCCCGCGCGATTTCATTGTCGTAGCGAGGCGAACTTTTCGAGAACTCGCGGTACAGCTGCAACGATCGAGCGTAGGCGGCGCAGGCCCGTTGCTCGTCGCCAGCCTTGCGGTACGCGTTGCCCATGCCCAAAAAGGCACCCGCCAGCTGCGGCACTCGCTGGGACTCCGTCTGAATCCGTTGCGCAACCGACTCGGCTTCCTGATAACTCGCCAGCGCCTGGCGTGCCGACACGTGCAATTGCAAACGTCCCATCTGGCTCAGAATGAAGGATAGGCGGCTTTGCGCTCGCGCATCTTTGGGGTCGGCGGACGCAAGCTCGCGGCGAATTGCCAGGGCTTTTTTGGTATATTCGATCGCTTTTGCGAAGTCGTTCTTGCCATGGTAGTATTCTCCCCACTGGCCCAAGTCGATGGCTAGGTCCATCTTGTGTTCCGGATTCGGCTGGGCGCGAACGCAAGCGTCGTCCAGTTCCTCAGCTCGCTTCAGATGGACCAAGGATCCATCCAGATCTCCAGTGCCTATTAACGTGCCGGCAATATACTTGTGCGCGAGAGCAGCGGCTCGCCGGTCTCTAAGGTTATCCGGATCGTGGGCCAACATGCCTTCGAAGACGGCTGCTTCCTCTGCCAGGTAGGGGAGTCCGTCCATCGCGGTCCCGAAAAAGGCCAGGTTGTTTAACGCAGAGCCGAGCTGAAACTGGGCGTCTTTGCTGGCTGGTTCGGAGCGGGCACGCTCGCGGGCAAGCTGGAGCGCTTCCATGGCCAGAGTGAGGCCTTTTGCGGGTTGGTTAGCAAACCTGGCTCCGTTCGCCTGCGCAGTCAGAACATCTCCTAACAAGGTCGTAGCCTGGCCGGACGGATGACGCGCCACCAGCGCTCGCGCCAGCCGCTCAGCTTTCGCGTAGCTTTCCAGCGCGGCGGGCAGATCATCGAGGTTTTGTGAGTTGGGGTCACCTTGAATTCTGCCAATACGAAGATAGGCGGCAGCCAGCTCGCGCTGCAGGCCTGGATCGCCGGTTCCGTCCTTGGCCAGGGCATCGAGATACCGGATGGCCACGGCCACCAGGTCTTTCCGGACTTGGATTGTGCCGGGAAGCGCCGCCAGCTTGTTCTCGAGATCGAAAATCATCGTACCCGCTAACCCTTGCACGTCGTTAAAGCGCCGTTGCGCAAGGTCGCGCTCCTGGCGGGCAACGCGCGCTTCCCAGGCCACGGAACCAGCCGCCGCGCAGAGCGTCAACAGCAAGGCAGCGGCGATGGTAACTCCGGCCAGGTGCCGCCTCGCGAATTTCGCAGCGAGGTAGCGAAACGTACCGCGCCGCGCCAGCACGGGTTGAAAAGTGAGGTACCGCTCGATGTCGTCGCCTAGGGCCTTGGCCGAGGGATACCGCTCTTGCGACTCTTTCCGCATGGCCTTTAACACGATGGCGTCCAGATCCTCGGCCACAGGGCTGGACGAGACAGAGCTCAGCGGCGCCGGATCGCGGGTACAAATGCGGTCGATCACCTCCTCGAGAGGGCACCCGGCGAAAGAGTTGAGCTGTTTCGCCGAGATTAATTCATATAACAGGATTCCCAGCGAGTAGATGTCAGCGGCCGTGGTGACCGGCCCACCCCGCACTTGCTCGGGGCTGGCGTAATTGAGCGTTAAGGCCTCATCGGCGGTACGAGTTGCGTCGGCGCTGGGATCCGTCAGCTTGGCGATTCCGAAATCCAATAGCTTCGGCTCCCCTTCCGCAGTTACCAGCACGTTGCCTGGTTTCAAGTCGCGATGCACCACCAGGTTTTGGTGCGCGAACTGAACCGCATCGCAAAGTTTTTGGAATAGGCGGAGCCGGGCGGGTAGATCTAGCTCATGCTCACGGCACCACTGCGTGATGGGAAGGCCTTGCACGTATTCCATTACCAGAAACGGGGCCCGCGCTTCCGTGTAGCCTGCGTCCAGCAGGCGCGCGATGCTAGGGTGCGTCAGTCCTGCCAGGATTTGGCCTTCCTGCCGGAACCGCTTTAACCGGCCCGGAGTGGCCAAGCCGAGCTTGACCACTTTGAGAGCCACGGTGCGCTTTGGCTCCTCCTGTTCGGCTTCGTATACCGTGCCCATGCCTCCTTCGCCGAGCAATCGGATAATGCGATAGCGTCCAATAGAATCGGGATGCGAGCGCGGGCCTGGCTGGGACGATTGCGCCAAAGATCTGGCCGCTACCTCTAATGCGGGCGCCGCCAGGAAACCGCCGGCATCTTCCGGTTCCGCCAACAGCGATGCCACTTCCTGTTCCAGGGATGAGTCTCCCGCGCAGGCTTCCGCGATGTAGGCTGCTCTGCGGCTCTGTTCCTGCTCCAACGCCGAATGGAAGATGCTCTCGATTTTCAGCCAGCGCTCATCGGGCATAAGGTTGTTGCCCCCGGGTAAGTTCGCGGCGAAGCCAACTCCTGGCTAACCTCCAGTCGCGCTGGACGGTCTCAACCGAGACCTTGAGGACGTCAGCGGTTTCCTTCACGCTCAATCCGCCGAAAAAGCGCAACTCCACCACCTGGCTCTTGCGCAGATCGATGTCCGCCAGAGCGCGGAGAGCGTCGTCGACGGCTACCAGGTCTGTTCCCGGCTGCGCGGCTGCCAGCAACGCATCGTCCAGCTCCAGCTTGGGCGCATCCTTTCCGCGCTTCTCCGCCTGACGGGAACGGGCCCAATCCACCAGGATGCGGCGCATGATTTGAGCGCACACGGCGAAGAAATGAGTGCGACCCTCCCAGTTGGGGTGCGTGGAGTCCACCAGCCTCAGATACGCCTCATTCACCAGCGCAGTGGTTTGCAAGGTATGGCCTGGACGCTCGTCGGAGATGTAGCGCCGGGCCAGCCGGTGCAACTCGCCATAGACCACCGGCATCAGTTTTTCGAGCGCCAGCTCGTCGCCTTGGCTCCATTGCTCCAGGAGTTCGGTGATGTTGCCTGCCTTTGGCTCCATCGTTTCTGCCGCCGGAGCGGGCACCTCAGAAGACAGCCTAGCATCTTTCGGTTGGCTCTACGAGCCGAATCAGGTTCCGGTACTCATATTAAAAAAAAATCGCCGGTCGATTGCAGTTTTGACCAAGATTTTCCGCCCTAGAGAGTGTGGACGCGGACTTCTTGGTTCGCGTCGGGAATAAGGCTCGGAGGTATTCCGCTCCGGACGGGCCGTGACCAGCTCGCGGCCCTGAGGGTCTGTTTGTCTACGTGGAGGAAATCATGAACTTCAAATTGCTACTTCTCGCGGCAGTACCGCTCCTGCTGGCGTCCGCTCCCGCATATGCCGAGACTATCGACTTCTCGTTCACCGGCGAACTTTCCATCGGAACTGTTGATCTTGGTACCGGGACCGTCACTGGTCAGATCGTCGGCCTGGCTGATAACCAGGCCAATCAGACGCCGACGGCAATCTATCTAACCAGCTATCCTGCCAGGGTGTCCGAGCCTTTTACCAATTGGCCGTCTCCAACGTTCAACATACTCTCGTACTCAGGTGTGGGGACCGACATTGGTGGGGCGAACTCATTCACAGTTATGGGCGGGAATTTAACCGCCGTGAAATTTAGCATATCAGTCAATACCCAAGAGGTAAGCGAATTCAATTTTGACCTGTATAAAGCGGGTAATAACTACGGTATCGAGAATACCGTCACGGACGTCGGTGTCAGCGCCGACACGGCAACGTTTACACCGGTGTCCACGAGTCCTGTGCCCGAACCATCAACATTGGCGGTCTTGATCGCGAGCCTTGCCGGGTTGAGCATCATTCGATCATTGGGCTTTGCTGGGCCGCGCAAAGTGCTTCCATAGCTGGCCGCCGCACATCTTGCATGCTGCCGGATTACGGCGTTCCGGTATGCACTGAGATGGCGCGTCGTCGAACTATCCGGTCTTCAAAGGCCCGACGACCTTGTAAATGAGGATGATGCCGGACTGCTTTGGTGCTGACCAGCCCGAATGAGCGTGGGGGAGTTCCCTCCGCAAAGAAGCGCTTCCCCGTGCCCACCAGGACCGGACAGGCCCGCGGGACCTCATCCGCAAGCCCATGTTCGAGCAGCGGTTGGACTTGGCTCCCGGGAACATCCGTAGCCTTACTCGAAAGAATTCTCCGCGCGACGCGCTAATTGTTCATTCAAATTGCGCATGTAGAAGGTGAGTAGTCTGGACGGAGAGCGGGCGACGACGCTGAATCTGCTCCCAAAACTCAGACCAGGAGAAACTACCATGGCAAACGACAAGCCAATTGAGAAGAACCAGGAAATCATCTCCGCTGCTGGAGTTAGGAACAATGAGCTCTCGGAGGAAGAGTTGGCAAAGGTAGCCGGGGGCGAGCCACCGAAAGAAACAGTGACGTTCGAGTATGGAGGCCTCCCAATCCGATATACCCAGCAAAATCCGGATGGTAAGACGTAACCACTGCGGGAGCGCCGGCCCGGATGCCAGTCCGCGACAGTGCAGGGTTTTGCAGCGCGCTTGTGCGCACCTATCCGGACGTGGGGCCGGTGGGAGCTGGAGGAATTTGTGTCCAAAGTGCTGAGTTTCATTTACGGCAAGTAATGAATGATAAAGGACGTGGTCACGCTTCTGTCCAAACAACGGAAAGGTACATCGGGAGGAAACAGAAGCTTCAGGATGCCGTGAATGATCGGCTTGGAATTTCGGCCCAAACAGCGCCGCTCAAAAAGTGTGAGGCGCTGTCGTTAGCGCAGGCTTTTTCCAGCGAGAACTCAGCCGTGAACGCGGGCAGCCTTGCGCGCGACGAGATGATAGCCTTTGGCTTTCGCGTCCGACTCGATGGCGGCCAGGCGCGCCCGTCCTGCTGTCGTCTGTCCCTCTTTCATTTCAATTTCAGCGAGCGCCAGCCGAGCGTCCAGTTCAATACCCAGATAACCCAGCTCTCGGGATTTTTGGACGACGGCATTCAATTCCTTCTGCGCCGCGATCCCGGAAGCAGTGTGGGCTTGGTCCTTTCCGGCGACGTAGAGCCGAGCTGTAGCGAGCGCAGTCCGCCAGCGGACCTCGGGATTTTGACTCTTTCCCGCCAACGACCTCGCGTGTTCGATCGCATCGGACGCGGCCGCCGCCTTATCTTGCGCCAGCATCGCCCGCGCCAGGACGCACCACGCCTGAATTTCGTCGTCACGAGCTTTTTGTTTCTGAAAAACCTCGATAACCTGATGCGTTGCTGCCTCCTGCTCGGCGGGAGCATGCGCTTCCTCCAGCGACAAATCCGCCAGGGCCAGCTGAACTTGGGCCATGGTGAACTTGTCGCCAGCCGAAGTCCGGATAGCCAGCGCCTGCTCGTACATCGTGCGCGCCCGCGAAAGGTCGGCCTCCTGGAGTAGTACATTTCCCAAGCGCCACATGCCATAGGCGGAGGCGTTCCGATCGCCGCTCTTCTGCCAGGAATGCAGGGCATCGTTGAGCTCCTGCTTGGCCCCAGCCAAGTCCCCTTGCAATTGGTGGACAACCGCGAGGTCGTAACCGATCATAGTGGCGCTTCCGGTATCCGCAGTCTCCCGATCCAACTGCAACGCTGCCTGGTAGAGCTGGATCGCGCCCCGCAAATCGCCTTGCTCCATTCGTTCGTCGGCCACGTTACCGGTGACCCTGGCCTGGTTCCTCTTGTTATCGAGGAGTCGAAAGCTTTCGAGTGCCTGGCGGTACATCTTCTCGGCCAACGCCAGATCGCCCTGTGCTCCATATACGATGCCAATGTTGTTGAGCACGCTGGCCACGCCGGACTCGCATCCCACTTGGCGATAAACCGTCTGCGCCTGCTGGTAAAGCCGGATGGCCTCCGGCGCGTCTCGATCGCCGATCGCATCCGCCCAGCTCGCCAGCGAGTTGGCTTCGCCGTACGCGTTCCCGGCGGCAGCGTAAATATCTCTGGACTCGCGGCAGGCGGCAATGGCATTCTGCGGCTGCTCCAAATAACTGAACATCACGCGCTGGCTGTTGCGCGCACGCGCTAGAATCAGCCGGGAGCCTTGCTGCCTCGCCAGTTCCACCGCCCGGGAGAGAGGCTCCTCCTGACGCTTAATGTCTCCCAATTCCTCCCAGGCTGCCGCCTCCTGCAAATCGATCAGGGGTTGCTCAGAAAGCGGCGGCTTCAGCTTGCGCAATGACTCCACCGTCGCCAGCGCGTCAAGCCCCTTACCGCCCCGCACCTGGACTGCGGCCAGCTTCAGCCCATAATCGAGGTCGTCGGGGAACAGCGCGAACAGCGAACGATGAATCTCGATGGCCTTGTCATATTCGTTGATCGATGTCGCGATACCGGCCTTTCACCACTAACTTCTCTTCGGGCGAGAGGTTGGCAGCCAATTCGTAGGCCTGCCGGGCTTCCTCCTGCGCCTTTTTGTCATAACCCAACCGCGACCAGGCTTCCGACAAGGCAGAGTGAGACAGTGAATACTTCGTATCGGCGGCTATGGCCTGCCGTAGAAGATCTCGAGCGGCCAGGGCATCGGACGCGCGTAGCCGGGCCAGTCCCTCCGAATAAAGGCGAGCCGCCTCGCGATTGGAAGGTGAGGCGGCGCGGACGCTCACAGCCTCAACGGGCGAGACCGCTTCGACGCCAAGTTTCTTGCGTAACCCGGAACCGGCTTGAGACACCAAGTCAAACAGGTCTGCCTCGCTTCCCACCACGGCGACGTCTGCGACGGTCTCACCGGCGGACGTATCCTGAAGGCGCACATCGAGGCGGATGCGGGTGTCGGGCTGTCCCACGAGAGCAGTGTAGGAACCCAGAACGATCCAGTCGCTATCCAGATCCTTATGCAATCGCGCCAGCGTGTTGCGTGAGAGGCTGTCCGTATCCGCCAGAGGAAGGTCGAGTTTGGTGCGCGCGACGTCTTCACCAGAAACCAGGCGCAGCTTTCCTCCTGCCACCAGTTCGGTGGTCAACATTTCGGCGATAGCCGTCGACAGCCAGCCTTCTTCGGGACGGCCGGATAGATTGCGAAAACCGAGAACCGCGATAGAACGGCGGTTGGCATGCCCCAAAGGTACGGAAGCGGAAGCTGTGGAAGTAGGGTGATGCGTCGCATGCCAACCCCAGATCCCAAGCGCCGCCAGCGCGATCGCGGACGCGGACGAAACCGCTGCTATCCTCCGTCCAGGCGCGCCCGGAGCCGCCGGCAGGG
>Ga0210388_10004963_pt1 | contig 10387 bp, 10 predicted proteins | sample IncBWC19OmetaG_FD_155485 | JGI IMG/M metagenome (GOLD analysis project Ga0210388, IMG submission 155485) | Forest soil microbial communities from Barre Woods Harvard Forest LTER site, Petersham, Massachusetts, United States - Inc-BW-C-19-O ...
GCGACGCCAGTGGGAATGCATCCTGCAGAAGGCCGTTCGCCGCTCGAAGCCCGCGAACTGAATTGCCGGCTGGTGTTCGATCTGATTTACCGGCCGCGCGTCACCAAGCTGATGCAACTCGCAGCGCGGCGAGGCATCGAAACGGTTTCGGGCGTGGAAATGTTCGTGGCGCAGGGAACCGCGCAGTGGGAAATCTGGACGGGCGAGCGCGCGCCGGTGAACGCGATGCGCGGCGCGGTGTTGCGCGCTCTGACGCGCGAAGAGAAAATAGGCAGACGATGATTCAGCCGGACTTCAAGACGTTCAGCAAGCTGGCGCGGCAGGGAAACCTGGTCCCGGTGTATGAGACGTTCACGGCCGACCTGTTGACGCCGGTGGGCGCGCATCTGCGTCTGGCGCACAACGCGAAATATTCTTTTCTGCTGGAGAGTGTGGAAGGCGGCGAAAATATCGCCCGCTACACATTCGCCGGCGCGAACCCACAGGAAGTTTTTCGTTCGCGCGGGCGGAAATGCAGCTTGGAATCTGGCGGTAAGCGCAGGAATTTCGAGGCCAACCCCATCGAGTATCTGCGGCAGCTCACCGAACGGTACAAGCCGGTGCGCGTGCCGGGCCTGCCGCCGCTAATTGGCGGAGCCATCGGCTATTTCGTATACGACATGGTGCGGTTGATTGAAAAGATTCCGGCGAGCGGGCGCGACGATCTGAATCTGGACGATAGCGTGATGATGTTCTATCTGGGCCTGGTGGCGTTCGATCACGTACAGCACCGCGTATGGGTGATCCGCAATGTTTTCACGGAAGGCCCGGGGAGCCTACGCGCAAAATACGACGCTGCGGTGCATGAAATTCGCCGCACGCGCCGCAAGCTGGAAAGTCCGCTACCGCGGCAGCGGCGAGCGCGGCGAGGCGGGCCGCTGCGCGTCGAATCCAATTTCACCAAAGCGCAATACATGGCGGCAGTGCGCAAGGCGAAAAGTTATATTCGCGCGGGCGATATTTTTCAGGTGGTCCCCAGCCAGCGGTTTTCGGCGCGCACCGACGCCGACCCCTTCGAGATTTATCGCGCGCTGCGCGTGGTGAATCCTTCGCCGTATCTTTATTATTTGAAGCTCGACGAGCTTGCGGTGGTGGGCAGTTCCCCGGAAATGCTGGTCAAAGTGCAAGGCCGCAACATTTCCTATCGCCCAATTGCGGGGACGGTACCGCGCGGACGCAACGAAGCGGAAGATCGCGCGCTGGAAGCGAAACTGCTCGCTGATCCGAAAGAACGCGCGGAACACATTATGCTGGTGGACTTGGGCCGCAACGATCTGGGCAGGGTGTGCGAGTACGGCTCGGTGAGAGTCGAGCGGCTGATGTTCGTAGAGCGCTATTCCCACGTAATGCATCTGGTTTCCAGCTTGCGCGGGCAACTGCGCGCCGATGTGGATTGTTTTGACGCGTTGATGGCCTGTTTTCCAGCGGGCACTTTATCGGGCGCGCCAAAGATTCGTGCGATGCAAGTTATTGACGAGCTGGAGCCCACGCGGCGCGGGATTTATGCCGGCGCAGTGATGTACCTGGATTTTTCCGGCAACATAGATTCGTGCATCGCGCTGCGCACGATGGTGGCGAAGGGCGGCCGCGCCTACATTCAGGCGGGCGGCGGAGTGGTGGCGGATTCCGTGCCGGAGCGCGAATATCAGGAAACGGTGAACAAAGCGCGCGCGTTGGTGAAGGCGCTGGAGATCGCGCATCGCGGAGCAAACGGCAGCCGCGCGGAATAGTATTGTGTAGCGCCGGTTTTCAGACCGAAGGCGATTCGCGGCGCAACTTTGATGGCGTCCTCCGCGGCCAACGCCGCTGCCAAGGCTTTCGAGTGCACAATTAAGAAGTTAGAATAAGAGCGTCACATGATTCTGCTGCTCGACAACTACGATTCGTTTACATACAACCTGGCGCAGTACCTTGGCCAGATGGGACAGCAGCTCGCGGTGCGCCGGAACGATGAGATCACCTTGGACGAAATCGAGGAGATGGCGCCGGAGCGCGTTGTGATTTCGCCGGGGCCATGCACGCCGAAGGAAGCGGGCATCAGCGTTCCGCTGATCCAGCGATTTGCGGGGAAGATTCCAATTTTGGGCGTGTGCCTGGGGCATCAGGCGATTGGCGCGGCGTTTGGCGGGCGGGTGATTCGCGCGGCGAAATTGATGCACGGTAAAACCAGCGAGATCGAGCACGACGGACGGACGATTTTTCACGGATTGCCGCAGTCGTTCATCGCCACGCGTTATCACTCGTTGATCGTGGAACGCAAATCGCTGCCGCGCGAGCTGGAAATCTCGGCGGAGACGGAAGATGGCACGATCATGGGTTTTCGGCATCGCAAGCTGCGTGTGGAAGGTGTGCAGTTCCATCCGGAATCAGTGTTGACCGGCGCAGGATTCGATTTGCTGAAGAATTTTTTGAGTGTTTGATCCGATACGGCCGGTGCGCAGTGTACGAAAAACGAAGATTACTGGCCGGGCTTGTTGAAATTCTTCTACTCTTTGTGACATTTGCGGCTGTGCTTCTGTTTCCGCGCGTGACGGGCTCGGGCGCGCCATTGTCTACTCAAGCGGAACAAACCCCAGCACAGACCTACCTTGGTTTTGATGCAAACGATTATCCCGGCGATGACGCCTTGGTCGGGCTGCGACGAACTTTCACGTTTTCCGGCTACTGGCTGAATCCGCCACCTGGTGCGAAGACGAATTCGTGGATTGGGAAGCGCGCCGCGCTGCTGAAAAACGGCTTCGGTTTTTTGATTCTTTTCAATGGCCGCCTGTCGAAGGAACTGCAGCCGCCCGTGGATCCCCGTGATTTAGGGGCGCGCGACGCGGAAATTGCGATCGCGGCGGCCCAACGCGAAGGATTTTCGGGCGGCACGTCCAAGGTAATTTATCTTGATATTGAAGAGGGCGGCCGAATGCTTCCGGCGCAGCTTAGTTACGTTCGGGTGTGGAGCGAGCGAGTGGCTTCGAGTGGATTCGCAGCAGGAGTGTACTGCTCAGGGATGAAAGTGAAGGAGGGCAAAGGACAAACCATCACGACGGCGACCGACATTCACGATCGCGCGCCGGTGACGGCATATTTTGTGTACAACGACGCGTGTCCGCCTTCGCCGGGCTGCGCGTATTTGAAAAATCCTCCTCCGCCGTCAGCGAGTGGATTTTCTGGGGCGCTTGTGTGGCAGTTCGCGCAATCTCCGCGGCGCCGAAATTATACTGGGCCGTGCAGCGCCACCTATAATTCAGACGGCAATTGTTATCCGCCGGTTGATACTGCAGGCGGTCACATTCTGCTGGATCTCGACTCTTCGGTGTCGCCGGACCCATCGAGCGCGGCGATCCGCGTCGTCAAGTGATTCGAGCAGAATTGCAATCAGGATACGGATTGGCGGTGGTGGCCTGCGGCGGATTGTGAAAACGCGACGAGCGCGTCGAGCTTGGCGCGGGCGGCGCCGCAGTCAATGGATTCTGCGGCGAGGCGCACGCCATCGAGATAATCCGTGGCGCGGCGTGCGGCGACCAGCGCGCCCGCTGCATTTGCCAGCACGATGTCGCGGTGCGGGCCGTGCTCGTGGGGGACGAGCGTGCCTCCCAATATTTTGTGGATGATTTCGGCGTTGCGGGCGACATCGCCGCCGCGAATCACTTCGAGCGGCGCGCGGCGTAGGCCAAAATCTTCGGGCACGACGGTGTAGCTGCGCACAGCGCCGTCGCGAAATTCGGCGATGGAAGTTTCTCCGCTGATGGAAATTTCATCCAGGCCATCCGCGCCGTGCACCACTAGCGCGCGCTGCACGCCCAATTCGCCTAGCACCTGGGCGACGAGTTCGGTAACGCTCGCGTCGTACACCCCGACGATTTGCGCGGAGGCTCCGGCGGGATTGGTGAGCGGGCCCAGCAGATTAAAAACCGTGCGCACGCGCAATTCGCGGCGCGCTGGAATAGCATAGCGCGTAGCGGCGTGCATCGCGGGAGCGTAGAGGAAGCCGATGCCGATTTGTTCGATGGATTCGGCGACGCGTTCGGGCGGTAGCTCGATTTTCATGCCGAGGGCTTCGAGCACGTCAGCGGAGCCGCAGCGCGAACCTGTCGAGCGATTGCCGTGTTTCGCGACGCGCACGCCTGCGCCGGCGACTACGAACGCGACCGCGGTGGAAATATTGAATGTGCCGCGCGCGTCACCGCCGGTGCCGCAAGTGTCCACGATCACTTCGTCGGGATGATTGCGGCCGGCGGGGAAAATAGGCGTGGCGTGGTGGCGCATGGCCAGGGCGAAGCCGACTACTTCGTCAACCGTTTCGCCTTTTATGCGCAACGCGACCAATAGAGCGGCGATCTGCTCGGTGCTGGCGTGGCCGGAAAGGATTTGCTCCATCGCGGCTTGGGCTTCGGCGCGCGAGAGATCTTCGCCTTTGATGAGCTTGTCGAGCGCTTCGTGGATCATTTTTGTGAGTTCTTAGCTGCGTGGCGATTGCGAGGCCGCGCATTTTCGTGCGCCGCAGCTGCTTGCCCGTGCCGCATGTTCCAAGTAAACTAAGTCGCTTTATTTGTCCTCGAATCTTAGCACTATTCAAGGCGACCTTCAGGAAGCCGATGGAGCCGGAATGAAGATCCACGAATATCAGGCCAAGGGTATCCTTGCGAAATTTGGCGTGCCGGTGCCGCGCGGGGAAGTTGTTTTTAAGAAGGATGAAGCGCGGGCGGTCGCGCAGCGGCTGGGAACTTCCGTAGTGGTGGTGAAGGCGCAGATTCACGCGGGCGGGCGCGGGAAGGCCGGCGGCGTGAAGCTGGCGAAATCTCCGGACGATGCGGCGACACTGGCGGGGCAAATATTGGGAATGAAACTAGTGACACCGCAGACTGGCGAAGAGGGGCGCATCGTGCGGCGCTTGTTGATCGAAGAGGGTTTGGACATCAAGCGCGAACTGTATCTGGGGATCTTGGTGGATCGCGCTTTGGGCGCGCCGATTTTTATGGCTAGCGCGGCGGGCGGAATGGAAATTGAGGAAGTAGCGAAGGATCATCCGGAAGCGATTTTGCGCGAGAAGATTGATCCGGCGACGGGTTTTCAACCGTACCAGGCGCGCAAATTGGCTTTTGGATTGGGCTTGACGCCGGAGCAAGTTGGCGCGGCCGTGCCGTTTTTTCAGGCGCTGTATCGCGCGTTCATCGAGACGGACGCTTCGATGATCGAAATCAATCCGTGCGTGGTTACCGGCGACGGGAAACTGGTGGCGCTGGATGCGAAGGTAACTTTTGATGACAATGCGCTGTACCGCCATCCGGAATTCAAGGATTTGCGCGATTTGGAAGAGGAAACCCCGCTGGAAGTGGAAGCTTCGAAATTCAAATTGAATTACATCAAGCTGGATGGCGACATTGCTTGCATGGTGAATGGCGCGGGCCTGGCGATGGCCACGATGGACATTATTAAATTGAGCGGCGGCAGTCCGGCAAATTTTCTGGACGTCGGCGGTGGGGCTTCGGAAGAGCAGGTTAAGAACGCGTTCCGCATATTGTTGAGCGATCCGAACGTGCGCGCGGTGTTCGTGAATATTTTCGGTGGAATTTTGCGCTGCGACATACTGGCGAGCGGAGTGGTGGGCGCGGCGAAAGAGCTGAAATTCAAAGTGCCGGTGGTGGTGCGGATGGAAGGCACGAACGTGCAGCAGGGCAAGGAGAATTCTGCGCAATTCCGGATTTAATTTCGCAGTGGCCGAAGGAATGAAAGATGGCGCCGAAAAAGCGGTTGCACTGGCAGGAGGGGCACGATGAGCGTGCTGGTTGACAAGAATACGCGGCTGATCGTGCAGGGGATTACTGGGCGCGAGGGAAGTTTTCACGCGCAACAGATGCTGGATTACGGGACAAAAGTGGTGGCGGGCGTGACGCCAGGGAAGGGCGGAACGAAGCATCTGGGCGTGCCAGTCTTCAATACCGTGGCGGAAGCGGTGAAGGCGACGAAGGCGAACGTGTCGGTGATTTTTGTGCCGCCGCCCTTTGCAGCGGACGCGATTCTGGAAGCGATGGACGCGGATTTGCCGCTAGTGATTTGCATCACGGAAGGCGTGCCGACTTTGGACATGGTGCGCGTGGCTGCAGCGCCGAAAAATTCGCGCACGCGATTGATCGGGCCGAATTGTCCGGGAATTATTTCGCCGGGAAAATGCAAAATCGGGATTATGCCGGGCTCGATTCACAAGCAGGGGCATGTGGGCGTGGTGAGCCGCAGCGGAACTTTGACTTATGAGGCCGTGGATCAGCTGACGCATCTGGGCATCGGGCAATCCACTTGCATCGGGATTGGCGGCGATCCGATCATCGGGACGAGTTTTCTGGATGCGATCAAGATGTTCAACGAAGATCGCGATACGCATGCGATCGTGCTGATTGGCGAAATCGGCGGCAATGCGGAAGAAGTGGCGGCGGAATATATCAAGAAGCATGTGCGCAAGCCGGTCGTGGGATTCATTGCTGGGCAAACGGCGCCTCCGGGGCGGCGGATGGGGCATGCCGGGGCGATCATCAGCGGCGGGCAGGGGACTGCGGCGGAAAAATATAAGGCGATGCGCGCGGCGGGAATACACACGGTGCAGAGTCCCGCTGAAATCGGGCACACCATGGCGGCCGCGCTCGGCAAATCGAAAGCGAAGCCTGCCGCCAAGAAGAAAGCTGGCGCTGCAAAATCGAAGAAGCCGGCAAAGAAAAAGAAGTAGGGCGTCGCGTACGGCGTTGCGCGCGCGCATAATTTTATTTTGGGGAGATGAATCGAATGGCCGTCGAGCGAACTTTGGCAATTGTGAAACCGGATGCCGTGGGGCGAGGCCTGACTGCTGACATCCTAAGCCGAGTGCATGCGGCGAAATTCAAGATCATTGCGATCAAATCGCTGCGCTTGACCAAGAAGCAGGCTGAGGGATTTTACGCGGTGCATCGCGAGCGAGGATTTTTCGGCGAGTTGACCGATTTCATGAGCTCGGGCAAGGCGGTAGTGATGGTGCTCGAGGCAGAAAATGGAATCGCAAAGTGGCGCGAGACGATGGGCGCGACCGATCCTGCGAAGGCCGCCCACGGTACCATCCGCAAGGAACTGGGCGAGAGCATCCAGTTCAATTGCACGCATGGCTCGGACGCACATGATACGGCGGCGTATGAGATCGGATATTTTTTCTCCGGGGCGGAGCTGGTCTAAGTGGTGGTTGCGGCGTTGTTTGGGCGGGTGGTTCGCAAACAACCCCTAACTGCTCGTCTCGGTGTTGAAACCGTCGCGAACTAACGCGCAGCCTGCGTGCGGCAGGTATGTCCTTCGAACCGGCGCTGCCGGTTCTCAGGATGAATCGCCCTGCCGGCGATTTACAAGCGGCGCCCCCACCACCTCAGAATCAATCCACCTGCTGATCTGCGACCAATTCCTAGAAAACAAAAGTATGAGCTGTGCTGATGCGAAATTCCTGCGACGCTGACGGTTGGGGTTAGAATGGAGCGCTGAGCGCGCTGCCATAGACGCATTACGCGAAACCGGGAAAATTCTGATCGTGCTGGGAATTGTGCTGGCAGGCGTTGGCGCGCTGCTGGCATTTGGTGGAAAATTGCCCTTTCGGCTGGGACGCTTGCCGGGCGATGTTGTGTATCAAGGGCGAAATGGCAGTTTTTATTTTCCGGTGGTCACGTGCATTCTGCTGAGCGTGGTTTTGAGTGTGCTGCTGTGGGTTGTGAATCATTTCCGCAGATAGAGCCATGAGCCAGACATCGCTTTTCAATCTGATGCCGGAGCGGCGGACCTGGAAGGTCAGCGAGCTGACGGCGCGAATCCGCGAGTTGTTGGAATCGGCGCTGCCGGAAGTGTGGGTCGAGGGCGAAGTATCGAATTGCCACATGGCGCAGTCTGGGCATTGCTATTTCACGCTGAAGGATGCGAAATCGCAGATTCGCTGCGTGTGTTTCCGCGACCAGATGCGCGGGATGAAATTCAAACCCGAGGATGGCCTGCACATCACGGTGCGCGGCGCGCTGAGCGTGTACGACGCGCGCGGCGAATATCAGATTTATGTGACGCTGATCGAGCCGGTGGGATTGGGCGCTCTGCAACTGGCGTTCGAGCAGCTGAAAAAGAAGCTGGAACTGGAAGGATTGTTCGCGGCGGCGCGCAAGAAGCCGCTGCCAGTGCTGCCGCGCTGCATCGGCGTGATCACCTCGCCGACCGGCGCGGCGATTCGCGACATTTTGCGCGTGCTGAAGCGCCGATTTCCTAACGCGCAAGTGAGTTTGTACCCCGTGAAGGTGCAGGGCGCGGGTGCGGCGGCGGAAATCGTGGAAGCGCTGCGCTATTTCAACCAGGCGAAAACGGTGGACGTGCTGATTCTGACGCGCGGCGGCGGCTCGCTGGAAGATTTGTGGGCATTCAACGAAGAGATTCTGGCGCGGGCGATTTTCGCGTCGGTGATCCCTGTGATTACCGGCGTGGGGCACGAAACGGATTTCACGATCGCGGATTTTGTGGCGGATTTGCGCGCGCCCACTCCTTCGGCGGCTGCGGAGATCGTGGTGAAGTCGCGCGAGGAATTCGAGCGGCACATCGCCGAATATCAGCGGCAAATCGCGCATCACATGCGTTACCGGCTTTCGCAGTGGCGGCATCGCGTGCGCGATTTGCAGACGCATCGCGGATTCCGCCAGCTGGAACTGGTGTTGCGCAACCGCCGGCAGCAGCTGGATGAAATGGCGAACTCGCTGGCGATTGGTTTACGACTGCGGCTGGCGATGGCCCGGCAGCGGCTGACGGAAGCGAACGCGCATATATCGTCTTTTGATCTGCGGGGGCGCGCGGCGGTGCTGGCGCGGCGGATCGAGCAGCAGCGCGGATTGTTGCGGGCTGCGCTGGAACGAGTTGTAGCGCGAAAGCGGCGAGGGTTTGCCACGGCGCAGGTTCGCTTTGCGGCGCTGGATTTGCGCGCGCGGGTGGGATATTTGCGCCGACGATTGGAACGAGATTCCGCCGATCTGCAAGTGCGATTCGAGCGCATCGTTAAGTCGAAGCGAAAGCTGTTCGACGCAATCGAAACGCAGCGCAAAGAACGCGACCCACTTCACCTCCTCGAGCGGGGTTACTCCATAGTGTACGACGCTGCCGGAAACGTGCTCCGTTCGGCGGATCAAGTGGCGCTGGGCGATGATATTTCAGTGCGACTAGCGCGGGGTGAGATTGGCGCGACTGTGCGTCGTAAGACCAGCTCTTAACAGATGCAATCCGCAGGCCACTTATGTGTCACTGGTCACGGAGATAGAACTCTCCTTCATAATGAGTCTGAGGCAGGTCCTGAGGAATTACGGGTCGACACATGGACACTGGAGTCGTCGAACCAGCTTGTCCTGCTCCCAATAGATTCGAAATATTTCGATTCCAGACTCGTTAAAGACTGACTCTTTTCCATCCAAGTGACCGTGAAGGTAGTAGTCCTCGATTCGGACATTTCCGCTGGGATAGTACTCGACGTACGGTCCCTCCCGGATCCAGGCACCCGTTTCGTCCCGATAAGCGTAACCATCGGAGAAACGGCCAGTAGGAATTGGGAGCACTTGGCTGTAGCCGTACCATTGCGTCGTTCGAACCACGCGTTGACCGTTGTAGATAGCGTCCGGTCCGATTAAGGTGCGATAGAACCACCAGGAGCCAGTCAGGACGATAAAAAACGCTACGGAGGCGAAAATATATGTTCGAAGGCGTTTCATCGGCAGTTCTGGGTGCTTGAGTCGAGGATTGTACTCCGAATTGGAACGAAGGGCAGCAGTCGCGAGTTGGGCGGGCACTCGTACGCCGCCGGTCCTATTTAGGACCGATGATCGGAAAGTGACCCCATTTGCCAGAGGTCGTTAGCTGCGGCGATCTTCGGTCGGGGCCATTTTTCGCAGCTATTCTTCATCGGCAGTGCCGCCGGAAACTTTCAGGACCGCGAGGAAGGCTTCCTGGGGTATGTCCACGCGGCCTACGCGTTTCATGCGCTTTTTGCCTTCTTTTTGTTTTTCGAGGAGTTTGCGTTTGCGCGAAATGTCACCGCCGTAGCACTTGGCGATTACGTTCTTGCGGATGGGGCTGATGGTTTCGCGGGCGATGACGCGGCTGCCGATGGCGGCTTGAATGGCGATTTCGAACATCTGTCGCGGAATGAGTTTGCGCAGGCGGCTGACGAGGTCGCGGCCGCGCTCGTAGGATTGGTCGCGGTGACAGATCACGGTGAGCGCGTCCACTGGCTCGCCGCCGACGAGCACGTCAAGCTTTACCAGGTCCGATTCGTGATAGCCGGACAAATGATAATCGAGCGAAGCGTAGCCGCGCGAAACGCTCTTCAGCCGATCGT
>Ga0210388_10004964_pt1 | contig 10386 bp, 4 predicted proteins | sample IncBWC19OmetaG_FD_155485 | JGI IMG/M metagenome (GOLD analysis project Ga0210388, IMG submission 155485) | Forest soil microbial communities from Barre Woods Harvard Forest LTER site, Petersham, Massachusetts, United States - Inc-BW-C-19-O ...
TAGAGTCGTTAGAGATGGGTTATTCGAGGCGACCGCCAACGGCGAAATTCGGCTCGATATTGAAGACGTCGCCGAAATAACTGTGTCCGGCGGTGAGGACAGCGCGCGCGAGGAAGTTACGCGACTTCAAGAGCGATGGATCGCTGAAGGCGAGCCTGTACTTAAACAAGCAGGGCTCGCAAACCTCGACGACATTGTTCAGGCGGCGAAAGAGCGTGCAGCAAACCTCGAGCAGATCCGACATTTGCGCCAAGCTGCGGCAGCGCTGGATCAACGACTTTCGGATCAGCGCGACTGGGCGAGCCTTAATGCCGAACGGCAACGCGAGCTTGCGGCCTCGGAAGAGGCTCTAGCGGGCAAGGATCGCAAGGAACTGGAGACGGTCGAGCTAAAACTGGGAGCCAGCGATCCAGCAGCCGTCGAAGCAGCCTTAGGAAGACTCCGCGCGCAACGGCCTAAAATTGTAGAGCGAGAAAGGTATCTCGAAGGGGAGCAGAAAACGGCGAGTGCTTTGAGCACCGATAAACAGAAAGATCTCCTTGCAATCCGTGAAGAGCTCCTTTCAGCGCAGTCGGCGATTGAGGGGTATTCGGAAGCGCTTTTGACCCAGCTTCAAGATGAGCAATCCCGGATCGCGGACAGACTGAAGGAGACGGAACGGCAACTGCAATCCTTGGACGCCGACACTGACAGCACATTGGTAGAGCTGAGAGCCGTCCTCGGAATCGCGGAAAATGAGCACCGTGCTGCTGATGACCGGCACCGCGAAATCGCAGAAGAATTGCGCAAGGCGGAAGGCGAACGGGCGACGGTTGAGGGAGAACTCAAAGTTCTTGCGGAAGTGGCGCAAAAGCTCGAGGAAAGTGCGGCGGTCCAAGCGGCCTACGCCATTGAAGCAGAACTTGCCCGCGCGCCCAAGCCCGACCGGGATGTTACAGAGGAAATGTTGGCCGACGCGAAGGGGGACGCCAACACCGCGCAGGATGAACTTAGAGATATCGAGGACGCGATTCAATCAAAACGTGGCGCACTCCAGCATGTTGGTGGGCAAGTCGCTAAAGAACGTGCTGAGGACACCCGAGAGGCACTGACCCTCTTGCGCGAGCGAGAGCGCAATCTGGAAATTGATTACGACGCGTGGGCGCTTCTTCGAGAGACGCTTTTGGAAGCTGAACAGCAGGAAGGGGTGCACCTCGGCCGAGTCCTCGGCGATCCGATCGTTCAGCGCTTCGCCGATCTTACAGACGGCCGTTACGGAAAACTCGTGCTAGGTCCTGATCTGGAAACTGACACAATCTCCGTTGCAGGCGAAGGCCGTTCCGTGGGCGCGCTATCCATCGGCACGCGCGACCAGCTTTCAATAATCTTTCGGCTCACGTTGGCCGAACAGTTGCAAAGCGCCGTGGTGCTTGACGACCAGCTCACCCAAAGCGATGCGCAGCGAATGGTTTGGCTCCGCAATCTCATTAAGCAGATGGCGGGGAGGATTCAGATTCTCGTATTCACTTGCAGGCCGACGGACTATCTGGTCCCTTCCGAGATAAAGACGGCTAAGAAACCTGAACATTTCAATGCCTCGGTTCGATCTGTCGATCTCACGCGAACCATCGAGAGATCCGTACCTCTGCCCGCTGTCAAGTGATGCATTTGTTTAGCTAGACCACCCGACACCATCACTTCTTTTCAGACCATTGGCATAAGCTCCGGCACCTGCAACGTCTCGGATGCCGGGCATCGTGCCGCCGGATCACCGATTCCCGATGAAGAAGCGGTCATAGCCCACAACTGGGACGAATGGCGGCGTTTTACGTGGGATTATGTCGGCATCGGGCGTTCCACATCTCCGAGAGGGAAAGCACAAGCGCCGTCAACCAGAGAAGTAGAAGTTCGTTTCTCACGCTCTCTCGCCAAGATGTCCCAACAATTCGCGGAGAGTGATTTTTGCGGTCCGATCGTCAATGTCCACCAGCAACGCGCGCGCGCGGGTGATCAGTTCTGTGTCGCTGAGCCGGCGCCGGTACCAAGCAGCAGCTAGAAATGCTGGCTGCTCGCGCCGACGGCTCAGGGCGCCATAACGGCTTGACAGGTCGTCGAGGTCAGCGCTTGTTGCCGAGGCGCAGCGCCGGCCATCGTCGCGCTTGCAGAGTGGCTGCCGAGCGAGCGCCCACGCCGCCATACGTCGAACCTCGTTGCTCGGGCTCCGCAGCCACAGGTCGAACAGCCGCCCGAGTACGTCCGGTTCAGCTGGCGGTGCCCAGATCCGAAGCGCGCCGAGTTCCACGAGCGCCCACGCCGCCGCCCACTGTTCGGGAAGCCCCTCGGAGAGCAGCAAAGAAATAAGACCGGCGCCTGCCTGACGGAGAGCATCAGAGCAGGCTGCGCGATCGTCGTCGTGGCCATCATCATGCAGCCGCGGGCACAGCACAGCGAGCCCAAGCGCACCGGTGCAGCGCGACATAAGGTCTTCCGTACCGACGAGATTCTTGAATGATTCGGCCACAGGCGCATACCGTGCAGAGTCATCCTCACCGAGCGTCTGCCAATATACGGCGGTTGCCAGGCCGTGCCCAGCCGCCCTGAGATCCGCCGACGCGAGATATGCCTTGCCTGCCTCCTGGAGCAATTCCCGGCCATATCGGCCCAGGGCAAACATCCGGGCGAAGGGGGCCGTGTCGAGCGGCACGAAGGCTATTACCTCCTTGATGGCGGAGCGAATCGTAACCGGCCGAGCAGGCGCCTCGTCGGCGAGGCAGTTTCCCAGAACGAGGTAGAGCGGATCTGTCTCGCGAGAGGAGACTTCCGGCCCTCTCGTCCTCTCTTGAACCAGCTGTGTCAGTCTCTGGATCAAAGCATCGGCCGCTTTGCCGCCCAACACCGCGGACAACAGCACGACCTCGCGCCAGGTCTCATCCTCGAAGCAAGGCTCAAGAGCAGATGCAAGCGTGTCTGTCTCACGGTGTCCCGGATACCAACCTTCAACCATGGCCCGTGCTGCGAGGAATTCCTGGAAGGTCAGGTGCCGGAACTCGAAGAACTCGACCAGACGGCCATCCTCAACGGAATGTCCCGTCATCATCAAAAGGCTGCTCCTGTCCTCAACACGGCGGATGAACTGATCCACGGTTTCGCGAACGAAGCCAAGCTCAGCCGGCAGGGCTTCGCGTGCCTCCTGCAGCAGAGCCGCAAGGCGCGGTTGGCTGATCTCCTGCGTTCCGGACTTCATCATCGCCGATGCCAAGAAACAGAGCTGCGGCAAAGCCTCGTTCTCTGGAATTGGATCGTGACCCTCAACATTCCAGGTCATGAGAAGTACCTCAACAGCCTTGCCATAGAGAAGCGCTCTCCGCGTGGGGAGTGATCCGACCCAGCGCTTGACGAGAAGTAATGTGGTCAAGAGGAGCGGGTTGACCGCTAGCCTCATAATGCGATCATTGCGTATAATCGCTGCAGCGAGTTGTTCAGCGGCCGTACGGACTTCGTCCCGGTCGCCCGCAATTTGACGAAACCAGCTAACCGTCAGGCGCGTAATATCGTCGTTGTTGAACGGCGCTAGTCTCACGCGGACGCAAATCGTGGCGAGATGAGCTGCGACATGCCGAAATCCGGCCTCCCGGGACGTAATCACGGCTGCCGTCGACGGATACGCCAAGAGGGCGGCACGCAGCATGCAAATGAAGGCCGCCCGGTCTCCGGGGTCAGGAATTTCGTCGATACCGTCAACCAGCAGCAGGACCCGCCCGGCGAGAAGCTCTTGATCGAGATGCGCCCGTAACGCGGCGGCGTGCGGGCGAATCAGTTCCCGTTGGGCAAGGTCATCGAGTAAATCGGCGAAGGATCTCCTTGCAAGGTGACGAATGTCCCGGCATCGAAAGAAAACTGGAAACCAGTCGCGGAAGGGCAGGTTGTCGGCCGATTCATCGCGCCGCAAAGGGTCTGAATACGCCACCGCTAGGCGCTTAACGAGCGTAGACTTGCCACCTCCAGGCGGGGCAACGAGTGCCAGGCGCATGTATTTCGACAGGATACGGCCAACCGGCCGACGTTTTTTTCCCTTCTTCTTGTTGCCGGCAGCTCCCCCGCGCAGGATATCCAGATACAGGGGAACAAAGAGATCCTCCAGTCTGAGGTGGCGTGAGGCGATATCGGCGTCAGCGGGCAGGCCGTCAAGATGCATGAAGCCGCATTCGTTCGCGATGTACCGTCGGTATGCGGAAACCGCGTCGCTCACCCCGTCCGGCTGTTTCCGCGACTCGGGATTCAGGCAGCGCAGTGTATGCAGACTTCCCCGGCAATCACGATCAGCGGCGATGACCTCTTCGGCGATCGTGAGCGGGAGCAGTTCTCCATCGGACCGGACTAGGGCGAAGTGCGTGCGGACCATGCCCTTCTTGTAATAGACAGCCCACACCCAGCCACGCTCGTGAGCCAGGATCTCAGCATCGGGATCAAGGTTGAGGTCATCGAGCCCTGCACACATTCGGCCCGCCATTTCAGTGGCGCGGTCCTTCGGTATCAGAATGCGTCCCTCGATCAGCTGGTTCACCACTTGTGCAGCATCGAGCATGACAATTCTTGTCCGGGTTCGCCGCCGCTCTTGCTCAATTGCGGTCTCAGTGAAACCAGCGAGCGAGATAAAGTAGCCAGTGACGGGACGGTTGTCCTCATATTCGGCATCAAGGACACCGACAAACTTGTTCACAACCGCGCCTCCTACGGGTTGTCCGGTGGCTTTGCACTCCGCGACCGCGCGGCGGCGCTCTAGGCGGTGCACAGCGACGAGGTCCAACTCTCGCCCTGCCAGGTGAATGTTAAGGCGAGGCGACTCGTAGCCGAGTGCAATAAAGAGGTCAACCATCAGCCGTGCGAACAGGTCTCCTCGCCGGTTGTTTTCGATTTCCAGGATTTGAATAGGGGTTATTTCGGGCATCTTCTGCGCCCGCAAGTAATTCTAAGGGTTCGCCGCCGAGCTCACGAGGATCGCAGAGGCGTGTACTCCAACAGTATCCCATTGTGAGCTACTGGTTGCGCTCTTTATTCTCGGCAGCGTTCTCCTGAGGTTTCGGGCGACGGTCGCCATTTCTGGTTGACCTCAATCGTCGTGACGCCAAATCGGGCCGGGATAATAGAACGCCATTTCGTTCGATTGAATCTCTTCTGGCATGGCACTTAATGATACAGTTTAAGGAACTTATCGACAAACTAAGAATGCGGTTAGTTACAAGAAACAGTATTTCTATTCCAGTCGTGGCGCAATGAGCGACCATAAAATTGGTCTGACTGTGTTCCTGATGAAATCAGATCAGGTTGCTGCACTCGAAAAAGCCCTGTTCACTCCTGGTGCAGGTTCGATTCCGCTCAAAGATCCATTGGACGGCGTTTTCGTGCCTCTCGCGTCTTTTGGCGCGGAACCCAAGTGGGTTGGAGCGGTGCAAACGGTCATTCAGGTGCCGATTACCGGAGACATGCAAAGCAAGTCACCAGCGGGACTGTTGGTGGTGAAGCGCCCCGGTGGAACCTTCATCGTCACGTTCGGTCATGCGTGGATGAAGCTTGAGGACTCGTGGCTAGAGCGCGACTTCGGTCGGCGCGTGGCGCTGAACGTTATTCCTAAGGATCAGGTGGTTGAGATTAAGGCTGAACAGGTGTTCGCCAAATGGCATCTGGCCAGCGAACGAGCGCCGAGGGCGTCTCCTGTGGACGAGTTTGGGGTCGAGTTCGATCGGGACCTTGTCTCCGTCGTCGAAGGAATTCCGACGCTGAGGCCGTCTTTGGGCAAGTCCGTGCGGGGTGGAACCAGCCTGCGCCTGAATCTACCTATCAGCGAACTTGCATCGGTACTGGATGAAGGCTCAACTCTCTTTGCCAGCGACGCTTACAAGAAGGATTGGCCTGACATCGACAATATCAACCCCGTGAAAGACGACCTTCTGATCGGGAAGCTTGAGCAGGCTCTCGATGAGAATTTTGCGAATGGGCAAGCAAAGGCCCGCATCGTCATGTTCACACCCTCGCAGAGGAAAGACGAAACGATACTCGCAGATTCCTATGTCTATGGGCGACTAGCCGCATCCGCCCCCACCAGACCCTACCTACTGTTTGACAGCTGGCTGGGTTACCTCGCGAAGAAACAGCTCAAACCCAGCGTTGCGGAGGCAAAATCGTCTCCTCTACACATCCTCGATGAGGACGGTAACGACATCAAAACGTGCAGCGTCTTCGACTGCTTCGGGTACGAGGCTTCAGTGGGCGGCTCCGTGTTCGTTCTGGCGTCCGGAACATGGTACGAGGTCGTTGACGATTTCGTGAAGAGGATCAACGGGGCGATCAAAAAGATTTCTCAGCGGAATTCCGTATTACCTGCGTGGAATGGGTCAGACGACGAGGGTGCTTATAACATCGCCTGTGGAAAGGCGGGACCGTGCCTTAACTGCGACGCAAAGAAAATATTTTACGGTGGAGGGCTCTCTCAGTTCGAGTTCTGCGATCTCGTGCATCTGCAGGGAAAGACTCTCTACTTCGCAAAGATCGTCTCGAAATCCAGCGGCATGAGCCATTTGATCGAGCAAGTCCGGCGCACTGCACAACTCCTCTTCAGTGTGGACGACGGCTACCGGAAAAACGTAATCGCCCTCTTCAAGAAGCATCATCCGACAGCAGACGTTGAATGGCTGAAGTCGCGACCGCGCCAAGGAGATTGGAATCTCTGTATGGTCTCGCTCGGCAAGCCGGCGGCTAAGCTTCCATTCTTCGCCAAATGCGGGCTAGTGAAGCTTCATAAGGATCTCGTTGAACAGGGCCACGCGGTATCGTTCATCAGTGTCTAGGGGATAGTTAATCGGAAGTGATTGAGGGCGCCAAAATGGAGGTCTTTTGTGGAAAGACGGCATCTTGCTGAATTGTTGTTGGAACTGAAGTTTCATGGAGCGGTAGATCGGTTTCGGAGTAAGCGTCCCTTTTCAAGCGACATCGCCGCCGTGAACGCGGTGTTGTTTAGTAATCAATACAAGAAGCGAGAGAAGATTCGGGTGTATCGCGAGTGGCTGGAACAAGGCCAACCGTGTGTGTTCGGCAAGGTTGCCGCTAAGAACAAGAATATCTTCATCTGCTTGCTGGAGGAACGCGAAATCCTGGGCATGCGGCGTGGAGATAACGACCTTCGGGATACGATTCAAGAGTACAGGCAAGCCTGGAAGCGCCATGCGTTGGAGGGGCTCAGTTCGTCGTTCCTCATCGTACTCGCCAGCCCCACCCTGGTAGATAAGGAGCCCAACGAGGAACTTAAGGAATTGTGTCGACGGTTAATGGAACTCTACATGGAGCTTGAGCGCATTGACGATGATGCGTTTCATGGCCAGCGTGAGTTCGTTTTCTTGCGCACCGTTCTGGAGAACAAGACGAGTATCTTGAAGTTCTCAACCTTACCGAACGTTTTTTGTGCGCAGGGTGATGGCCGCTGGTGGCACGATCACCGTACACCTGGCGGCATCATGATCACCTCGAACGCACTAGGGCATTTCACATATGCGCGCGGGAGGAAGATTGAGCTGACGGATCGCGATAAGGTCCAAGCCTTTCAACAGGCGATGCACACGATCAGTAACGCCTACCTAGGTCCTGCGAAGCCGGCGAGGCCGTACAAGCACTGTCCCGCCACTGCGCTCGTGCCGGCAACGGCTGGTGTGCCGTCACCGCTTCCAGCATCGTCGAATTTTTGTGCTTCTTCGCCGGACCGGTATCGAGGGTTTTTTCACACGGATCATCTGATTCCATCGGTCTTCTTTCAGAAGGAGAAGGACCCAGTGGACTTGAGGTCATACGAAGATCTGTCGTTGCGTTATATCTGGGATGGGATTGCCGAGCCACAAGATCATCGTGATCTCATGACCGGCGAACCTACCACTTGGTACGACGTGCGACGGAATATGGATCGCCTTCCGGACTGGGTTAATCCGGAAACGACGCCGGTGTATACGACGCAGCTGCGTGCGCAGCTCGGTAGCTGGCTTGACCAGCGTTTGCGTGAACGTCAAGCCTGACGTGTTAGCGGCGGTATAGTTGAAGACCCTCCGGCCGCTCTTGACGATTGCTCAGATTGAAGCTGACTTGAGGGTGAAAGAATAGTGTCAGTAAGCTACATCGTATACCCGAAGAAACGCCTTCGCTGCAAGGTGGGGGCGCTGCGAATACAACGGCTGTAACCGTTGCGGCTCGACACGCTGACCCACCAGAGTTCAACGCGCACATCGCCCATATCGTGGCCGACAAACCCGGCGGCGAGCGGCGCGATCACCCCAGTTGTTTTCCAAAGGATAACGATCCTGCATCACAACCTCCTGCACGGCGTCGATTAGCTCGTTTCTGACCTGTTCCGCCTCCATTGCAGGCTCTTCTGAAAGTCTGGGCCCTGAAAGGCGCGTGTGACGCTTATGAGCCATGCTAGTGCCGATTATGACCGTTCGCGGACATGGCGGTCGTCTGGAAAGCTACAGACTCCGACAATTCGCCGCGATCTCCGCTGGCCGACCACCACCAATCCAAGCCCATGCAAAGCCGACCCTTCGGTGCCTTCGCCCAGCGCTTTGGATAACTAGGAATTATCGTGCAGGGCCCGCACTGTGCTCCCGCTTGGCTTCAATCCCGAATCCGTGGAGGTGAGGAATTGTCCTCTGCGGTTGGCGTACTTCTGGTCGCAAACGTAAAGGGCCGAACAACACCGGCAGACGATTACGATGGAGATTCCATCATCTCGGAATTCCTGTCGGCGACGGAGCTCGACGATATCGTCAGTTACTTCGAAGGCGGTGGTTTTTACTGCGAAGTCGTGCTCGATGAAGAAGGCTTTATGAAATGGATTGCTGAACGGCGTACATCCTTTCCTCGTCAGCAGGTGCTTGTGTACAACTTGGCACAGAATGGAACAGGACGTGCGCGATTGAGCTTGGTCGCCGGTTTATGTCGCTTGCACGGACTTTTGTTGCTGGACTCTGACGCATACTCAGTCGCGATTGCTCACCACAAATTTCATTGCTTATCTTTACTTGCCGGTTTCGGCCTTAACGTCCCTCCGTGTTGGTCATTTTCTCAAAACGGATGGTGGCCCTCCCCTCCCCCGACAGGCTTACGATTGATCGCCAAACCCACGTACGAATCCGCGAGCCTTGGAGTCGGGCACGACAGTGTTTTCACTATGAACGCAGGCGCGGAAGAGCACCTGCTGCGGAAAATTGCGGCTTATCGTCAGGCCATGACAGTTCAGGAATTTATTCCGGGATTCGAAGTCGAGGTACCAGTCTTCGAGGCTGACGTCCCCCGATCTTTAGCAGCCGTCGGCATCGCATTGGGTGCCGAGCGCGATTTGGCTGATCGGATACTTAGCTACGAGCGCGTCTTTGCCGACAAGTACAGTTTCTACGATTTCGAGGAGCAAAACGCGGTAGCGGCGGGTGAGGCGAGACGCATTGCTGAAAAAGCGTTCCGGTGCCTGGAGCTGTGCGGCGTCGGCAGAGTTGATTTCCGTATTCCAAAGTATGGTCCCCCATTGATCATCGAAGTGAACTGCAAGCCACACATAACGAAACACAGCTCTGTGCTCGTCTCGTTAAGTACAGTTGACCTCTCTGGAATCGAACTTGCGAAGTATTTGGTCGGAACTGCAGGGCAGCGTCATAGATTGGCGCCTTAGACGGCAGACCAAAACTGAATATCCGTCAGTAGAAAGCCGCGACCATAGAACTCCCACTGCGGTCCAACTTGGGCACCATATCGTTGCAATATAAAGCCGTCGAAGGCTTCAAGTGAAAGATTCGGGGCTTGCCGCACAGCCTCGTTGAGCAGCGTTTGGCGATGGGTCAGAGTACCCCGAACGGCGGGATAGAACTCGTGTAGAACGTCAGCGCAATGGCCAACCAGCTCCATCGCGCGCGCAACATTTCCTTCTAGGCCCAGTAGGCCGGCTAAATTGTTGCTGATAAAATAGCGATGATAACCGTCAGGGTGTGGTTGTGAAACAAGAGATGCCAACGCGGACTCAAGAATAGAGCGTGCGGTTTGGACATCACCTGCTCGAAGAGCAAATACAGCGTAATTGTTTTGTAAGAGAAGGTAATCACCGGATTCGGATGAGCCGGCCACGAGCTTCCGCGCAAGTTCAGTTGCGATAGACGCACTTATACTTCCGGATAAGTGACGAGCAACCAGGGAATTGTTTGCGGCGACTTCCGGTGACGGCCAAGACAGTGTATCGAAACGGTGGATTAGGCTCTCCAGAAGTAGTGCTTGAGCATCAGCCTCCTTGAAGCGCCCGCACGCGATGAGATTACCGACTAGGTTAGTCAGAGCGTAGTAAAACTGCGTGGGGTGACGTGGCATCGTGTCGCCGGCATCGGG
>Ga0210388_10004966_pt1 | contig 10383 bp, 5 predicted proteins | sample IncBWC19OmetaG_FD_155485 | JGI IMG/M metagenome (GOLD analysis project Ga0210388, IMG submission 155485) | Forest soil microbial communities from Barre Woods Harvard Forest LTER site, Petersham, Massachusetts, United States - Inc-BW-C-19-O ...
GCGCGAGGCGGGCGTGCGCTCGATCGTGTTCGCGCCGTCGATCGTGTACGCGCCCGGTGACCCGTGGCTGACGCTGCTCGAACACATGGCGCTGCTGCCCGTGATGCCGGTCTCCGGCCGAGGGCGGGCTGCCTTCCAGCCGATCTGGGCGGACGACGTCGCGGCCTGCGTGGTGGCGGCGCTACGCGAGAAGAGCCACGACGGGTCGGGGGTGCCGGCGGCGGGCACCGACGACGATCACACGCGATACGAGCTCGCCGGGCCCGAGACGCTCAGCCACACCGACATCGTGCGCACGCTGCTGCGCTCGATGAACCGCAGGCGCCCGCTGGTACACGTGCCGACGCCGGTCGTGTCCCGTGCGCTGCGGCTGCTCGAGCGCATTGCCGGGCCGAGCGCGTTCGCGACCTGGGACGAGGCCGAGCTGATGGAGACCGCGATGACCTCCGCGCGGGGAGCCGCCGACGCGGAAGCACTGGGAGTCAGACCACAGCGGCTGGCAGCAGTGCTCGGGAGCGGGTGAGCGAGCTCAGAGAACGCTCAGCAGCTCGACGTCGCGTCCTTTGCTCATTGCAAGCATCCCTGTATCGAACGTCACAAGCCGTACTCCGCGGCGCCGAGCAAGCGTTAGTAGGTGCGCATCGGTCACCTGACGGTAACCGGTGATAGTCGGGACGTCGCTATCGCTGAGCGACACGTCGTCGGTGAGAAAATGGTGCGCGTCGAGTGCGCGAAATGCCGAGAGCACAGCCCGCGCTGCATCGATGCCGATCGCAATCGGGAGCACATGCGGGTTGGATGACACCTGCACGAAGCCGCTCTCGGTGAGCGGGCAGGTCGCCCATCCGTCAGAGCTGCTCTCGGCGAACCAAGCGCGCATCCTCGCGTGGTGCACGTGAGAGTCCCAGGCGAGCGCGACCAGTGCGTTGACGTCCAGCAACGCCATGAGGCCCGTCAGTCCTCGTCGAGCGCGCGCCTCACCATCTCTGGCGTGATGGCTGGCGTGCCACCCGGCACACGGATCACCGGCAGCCCACCGGCGGCCTCGACGCGCGCAGGCGTCAGGCCCTGCCGTGCCAGAGCGGAAATGACGGAACCAAGCGAGCGGCGCTCGCCAGCGGCCAGCTCCCGCGCAGCAGCAACCACGTCGTCATCGATGTCGAGTGTCGTGCGCATAGGATTTTGATGCTATCGCATCATCGCATCAAACACGGTCCGCGCCAACCACCGGGCGGCGCATCGCCCACGGCAGCACGTGCTCGAGCTGCGCCGCGAGAGCCAGGAGCGCGCCCTCGCCGGCCGGGCGCCCGACGAGCTGCACGCCGAGCGGCAGACCGTCCGCGCCCTGGAATAGCGGCAGCGAGATTGCCGGCTGCCCGGTGGCGTTGAACACCGGCGTGAAGGGCGTGAACAGGCCAGAGCGGGTGAACGTGGACATCGGATCGGGCGCTGAGGTGTCGAGCGCGCCGATCGGCAGCGGGCGCTGCGCAAGCGCCGGCGTGAGTAGCGCATCGTAGGGTTCGAGGAACGTGACCAGCCTACGGGCGAAGGACTGCAGGCGCGCGGCCGCGGCCAGACCGTCGATCGCGCCGAGCTGCTTGATCATCGAGAAGATCGCCCAGCTCATCGGCTCCATGTCACCGGCTGTCGGCTCGCGGCCCGCGACGACGCCTGAATAGGCGATCGAAAGCGCGATGTGGTTGGAGAAGACAACGCCGAACATCTCCGAGAGGCCGTCCACCTGCCACGGCGGATCGACCTCCTCGACGGTGTGCCCGAGCGAGCGCAGCAGATCGGCGGCGTCGGCCACTGCCTCGCCGCAAGTGGGGTCGAGCGTCGCGTCGGCGGTGGGTGGCAGCGTGGTCGCCGCGATCCGCAAGGGGCGAGGCGCCTGCTCGGCCAGGCGCGCAAACGGCGCAGGCGGAGGGAGCGCCCACGTGGCGTCCCCCGCCTCATAGCCCGCGAGCACATCGAGGATCGCTGCCGTGTCAGCGACACTGCGGGTGAGCATGCCGTCGACGACGAGCGGCGAGTCGCCGAGCTCCGGCGCCACCGAGATCCGCCCACGGGCGACCTTCAGCCCGACCAGCCCGCAGCAGGCCGCGGGGATGCGGATCGAGCCGCCGCCGTCGTTGCCGTGCGCGACCGGCAGCATGCCGCTGGCGACGGCCGCCGCCGCACCACCGGAGGAGCCGCCGGGCGTGCGTCCGAGATCCCACGGGTTGCGCGTCGGGCCGAAGATGCGCGCCTCGCTCACCGGCAGGATCCCGTACTCGGGCAGCGTCGTGGTGCCCACGACCACGAAGCCGGCCGCCTTGAGACGCCGCGTAACGTTGTGGTCGTACTCGCACTCGTTCTCGGCCATCAGCTCGCAGCCGTAAGTCAGGCGCAGCCCCTCTGCGGCGCGATTGTTCTTGATCGCCACCGGCACACCCGCGAACGGGCGCTCATCGCCGGGGCCGATCGCCTCAGCGGTCGCGAGCGCCCGCTCCGCGTCGACCTGCGCGAACGCGTTCAGCGCGGGGTTCAGTTCCTCGATCCGCTCGAGCGAGGCCTCGACGAGCTCGCGTGCGGAAACCTCGCCCGAGCGGACCATCCCCGCGAGCTCGAGCGCGGAGCGGAACATCAGGTCGCCGTCGGCCATGTGTTGCAGCGTACTCGCACGCCCAGTCCTGCGAAGATAAGGGCCTGCCCACAAGGCAGCCGGGTGGGCGGGACCCAAAAAGATCAAGCCCAGAAAGCGAGTGCCATGAGCGCGGTTCAGTCAGCACCTGAGGTCCAGTCGGGCCTCGAAGGAGTCGTTGCCTTCGCCACAGAGATCGCGGAGCCCGACAAAGAGGGTGGCGCGCTGCGCTACCGCGGCGTCAACATCGAGGAACTCGTGGGCGCGGTCCCGTACGAGCAGGTGTGGGGCCTGCTGGTCGACGGCCACTTCAAACCCGGCCTGCCACCGGCCGAACCGCACGCGCTGACCGTGCGCTCGGGCGACCACCGCGTCGACGTGCAGTCGGCGCTCGCGATGCTCGCACCGGAGTGGGGCTTCGGGCAGCTGATCGACATCACCGACGAGGAGGCCCGCGACAACCTCGCGCGCGCGTCGGTGATGGCGCTGTCGTTCGTCGCGCAGTCCGCGCGCGAAGCCGGCCAGCCCCCCGTCCCGCAGTCGGAGATCGACCAGGGCAGGACGATTCCCGAGCGTTTCCTGATCCGCTGGAGGGGGGAGGCCAACCCCGACCACGTCAAGGCGATCGACGCGTACTGGGTCTCAGCGGCCGAGCACGGCATGAACGCCTCGACGTTCACCGCCCGCGTCATCGCGTCGACCGGTGCCGACGTCGCCGCCGCGCTATCCGGAGCGGTCGGTGCGCTCTCCGGTCCGCTTCACGGCGGCGCCCCCTCGCGCGTGCTGAAGATGCTCGAGGAAGTCGAACAGAGCGGCGATGCCGAGAAGTGGGTGTCAGACGCGCTCGACCGCGGCGAGCGGCTGATGGGCTTCGGGCACCGAATCTACCGCGCAGAAGACCCGCGCGCGCGGGTGCTGCGTAGGACCGCCGCCGAACTCGGCTCGTCGCGGTTCGAGGCCGCCGAGGCGCTCGAGAAGGCCGCGCTCGCCGAGCTGCACGCGCGCCGCCCCGACCGCGTGCTCGCCACGAACGTCGAGTTCTGGTCGGCGGTCATCCTCGACCTAGCGGAAGTCCCGCCGGACCTCTTCACGCCGATGTTCACGTGCGCACGGGTCGCGGGCTGGTCAGCCCACATCCTCGAGCAGAAGCGCGAGGCGAAGCTGATACGACCAACCGCGAAGTACGTCGGACACGGGCCCCGGTCAGTCGCCGAAGTCCAGTGACCTGAGTCGTTAGCTCGCAGGCTTGGCCTGCATCATGCTCCGGGTCTGTCGTGGCTGTTGCTCCTCTTCGCTTTGTGGGCGGCTTGCTTGGGTTTGGGTGCGTAGCGCTTGCGGGCTTGCTTTTCGCATTGCGTGCGTTTGTTCTTGGCCTTTTTGGTGTGGTACTTCTTCTTGCAGGCAGCGACGGCTTTCGCGAGGCGCTGGGCATTTGTGAGCTTCTTGGTTTTGTTGGCGAGAACCGCGCCGCAGCCGGTGGGGGCGATGTTGGTGTTCTGTTCGATGACGGCGCCGTCTTGGGCGACGATCGTGGTTGGCATCGTGAGGATTGCTTTGCAGAGGCTCCAGTTTTCGCTTTCGGGGACGTTCGCCGTGAAGATGCCGTGAGGACCCGCAGGGAGTTCGGTTTCGAAGCTCGTGAACGGCGCGTCCGGCGCGGATTCGAAGCGGCTGTAGGTGATCCCGTTCTTGATGTCGGTCTTGCCATCCAACACGATCTTGATCCCTTCGCCCTGGAGGATGAACTCGACATCGGGGAACGCCGCGCCGCCATGGCTCACGAGATAGGCCGGTCCTGCGAGGGGACCGTTCAGGATGGGGGTGTGGACGGTCGCGTTGCCGATTACCGACCCTTCGGGACACGACGTCGGGTTCGCGTTGAACGCCGCTTCGGTGCACGCCTGGTTCAGCGTCGCGAGCCGCGAGGACAGCGCGAGCGGGAACTGCAACTCGACTTTCTCGATGTTCGCCTGCCCCACGCCGGCGGAGGTGATCTTCACGTCCACGCTCGTCCCGTTCGCTTTGCTGCCCCGGCCGCCCGCGGTAGCCGTCAGCGCCGGGTGGAAGGGGAGGCTCCCGCACCCCCCGACCTGGAAGCGCGAGGACACCGCTGCGCCACCGCCTTCGGCACCTGTGAGGGTCCCGTTGACGCTCATCGGGTCGCAGCTCGTCGGGTTGAACTCGAAGCCCGGACGGTCGATGCTGACCTGTAGGTCTTTCAGCTGTGCCGGGATGCCTTTGAGCATCGTCGGCAGCGCGTCCCCGTGCGGGCCGGGGTCGGTGCTGACCGTGACCTGCGCGGTGTAGGGGTCCACGGTGATCTGCGAGCGCACGTTTACGTACCCGAGGTCAAACGGGCCCGCCGCGGCCAGGGTCCGCACCAGCAAGCCGAACGGCGCACCGTCATAGCCCGTCGTCAGATACACGTCGCCGCCCAGCATCACCGGTTCTGAGCCCAGCCCCGACCAGGCGGTGGAGTGCCCGATCAAGCTCGCTTCGCCGCACGTCCATTCCGCACCCGGCGGCGGTTCCGCACACGGCGTGACCGTCGAGAGCAGGGCCGCGACTCCGGGGGGCAGCTGCACCGATACTCCCGTGAGCGCCTGCTCGCCGTCGGGACGGGCGATTTCGAGCTGGAACGGAGAGAACCCACCCGCCTGGGTGCTCGCGCTCTGCGCCAGGAACGAAGGGCTGAACGGCAACGGCAAGGACGGGCATGGGCCGCCTCCCACACCTGAGATCACATCGAACGACGGTTCTGAGAGCGGCCCGACGAGCGCCCCCGACCAGCCATCGAAGACGCTCACGGTCGCGGGCGAGCCGCACACCGGCGGTGTGCTCAGCGAAGCGCGCTGTCCGCCGAAGAGGTCGACGTGCAGTTCTTCGAACGGCAGTTGCGGGGTTTCCAAGAAGGTGGTCGTGAGCTGTCCGGTGGCCGGGTCCAGCCGGCCTTCGCCGGCGAGCTTCACGAGCACCCCCAAGGCCGGGTCTTCGGCGACGAGATACACCGCCACGAGCGAACTGAACGGGTTGCGGCCCGCTTCCCCGTTGGGGGCCGGTTCCGCCAGATACAACGCTCCCTGCAGTTCTTCGCTGAGCAGCGGCGTCTTGATCTGAACCGTGCCAAGCTTCGAGGAGTCGGGACAGGAGACAGCCGCGTCTGAGAAGAGCGCCATCCCGGAGGCCGCCCGGCCTTCATACCCGGCCTGCGCTTCCGAGCAGGCACCCAGGCCGTTCGCCGCCGACGGGCTCACCTGCACCCCGGGCGGGAAGCTCACCGTCGTGTCCTTCAGATCCGAGGTGGCAAGTTCACCCGGTTCTTCATCCTGTGGGACCTTCACGGTCACGCCGACCCCCGTCGGCGAGGCCGCCTCCGTGTTGGACGACGACAGCGACAGCGACGGAGAGACGCCCAACTGTTCACATCCCGTCACCGCCGGCATCGAGGCCGTTCGCGACACGAACGCCCCGGGATCCTGCCACGCGTCGACGCTCAAGCTCGCGCTCGACGGCCCAGCGCAGGACGTCGGCATCCGCAGGAACGGTACCGGCGTCGTGCCCGCGGAGCAGGGGCCCCCCTCTTTGGTGAAGCCGGGTGGCGGCGGGCACGCTCGCTGCGCGTCGTGACTGGCCGCTGCCGGCACTCCCCACAGTTCCACGATCGATCCGATCACCCCAGCCACCGCTGACGCGTTCGACACTCGCGCCGTCACGCCGTAGTCTCGACCCGCGCGGACGTTCGAGTCGATGTAGATGTTCGTGAAAGTGTTGAACCGCGTGCCGAACTCCGCCGGGACACCGGGAGGGGGAACCAGGTTGTAAACCGGTTCTCCTACGAACGAGCCGCGGCTCAGCAGCAGCGTCAGTACCCCGACCTGCGCCGCGCCGGGGCACTGGAAATCGGTCAGCTGTTCGCGCGTGCACTTCGCCGCCGCCGTCGGGTTCCCGATCAACCCCGCCGGCAGCTGTGTTTCCACGTCCTTGACCGATGCCTCCGCCTCGCCGGTGTGATTGAACGCGAAGCTCGTCCGCAGCACGTAGGGGTGCCCTCCAGCCTGGGTGAAGGGGTGTCCTTCCGCGTCGAGCGCTTCGAGCGCGAACGACTGAAGCCCGAATGGCGCGAACGTCTCGTCAGCGCCGGGCGTCGAGCCGGCTTCGTTGCTCGCCACGAACCGGTAGTGGTAGGTGGTGCCGACACTCAACCCGGACACCGCCGCGCTGACGGGCTCCTCGCTGGTGCCCGAGCCCAACGCTTCGGGAGTGCACGGGAGCGTCGTGGCATCCTCATACCCGGTCGCGTTGAAGTGGGATGCATCGACGTACTGCGCCTGACAACTGGTTGCGAACCCGTGCGGATCGACCTGCGCGTTCAGCGTCGCGTTCGTGGTCGTCGCGTTCGCCGACTCCTGTTCGATCGTGGGCGGGCCGATGGTTGTGAGCGTCGCTTCGGGTTCGGGTTCCCCGGCGCCGTCGTTAGCGCCGTCCGCGTCGGCAGCCACGACGCGGTAGTGGTAGGTCGTGCTCGGCGTCAGCGCGACCGTCGCGCTGACATGCTCCGGTTCGGAGTACGGCAGCGGCACGACCGCCTGGCAGGGAGCGCTCGCGGCACCCTCGTACCGATCGCCGGGGTGTTCCTGAAAGGACTGTTCGCCGACATATTCAAACTCGCACGAGAGCACATCCCCGCCACCGTGGACCAGGTCGGGTTCGACCAGACCGTTCAACGTGGCGCTGACGGTCTGCACGTCGGTGGCGGCTTCGCTGGCCACGGCCGGCAGCACGACATCCGGACCGACGATCTCCACGCCGAGGGATTCGCCCTGAACCACTTGCTCCGCGGCGTAGATCCTGCCGGTCGCCTGATTCACGTCCAGCCCGAGAAAGTCCTCTTTCCCGGCCGCCAGGCTCGTGTCGCTGCGAAGTGCACCCGAAGGTTCGTACTCGGCCAAGATGGACCCTTCATCGACATATATCTGGTTCGGGCTGCTCGCCCGGTCAATAGCGACGCCCAGAGCCACGCTCGCGAGTTCCCGCTGGAATTCCCCGTTCTCGTTCAGCTCGAGCATCCCGCCGGTGAAGTTCGTCACATACAGATCGCCGCTCGAATCCAGCGCGATGCTCCCCATTTCCGAGGGGAGATGCCCTTCCTTTCTCCCGATCGAGCGGATCAGATGCCCATCCGGGCCGAAAACGTCGATCGTCGCGCCCTTGTCGTTGGCCACGTACAGATCGCCGCTCGAGTCCACGGTCAGCCCCGCCGGCGTCATCGCACCGCTCAGCCCGCTGCCAGCGGCGTCGCACTCGCTGCCCGGGGTCTTCGCTTCGGTCGTGCTGCTCGTGATCTGACAGATGAACACGCCGTCTTCGCTGAAACGATCGACGACGTGATGACCCGTGTCCGCGACATACACGTCGCCGCCATTCAAAGACAGCGAACTATCCACCGCGACCCCCGAGCCAGTGGCGGCGAACTTGAACGACCCGGGCGCCGTTTCAGAGCCAGTGATCTGCACATCTGCATATCCGCCCTCCGCGGTGAACTTGTCGACGACCTGCTGAGCGCCCTTGCCGGCGTTCGTTTCCAGGACATACACATCGCCATTGGATGGGCCCGCGGAGTCATCGACGGCGACGCTCGAGAGGTTTGCGCCCAGCGGCCCCGTCGGAAGCCCTTCGCCGCGGAAGCTCCCTTCGACACTGTGGATGACCTTCGCCGACGCGGTCGCGCTCATGAACGCGACCGCGCTCACAGACACGAGCACAGCGACGAGCAAGCGCGTGAGCCAACCATACCCGTCGATCCTCATCGCTCGCCCCTCCCGCTCGCCCTCGCAGGCTTCCCCTTCTTCTTGACGACCGGGCCATACCGCTTGCGCGCGAGCCTTTCACACGACACACGCCTGCTCTTCGCATGCCGGTACCGCTTACGGCAGCTCGCGAGTGCGGCCACGAGCTTTTGCGCACGCGTGGGCGCCGGCTTGACCTTTGCCTTGGCCGCGAGCACACCCTGCTGCACAGCTTGCTGGGGGATCAAATCACCCGGGCCGGTGAACACCGCGCTACCAGGTGAAAGAGGGGACGGCGAACCGGTGCCGGCGCCCCGGCAGTTTGTTTCATCGCAGGGTGGGGGTGGTGTGGGTGTTTCTGGGTAGCCGCCGTTGGTGTGGGCGTCGAAGAGGCTGATGTCGCCGTTGTTGTCGCCGAGTAGTTCGGAGGTGAGTAGGAACACGTTTTCGCCGTTTGGGCTGGCTTCGGCGAAGTACGCGTTTGCGTTCGTCGTGCCTGGGGAGAGGAGGTGCAGCTGTCCGTTCTCGTACTCGTAGACGTTCGAGAGGCCGTTGGTGTCGGCTGGCAGCAGACGCGCGACGGTGTCGAAGAACACCTGGCCGTTGTCGGAGACGAACCGTTGCAGGTAGGCAACGGGGTCTTCGTTGAGCGTCCCGTCTGTCGGGATCTCGGGGCCGATCCGTGCCGGCCCAGCGGGGGGTTCGCCGCTGGGGGCACACGAGGCGCAGCTCAGCGAGCTGTGTTCGGCGTCATACAGGAAGATCTCCTGGCACGGGCCGACGGCCAGGCCTTTGCCGGTCTCGACGCAGGGCCCTTCGTTGTGGTAGCCGGTCAGTTCGCTGAGCGAGTCGAACGCGATGAACCTGCCGTCCTGGGACACGCGTGCGGTGATCCGCGCGGGCGGTGATTCCCAGTCATCAGAGTCGCTCGCGCCGGGCGTCGAGTCGAGCGTCGCGATGAACGTCGTGCCTGCCGGCTGGTGCACATACAGGTTGGGCTTCCCGGGCTGCGCCGTCGCGCCCTGGCTGTTGGCCTGCGCGCCGGTCAGCGCCGCCGTCGCGACGAAGTACACCCTCGAGCCGTCTTCGCTCGCGCCAGGAACGCCCAGCACGCTCGCGCCCGCGGTGATGTCCGCGAGGCGTTCGCCTTCGCCTCTTTCGAAGTCATATTCATACAAGTCGGGGTTCCCCGCGGACGCGTTCGCGCCCGCGACGAGATCCTTTTCATCGGTGAAGAACACCCGTGCGCCATCGCTGCTCGCCCACTCGAAATGCCCGCCGCCGGACCCCGACCCCCCCTGGGCCACGTCCAGCTGCACCGTGCACGCCTTCGCGGGCGTCACGCATTCTTCTTCGGGTGGCTGCTGCGGGTTCTCACGCACATAGAGACCTCCCTGTGCTTCGAACACCACGCGCCCAGCATCGCTGGAGACCGCGTGCGTGAACGTCGCCGAGCCGAACCCTTCCTCGGTGTGAGGCCGGTCACCATTCGCGAGTTCCCCCGCGACCGCGGCGCCACTAGGCAGCACCGTCACCAGCCGAACCACACCCCCAGACCACACATACAGATCTTCGCTCGGCCCGAACGGCCCAGGCGGTTTTACTTGAGGCGCAGGAGGAACGATCACCGGCGCGCCCGCCGTCAACTGCGCCGACTCCGTGAACACAACACTACTCAAATCTTCCGAGGCGCCCTGCGCCCACGCATCGTTCAACGGCGCCCCCGCCAACGCGCCCTGCGGGGAATCAACCAGCTGATAAGAGACCCCACCAGCATCATGCACGAACAAGTTCTGAAAACCCTCAGGCTCCCCCGCCACCAACTCCGGTTCATCAGTAGGACAAAAATTCTCCGTAATATAACTCTGATTAAATTCTTCACGTCTACCCTGCCCAAACCCATCCGCAAACACCCAACCCGACAATTCCGGACTCGTCAACGGAAAATACGCATTCGTACAACCAGCTTCATTG
>Ga0210388_10004967_pt1 | contig 10383 bp, 8 predicted proteins | sample IncBWC19OmetaG_FD_155485 | JGI IMG/M metagenome (GOLD analysis project Ga0210388, IMG submission 155485) | Forest soil microbial communities from Barre Woods Harvard Forest LTER site, Petersham, Massachusetts, United States - Inc-BW-C-19-O ...
CGGCATGCCCAATCTCAACGGCATCGAAGCCGCCCTTCAAATCACACAGGCCAATCCGCAAATTTCGGCCGTCATGCTCAGCATGCATTCGGATGAGAGCTATGTCTTGCGTGCTCTGAAAGCCGGTGCCAAGGGTTATCTGCTAAAAGATTCCGCCGAGTCCGACCTCATCAAAGCCGTCCACGCCGTCGCCGACGGCAAATCTTTCTTCAGTCCCGCAGTCAGCAAAGTCCTGCTCGACGACTACGTCCGCAAGCTCAAACGCAGCGGCGCCGAAGATTCCTACGACCTGCTCACTGCGCGCGAACGCGAAATCCTCCAACTCGTCGCCGAAGGCAAATCCAACAAAGACGTCGCCAACCTCCTGAATCTCAGCGTGTACACGGTCGAAACTCACCGCTCCAACATCATGGAAAAGCTCAATTTGCGCGGCATCCCGGAGCTGATTCTTTTCGCCGTGCGTCGGGGGATCATCTCCTAAGTCTTATCATATGTGTTAGATACGGTCTTTGCGCTTTTCCCTGCACCCTCAGACCTCGTTTTCCCCTACCCATTCACAGTCCCTAATATCCCGGCTGCCAGGGAGAATCAACCTCCTCCAAGAAGGCGTCTGATTAAGTGACAGTCAAGACCGCCGCTACCACCCGACTGGTCGGTTGCTGCGAATCGCATTTGAAACAGGAGAGAAAAATGAATTCAGCGAAATCTCTGCTCAAGTCCAGACCGGCAGTTCTCGGCCTTGGCTTTGCACTGGGTGTGGCAGGCTTGGGCCTGGGCCACGCTACGGAAAAAGCACTATCTTCTAATAATCCCCCCGCCACCTTAAAACTGGCCGATGCCAACGAAGGTCCGAGCAAGAGCAGCTACGCTCCCCTCGTAAAAGAAATCTTGCCATCCGTCGTTAACGTTTCTTCCTCGAAAGTCGTCCACAACCGCCGAGAATCCGCGGAAGAAATGCCGATGGATCCCATGTTCCGTCAGTTTTTCGGACAGGACGGCGACGGTGGGTCCCGGGCTCCCAAGGACTCCCGTGAGAAAGCGCTCGGCTCAGGCGTAATCGTTAGCCCCGAGGGCTATATCCTCACGAACAATCACGTCATCGATGGCGCCACGGACGTTCGCGTCACGCTCTCTGACAAGCGCGAGTTCCAGGCACGCATCGTCGGCGCTGATCCGAAAACCGACGTCGCGATCCTGAAAATTGACGGCAAAAATTTCTCGCCGATTACCATCGGCGATTCCTCCAAAGTCCAGGTTGGCGACGTCGCGCTCGCCATTGGCAATCCTTTCGGCGTGGGCCAAACCGTCACCAAGGGCATCATTAGCGCCACTGGCCGCGGCGGTCTCGGCATCGAAGCCTACGAAGACTTCCTCCAAACTGACGCCCCAATCAATCCCGGCAATTCCGGCGGCGCGCTCATCAATGACCGCGGCGAACTCGTCGGCATCAACACGGCGATCATCTCGCACGGTTCCGGAGGCAGCCAGGGCATCGGCTTTGCTATCCCGGCGAATCTAGCTCGCCAGGTTATGGATCAGGTCCTGAAGAACGGCCACGTTACCCGCGCTTATCTCGGCATCTACCCGCAAGACGTAACTCCAGCCATCGCCAAAGCCTTCGGCGAGAAGGACTCGCAAGGAATCGTCGTTGGAGACGTCACCCCCAACAGCCCGGCGTCTGAAGCGGGCATAAAGACAGGCGACATTATTCTCGAGATCAACGGCAAGCCCGTCACCGACAGCAATCAGCTCCGCATGAGCATCTCGATGATGCAGCCAGGCACTGAGCTCAAGCTCAAGACCCTCCGCAACGGCACAGAGCGCGACGCCAACGTAAAGCTGGCCGAGATGCCGACAGAATCCGCCAAGGCCGATTCAAATGACGACCAGGAGGGCGGACGCAAAGCGCTGGAAGGCGTGGAAGTCAGCAACCTGAACTCTCACATCGCGCAGGAGCTGAACCTTCCTTCGACAACCAAGGGCGTCGTTGTTACGGACATCGACCCCGCCAGCAAAATGGCCGACTCCGGCCTCCAGAAGGGCGACGTCATCCAGGAAGTCAACCATCAAGCTGTGAGCAACGTTTCTGAGTTCCAGAAAGCAATCAGTCAGAGCGGCAAGGAACCCCTACTCCTCGTAAATCGCGAAGGCAGAACACTCTTCATCGCTGCTTAGCTTTCGCTCCTAGATCAAGTACCTGCCTTCCGCCACCGGTGCCGGCCAGAAATGGCCGTCACCGGACCGGAAGCGCGCAGCCGAACCAGAAATAACTGCATACCCACCACATACCATCGCTTTGGCTTAGTTCATGCCAGGAAACAAACAAGCAACCACCGCGTACCCTGAAAACACCCTAGAGAATCAAATAAATGAAAGGTTTCAGACGATGAGCAACAAGACGAGCAACAAAGAATCCATGACGAGGGTAGAAGAATTCCGCGAACGCCTCACTCGCGAAGACCTCGAGCGCCGCTGGCAGCTCGAAGCCCTCGACCATCTATTCACGGAGTCCGAAAACCATCCCGAGCGCTTCCACAGCCTCTGGGTCAAGCCGCTGATCACTGCTGGCCTAAGCCTCGAATCCGCGCTAAACCTGGTAGTCGAAGCCTACTTCCGCCCAAACTAATCCGATCTTTAACCAAGAAACCGCAGCAGCTCCTGTAGGGGCACGACACGTCGTGCCCGTTTCGTGGATGTCGGTCGCCACGACGATCAATTAACTCCTTTTCTTCTCCGTAAACTCTGTGCACGCTGCGTTAAAATCCCCATTCCTCCCTTTCTTCAACGTCACAGAAAAACTCTGTCATAACCACCAAGTCCCTCAGAATCCGCAGTTACCAAAAATTCGCCGGCAACTCCTTTAGAATGCGCAATTTCAAAAGACGGGACTTAAAGTCCTTTAGAATGCGCAGTTACAAAAAAGCGGGAGGGAGAGGACCCCTATCTCGCTCTTTTCCACAGCCCAAGAAATGGGTCTGCAACATCCAAGTGTTACTCTCATCGGCGTTCCGTTTTGGAATGCCCACTTAGAGCAAAGGAGTGGCTCTTGTCAAAACGCTTGGAAGGTAAAGTAGCGGCTATCACGGGCGGAAATCAGGGCATCGGCCTGGGAATCGCCCAGCGCTTCATCCAGGAAGGAGCAGCCGTGGAGATTTGTTACCGCTCGGACGCGACCGGATCGGAACGCGTTGCACAGAGCCTGCGTGCCAGCGGCGGCCAGGCAGTTGCCATTCAAGCTGACGTCTCGAAGCTCGCTGACGGCCAGCGCTTCATTGCCGAAACCGTCTGGCAGCTCGGCGAACTGGATATCCTTGTGAACAACGCCGGGGTCGAAAGGCGCGCGGATTTTTGGGACGTGACCGAGGCCGATTACGACTTCGTCCTGAACGTAAATCTCAAGGGTCTGTTTTTCATGACCCAAGCGGCGGTTCGCTACCTGATGCAAGCCAAGCGCCCCGGAAAAATCATCAACATCAGTTCCGTCCACGAAGATCTTCCCTTCCCCCACTTTACTTCCTACTGCGCCAGCAAGGGCGGCCTGAAAATGATCACGCGTAACCTCTCGATCGAGCTTGCTCCGCTCAACATCACCATAAATAACATCGCTCCCGGCGCGATCGAAACGCCAATCAACAAGAACTTGCTAAACGATCCGGTGAAACTGAAAAGTCTTCTGGAAAATATTCCGCTTCGCCGGCTAGGAAAACCGGAAGATGTCGCGTCCATCGCAGCTTTCCTGGCGTCAGAAGAATCCAGTTATGTGACGGGAACAACGTTTGTGGTAGATGGCGGTCTAACTTGGAATTATGAGGAACAGTAGAAACTCTTGAACAGGAGGCTCGTGTGGCGCCAGAGATCTCGTTCCGTTTACCGTCGGCGGCAACACGGATGGTCACACGCGAACGAGCCGCCGCTTCCGCCCTTTGGCCGTGGCGGCCGCCCGCGCCGCCTCCAACAATTCGCGCGCATTCTCTCGAATGTCGCCTTTGGCAAACACGGCATTGCCGGCCACGAGAATTTCCGCCCCGGCGCGAACGATATTGCCGACCGTATCAAGCGCGACACCGCCATCGATCTCGATGCGAAATTCCAGGCCGCGTGACTCGCGGATACGCGCGAGAGTTTCGACCTTCTTTAGTGAATTGGGAATGAAATGCTGCGCGCCAAATCCAGGATTCACGGACATTACCAAAACGTGGTGCACGAAATCCAGCACTTCGTCGAGCATGTGCACCGGAGTCGCCGGATTAATGACCACGCCCGGTTTGCATCCGTGCGACTCAATCAGATGCAGCGTCCGGTCCAGGTGAACGCAAGCTTCTTGATGAACGGAGATCCAGTTCGCGCCGGCTTCCGCAAATGCAGGAATAAACTCATCCGGATTTTCGATCATCAAGTGGCAATCAAATGTTGCATCCGGAATCGTTTTGCGCAGTGAAGCAACGACCGGCGGCCCGATGGTGATATTCGGTACAAAGTGGCCGTCCATCACATCCAGGTGCAAAACCGTGCCGCCGCCTGCGAGCGCAGCTTTCGCGTCGACGCCTAGTTGGGCGAAGTTTGCAGAAAGAATCGAGGGTGCCAGTTCAATGACGGATGCCACCGCTGCTTCCTCCCTCTTGCACGAAATTCGATTATACGCGAGAGCCGCCGGTTACCTTTGGAAAATGGATACCCGCGCAGGTCTTGTTGTCGCAGCAATCATCCTGCGAGAGGGGCTTAGGAAGAGTGTTCAATTTGCCGCAGGAACGGAAATGGTTCGGCGTTCGTTGCTGCTCTGGCGCGCCAATTCCAGCAGGCGCATCACGTCGAGCGCCCAATCTGTGCTCACGGCCAACTTGGCCTTCCCTTGTATGGCGTCGCGCAAATTGGCATAGAAAGCTCGATAGTCGCAATTGACGGAGGGGACGCGGCGCTGGATGAGCGCGCCGTTCTCGGAAAGAGTCAGCAGTCCCCAATTTTCTTCAGGCTCTGCGCCCCATGCCGTGTCCGTGGGGATGTGGCCGCGCCGTAAGTTGCTCTCTTGTGGATCGACGGTCAGTTTGACAAATGCGCCTTGCGTCCCATGAAGAGTGAACCGCGGGCCAGTTGCGGCGGCCAGAATGGAGGAACGCAAATCCGCGCGCAGGCCGTGCGAATAGTGAAATGCGAGGTCGAACGCATCATCCGCGACGGCGCCTTCGCGCTCTATGCGAATGTCGGCGGTCAGCGCTTGCGGCATGCCGAAGAGTAGCAGCGCGTGGTCAATGAGGTGCGGCGCGATGTCAAAAAAGATGCCAGTCCCAGGCCCTGAGCGTTCGCGCCAGGCGTAGGGTTTGAGCTGTGGGCGAAAACGATCGTAATTCGACTCAAAGCGAACAATCCGTCCAAGGGCGCCGCTCGCAACGAGCTGCACGATGGCCTGAAAATCGCCGTCGTAACGACGATTTTGGTAGACGGTGAGCAGGCGGCCTTGTTGCTTCGCAAACTCGACGAGCTCTATCGCTTCTTCGAGAGTCGTCGTGAATGGCTTATCGACGAGCACGTCGCGTCCCGCGGCTAGACATTGCTGGGCGATCGGAAAATGGGAATCGTTGGGCGTAGCAATGACGACGAGGCGGATTTCTTTGATAGCGAGGAGTTCTTCCAGGGTGCGGACGATGCGGACATCGGAATATTGCTCTGCGGCTTCGTTGCCGCTGCGCTGCAAAATCGCGGCCAGCCGCAATCCGGGCGCAGCGCGAATCACCTGCGCGTGAAAGGCGCGGCCCGCAAGTCCAAAACCGATGAGTCCGACATCGATCATGAAAGCATCCAAAAGGCGTCTCATACTATCGCATCGTTAAAGCGAGCGACTAGTCTTTGAAAGCGAAAGAGAACAAACCCGAGACTGGAAATATCAAGTTTTGAATTGGACAAATCACATTTTGCGCCGGCACATAAAGGCAAAGAAAAACACCGGGTTGCTCGCGGCGCTGCAGTCCTGCAAAATGGTTGATCATCAGTGACCACGCGAGCCATCGCCATTAATGCCGCCGCGCGCCAGCGCTATCTGCTGGTGCTGCTCTTTGCCGGATTCGTCCTGACCGGCCTCGAGATCACGCTCACAGGCCCGCTGATGCCGCAGTTTATAGCGCGCTGGTCTCTCAACGATTCACAAGCTGGTCTTTTGTTGGCCGTCGAATTTTCCGGGTCGCTTGCGGGAGTTTGGTTGTCCAGCCTGATTACACATTACCTCGGCACGCGAACTTCTCTCGTTCTGGGTTATCTGATGATCGGCGCGGGCCTTGCCTCGGTCAACACATCTTCGATGACCATCGTCCAGCTAGCTCTGGGTGCTCTGGGTATTGGCTACGGACTGGTGGTGCCGCCCACCAATCTCGCGGTGGCAGAGATCGGTGGCCTGCGTAGCGCTTCGCTAGTGAGCCTGGTTAATTTCGCGTGGGGAGCGGGAGCCGTTTCCTGTTCTCCGCTAGTTTTACTCGCGCTGAAAAACGGATTTCTCCCCACTTTTCTTTACTTCTTCGCGGGAGTTGGCGGCTTATTGGCATTTTCATTTCTCTTTGCGAAATTCCCCGAAGCAAAGCACGCGGCATCTGATTCGACGGCAGCTGCCCCGGTGATTAGTCCAGGCTTGGTGACGACGCTAACTCTTGCGGCGCTATTTTTCTTGTATGTGGGAGTGGAAGTCAGCCTCGGAAGCTGGGCCGCTGCGTATGCCAAGCGGCTACCCGGAGGCGGGGAAGGCATTTCCACACTGGCGCCGATGTTTTTCTATGGAGGACTTTTGTCCGGCCGGGCGTTCGCACCCTTTGTTCTTTCACGCGTACGTGAATATCGCTTGGTGATTGCAGCACTGACGATGGTTATCATCGCGAACACGGTTTTCGTTCTTGCCGCTACTCAACAAATCGCTTTCGCCAGCGCCGCTATCGCAGGTCTAGGCTGCGCGGCCGTTTTTCCTATTTACGTTACATGGCTTTCGCGCTGGTACGGGGCAAGAGCAGTGCGTCTCGGAGGGCTTATGTTTTCCATGTCATCGATCGGGTCCGCTGTCGCTCCGTGGTTTGTGGGTTTCGTTTCCGCGCATGCGGGTGGTTTGCGCGTCGGGTTGCTTGTGCCGCTTTTCTCCGCCGTAGCCATGGTGTTTCTTCTGCTCCTCGTGCGGCGCCAAGCAGCTGCCTGAGGTATTCTCTCTTTGTGCAAACGCCTGCGCAGCGCTCGCCGACAACCGGGCTTCTCCTCGGTCTGATCATTACGCTTGCCGCCGTCGTGGCATATTCGTTTTACATCACCGTGCAACTTTCCGGATTGCGAAAAGTGCAGAGCGAAATGGTGGACCGGAATCGAAGAGATTCTCTGCAGCTGTTGCGCGTGCAGAATGATTTGAATTCGGTGGGGCTGGCGATGCGCGACATGCTGGACGCGAGCGAGCCGTACCCTCTGACCGCGTGGTCGGCACAGTTCGAGCGGATGCGCGAAGACCTGGATGTAGCGCTGCATCTGGAAGAACAGTTGGCGGGTACGAATCGCACGGAGGAGCAACGAAATTATCTCACCCAGTCTGTTACGCAATTCTGGGACGCAGTGCATCGCATGTTTGCGCTGGCGGCAACGGGAAAAGAACAAGAAGCGCGTGAGCAAATTCGGCAGACACTGCAGGCCCGGCAGGAATCGCTGAGCACAGCTGTTTCCCGATTGCTGGTGCAAAACAACGAAGGTGAGGAACGCGCGGCGGCGCGCATCGCAGAGATATACAACGGTGTGCAACGGCAGCTTTATTTATTTTTGGGAGCTACGCTGATTACGATCGTGCTGACGAGCTTATATTTAATTCGCACGAATCGGATTATTTTTGCAAGGCTGGCGGCGCTTTCCGAGCAGCGCAGTGAGCTGGCGCAAAAACTAATTTCGACCCAGGAGTCCACGCTGCGGCACATTTCGCGCGAATTGCATGACGAGTTCGGACAGGTTTTGACGGCGATTGGAGCGCTGCTGGGCCGCGCGGGAAACCAGTTACCGCCTGGCTCGAAAGTACGAGAAGAAGTACAAGAGGTGCGCGAGATCGCGCAGTCAACACTGGATAATATTCGCAGCCTCTCGCAGGCGCTGCATCCGGTGCTTCTGGAGGAAGCTGGGCTGGTTAGCACGTTGGATTGGTATATTCCGACGGTAGAGCGGCAAACGGGACTAGCGCTGCACTACGAAAAATCGGGGACAACGTTTCCGCTCGACGGAGGCGCCAGCGTGCACGTTTATCGCGTGTTACAAGAAGCGCTGAACAATGTGGGCAGGCATTCGGGGGCGAAGGAAGCGTGGGTGCGGCTGAAGTTTTTGTCCAATGAGTTGGAACTGGAAGTGGAAGACCATGGAAAAGGAATCGCTGCGGAGAAAAACGGGCGGGGGATTGGATTGGTGGCGATGCGCGAACGAGCGGAGATAATCGGTGGGACGTTGCAACTTTTGCAGCCTGCAAGCGGGGGCACGCTGGTTCGTTTGCGAATCGAGCGCCAGAAAGTCGAGACCCATGGGAGTTAAGCTGAGAGTTTTGTTAGTGGACGATCACGCGCTGGTACGCCACGGATTCCGGCGGATCCTGGAAGATGATCCTGAGATCGAAGTGGCAGGCGAAGCGAGCACAGGGGAGGAGGCTGTGCGCTTGGCCGCGAAAGAACGGCCGGCGGTGATTGTGATGGATTGCGCTTTGCCTGGGATGAACGGTTTGGAAGCGACACGAAAAATTCTCGCAGCGCGGCCGGAAACAGCAATATTGATGCTAAGCATGCATTCGGAAGACACGCTCGTTAGGCAAGCACTGGACGCAGGGGCGCGAGGATACATTTTGAAGAACGCGATGGACCTCGATCTTGCTAACGCCATCAAGCGAGTGGCAAAAGGCGAGAAGGTTCTCGATCCTCAGGTGGCGCGCCCGGCTGCGCTGAAGGGCGAGCGCGAGGGCGGACTGACGCCGCGAGAGCTCGAGGTGCTGCAGCGCATCGTCGCAGGAAAATCGAACAAGGAAATTGCCGAAGAGTTGAACCTGAGCGCAAATACGGTGTCCGTGCATCGCGCGAACATCATGGATGCGCTGGGGATTCACAAGACGGCGGAGCTTGTGGTTTACGCGATCCGAAACGGTCTGGTGAATCTGCCTTGAGGCGGCGCGATTTTTTAATGAACGCGTGCGCGGCGGGGATCGGGGCGGCGATTTCTCCAGCGCAGATATTTGCGCAGACGCGCGGTGATCCTGGTTTTCATCTTACAAATGTAACCGCGAAGGCCGGGATTCAGTTTCAGCACAACAGCGGCGCGTATGGCGGAAAGCTGTTGCCGGAAACGCTCGGGTCGGGGTGTGCCTTCCTCGACTACGACCGGGATGGTTGGCAAGACATTTTGTTGGTCAACGGGATGGACTGGCCGGGCCACACGCGACAACGGTCGACGTTGAAGCTTTACCGGAACAATCGCAACGGGACGTTTAGCGATGTGACCAAAGCAGCTGGACTCGACATTGAGCTGTACGGAATGGGAGTAGCCGCCGGCGACTACAATAACGACGGATTCCCCGACATTTTTATAAGTTGCGTCGGTCAGAGTCGCCTTTTTCGCAACACGGGCAAAGGGACGTTTGTCGACGTTACTAAAGCGAGCGGCTTGCTGGGGCGGCAGGGACTCAGCACGTCGGCACTATGGTTTGATTACGACCGTGACGGACTATTGGATCTTTTTGTTTGCAATTACGTTCGTTGGTCGCCGGAGCATGATGTTTTTTGCAGTTTGGATGGAACGCACAAATCGTACTGCACGCCAGAAGCCTATCGCGGTGACACCTGCTGGCTTTTTCACAATCGAGGAGATGGAACCTTTGAAGATGTGACAGCTTCGAGCGGAATCTTTGACAGCAGCTCGAAATCTCTGGGCGTGGCCATGTTTGATTACGATCAAGACGGCTGGCCGGATTTATTGGTGGCGAACGACACGCAGCCCAACAAGCTTTACAAAAATCTGCGAAATGGAAAATTCAAAGATGTGGGGGTGGAGGCAGGGATTGCTTTCAGTACGGAAGGAAAAGCCCGGGCTGGCATGGGAGTCGACACGGGAGATTTCGAAAACTCCGGCAAAGCTGGCGTGGCCATCACAAACTTCGATAACGAAATGATCGGTCTATACCATTCCACGTCCGCTGGGTCCGCTGGCGCAAGAACTTATGATGATATTGCCGTAGCCTCCGGACTGGGCGCCGCTACGCGAAGCACTCTGGGATTTGGATGCGCTTTTTTCGATGCGAATCTGGACGGATGGCTGGATCTCGCGGTGGCCAACGGTCATATCGACGAGACGGTGCGGAATATTCGCGGGAATGTGGGCTATGCGCAAGCGCCGCACCTTTTTTTGAATCAGGGG
>Ga0210388_10004968_pt1 | contig 10382 bp, 15 predicted proteins | sample IncBWC19OmetaG_FD_155485 | JGI IMG/M metagenome (GOLD analysis project Ga0210388, IMG submission 155485) | Forest soil microbial communities from Barre Woods Harvard Forest LTER site, Petersham, Massachusetts, United States - Inc-BW-C-19-O ...
AGGATCGCGTATCGCAACGTCGAAGCGCGTAAGGCGCAATGAGGAGATCTCCGCACCATCGGTGCGTGTGATCGCAGCGGATGGAAGCCAAGCAGGGGTCATGTCACGCGCAGAAGCGCTGCAAATGGCCAGTTCGCAAACACTGGACCTCGTCGAGGTCTCGCCAATGGCGGAACCCCCGGTGGTTCGTGTAATGGATTTCGGCAAGTTCTTGTTCGAACAAAACAAGAAGGCGCACGCGGCGAAGCGCAAGCAGAAGCAGATTCAGGTCAAAGAAGTGAAATTTCGTCCCGGGACGGAAGAGGCGGACTACCAGGTCAAACTGCGTAGCATCATCCGCTTCCTGACCGAGGGTGATAAGGCCAAGGTGACATTGCGTTACCGCGGCCGTGAGCTCGTGCATCAGGACATCGGCCGGCGTCTATTGACGCGGATTTCTGAGGATCTCGCCCCGTACTCGGTGGTGGAGCAGAACCCGCTCATGGAAGGCAAGCAGATGATCATGGTGTTCGGGCCCAAAAAGAAGTGAGCGGCAGACCTTAAACAGTTTGCCGTCCCGCCTGTAGCGGCGTCGCAAGACGCTTGTGAGCAGGGCCATAAAATTAGGAGTCGATATGCCCAAGTTGAAAACTAAGCGGGCTGCGGCGAAGCGTTTTCGCAAAACAGCGAATGGCTTCAAACGCGGTCAGTCCCACCGTCGTCATATCCTGACGAAGAAACCCAGCAAGCGTAAGCGCCAACTGCGCCGCGAGATGCACGTCAGCGAGTCGGACGTGAAGCGCATCAAGCAGTGCTTGCCGAACGCCTAACGAGTCAGGAGAAATAATATGGCACGAGTCAAACGCGGTGTCGTCGCAGGCCGGCGGCACAAGAAGATTCTCAAGAAGGCGAAGGGTTACTTCAATGCCCGGCGCAAGGTATTCCGCACCGCCAAGCAGGCGGTCATCAAGGCCGGTCAGTATGCCTACCGCGGCCGGCGTGAGAAGAAGCGCGAGTTCCGCGCGCTGTGGATCACCCGTATCAACGCCGCTTCGCGGCTATGCGGGATGACCTACAGCACGTTGATCGACGGGCTGAACAAGGCGGGTCTCGCCATCGATCGCAAGGTACTTGCCGACCTCGCGGTCCATGACATGCCCGCCTTTACGGCCATCGCGGAGAAAGCCAAGGCCAGTCTCGCGGCCTAAAGCCGTGGCTGACCCCCTCAATGCGCTCGTCGAGCAGGCGCTCGCAGACGTGAATGCGTCTGCGAGCCTTGCCGCTTTGGACGAGGTGCGCGTGCGCTACCTCGGGAAAAAAGGGCTGCTCACCGAGCAGCTCAAGAGCTTGGGGAATCTCTCGGCTGCCGAGCGCCCTGCGGCGGGCCAGCGCATCAACGATGCGAAGGTGTCGATCCAGTCGTCGTTGGAGATGCATCGAATCCGCCTCGAGCAGGCTGAGCTCGAGAAGACTCTCGCCAAGGGCGCCCTCGATGTGACCTTGCCGGGCCGCGGACAGGAGCCGGGCAGCCTGCATCCCGTCACCCGCACGCGCTTACGCATCGAGCGGATTTTCGCGCAGGCCGGATTCCAAGTGGCGTCGGGGCCGGAGGTCGAGGATGACTTCCATAATTTCGAAGCGCTCAACATCCCGAAGAATCACCCGGCGCGGGCGATGCACGATACGTTTTATTTTGCCGATGGGCGGCTGCTGCGCACCCATACCTCGCCCGTGCAGATCCGCAGCATGCGCGCGCAAGTTCCGCCCTTGGCCGTGATTGCGCCGGGAAGGGTGTACCGCGTCGATTCGGATATGACGCATAGCCCGATGTTCCATCAAGTCGAAGGCATGGCGGTGGGCGAGCACATCAGCTTCGCAAACTTGAAGGCCATGCTGCATACCTTCGTCGAGCGCTTCTTCGAAAGACCCTTAGGCATGCGCCTGCGGCCTTCGTATTTTCCGTTCACCGAGCCTTCCGCGGAGTGCGACATCGAGTGCGTGTTCTGCAGCGGCAAGGGCTGCCGCGTCTGCAAGCAGACCGGTTGGCTGGAGATCTTGGGCTGCGGAATGATTCACCCCAATGTGCTGCGCGCAGCGGGGATCGATCCTGAGCGCTGGCAGGGCTATGCGTTCGGGATGGGCATCGACCGCCTCGCCATGCTGCGCTATGGCGTCGATGACCTGCGCTTGTTTTTCGAAAACGACTTGCAGTTCCTGAAGCAGTTCCCGTGAAAGTTACTTATTCATGGCTCAAGGAGTACGTGCCGCTCGCGCCGCCTGCGACGCTGGCGCAGCAGCTCACGCTCGCCGGTCTCGAGGTCGAGTCGGTCGTCCCCGTGGCGCCGCCGTTCTCCGGCGTCGTGGTGGGCGAGGTGATCGAGTCGGGGCGGCATCCCGATGCCGAGAAGCTGTCCCTTTGCCAGGTGACGACCGACGGCGCGAATCGCTTGGCAATAGTGTGCGGTGCGAAGAACGTGCGCGCCGGCCTCAAGGTCGCGGTGGCGATGGTGGGGGCGTCGCTGCCCAACGATGTGATCATCAAGCGCGTCAAGTTGCGCGGCGTAGAATCGAACGGCATGTTGTGCTCGGCGCGCGAGCTGGGCTTAGGTAGCGAACACGACGGGATCATGGAGTTGCCGGCATTTCTGAAATTGGGCGACAACCTGCGTACGGCGCTCGATCTTGACGATGTGGCGCTGGAAGTGAACGCCACCCCCAATCGCGGCGACTGCATGAGCGTGTTCGGCATTGCGCGCGACTATGCGGCCGCCCAGGAGCGGCGCTATCTCACTGCCCATGCCTTTCCGGTAGCCGCGACCGGGACGGCGCGTTTTCCGGTCGCGCTCGAGGCAGCGGCGGCCTGTCCGATTTTCGCATCCAGGGTGATTCGCGGTGTGAAGCAGGGCGCGACGAGCCCGGAGTGGCTGCGCGAGCGCCTGCGCCGGGTCGGCATCAACAGCATCTCTCCCATTGTCGATGTGACCAACTACGTGATGATGGATTTGGGGCAGCCCATGCACGCCTACGATCTCGCGCGGCTTACCGACGGAATTCGGGTGAGGCAGGCCAGGGCAGGTGAACGGATCACGCTGCTGGACGACAAAGAATACACGCTCGATCCGGACTGCCTGGTGATCGCCGATGCGCGCGGCGCGGTCGGTCTGGCCGGCATCATGGGCGGACGGGACTCAGCCATAGGCGACTCGACTCGCGATGTGCTGTTGGAGTCGGCTCACTTTGCACCCGACGCGATCGCGGGCCGCGCGCGCCGCTTCGGTCTGTTCACCGATGCGGGGCAGCGCAACGAGCGAGGCGTGGATCCGACGTTGCCGCCCATCGCCATCGAGCGCGCGACGGCACTGCTGTTGGACATCGTCGGGGGCGAGGCGGGGCCGGTGCAGGTGACCCGCGCGGAGGTCGCGGCCGAGGGGCCGGCCTGGGTGAGCTTGCGCCGCAGCCGCCTCGAGAAACTGCTGGGGGCGACCGTGCCCGACGATGAGGTGCAGGGGGTGCTGTCCGCGGTGAGCGATCGAGCGGAGTCCACGCCCGCGGGCTGGCGCGTGCATCGGCCGCCGCACCGATTCGATATCGCCATCGAGGAAGACTTGGTCGAAGAGGTCGCGCGGCTGCGCGGCTTCGACCGCATCGGCGAGAGACACGCCATGGCGCCGCAGGTGGCGGGTGAATCCACTGAAGCGCATGTCACGAACGATCGATTGCTGTGGGCCATGGCTGACCGGGGATATCGCGAGGCCATCACCTACAGCTTCGTCGATCCCGGGTTGCAGCAGCAGCTCTTTCGCGGCACGCCGAGTCTGCGGCTCGCGAATCCGATTTCCGCAGATCTCGCCGACATGCGCGTGTCGCTGTGGGTGGGTCTCCTGCAGGCCTGCCGCGAGAATCTGCGGCGCCAACAAACGCGAGTGCGGCTGTTCGAGATCGGCAAGAAATTTCAGGTGGGCGAGAAGGCGGGCGAGTTGCGCGAGATCGAAACTCTGGCGGGCATCGCCACCGGCTCACGCTGGCCCGAGCAGTGGGGCAGCGCGCGCGAAGCGCTGGATTTCTACGACGTGAAGGCCGACGTGGAAGGTGTGCTGGCACTCACGGGCGATGTTTCTGCGCTGCGCTTCGAGGCCGACACCTTGTCTTGTCTAAGACCGGGACGCACCGCGCGCATTTATCAGGGATCCACCGCGGTGGGGTGGCTGGGCGAACTTCATCCGCAAATTTCCAAGGCCGTCAATATGTCCAATGCGGCTATTTTATTTGAACTAGATATAGAATTAGCATTTGCGGCTAAGCCGTTGCAATTCAAGAGAATTTCAAAGTTTCCGAGTGTGCGCCGCGATTTGGCGATCGTGGTCGACGAAAACGTCCCTCTCGCAGTATTGCAGGAAAATGTTAGTGTTAGTGCGTCAGGACTATTACACGAACTGCGGGTGTTCGATGTTTACCGGGGACCTGGCGTAGAATTTGGTCGAAAAAGCATCGCTTTAGGCTTGATTTTGCAGGACTCTTCCCGCACTCTTACTGATGTCGACGCAGATACCGTGGTGACCGCAGTGGTTGCGCGGTTACGGGATGAATTGAGCGCCACAATAAGAGATCAATAAGCATGGCAGCCCTGACTAAGGCAGAGATGGCAGAAGCCCTATTCGATCAACTGGGGCTGAACAAGCGGGAAGCGCGAGAACTCGTGGATTTATTCTTCGAGGAAATCCGTGCTGCCCTGTCGTCCGGCGAACAAGTCAAACTGTCCGGATTCGGTAATTTCGATTTGCGGGACAAGAACCGGCGCCCTGGGCGCAACCCAAAAACCGGCGAGGAAATTCCCATCAGCGCCCGTCGTGTTGTCACATTCCGTCCGGGCCAGAAATTGAAGGCTCGCGTCGAGGCGTATGCTGGAACCAAGCAACAATAGCGAACTGCCGCCGATTCCGGGAAAGCGGTATTTCACCATAGGTGAAGTCAGCGACCTGTGCGGGGTCAAGCCTCATGTGCTGCGCTACTGGGAGCAGGAATTCCCGCAGCTCAAGCCCGTCAAACGGCGCGGCAACCGCCGCTACTACCAGCGCCAGGACGTGTTGATCATTCGGCAGATACGCAGCCTGCTGTACGAACAGGGATTTACCATCGGCGGTGCACGGAATCGCCTCACCGGCGACGATGCACAAGTGGACCTCAATCAGAGCCAGCAACTCATCCACCAGATGCGCCTGGAGCTCGAAGAGCTGATCAAGATTCTTCGCCGCTGACGCTCAAAGCGGCCTCATCTTCAAAGCCCAATTGGGCTATCATTCGGTCCCGGTCGGGGCGTGGCGCAGCCTGGTAGCGCACTTGCATGGGGTGCAAGGGGTCGCAAGTTCGAATCTTGTCGCCCCGACCAATTTAATCAAGCACTTACGATTCGACGACAAGACGGAAATCGGTTTGAGGTACAGCGTAAGGTACAACTGAAACGAGGACTGTACCTGCGGCGCTGTAGAGTACGAGCCCCCAAAGGGAAGAGGCTCAAATGTCACTTGATGTAGCAGCGGACTCGTCGGCTCACGAAAGCTTGGGACCACAATTTCGGCGCACGGAAGCGAGGGGGCGTATGGGTTGGGTCAAACCAGAGTTCGAGCGGGAAGAGATAAATCGCGCCGGCAGGATATTGGTTGCCTCGCGCTACCTGAGTAACGAGGAGCTCGAGCCCAAGTGTCGGAAGCTTGCTGGTGAAGGGTTTTGACAACATCGAAGAGGCAGCAAAGGCTTACGAAACCGCCGAGAAGCGCGTCCGTGAGAAAGAGGGCACCGATGCGGTGCTGGTGTCGGTTGACTCAGTTTCCGCACTCGGCAAGGCGTATCCCAACTACTTCGCGGACACGAGAGTCTTCATGCAGTTGATGACTCAAGCTCTATCTGGACGTTCCCGAGGTATTGAAGTCTCGCCTGTACCGATCGGTGTTGCAACAAAGTCAGACCAGATACCTTTCACCGAGGGCGCTGTGACGATTGACGACGCGCCGCCTGGTGCGGTGGTAGACATAGGCAAGCCAATGGGGCTCGACTGACGTTGGTGGTCCTTCTTACTTGGTCTGTCCACGCAGCAACTCGACAATCGAGACCTTCAACGCGGCCGCGATCGCGCTGAGTACGAGCACCGTGGGGTTGTAGACGGCCCGCTCCAGTCGTCCGATGGGTCTATTCCAGAAATTGGATGCTGATTCCACGCATGTCGGCCAGTGTTTCCACCGGATGACGGGCCACGAGTCCATGGCATGCCGGGCCGGTTGAGGCAGGACGTAAATACTTTCGTTGAGACTGCGGTTTTCGTCAATGACCTTTTGTCGTTTTGGCGGTGGTAGCGGTTTTTTGTTTACGCATCGAGTCGCCCTTCAGTGCGAGTCGATAGCTGTTATGGATCAGCCTGTCGAGGATCGCATCGGCGAGGGTAGGATCTTCGAGGTAGGCATGCCACTGCTCGATCGGCAACTGGCTTGTGATCAGCGTGGAGCGTCGGTCGTAGCGATCGTCGAGGATCTCCAAGAGGTCGCGGCGGATCTGATCCGGTAAAGGCGTGAGTCCAAAGTCATCGAGGATCAGCAGATCCGCTTTGGCGATCTGCCGCAAGAACGTCGACTTGGTCTGCAAAACGGCGTGGCGCGTGAGCTCATCGATGAGCCTGGGAAGCCGGAAGCAGCGGACACTGTGATCGGCGCGACAAGCGGCGTGGCCGAGCGCACAGGCGAGAAAGCTTTTGCCGACACCGGTTGGGCCGGTAACGATGACGTTGAGGCGTTCGCGGATCCAGCCCAGGTCAGTGACCTGGCCGAGCGCTGCCCGATCGATGCCGCGGGCGGCTTTCAGATCCAGATCCTCAAGAGCTGCCGTCTGGGTGAACTTGGCCCATCGCAGACGCTGGCGAAGCCGGCAGGACTGCCGTTCGATGAGCTCGTGCTGGATCAGCAGGCCGAGCCGCTCTTCGAAGTTAAGATCGTTGGAGGCGAGCGTAGTGAGTTGCTGTTCGAACGCAGCCGCCATGCCGCGCAGTCGCAGCTCATGGAGTTGTTGAAGCAGGGGTTGGGTGAGCATGGGTTCCTCAGGTGAAGTAGCCGGCGCCGCGCACATTGTCGTGCGTGGCGGCGGTGGTGGACGCTGCGGCCGCAGGCGCCGGCGGCGTGATGATCAGCGTGCGTACGGCACGGTAACTGTAGGTCTTCAGGGCGAGCGCCCGCTCGCAGGCCTGCTCGAGAGCCACGGCACTGAAGTCATGCGCGAGACGCAGGATCCCGAGCGAGGCGCGCAGCGCCTCATCCGGATGGGCACGCCGATGCACCTGCTCGCGCAGCAGCGACGCGGTCGCAGGTCCCACGGCCTCGGCGCGTTCAAGGAGCCGCTCGTGGTTGAGCTCAATGACGGCCCGATGCCGCTCGGGGCGGTGTTCGGGCTCGGTGCTGAAGCGCCGCGCACCGTTCGCCCGCAAGTGCCGGGCGACCGACTGACCGCGATAATAGATCTCGATCGTATGAGTGCTGATGCGCAGATCAACGCTTTTGCCGATCAGCCGATAGGGAACCGAGTAGTACTGTCGCTCGAACTCCACGTGATAATCGAGAAAGACCTTGGCGCGCTTCCACGTCGCGTACTCGTACCGATGTACTGGCAGTGCCCGAAGTGCGGGACGGTCGAGTTCGAGGAAGCGGCTGCGCCGTGTGCCGGCCTCGTGCGACAAAGGCCGATCGTTGTAACGTTGCAGCTCGATCCGCAGGGCCGCGTTGAGCTCGCTTAAGCTGAAGAAGGTCTGATGGCGCAGTGGCGCCATGATCCAGCGTTCGATGCCTTGGACGGCCACCTCGACCTTGGCCTTGTCGCGGGGCTTGCGGACCCGAGCTGGCAGGATCGCCACGCCGTAGTGTTCGGCGAAGTCCTGATAGCTTGGGTTCAGATCCGGTTCATACCGACAGACGCGGCTCACGCCGCTCTTGAGGTTATCCGGAACAATGGCGCGAGGGACGCCGCCGAAGTACTCAAGGGCTCGGACGTGGGCGCCGAGCCAGTCCGCCACCGTCTGCGTCAGGCTCGCTTCGACGTAGGTGTAATGGCTCGCCCCTAAGGCGGCGACGAACACCTGGGCGACCTTAATCTCCCCGGTATGGCGATCGACGAGCGCCATCGTCTTGCCGGCATAGTCGACGAACAGCTTATCGCCCGGTGTGTGCTCGAAGCGCATCACCGCATCTTGCCGTCCAAGCCAGGCCTCATAGTCGCGGCAAAACGCGCTGTACTGGCAACCGTCCGGATGGCGCGCCTTGTACTCTTGCCAGAGCAACATCCGTGTCACACCTTTGTGCGCAAGCTCTGTCTGGATCGCCGCAAAATCCGGCGTTGGATATCGCGGTGCAATCTCGGCGCGCGGATACAGACGCGCGCCGAGTTCCTCATCGCCAAGCTCTGCCGGGAGCGGCCACGAAAGACCTGCCAAGCGCGCCCGCTTCAGGCACTCTTGCACCGTCGATCGGGCACTCCCGAGCACGGCACCGATCTGCCGGTCACTCAATCGCGCCTCGTTCTTAAGACGCAATACTTCCCGAATCTTGCGCACGGACAACCTCGCTTGCGCCACCGTCTACCTCCCCGGAAAAACCCGAAAAGGTCACGATAGCTGGGTTGTCCTACCTCTCCCTAACCGGCCCGGCTTGCCGTGGAACGGTGGCCCGGCATGCCGTGGAATACCGGCCCGACATCGCGTGGAATACTGGCCCGGCATGGCGTGGAATCTGCAATTGGATTCCCGCCAACATATGCGCATAGTTACTTGCACTCGGATTTCGACTGCACACGCCTGAGCTGAATTTCCACTCTGTACAGCTGTCGAGTGACCTGGTCAGCCTGGTCGAAGATATTGTTGAAATAGTAAATATGGCTGGGTCCGTAGCATATCTCGAGCACTCGTGGGCCTGCCCATTTGACGACAACACCGTCGGTTTCTGCCACCTTTAGAATTAGTGCTTGCGGCTTATCAAATTTCGCGAATTGAATCCACACTTGGTATGGCTGTGAACTTGTGGCACCCAGGGTGCCGGACGACTTTGGAGCCCACACAAACGCACGGCTTAGCCCATCCGGTGCAGACTCGGATGCCTGTTCGACGCCATCGCCCAGTCTCTCGTAGCTTGAACTGCACGCGGAGAGTAGTGTTCCCATCGAGAGAGCGAAGGCGATGATCAATTCAATAGCCTTCATTTGCCGCATCCGCAATGTAGGGTCACATAGTCGTAGCCAGCCTGAATTTGTAAGGCACCCGCCATGTCATCTCCATATGGCCAAAGAAAAAACGGAATCCCAGCTCCCGGCCCCCTCGCCCTGATAAAGTCCCGCGAGATTCTGTGTCATGTAATATGGAAGTTTCATCGTCGCAGCAATCGCTCCGAAGTTGTAATTACCCGCGTTGTCATATTGCTGTCCTCGATTTGTCCTGTAATCCCAAATCCCGCCTCGCCGTAAGAAATTCTTGGCATCAATGTCCGCGTCGAGGTTCCATATTGTGCTACCCGAAAACGAACTAATATTCTGGTCTAGACTCGTGTCTGAAGGGAAAGGCGGGGGAGTGGTGCAGCCCCTGGGTAACGGCCCTGGTGAAACAAATCCCTCTGCCCTGCTGAGCGAACTCATTGCATATCCAGATTCCAATCCCATGGGATCGATATAGGTAGCAGGATTCCCGTCAACGTATGCGTAGTTGTTTGTGTGCTCACTTACTTGGGTTGTAAGGGGTGTCGCCCGGCGAGGGCCTGTCGTCAACCACATAAATGTAAATAGTGATCGCGCCGCTTAAGATCGCAAACACAAGCACGGCGATGACGATCCTTCGTCGATGAGAAAGCCGGAAAGTAAATGCGAACACGGACATCGCCAAGACTGCACAAATGAAGTACAGCAATATCATTTTTGAGTCGCCCACAAAGGGGATTTGGCTAGTCGATTGTACTCCGCTCGCAGGCTATCGGCGTACGTCTGACAATTGTTTCCGAACAGCCTGTACTTTCCCGGATTGACGTTTTTTACCGCTTGTCGCATGATTTTGTCATCGTAATGCATGGGATCCATGTGGTACAGACTCTGATCTTGGCCCGAATAGAGTCCCCCGCCCGACTTGTCGTTAAAGAAGCCGATATTCGATGGACTCTGCCCGTCCTCAAAAAACAACTGCTCGTGGGAAATATCAGTGTGAAAATAGTCGTCCAATGGATTGCGAGACGAATCGCCGAGCCACGGAAGAGGTCCTAGCGGTCGGAAGCCAAACTGAGCGAGACCCAATGGGTCGTAATTTGATATCGGATTGTCACTCACGTATGCATAGGTATTTACGCCGCCGTAGAGCCCGATCGGGTCGCTCTCCAAGTATGTCGCCTCTGACGCAA
>Ga0210388_10004969_pt1 | contig 10380 bp, 8 predicted proteins | sample IncBWC19OmetaG_FD_155485 | JGI IMG/M metagenome (GOLD analysis project Ga0210388, IMG submission 155485) | Forest soil microbial communities from Barre Woods Harvard Forest LTER site, Petersham, Massachusetts, United States - Inc-BW-C-19-O ...
AGAATGAGGTTCGTGAAAGTAGCTGGTCAGGTCGATGTGGTTGATGCGTCGTGTGGTCAAGCACGCGGCTGAGGACTCACAATGACGGAATGAGCGGTTCCATGGCGGCGGCCGACGCGGCCGGGGGCCGGACCGACGCGGGCCGGGCCGAGGCCGCGCCGCTGCTGACCGCCTCGGGGCTGAGCGTCAGCTACGGGCGCCTGCATGCCCTGGTGGACGTCAACCTGAGCCTGCAGGCCGGCGAGCTCGTGGCCCTGGCCGGCGAGAACGGCGCGGGCAAGACCACTCTGGTCCGCTGCATCGCCGGGGACGTGGTCCCGGCCAGCGGCGAGGTGTTCCTCGCGGGCCGGCGCGTGCCGGCCGGCCAGGCCGCGGCGACTAAGCAGGGGATCGCCGTGGTCTGGCAGGACCTGGCCCTGTGCGACAACCTGGACGTCGCGGCCAACATCATGCTCGGCCGGGAACGGCCCCGGATCCTCATGTCGGAAACGAAGTTCCACACCGCCGCCGCGTCGCTGCTGGACTCGCTGCGCATCCCGCTCACCGATACCACGCGCAACGTCCGCGCGCTGTCCGGCGGCCAGCGCCAGCTGGTGGCGGTGGCGCGGGCCATGGGGCGCAAGCCCCGGCTGCTGGTCCTGGACGAGCCCACCGCCTCGCTCGGCGTCAAGGAAGCGGCTCAGGTCGAAGAGCTGATCAGGGGGCTGCGGCGGCAGGGCACCACGATCCTGCTGGCCTGCCACGACATCGACCAGATGTTCCGGCTGGCCGACCGCATCGTGGTGCTGCGGCAGGGCCGGATCGTGGGCGATCTGCGCACCAGCGACGCGCACGCCGACGACGTGGTCGCGCTGATCTCCGGCCAGCAGGTCGACTCCTCAGCCCGCCAGCAGCTCACGCGGCTGCACGGGCTCACCGACCGGCTGGTCTCCGCCGACCCGTCGTCCAGCCTGTCGCTGATCTTGTCCGCCCTCGGCGCGGCACTCGGCAGCGAGCGGCTGTGCATTCACCTAGTGACCGACAAGACCCTGTACTGCGCCGCGTCGATGGGGTTCAAGCCCGGGCAGCTCGACCCCTGGGCCAGGCTGCCGTTCGGGCCCTCGGGCGGCCCGGTGGGCATGGCCGCGGCGGACGAACGCCCCATCATCGCCGACAACGTCCGGTTCGGCGGAGCCTGGGGCAGCTTCCGCGACCTGGCCAAGACGGCGAAGGTGGCCAGCTCGTGGTCGGTCCCCGTGCTCGGGCCCACCGGCCTGTCCGGGGTGATCACCGTGTTCCGGGCCCAGCACGGCGCGCCGGAACGCGACGAGCTCGCCCTGGTCACCGTCTACGCGGGGTACGCCGCCAGCGCCGTCGAGCGGGACCGGCTGCTCGACCAGGTGACCGCGAGAAACCGTGTGCTCGAGACGATCCGCGAGATGCTGGAGACGCTGGCCGGGCCGGTTACGGTCGGCGAGGGCTTGTCCATCGCGGTCCAGTCGCTGCGCCGCGGCATGCAGGCCGACGAGGTCGCGCTGATCACCCAGCCGGCCGGCCAGCCCGCCCGCTGGCGCGCCTTCGCCGGCCCGCTCGGCACCGACTGGTCGTCGGCCACCCCGCCCGTGCGCGACCTCGCCGAGACCGCGCTGGCCAGTACGCTCCCCGACGGGGTAGCCCGGCAGCTGCAGAGCAGCCGCCGGCACCGGGTGCGGGCGGTGGCGTTCCTGGCCGCCGGCGGTCCCACCGTCCTGCTGGCCACCTGGCGCCGGGTACCGCCGACCAAGGAAGAGACGGCGCTGCTGGAGGACGCGGCGCACTCCCTGCGGCTCGCGCTGGAACGGGAGGAAGCCGGTCACGCCCACCAGGAGACGGCGGCGCTGCGCCGGTCCCGGGAGCTTCAGCGCGGCTTCCTGTCCCGGCTGAGCCACGAGCTGCGCACGCCGCTGACCGCGATCCGGGGCTACGCGTCCAGCCTGTTGCAGCCCGACGTGACCTGGGATCGCGAGTCCCAGCAGCGTTTCCTGGACCGGATCGCCGCGGAGTCGGCCCGCCTCGGCCGGCTGGTCGATGACCTGCTCGACTTCTCCGCGATCGAGTCGGGCACCATGCGCCTGCAGTGGGACTGGTGCGACATCCGGCTGGTGGTCGAGGCGGCGATCGGGTGCCTGCCGCCGGCCAGCGCCGCGGCCGTCGATCTGGCCTGTGACGCCAGCCTGCCCGTAGTGTGGGCCGACCACGACCGCATGGAGCAGGTCTTCGTGAACCTGCTGAACAACGCGTTCGGCCACAACCCGCCGGGTATCGGGGTGCAGGTGACCGCCGAGCAGCGGATGTCCGAGGTGGTGATCAGCGTGCTGGACGACGGCATCGGCATGCCGCAGGAGCTGATGGCCGCCCCGTTCGAGGCCGCCCGCCGCCCGAGCAACGGCAACGGCAACGGCAACAGCAACGGCAACAGCAACAGCAATGGCCACGGCAACAGCAAGGGCAGCAGCAACGGCAGCGGCAATGGCAAGGGCAGCGGCAGCGGTTACCGCAAGAGCGCCGGCGCCGGCCTCGGCCTGTCCATCGCCAAGGGGATCGTGCAGGCCCACGGCGGCCGGATCGAGCTGGCCCCGCTGCCCAAGGGCACTTGTTTCCGCGTCTACCTGCCCGTGGAGGCGGAGATGGCCGGCGCGCTGGGGGGATCGAACGCCGCCAGCGGAAGCGACGGGACCGCGGGGGACAGGCCCGCCACGAGCGGAAGGACCGGCGACGGTGACGATGACTGAGGATGCGCGTAAGACCTGCGCCCTGGTGGTGGAGGACGATCCCAACATCGTCGATCTGATCCGGTCCAACCTGGCCGTGCGCGGCTTCGACACCATCGTGAGCGTGGACGGCATGCGCGCCCTCCAGCTCTTGGAGACCGAAGACCCGGACATCGTGCTCCTGGACCTCATGCTGCCCGAGGCCGACGGCTTCGAGCTGTGCCGCCAGATCCGCGAGCGCTCCCCGGTCGCGATCATCGTGGTCTCGGCTCGCGGCGGCGAGCGGGACAAGGTGACCGCCCTGCACATGGGCGCGGATGACTACCTGACCAAGCCGTTCAGCATCGAGGAGCTGCTGGCCCGGATCGCCGCCACGCTGCGCCGGACCCGGCCCGCCGCGCCGACCGAGCAGGCGCCCCAGGTGATCGTGGTCGGCGACATCGTCATCGACCTGGCCCTGCAGCAGGTCCGGCGCAACGGGCAGGCGGTGCACCTGACCCCGACCGAGTTCGCCCTGCTGCGCGAGCTCGCGGTCAACCGGGGCAAGCTGCTCACCCACGCCCACCTGCTGCGCCGGGTCTGGGGCCATGGCTATGAGACCGAGACCGAGTACCTGCGCGTCTACGTCCGCCGGCTGCGGGCTAAGCTCGAAACCGAGGAGAGCGCGCCGCTGATCTTGACCCAGCCGCGGGCCGGCTACCGCCTGGCGCCCGAATGAGATCGAATGAGCCCGAATGAGCCCGGAATAATCAGATCCGGATAACGCCTACGTGACAAACACGAATCGAAATGAACACGGAGGTGATCGTCGTTCACGATATCTTCACGACATGACGCCGATGTTAAGGCCTTGTTTATTAACGGCGCTCTAGGGTTTTGTTAAGACGCAAGGCCGTGAAGATCTCCAGGTCGCCCCGGGTAGTCCCGGCTGCCTGGGGCGCGGCCCTTCCTTTATGACGCGAGGTGGTTTATATGATTCAAGTGGCCAGGAAAGGGCTTGCGGTATCAGCGACGCTGGCCCTGTGCCTCGCCGCTGCGGCCTGCAGTAGCTCCTCGAGCTCGTCGAGCAGTTCAAGCTCGACCTCCTCCAGCTCTGCAGGCTCCGTACCGACGATTTCAGTTGGCCAGCTCGACCGGACCTTCGACGCGATGGCCACCCTGAAGCCCCTGGCCGCCGCGGGCAAGGGCAACGTGGCCGTCATCCTCCCGGACACCGTTTCCTCGGCCCGGTACACCGAATTCGACGCGCCGTACCTGAGCCAGGCCCTGGCCACCGCGGGTCTCAGCCCCTCGCAGTACTCCGTGGTCAACGCGCAGGGCAGTGACGCCACCGAGCTCTCCGATGCCCAAGAGGCCATCACCAAGGGGGCCAGCGTCCTGATCATGGACCCGCTGGACTCCGGGGTCGGCGCGTCCATCGAGTCCTACGCCAAGTCGCACGGCGTGGCCGTGATCGACTACGACCGGCTGACCCTGGGCGGTAGCCGCGCGTACTACGTCAGCTTCAACAACGTCTTCGTCGGCACCCTGATCGGCCAGGGCTTCGTGTCCTGCGCCACCGCGTGGGGCGTCAGCAAGCCGAACGTCCTGGTCATGAAGGGCGCTCCGACCGACAACAACGCCACCCTGTTCGCGCAGGGCTACAACGCGGTGCTGGCGCCGTTCTTCTCCAGCGGGAAGTACGTCAACGTTGGCACGCCGGCCGGAACCTGGGACCCGCCGACCGCGGAGAGCGAATTCCAGCAGGAGTTCACCGCGCACAAGAACATCAACTCGGTCGTCACCCCGAACGACGAGAACGCCGCGCCGATCATCCACTACCTGCAGACGCAGGGCGTCAAGGCCAAGACCTTCCCGGTGACCGGGCAGGACGCCACGCTGGTCGGCCTGCAGAACATCCTGTCCGGCTTCCAGTGCGGCACGGTGTACAAGCCGATCTACCTGGAGGCCCAGGCCGCCGTGGCGCTGGCCATGTACGTCCGGGCCGGCAAGACCCCGCCGGCCAGCCTGGTCAACGGCTCGACCCCCGACACGCAGACCAACACCCCGGTCAAGTCGGTGCTGCTCAAGCCGACCTGGGTCACCACGGCCAACATGAACGCGACCGTCATCGCGGACCAGTTCGTGCCGGCTCAGCAGCTGTGCGTCGGCTCGTTCGCCGCCGCCTGCAAGGCCGCGGGCATCTCGGTATGACCGTTAGCACCACAAGGAGGCGCGCCCGGTGACCACTCCGAGCGCGGACGACGCCCGGCCCGCGGATGACGCGGGCCGGGCTTCGGCTCCCGGCCAGACCCCGCCGACCGGCGAGGCCCCGGAGCCGAACGTCCCGCAAAGCACCGCTGACATTGAGGGCACCCCGGGCCACCCGGGCCCCGCGCTCGACGCCGAAGCCGCCGCCGAGCAGGCCAGGCTCACCGCCGCGCACGCCGACGCCGCGGCCGCCGCGCACGCCGCGGGCCACGACGAAGCCGCCGCTGAGGAGGCCGAGCTCGCCGTCACGGCCGCCGACGCCGCGGCCGCCGACGCCCGGCTCGGCGCTACCCGGGCCGAAACAACCTTCGCCGAGGCCGGCGAGGCCACCGCCACCGCCCCCGCGCCCACCGCCACGGCGTCCAGCGTCGCCGAGGCCAACGGCGCCGAGCCGCTGCTCCGCCTGGTCGGGCTGGGCAAGCACTTCGGCCCGGTGCGCGCGCTGATCGGCGTCGACCTGGACATTCCCGACGGGCAGGTCACTGCCGTGGTGGGGGACAACGGGGCGGGCAAGAGCACGCTGATCAAGACGATCTCGGGCATCTGGGAGCCTGATGATGGCGAGATCATCTGGAAGGGCCGGCCGGTCCGGCTGCACTCCCCGAAGGACGCCGCCGAACTCGGTATCGCCACCGTCTACCAGGATCTGGCGCTGGCTGACAACCTGGACATCGTGCAGAACATGTTCCTGGGCCGTGAACTGACCAGGTACCGGGTGCTGAACGAGAGCGCCATGGAGAAGGCGGCCAAGAGCACCTTGTCCGACCTGTCGGTGGTTACGGTCCGCTCGGTCCGCCAGCCGGTGGGGTCGCTGTCCGGCGGCCAGCGCCAGGCCGTCGCGGTGGCCCGGGCCGTGCTGCGCGAGGCTCAGCTGGTGGTCCTGGACGAGCCGACCGCGGCGCTGGGCGTCACCCAGACCCGGGTCGTGCTCGACCTCATCCGCCGGCTGAAGACCCAGGGCATCGCGGTCATCGTCATCTCGCACAACCTGAACGACGTGTTCTCGGTCGCGGACCGGGTGGCCGTGCTGCGCCTGGGCCGCGTGGTCTCGGTCGGGCCGAAGGAGCAGTACGACACCGAGTCCGTCGTCGACCTGATGACCACCGGTACCTCCAAGCGCCTCGGCGCCGTCCCGGCCGAGTCCTCCTCAGGGAGCTCCAGTGAGCACTGACGTCCAAGAGCCCCACCACGACGCCGCCGAGTCCGACGAGATCGCGGCGGATGCCGCCGCGGGCGCCAACCCCGAGATCATCGCCGACTCGTTCGGCGAGTACGTCAAGATCTGGCTGGTCCGGGTGCGCAGCGGCGACAGCGGCTTCCTGCCCGTGCTGCTCGGCCTGGTGGCCATCGTCATCTACTTCCAGGCCCGCAACTCGCTGTTCCTTTCCGCCGGCAACCTGGTCAACCTGATCACCCAGGCCGCCTGGATCGTGACGCTGGGCATGGCCGAGGTGTTCGTGCTGCTGCTCGGCGAGATCGACCTGTCGATCGGCTTCTCCGCGGCGATCGGCGCGGTGTTCACCCTCTGGGTGCTGCTGCCGCCGAATCCGTGGCCGTGGCCGGTCGCGGTGCTGATCGGCCTAGCCGTCCCCGCGATTTACGGCCTCATCCAGGGCGTGATCATCACCCGGCTCCGGCTGCCGTCGTTCGTGGTCACCCTGGCCGGCCAGCTGGCCGGGCTGGGCCTGCTGCTGGCCATCATGAACCGGGCCGCGCCCAACTCCGGCGGGACCATCCGGCTCTACCCCGGTGTCCTGTACTGGATCGAGACCGGCAGCATGAGCCCGCTGGCCGGCTGGATCGTCATGATCGTAGCCGTGGTGCTGGCCGGCGGGTTGTTCGTCGTGCGCGACAGTCGCCGGCGGGCCAGCGGGCTCGCCGCGCCCCCCGCCAGCGTCACCTGGCTGAAGGTCGCCGCGATGGCGGTCGCCGGCGTCGTCGTGGTGCTCATCGGCAACACCAACCGCGGCCGGTTCCTCCTGGTCGTGCGGGGCGTGCCCTGGGTCGTCCTGGTGGTCGTGGGGGTGCTCGTGATCTACAGCTTCCTGCTCGGCCGGACCCGGTTCGGCCGGTACATCTACGCCATCGGCGGCAACGCCGAGGCATCCCGCCGGGCGGGCATCAACCTGAGCCGGATCCGGGTCGCCGCGTTCACCCTGGCCGGGCTGACGGCCGGCATCTCGGGCATCATCTACGCCTCCTACCTCGGCTCGATCTCCACCGGTGTCCAGGGCGGGAATAACGTCCTGCTCGCGGTGGCCGCCGCGGTCGTCGGCGGCACCAGCCTGTTCGGCGGCCGGGGCAAGATGGTGGGCGCGGTCCTCGGCGGCGTCATCGTGGCCGTGATCTACAACGGCCTGGAACTGCTCGGCCTGGGCGCTGCGCAGCAGAACCTGTGGACCGCCGCGGTCCTGCTCGTCGCCGTCGCCGTCGACACCACCGCCCGCCGCGGCCAGTCGTCCGCCGACATCAGATAAGAGGAGTCATCTGCGCGCCGTACGGTAACCATCATTCATTCCGAACGGTCCGTGGTGCATGATCAGGTTCTGTGGGCACTTACCCGTGGGCGAGCGCGTTCCTGGCTGACGCTAGGCAGACGGTCGCGCCGCCCCGGGACGCCAAGGACGGGCTGCTGCCGCCGCTGCTGGTCGCGCTGACCGCGGTCACCGGGCTGGTCGACGCGTTCAGCTACCTGGTCCTCGGGCACGTCTTCGTGGCCAACATGACCGGCAACGTGGTGTTCTTCGCGTTCGCGCTGGCCGGCGTGCACGGGTTTTCCGCGACCGCGTCGGTCGCCGCGATCGGCTGCTTCGCCCTGGGCGCGCTGATCGTAGGCCGTATCGGCCGGTCCCTGGCCGCCCGCCGTGAGCTCCTGCTCGGCGTCACCGCGGGGATCCAGGTCGTCCTCGTGGCCGAGGCCGTAACCATGACCGCGCTGACCTCCAGTCCCATGCCCGTCGGCCTGCGCTACGCGCTGATCGTTACCCTCTCGCTCACGATGGGCGCGCAGAACACCACCGCGCGCAAGCTCGCCGTGCCGGACCTGACTACCACCGTGCTGACGCTGACCATCACCGGCGTGGCCGCGGACGGCCCGCTCGCGGGGGCGACCGGCGCCCGGGTGGCGCGCCGGCTGATCTCGGTGGCCGCGATGTTCCTCGGCGCCCTGGTCGGCGCCCTGCTCGTGCTGCGCGTGCACATCGTCTACCCCCTGGTGATCGCGCTGGTCATCCTGGTCGCGGTGGCCATCACCGCGGTAGCCCACGCCAGGAACCCCCGGACTCCCCAGCACCCGGCTCCGTAGGAGGACCCGATGCGTCTTGCTGCCCTGTCATCCGACACGATGACACCGGAACAGGTCGGGCTGTACCGGGAGATCCTCAGCGGCCCGCGCGGCCAGGGCCCGCGCGCCGTCCTGCTCGACACCGGCGCCGGCGGCCTGGCCGGGCCGTTCAACGCCATGCTGTACGCGCCCGACGTCGGCCGCGCCCTCCAGGAACTCGGCGCCGCGATCCGGTTCCGCACCCAGCTCGCCCCCCGGGTCCGCGAGATGGCCATCCTGGTCGTCGCCCAGGTCTGGAACAGCGACTACGAGCGGTCCTCGCACGAGCCGATCGGCCGCGACGCCGGGCTCACCGACCCCGAGATCAAGGCGCTGCGCACGGGCGCCGACCCCGGCTTCACCGACGACCAGGAGCGGGTCGCCTACCAGGTCGTCTGCTCCCTGACCGGCCCCGCCGATCTAGACGACCAGCTGTACGACCAGGCCGTCGCCACCCTGGGCGAGCAGTCCCTGGTCGAGCTGTCCACCCTGGTCGGCTACTACGCCACCCTGGCCCTCCAGCTCCGCATCTTCCGCGTCGACCCCGAGTAGCCCCGACCGGCCGCCAAGCGCGGCAGGTACGTCGGCCACCGGAGCTGACCGCCGCGGCATAGGCTAGGATGCCGCGGTGGTCTCGGTTTTGTTCGCGCTGCTCACGGCGTTGTTTAACGGCTCGGCCTCGGTGCTGCAGCGGATAGCGGCCGCGGCCGCTCCTCAGTCGCGGGCCCTGCACCTGTCCCTGTTCGGCTACCTGATCAGGCGCAAGGTCTGGCTGGCCGGGATCGGACTGGTCATCCTGGCCGCGGTCTGCCAGGCCATCGCGCTGGCCACCGGCCCGATCGCGCTGGTGCAGCCTATCTTCATCATCGAGCTGCCGTTCACCTTGCTGCTAGCCAGCCAGGTGATGCACCGCAGGCTGCCGCGGCGCACCTGGTGGGCGGTTATCCTGGTCACGGCCAGCCTGGGGCTCGGGCTCTGGGCGGCTGCGCCGTCGGGCGGATCGGCGCACGCCAGCGCCAGGATATGGGTCACGGTGCTGATTGCCACCGCCTGTTTCGAGGCGGTGGTGATCACCGTGGGCGTGCGGGCCCGGGGCAACGCCCGGGCGGCGGCGCTCGGGCTCGCGGCGGCCTGCGGGTACTCGCTGACCGCGACGCTGCTGAAGAGCGCGGTAGCGGTCCTGCCGCAAGGCGCTGGGGCGTTCTTTACTACGTGGCAGCTGTACGCGACCGCCGTGGCCGGAGTCGGCGCGCTGTTCCTGCTGCAGAACGCCCTGCAGGCCGGCTCGCTGGTCTACGTCCAGCCGCCGCTCACCCTGGGCGACGCGCTGATCAGCGTCTCGTACGGGGTGACGGTCTACGGCGAGACCCTCCGGACCGGCGGCTGGCTCGCCATCCAGATCGTCGCGGTGCTGGCCATCGCCGTCGGCTGCATCCAGCTGTCCCGTTCCCTGGCCATAGTCCACGGGCCGGAGCCCGCCGCTCCGCCTGCCGCAGGGCCTGCGGCCGAGCCGGTCCGCTAGTCCCGGCTGGCCAGCCCCGGGCCGGTCAGCCGCGGATGATCACCGGTTCGCCCGGGACCTTCACCAGCGTGTGGAAGAAGGCCGCGATATCCATGGGGATCCGGACGCAGCCGTGCGAGACGGGCGCCAGCGGCACGTCGGTGTCGCCGTGGATGGCGAACGCGGTGCCGATGAAGAACACCGGGTTGTACATCTCGCCGAGCGGCACCACGACCCAGCCGGGCATGAACACGCGGGTCGAGAAGTTGCCGGTCGGCGTGATGGCCACGCCGCATCCGCCGCCCGGCGAGCAGTAGTAGTACCCGCCGCCCGAGGAGACGTGGCTGATCAGCTGGATATGGTTGTGGCGGTACAGGACGAGGACCTCGGTGTGCAGGTTGACCTCGATCCGGTTGGGCCCGGCGGCCCGGTCGAGCACGCGCGGCGCCCGCGGGTGGTTCAGCGCCCGTCGCATCGCGGCGCTCACGAAGTCCTCACCCGGCAGCCCCTGGACCTCCTGGAACGCCCAGACGGCCTCCAGCGTGTCGGTGCTGAAGCTGCCGTCGATAGCGCCCGGG
>Ga0210388_10004970_pt1 | contig 10380 bp, 9 predicted proteins | sample IncBWC19OmetaG_FD_155485 | JGI IMG/M metagenome (GOLD analysis project Ga0210388, IMG submission 155485) | Forest soil microbial communities from Barre Woods Harvard Forest LTER site, Petersham, Massachusetts, United States - Inc-BW-C-19-O ...
CGGCGCTGGCTCAGTTAAGTTCCGGGCAGATCGCGGAACAACTGGGGCAGCAGCACGGCTGGAACGGCAAAGCGGTGGATCTGCTGCGTGCCTACCTCGCCAGCCACAGTGATGAAATCGCCAAACTCGCACAGGATGTGGGACTGCACGTGGCGGACGTCGCGAAGCATGCGTGGCTGCTGGTGGTAGTTCCCCTGTTGTCCATTTTTTTTCTCAAAGATGGCCGCGCCTTTAGCGAAATCCTGCTTGAACTAGTCCAGTCGCGGCCCCAGCGCGAATTGCTACAGGGAGTACTCAGCGACTTGAACCAGATGCTGGCCCATTTCATCCGGGCGCAACTCAGCCTGGCAGCGCTCACCTTGCTCATGTATTCCGGAGTTCTGGGTGTGATGCGGGTGCCATACGCTCTGGTGCTCGGGACGATTGGTGGCTTGCTGGAATTTATCCCAGTGGTAGGACCTTTGGTGGCCGCCACGATTATTATCGGCGTGGCACTGTTGATGGGCTACCCGCACTGGCTGGCGCTAATCGTCTTTCTCGGCGTCTGGCGGCTGATTCAGGACTATGTTTCCTCGCCTCGCATCATGGGACACAGCATGGAACTGCATCCTCTGGCGGCAATTTTTGGAGTGATGGCGGGTGGCGAAGTCGCTGGCATCCTCGGTATTTTTCTTTCCATCCCGGTCATGGCGAGTTTGCGAATTGTATTCCGGCGCTGGCGCCTGTATGCGGAGAAAAGAAAGTTCGGTCCCCTCAGTGCGTACGTCCTCGATAACGAGATCGGGAGACCCAAGTAGGGTCGTTGGCAACTAGCGATTCGCAGTCAGCGAATGCGCATCGCATTTCCCTGTCTCGGTTTCCGCAGGCTTATCCCCCTTGGGCGACTGCCCCTCCAGCCTTTTCGGTGCTGGCGTTGCGCAGAAATTCTGCCGCCGCTTCGGGAAGAACCGTATTGATGAACATGCCTGAACCCAGTTCAAAGCCGGCTACCCGCGTGAGCCGCGGAATTACGCTGACATACCAGTGAAAGTGCCGCGCCCCGACATAGTCAGAGGGGCCGCTTCGGATAGTGAAGTTGAGATCGGGATTGTTGAGTCCGACATAAATCTTAGCCAGCAGGATCCGCAGAATAAGAGCCAGGTCTGGGATCTCTGCCGCCGAGATCTCCCCAAAACTTGCCATGTGGCGCAGGGGAAAGATGTGGGTGGCGAACGGGGTCGCCGAGGCGAATACCTCCATGGCCACGAAGAACTGGCTCTTGAGCACGATGCGGGTCTTCTCCTCGACCTCCCGTTCCACCATGTGGCAGAACATGCACTCTCCGGCGTCGTCGTAGTGGCAGAGAGCCTCGTGCAGCCGCTGCCGTACCTGGCTTGGGATCACGGGAGTTGCGATGAGCTGGGAATGTGGATGCTGCAGGCTCGCGCCAGCATCGGCGCCATGGTTCTTGAAAATTGTGATGTGGTTGACCCGCGGGTCCATGCTCAGTTCGTTGTAGCGCTCTTTGTAAACCCCGAGAATGCTGGCCACGTGCGCGTCAGGAAGTTGGGCCATGTAGCGGGAGTGATCCGGGCTGTCAATGATGACTTCGTGGAACCCGAAGCCATTGATGCGGCGCCGGAAGTGCTGCAGGTCCCGGGTCGGCTGCACGTCGCTGGAAAGCGCGGCGAACTTGTTGGGGATCACTCGCACCGACCAGGGCCCGCCGCCGTTTGCCGGAAATCGCATAATTTCAGGCGGCGTCTTATCCTCGTTGCCCGGACAGAATGGGCAGGTTTCGACAAAACCTGGCACAGCCTGCTCAGGACGATGTGCCGCCAACTCCTCCGGGCGCCTGGCCCGCTCGGTGGCGATGATGACCCATTCCTTAGTCGAGAAATTCTGGCGCAGCTCCGGCATAGTGAAACCTCTGGCATTTCTATCGGCAAACGGAGCGGAGCGCTGTAGTCCTGCGAAGGCTCTCGGCCTCGCGAAGGGCGCGGAAGTGCTTGAGGGTTCGGCACTTTGCGGGCTTTGCCTCGCTCTGGAAGCCCATGCCGGCCTCTTTTCTCAAACCAAGGCTGTTGTAGAATCGAATGCACCCTCTTATGAGCAACAAACTTCCTGTCGGGATTCTGGGCGCCACCGGCGTAGTTGGACAGAGATTTATCCAGATGCTGGAGCGCCATCCGTGGTTTGAGGTGGCTTGGCTGGCCGCTTCCGACCGTTCTGAAGGCAAGGCATACTCCGAAGCCGCGCGCTGGCGCCTGAAGACGCCGATCCCTGCAACCGTCGCCAGGATGACAGTCTCCTCGGCAACTCCCGAGGGCGCGCCGAAGATCATTTTCGCCGCCCTCGACGCTTCGATCGCCGCCGAAATGGAGCCGCGCTTCGCCGAGGCCGGCTGTGCCGTGGTTTCGAATTCCAGCGCTCTCCGCATGCAATCCGACGTGCCCCTGGTAATCCCTGAGGTTAACGCCGGGCACATCAAGCTGATTGAGACTCAGGCATGGCGAAAGAACTCCGGCGGTTATGTGGTGACCAATCCCAACTGCTCGGCCATTGGTCTGGTGCTGGCGCTCGCGCCGTTGCAGCGGCGTTTTGGCCTGGAAGCAGTGATGGCCGTCACCATGCAGGCGGTCAGTGGAGCGGGTTACCCGGGCGTGGCTTCGCTCGACATCCTGGGCAATGTGATCCCTTACATCCGCAACGAAGAAGAAAAGATGGAGGAGGAAACGCTCAAACTCCTGGGGCAACTGAATGGAACGAAGATTATTTCCGCAAGCTTTGCCATGAGCGCGCAATGCAACCGGGTTGCAGTCGAGGATGGGCACACGGAATCGGTATCAGTGCGGCTGAAAACGAAAGCCAGGCCGGAGGAGATTATCGCGGCATGGAACGACTACCGCGGCGAGCCGCAGGAATTGAAACTGCCCAGTGCGCCGGAACGTCCCGTCATTTATCTGGAGGGCAGCGACCGTCCACAACCACGGTTCGATGTCGACTTGGGAGCTGGAATGACCACGGCTGTGGGCAGGCTCCGGCCCTGTGGCGTGCTGGATTGGAAATTCACCGTCCTCTCGCACAACACCATCCGCGGAGCCGCCGGCGCGGCCGTGTTGAATGCGGAATTGCTCAAGGCCAAGGGTTACCTCGACACGGTCGACCGGAAATGAAACTTGCGCCGCACCGCAGGAATGCCACAAGGAAGCGACGCCGATGATCGTAATGAAATTCGGCGGCACCTCTGTGGAAGACGCCCGCGCCATCGAGCGCGTGGCCGCCATTGTGAAAGACCGGTTGCCCCAACGTCCGGTTGTGGTGGTTAGCGCCATGGCCAAGGTTACCGATGCCCTGCTTGCCATGGCGCGCGCGGCCGGAAGCGGGGAACGCAAAACCGCTCTTAAACTCTGCCGCTCTCTTCAGGATCGCCATTACAACACGGCCAGCGAACTGCTGGGTACGGCGCTGTTTACCGACTTCCACTCGGAACTGGGTAGTGACTTCGAGGGGCTCGATGAACTGCTGCGCGGCATTTCCGCGGTCGGCGAGTTGACTCCGCGCACCACCGATCACGTTGCTGCCTTCGGTGAAATGCTTTCCAGCAAAATTGTTGCGGCAGCATTTTCCGCGCACGGCCTGAACGGCGTGCACGTGGACGCGCGCGAAGTCCTGGTCACCGATAACAGCTACATGGAAGCAATCCCGCAGCAGGAAGAAACGAATGCGCGCCTGCAAGCCAGAGTGAAGCCGCTACTCGAGGCCGGCCAGGTTCCGGTGATGGGAGGCTTCATTGGGGCAAATCGCGCGGGCGTGACCACGACGATTGGACGGGGCGGGTCCGATTTTTCCGCCGCGATCATCGGCGCCGGCCTGGGCGCCGAGCGCATCGAGATCTGGACCGACGTTGACGGCATTCTGACCACCGACCCACGCATTTGTCCAGACGCGCGGCGCATCAAGGTAATCAGCTTCGACGAAGCGGCGGAGTTGGCTTATTTCGGGGCCAAGGTTCTGCATCCGGCGACGGTGCTGCCCGCTATCCAGAAAAATATTCCCGTATACGTGCTGAACTCGCGAAATCCGTCGTGCGAGGGCACGAAGATTACGACCCGTGCGCCCCAGGGGAAAAACATTTTCAAGGCGATTGCAGTCAAGAAGCGGATCACTATCGTTGACGTGGCAGCGCCCCGCATGCTGCTGGCTCACGGCTTTCTGCGCGCCATCTTCGAGGCCTTTGACCGGCATAAAGTGGCGGTCGATGTGGTCTCGACCTCCGAGGTCAGCGTCTCGCTCACCGTCGATTCGAATCAGGCAATTCCAGCCCTGGCAGCCGATCTGGCCAAGCTTGCCGATGTCAAGTATGAGGGCCGAAAAGCCATCGTTTGTCTAGTAGGCGAGAGCCTGCGCGACAAGCCGGGCGTGGCCGCGCTCGTCTTTGGCGAGTTGGCCGACAAGAAGATTCGCATGATCTCGCAAGGTGCGTCAGAGATCAACCTCACCTTTGTGATCGAGGAAGAAGAAGTGCCCGAAGTAATCCAGCGTCTGCACAGCACATTTTTTGCGGACCTGGACCCGGAAGTCTACGCATAAGCTCCAGAAGGTCAAAAGTCTCTAACCGCAGAGACCTCGCGAAGAGCGCAAAGCAATTCTTGGCGAACTTTGCGGCCTACCTTAGCGCGCTTTGCGGTTAAAATGTTTTGACTTCATGAATATTCTCCTGCTCGGCCGCGGCAAGACCGGATCGCTGGTGGCGGAAGCGGCCCGCCGGCGGGGCCACAACGTTCAGGTCGTAGGTGCGGCCGAGAACGCCGCCTGCGCCGTCCTGACCGCGGAAAAGCTACACGGAATTGATGCCGTGGTCGACTTCACCGCTCCCTCTTGCGTTGTCGGCCATATCGAAGCTTGTGTCACGGCGGGCAAGAACATGGTCGTCGGCACTACCGGTTGGCACGAGCAAGTCGATCGTGTCCGGAAGTTGGTTGAGAGCCACGGCACAGGCTTCGTTTACGGCGCGAACTTTTCAGTCGGCGTCAACCTTTTCTTCGACGTTGCGCGCGCCGCCGCAGCAGCCTTGCGGCACAATTATTCTGGACAGATATTCGAGCGCCACCATGTTCAGAAAAAGGATGCGCCGTCGGGCACAGCCATCGCCATCCAGCACGCAATTCGCGAAGCCAGCGGCAAGAGCAAGGAAGAGGCCATCGAGATCACTTCTTTTCGCGAAGGCGATGTCGTGGGCCTGCACGAAGTTGTGTTCGATTCCCCCGCCGACCGGATTTATCTGTGTCACGACGCCAAATCCCGCCAGGGTTTCGCCGACGGCGCGGTGCGCGCCGCGGAGTGGATTGCCGGCAAGAAGGGCTTTTACGATTTCAAAGCCATTTGGCGCGAGCTGTAGTTCGGCCCGTTCCCACCCCATGCCCATTCGCGCTATCTTATTACCATGCAATTCCGTGGCTGCGGCACCGCGCTCGTCACTCCTTTTCATCAGGATGGTTCTATTGACGACGCAGCCCTCCGCAACCTGGTCGCGTGGCAAGTGGAGTCCGGCATAGATTTTCTGGTCCCCTGTGGAACCACCGGCGAGACGCCCACCCTCACTCACGACGAATGGCTGTACGTGATCGATACCACGATCGAAGTGGCCGCGGGACGAGTGCCGATCATGGCAGGCGCAACTTCGAACTCCACTTACGAAGCCGTGGAAAAAGCCAAAGAAGTGGCCGCGCGGACGGGAGTCGACGCAATTCTCACCGCGTCTCCTTATTACAACAAGCCGACTCAAGAGGGCCAGTACCGGCACTTCAAGGCCATCGCCGAAGCCGTGGGCGATAAGCCGCTCATCCTTTACAACGTGCCCGGCCGCACTGGAGCAAACCTTGAGCCGCCGACTCTCGCGCGCCTAGCGGACGTTCCGAACATCGTGGGCGTGAAGGAAGCCAGCGGCAATATGACGCAGATCGCCGAGGCCATCAACCTCGTCCCAGAAACATTTCTGGTTTTCTCCGGAGACGATTCCGTTACTCTACCCGTGATTGCGCTCGGCGGCGTAGGCGTCGTTTCCGTGGTGTCAAATGAAATTCCGCGCGAGATGGCGGCGATGACGCAAGCGGCGCTCGATAATGACTGGACGACAGCTCGGAGCATCCATCGCATATACCTGCCGTTGATGCAAGCGAACTTCATTGAATCAAGCCCGCTTCCGGTAAAGGCGGTGCTGGCGATGATGGGCCGGATCGAAGAGAACTACCGCCTGCCGCTCCTGCCGATGCGCCGCGACACACGGTCGCGGTTGCAGAAAGTCGTCACGGAAGTCGGGCTGATCGCCAAGCCGGCGGCGCCCGCTCCGGAGGCAGTAGAGTTCTATATCTATGAAAACTGGGCGGCCGGACCGCACAAGATCGTGCTGCACCGCGGCTCATGCGGGCAGTGCAATCAGGGAAAAGGCCGTCCAGCGGGGCACGACGCAAACCATGCGCGCTGGCATGGGCCATACGCAACGCTCCTCCAAGGCCGCGAAGTCGCGCATGGCATGACCGGCGTGCTGATCCGCAGTGAGTGCAAGTGCGTTTAGGATTGATTGGAACGACAACATGAAACGCCTCGCGTTATTCGTCCTCTCCATGGCAATGTTCCCTAGCGCTCTCGCTCAATTCCAGACCGTAGAAATCGGCAAGATTCAGATTGCAAAAACCCTAACTGGAACGGTCGTCGACCCTGTCGACTCGGCGGTGCCGGCAGTCCAGGTTCTCGAAGTGTCTTCTGACTGGAAAACCGTGCTCCGCTCTACAACGACTGATGGCAACGGGAAGTGGTCTCTGGCACCGGTACCTGGGCAAGAGGTTTATTACCTTCGCTTCGTCGCCTACGGCTTCAACCCGCTGCAGGCCCGCGTTGAGCTGAACCCTAGAAAAGGGAGGGATCTCAGATTTAAATTATCCATCGCGACATAGGCCCGAGCGACCGATCCCTGAAAGACGCTCAACATGAGAACCAATCTTGTCCCGAGCACAACGTAGAATCCCGTATACTTTGCGCGCATGCAATCCCTGAAAACTTCCATCGAACGTCTGGCGGCGCTGGGCGAGGTCGAACACAATCCCGAGGCGCGTCCTGTTTTTTTCGAATTCCGAGACGCGCTTACGCAGGGCAAAATCCGAGCGGCCGAGAAGATCGACAGCCGCTGGGTTGTCAACGCCTGGGTCAAACACGGCATCCTGCTGGGGTTCCGGCTCGGCGAACTGGTCGAGACAGGCAGCAATGGCCTAACATTTGTTGATAAAGACACCTTCCCGGCCCGGCAGTTTTCTGTGGCTGACCGCGTGCGTGTCGTTCCCGGCGGATCGTCGGTGCGAGTGGGAGCGTACGTGGCGCCATCGGTGATCTGCATGCCGCCAATGTTTATCAACGTGGGTGCCTACGTCGACGAAGGCACCATGGTTGATTCGCACGCGCTCGTGGGATCGTGCGCGCAAATCGGAAAGCGCGTGCATCTGAGTGCGGCGGCGCAGATTGGCGGAGTGCTTGAACCGGTGAATGCCGCGCCGGTCATCATTGAAGACGATGTGCTGGTCGGCGGCAACTGCGGAGTGTATGAAGGCACGTTGGTGCGGGCACGCGCGGTGCTGGGGGCTGGAACGATTTTGACAAGATCGACGCCACTCTATGACCTGGTGCGCAACGAAGTTTATCGTGCGACGGCGGAATCTTCTCTCGAGGTTCCAGAAGGCGCGGTAGTCGTGCCCGGATCGCGCGCTGTGAAGAAGGGTGCAGCATCCGAGCTGGGAATCTCGCTGTATACGCCGGTCATCGTGAAATACCGCGATGAAAAAACGGACCGCGGAATTGAGCTCGAGGATTGGCTGCGCTGATCGAAGCCTTCCCACTGAGTTTTACCCGACGCTGACCTCGAACATCCGCACGCCGTCAGGCGTAATCCGAATCTGCTCAAGTTTCTGCACCACTTCATCAGCCTCGCGCAGTGCGGCCGAGCGATAAGTGCTGGTCAGCGCAACCACCTTCATTCCACCCGCATGCGCCGAACGAATTCCCGCGGGTGCGTCTTCAATCACCAAGCACTCCACCGGATTCACCGCCAACAGCTCCGCACCCTTCAAATACGGCTCGGGATGCGGCTTTCCGTTGGTGACATCGTCTGCGGCGACCATAACCTTGGGCACCGGTATTCCGGCAAGCCGCAGCCGTGCAGTGGCCAGATGGCGAGTCCCGGACGTGACCACGCCCCAGCTTCCGTCAGGAATTGAGCGGACGAGATCGGCAGCGCCAGGCATCACCGCGACTCCATCGTGATCGGCGGCCTCGCGGCTTTCCAGCTTTCGCACTTCCGCTTCCGCGTCAAAATGAGGAGCGACGGTGCGAATCACTTCGATGGCCCGGACGCCGTGCGCGACGGCCATCACCTTCTCTTCGTCAATCCCCTGCTCGCGAGCCCAGATGCGCCACTGCCGCTCGACCGAACGTGTGGAATCGACGAGAACTCCGTCAAGATCGAAAAGAATTGCAGCGCAGCGGAAAGTCGTCATTCTTTTTTTCTAACACAAAGAAGGCTAGCGTGTGGTGGCCGGCAGAATGTGCGGTGTTGGCGGAGCCGAGACCGCCTGCTGCGCTTGCTGGCGGAGTTGCAAGTGCCGCTGGCGAAAGTGCGCCTTGGCGCGCTCGCCCCAGGCGCGTACAAACCAATAATTCAGCCCGGCGCCGATCGCGGAGCTGACCAGCGGAATCATGCGCCCCGCCCACTTCTCGACGACCTCCGCGCTCGCCCGGGCGGCGATGCGCTGGATCACTCGCGGCACGAACTTGCTGACAATTTCTTTTTCCAGCAGTTCGCGGCTGATGTCAACACCCGCCGCACTCGCAGCTGCGATCCAGAGTTCGGCGATCTCCCGGTCCGTATTGAACTGAAAGCCGTAGACCAAACTCAGCTTCTGCGTGGTGCGCATGGTGATCGCCGACAAAATGCCGAGATCGGGGAACAGTGTAATCAAGCCACCCAGACCGAAACCGGCGCCCTCGAGCGCGGCCATCTTCATGCCGCTGCGAATCAGGTCGTCGGCCACCACGTCAAGCTCGCCCATATCGAGGGAATACACTCCGTGGTAGCCGCTGATGGGCAGTCTGTAGGCCGTGCGCAACTGCACCAAAAACTTGCCGGGATCGACCTGTACCGTGTGGTAACCGGTCGTCATCGCCCCGACTAGCGTCTTCTCGATTCGACGGCGCAGCCAGGACTTGGATTCGGCGTTGCCCATTCTTCAACGTTAGACCAGGCCGGAGCGAAAGACCAGTGCGAAAAAGATCTTCTCAGAATCTCAAGCTCACCGATCGCGCCTCCGTCGCTCGCCGATCGAATCGTTGATCTTGGCCCAGTGATCTCCGCGGCGTGATCCGTGCCTGTTCATCACTCCGCGCTGATCACGGCCTGCTGTGCTAGCATCAACAGTATCTAAATGCCAACCGGAAAACTGCAGATTATCCCCCTGGGAGGCCTCGGCGAGTTCGGCATGAACTGCATGGCCGTTCGTTGGGGCGACGACATTATTGTGATCGATGCCGGCCTCATGTTCCCCGAGGCTGAGTTGCTCGGCGTGGACATTGTAGTTCCCGATATTTCCTATCTCATCGAGAACCGCGAGCGGGTTCGCGGAATTCTGCTCACCCACGGCCACGAAGATCACATCGGCGCCCTGCCCTGGATTCTTTCTGAACTCAATGTGCCGGTGTGGGGGACGGAATTCACCCTGGCTTACGTGGAGGATAAGCTCGACGAGCACGGACTGCTCGAGGATGCCGATCTGCGCGAGATGCGCGCGGGCGAACAGTTCAAGGTCGGCGTCTTCACCGTTCATCCCATTCGCGTGACCCACAGCCTGGTGGATTGCGTTGCGCTCGCGATTCACACTCCCCTCGGTGTCATCATTCATACCGGCGACTTCAAGGTCGACCCCACTCCCACCGACAATCATCTTTTCGATTTGCACTCCTTCGCCGAATACGGCAAGCAAGGCGTCCTCGCTCTGTTTCAGGACTCGACCAACGTTGAGCGCAAGGGATACACGCCGAGCGAGCGCGCCGTGCGGCGGAAGTTTGACGAAGTCTTCGCGCATACCCAGCGACGCTTGTTCATTTCGTGCTTCTCGTCCTCCATTCACCGCATCCGGCTGGCCGTGGAACTGGCCCACCAGCACGGACGCAAGGTCGCCTTCATCGGCCGCTCCATGAACAACTCCGCCGAAATCGCTGAAGATCTCGGCTACCTTGAGATTCCCGAAGGCCTGGTGATCAATCCCGGCGACATGAAGAACTTCCCGCCGGAAAAAGTGTGCGTCATGATCAGCGGGACCCAGGGCGAGCCCATGTCCGCCCTCTCGCGCGCGGCAG
>Ga0210388_10004971_pt1 | contig 10378 bp, 7 predicted proteins | sample IncBWC19OmetaG_FD_155485 | JGI IMG/M metagenome (GOLD analysis project Ga0210388, IMG submission 155485) | Forest soil microbial communities from Barre Woods Harvard Forest LTER site, Petersham, Massachusetts, United States - Inc-BW-C-19-O ...
GGCGATGCGGGCGCCAAGTGCAGTCAACACATCGAGCAGCGTGGCACGGGTCGGGTTCAGTCCAACGGAGTCAAGCAGAAGCGTGGAGCCGGGGAAGAGCGCGGCGGCGCAGAGGAAGAATGCGGCGGAAGAGATGTCCCCGGGAACGACTGCATCGATGGCGTGAAGAGATTGCGGTCCGGGGATGGAGACCGAATTGAGATCGCGCTCGAGCGTGGCTCCGAAGGCGCGCAGAGCCAGTTCGCTGTGATCGCGCGTGCGTAGTGCTTCTCGCACAGTTGTAGTTCCTGGAGTTTGCAGGCCAGCCAGGAGAACGCACGTCTTGACCTGCGCGCTTGGCACCGGGGTTGTGTAGTCGATGGCGTGGAGCGGGGCGCCGGTAATGGTGAGAGGTGCGTGACCGTCAGTGAGGGTGAGGTTTGCGCCCATTTCCGCAAGCGGTTTGCGCACGCGCTCCATGGGGCGCCGGGTGAGTGAGGCGTCGCCGATGAGGGTGAAGCAGCCTTGCTGAGGGGCCAAAAGCCCGGAAAGCATGCGCATGGTCGATCCGGAGTTGCTGCAGTCCAGTGGATGATTTGCGGGTGTGACGCGGCCGGCGACGCCGGTGACCTCGATGGAGCCGTCATCGAGTTTGTTCACGCTGGCGCCCAGGGCGGTCATGCAGGCCAGGGTCGATGCGCAGTCCGCTCCTGTCGAGAAGTTTTGGAAGCGCGAGGTGCCTTCAGCGAACGCGGCCAGCATCGCATAGCGGTGGCTGATGGACTTGTCGCCGGGGAGGCGGAGGCTGCCGTAGATATTGCGCGCGGGTCGGATGAGGCGTTCTTCGGTGGATGCTGGCACGAGAGCTCCGTGGGTCTTCATGGTCTCTGATTCCGCTGAATGAGGTTCGTGCTCTCCCACCCTAGGCGCAAAAAACAAATCCGCGCCGAGGATGGGGCACCCATGTTCGTTCATGGACCAGCAGTCGGAGAAGCAGTCTCTTTGAGTTTATCGGAGATCGGGGTGGGCTTGCAGCTCTTTAGCTACTCGGTTGTGTAGCGGATCTCGAGTTTGCGAATTCTGTAGCAGGAGTAGAGCAGGACGATCGTGATGAGCAGGAGCAGCCCAAATGTTGCGGCCCATGCGGATACGGGTTCGGTCTCGACGGTCAGCAAGGCGAGCAGACCGTCATTGGCTATCTTCACCGGCATTAGATGGCGGAGGTAAGACGCCACGCTGAACTTTTGCAATATGGAAGGCAGAACCGGATTGATCGCCTCCCAGCCCAGCACCAGCATCGCTGCCGGCATGGGGTTCCTGAACATCATGCTCAGCAGTAGAAACACCGCGCCGTAGCCGAGACAGGCGAGGACGACGATGGAGAGATATGCGCCTAATTGCCCAAGGCCGGGGCCGTTGAAGACGTAATCGCGTCCAGCCGCGCCGAAGCCCACATACATGAGAGCGAAATCCGCCACGATGGCGCTGCCGAATAACAGAATTGCGGTGATGGAACCGGCAACAAATTTGGACAGCAGAAGGATTTCGCGCCGCACCGGAGACAGCAGATAGAAATGCAGGCTGCGCTCGATCATCTCTCCGCGAATGAGCCGCGAGAAGATGCCCAGGCAGCCGAAGAAGACACCGAGGCGGATGTAATAAAGCTGGATGATGCCTGCCAGCACATTGGTGTCGTCGGCCAACTGAAACGCGGGATGCGTATCGACCAGGGTGTGAATGAGAATGATGAATGCGGGAATGAAAGCGAGAAAGTAAATCCAGGTAGCGCGCCACGAAAAGAGATTGCGACGTAGCTCAATGCGCGTCATGCGGCGCGCTTGAATCCACCACAGGCCCCATGGCTGTTCCGCAAGCTTCTGTCGCAGGTTGGAAGTGGAGAGGTCGGTCATGAGGCGCTCCCGTCTGAGCCGATGAGGTATTGGTAGATGGCGCTGGCGTCGTCGTCAGCGGGAGCGATGGCATCAATCTTGATAAGGCCGTCGGCGGCGATGCCGTTGAGGATGACGTGAAACTCATCGATGTCCTTGGTGCGCAGGAAGACGCCTTTGCCATCCGCGTGCAGGCGGGCTTCAACGCAGTGATTGATGGCGAACATTTTTGAGGCCAGCAGCTCAGGATGGTCGCAGCGGACGAGCACCTGCATCGGTTTTTCGTGCACTTCCTGGCGAACCTGGTGAATGTTTCCTTCGGCGATCAGGTATCCGCCAGTGACCATGATGACGCGATCGGAGATTCGGTCGACCTCATCAAGAATGTGGCTCGAGATCACCACATGCATGCCTTGACGGCCAAGTTCCTGAAAAAGCGCAATGGATTCGGCGCGCGCCATGGGATCGAGGCCATTCAATGGCTCGTCTAGAACCAGAACGCGCGGGTGATGCGCGATGGCTTGGGCTAAGCGAATTTTCTGCCGCATGCCTTTGCTGTAGCCTGCAACCTTGCGATGCGCCGCTTCGCCAAGCTGGACGCGGTCAATAGCTTGCACGGCCATATCCACGGCCATTGCCTTTTCCATGCCATAGAGCATCAGGCTGTCGAGGACGAATTGCCAGCCGGTGATGCCGCGCGGAAAGAAATCGAACTGAGCGCAGTAGCCTACGGCCGTGAAGAATTCTGTAGCGTCCGCAGGAGTGAGCCCGAGCACCGAGATGTGTCCGCTGGATGGCTGAATCAATCCCGTCATGAGATTCATGATGGTGGTTTTGCCTGAGCCGTTGGGGCCGACGAGGGTAGTAATTCCGGGCGGGATGGAAAGCGAGATGCGGTTGACGCCCAGCACTTCGCCATAGAACTTTGACACGCCTTCGAAGATGATTTGGTCGCTCATCCACGCACCACTTCGCGCGCGCGAATGCGCAAGTTCAGTATGCCCAGGCAAACCACGCAACAAAGCGAAAGCATAATTGCAATGGCAAAGGTGGGAAGCGAGAGGTTTGGATTCATTGACTCCTGGGCGCCCAGCAGTCGATGCCATAGATTCGACATCATGAGCGGAATATTGAAAAGCAAGCCCCATTTGGTGCGCAGCACCGCGCTCACGATTGCCCCCACTCCGGCGGGGACAAAGATCGCGGCAAAGATGATGCCGGTGGCCACAACGCGCCACTTGACCCAGGAAGAAAGCGCCAGGCCGAGGAAGGCAAGAAGCGTTATCCAGATGATCGAACCCAGTAGAATTCCGCCGGCGATGCGCAGGTTGTCCCCAATCCAGGGAGTCGGTGAAGTATAGCCCTGGTACGCGAACAACAACAGGCAGGGAAACCACGTGACGGCAGACAGGCATGTGAACAGTGCAATGAATTTGCCGAGCAGATAGCCGACGCGGGAGATGGGATGGCTGAGCAGGATCGGTAGCGCGTTATCGGAGAGGTCGAAGCTGATGAGGCGCGGCGCCACCCACGACGCGAGAATCAGCCCCAGCCAGCATTGGCCTTGCAGAATCTTCAAAAAGAAAGATGCGCCGATGGTGAAGTTCTGGTTGCCGCGAAGACCAATCAGCGTTCTGGCCAGTGGGTTGTTTGCCAGATAGATTCCCAGCATCGAGGAGACGATGGGCAGCATGCAGAAGATGAAAATTCCAATCGTGATCTTCGACGACCATGCTTCGGCAAGAGCATAGCGGGAGAGCACGAGGATGCGCTTCCACGCGGAATTTGTCGTTCCTGTATAGGCGCTATAACTGCGCTTGTAGACGGCCATTGCCAACCCTTTCCGCGCGATTGTCCATCGCCCTGAGGAAGATGTCTTCGAGCGAGTCGCGGCGCTGATTCATTCGGCGAATCTGCACTCCTTGGTCGGCTGCAATGACGTAAATATCTCTTGCTTCAATGTAGTCGGGGATGACGAGCTTGATGCGGCCGCCGGGGAACGATGCACAATCGCAGCCCAGCGCCTGGATGCTCGTTGAAAAGCGCTCGGTTGCGCCGACTGTTTCAAGCTCCACAAAACTTCGGTTGGAGCGGCGCTCTTCTTCAATGTTGCACAGGCCAGCAATACCGCCGTTCTTGAGGATCAGCACTTCGTCGCAGGTCTCATCGATATCGCGTAGCAAATGCGAAGAGATGAGCAGGCGAATGCTGCCTTCCTTGCGAATATCTTTGATGAGCTGAATCATGCGCGTGCGCGCGACGGGATCGAGGCCATTGGTGGGCTCGTCGAGGATCAGCAATCGCGGGCCGTGGGCCAGAGCCTGGGCCAGCTTCACCAGCTGCTTCATGCCCAGCGAATAGGTGCTCACTTTGCGGTAGCGCACTTCGCCCAAGCCGACATAAAAGAGCGATTCATGCGCGCGTTCAAGCGCAACCTCCGGCGGCATGCCCGCGAGCTCTGCCATGTAGCGAACAAAGCGCACGCCGGACATGTTGCCGATGAAGGAATCGCTCTCCGGCATGTAGCCGACACGCGAACGAATCTCAGCACGGTCGCGATGCGAGTCGAGTCCAAAGACGCGTACCGCGCCCTTTGAAGGGAGATGAAATCCAAGCAGCGTGTTGATCAGCGTGGATTTTCCGGCGCCGTTGGGCCCGAGCAGGCCAATCGCCTGCCCGCGCAACTCGCCCGTGAGGCCATTCAGTATCAGGCGATTCGCCAGCCGGACCTCTAGTCCATCGAGATCGATGATTCCCATGTCACTCTTTTACGTTTGCGGCGGCGTGCTTGTTCCCAATATTCATCAGAGTCTCGAGTGTAACAAAGTCGAAGCCGAATAAGTGGCTGTCGCTGGCTGCTTCAATGCGGCTCTCTTCTCCCCGCGCGCAGATTGCGGTCGGCCTGGCGTCGGCTGCCAGAGTACGGAGCGCATCTGCAGCCTGCCCGCCGATTTGCGAGAGCATCGGCGTTAGCACCGGCGTCAGGTTCTGGTAAGCAACGGCAGAGTAGTTTTCATGCGCATCTTTGGGAAGCAGCGCTCGGAATGCCGCGGAGCGACCCAAAGAATTGCCCGACGCGTTGGTCTGCAACGCCTCCATGAGCAGGGCGCGACTGGGCGCCACGATCATATATCCGTCGGCAAATGTGTATTGAGCGAATGTGTTGCCGGAGGTCTGGTCATGAATCGCGTAAAAGCGCTGGCCGCCGGCGTCGCTCGGTTCAATTACGATGTTGCGGTTGGTGGTGCCCTGAGTCTGGCCGCGAATCGCTTCAGTCAGCTTCTCAAGAGTCTGTTCAAGCCGCTGCGGATCGTTGACTTCGATCACGGCCTTCCACGACGGCGTGGGCAGGACCGGGCCATCGAGGGACACGAGGAACTCTCCGCCCAGCGTGGCCGCCAGGTCCTCACGGAAGTTGATATTCAGCTTCTCCTGAGCTTCATTCAACCCTCGATCCGGCTCTCCGTTGCCATTTACGGTCATGGCCATGATGTCATCGGCAATCGCCTTGGGATCTTTTGCAAGCAATGCCACGGCAACCGAAGCATTGGGCGTGATGAAATTAAGCGAGCCCATGGGAGCCGGCGCGGCCAGCCACGATGCGACTCCGTGCCTGGCTCCGGAGAATTGCAGGCTCACCTGGTTTTCAGGCTGGCCGTTGCTCTCGCGGTGCTCCGCAATCAGGTAGCGAAGGTCTCCTACCCCGCTGTTTGTCAGCGCATTTGAGTCCTTCGAGCCCGCATGTGCCATCACGGCTTTGTCGGCGATCATCTGATGCAGATCCGCTGCCAGAAAGATTCCTGCGCCGCGGCTATACGCGGATCCGATCTGCTTTCCAAAATCGCCCGTCGCGAATCCGCTGGCGCCGGAGTCCAACTGAGCATTGATTAGCTTCAGGGTTGCAACGCTATTGGAGAAGACAGCCTCGTTCTGCCGGACAAGCGCGTAACCACCGGCTTCTGCCTTGGTGGACGTGCTAGCCGCGCTAAGCGAAGTCGGGTCGAGCACCGTCAGGTGCGAAGTTGGAAGCTGCTCTTTCATGAAGTCGTCAAAGCCGCTCTTCTTTACATCCGCAATGATTGCGAAGCTGGGATTAGTCGATTGCTTGACGCCGACAATCACGATTTCGTCGCCCAGGTATTGGCTCATTTGATGGATCTTTTCGACCAGCGCGTCAAGGTCCGCCGTGTTGTGTTCGTGTCCTTGATTCCACCACTGCTGTAGCGCGGCGCTCTTGCTCAGTTGATCGTGGAAAATGGTGTTTGCCTCGCTGAGGAAATCGCCGAGGTTGGGAATGCTGATGTAGAGCAGCGTGTCAGCGGGAACGCGTTCAAGCAGATCACTGCTATAACGCGGACCTGGAAACGGAATCTGTTCGATGCGGTGCTGGAGCGTCGCGAACTGCGCCAGCAGGGGCAGATATTTTTCGCGATCGTGGCTCCAGGCGATCTGCTGCTCGACGGGCGCGGCGCTCAGGTTGTCGTTGGTAGAGACTTGATCGCCTGCATGAATCACCGAATCGACGCCGGCATGAGAAACGTCGACCGACCCTTGCAATACTGCGACGCGCGAGCCTTTGATTCCGGAGTCCACGGAGAACACAGTGCCGGTCACGGCGACGCGGCAGTCGGGCGTCTTGAGATACAAGTGGCCAAAGGTGCGATGCGCGGCCTGCACAATCACGGCTCCGTCGTCGAGCGTGACGGTCATATTGCGTCCCCTGGCGCCAACGCCGAGCACGCTCCGCTCGTTCACTTCAACGGTCGATCCATCGGTTAGGCGAAGAACGGCATGGGCTCCTCCGCTGGTGCGCAGGTGCTCGCCCTCGGCAAGCTGATCGCCGGGCTGAAGCTGGCGATCGCCGCTGTCGGAGATGCGATAGGCGGAGCCGTCGATCGATTCGACCTCGGCGCGGACTCCAGGCGGAATCTGCCAGAAGGCCTTGTAGACAAACAGCGTGCTCACCAGCAGCGCCGCGGCGCAGGCGAGCGACCAGCCGTAAGCGCGAGGATGCCACACGAACGCACGGGAGGGCTTGGGGGCGGACCAATCCAGTACCACTCCCGATCCTCGGAAGTGACGCTGGCATGCGCCGCAGTCGTGGAGGTGGGCCTCGATCAGCAGTCTGCGCGATGCGGACAGAGAGCCGGCGCGATAAGCCTCTGAAAGTTGCTGAACATCTTCGCAGCTATGAATGGAATCGACGGCAACGTGAGGGCCGGCGTCAAGTCCCAGCCGGTCGGCGACGCGGCCGGCAGAGACCGCCATTTGCGCGGCATCCGGTTCAGAGGTCTTGATGGCATCAATACTCGAATTCAGCAGCATCTCATCTTGTCTCATTGTTCTCCCCGTTCCAATTCCATGAGTCGTTTTCTTAATTTCAATCGTGAATGATGAAGCGTGACAGCGACGACGGCTTGCGAAGTTCCCATCAATGCGGCGATGTCGCGATTTCCCATATCCTCCAGATAGCGGAGGGTGAACATTTCAGCAGCGCGCGGAGCCAATTCGGCGATGGCCGTGCGCAGCAAGTTGCCCAGCTCGCGGCTTGCGGCTTCGGCCTCTGGCGAACTGCCCGCTCCGGTCGATGAGACTCCTGCTGCGCCTTCCAGCGGCTCGGTTGCGGCGCTCTTGCGCCTTCGCAGCAGGTCGAGTGCGCCGTTGATGGCGGCGCGATAGAGATAACTGCGGGCGTTGGCCACCGGCTCGCTGGTGCTTGCCAGGCGCATGAATACCGCCTGTGCCACATCCTCCGCATCGGCCATGCAGCCCGTGATGCGGTAGGCGGCGATGAGAACGCGCCGGTTGTGCTCTCCGAATAACTGGGAGAGATCGTGGGTCATCGGCAAAACTGCGTTGGCGGCTGCCAAGGGTTCACCTTTCAGGTTCTTCATAAGGATGACGCTCAATCTGGACAATTATTAACCAGGGTAGAAGTAAATACGCAGGAATAGTGCACGGCGTTCCGCGCCGAGCGTTCCGGACGCGACGTTCCGGGAACCCGTTTCGCTTCCCCGGCGCAAGGGTACTGCGTCCAAACAATGTCGCGTGAAGATGGTTCTGGCAGAATGGAGTCATCGGATTCCCGTGGCGTGGGATGGGACTGACAAGGGGGCTCGGCCGGTGCCTGGTTGCTTGCAATCGAGGGGCGTGCTGTTTCTGGCGGCAATGGCTTGCGCGCTGGGCCATGCGCCGATGCATTGCGCAGCCCAGACCGAACCTGTGTTCTCGACGGTGAGCGGGGTGGTGAAAGACAGTCTCACTGGACAGCCGATTGAACGGGCGCTGGTGGATGCGCAGAACGATGCTGTGCTTACCGACAGCGAAGGTCGGTTTGAACTGCGCCTCCAGGAAGGCGTCGCGAGCATTCAGGTGCGGCGTCCGGGCTATGGCGTTAACCGGCGCGCCAGCATGCGCACATTTCGGGTGAGCGCGAATATGAAGCCGCTGACTTTTTATCTGGTTCCTGCGGCCAGCATTACCGGGCGTGTAACGGTCACCAATGGCGGGGATGCGGACAACATTACGTTTACGGCCTACCGCCAGCGAACGATGAATGGGCGCGAGCGATGGATGCAGGCAGGCGCGGCATCCACCAATGGCGAGGGCGTTTTCAGGATATTCGAATTGGATGTGCCAGGGACTTACGTGCTGTGCAGCCGCGCCACCGAAGAACGCCTCGGGCAGCGGGGAAAGGCGGTTTTCGGCTATCCATCGGTGTGTTATCCGGCCAGCCCTGGGGAAGGGGCGGCTAATGTGCTGAACCTGGGTGTGGGTCAGCAGGCCGATGTGGATATTCCCATTTCGCGCCAGCCCTTCTACCAGGTGAACATGGTCGAGCAGAACATCCCGCCGGGTCAGGGCATGCAAATCCAGATTCACGATCAGAGCGGGTTGGCGGTTGGCTTTCCGGTGCGCCGGAATCCGGACCGGCAAACCGCCGAAGCGGCGTTGCCGAACGGCACCTACTATGCGGAAGCACGCGCCTATGGAAACAGCCTCTCCTATGCGCGGGCGGACTTCAAAGTATCCAACGGGCCGGTGAATGTGGTGAATTTGACGCTGCTTCCGTTGACGCCTGTGGTGGTGGTGATTCGCAAAGAGTTCACGGCCAGCCCCGATCCGGCCGCCCCGAACGAGAGTCAGGCGGGCGCGATCGAGAGCCGCGTGGCGAATGACCTCAACAGCGGGCTCAACCTGCAACTCATTCCCATGGACTCGATGGATGGAGGAGGCGGACAGTCGCTGCAGCATTCGCCGGGCGCCGACAGCAGCCACTTCGAGACGACGAATGTGATTCCCGGCCGCTACTGGGTGCAGGCTTCTTACTTTCTGGGCGGTTATGTTAGCGCGATATCGAGCGGCGGAGTGGACCTGATGAAGGATCCGCTGGTGGTGGGGCCGGGGGGCACGACCGAGCCTATCGAAGTAACGCTGCGCAATGACGCAGGCGAAATTGACTTCACCCTGAACGCACTGCCCGGCGCGAATCAGAGTGCCGGAGAGGATGCGGCCGAACTGGGCGGAGTTGCGGTATACGCAATTCCAACCGGCGCTCGAGTTGTGAATCTGCCGCGGGCCGGCGCATCTCCCGGAAGTCTGGGGCGGCTGGCCAACCTTGCCCCAGGAGCCTATCGCGTAGTTGCGTTGGACACTTTCCAAAACCTGGATACCATGGATGCACAGGAACTGGCAAAGCTGGCAGACAAGGGAAAATCTGTGACGGTGGTGGCCGGCGGATCGGTCGATGTGCAGCTGGATGTGATCAAGACGAGCGTTGAGGGCCAGAGCCAATGATGCCTGAGACGAAATTCTTTCGCCGTATTTGGCTCAGTATCGCATTGCTTGCTTTGGGTTCGGTGTGCTCCGCCGCACAGGCGCCGGCGGCCATGACAGGCCGCGAGATCAGTGGCGTGGTGGTGAGCGCCAAGTCCGGAGAACCGCTTGCGGGAGCACATGTGATGCTGGCTAGAACCAGGGACCGCAAACAAGTGGCGGAGACGGAGACCGACGCGGAAGGGCGCTTTGCGTTTGAGAGTCTGGGCGACGGAAAGTTCGATCTCTCCGCGTCCCGGCGCGGTTTTGTTTCCTCGTCGTATGAGCAACACGAAAGCGGAGTCTCGACGGCAATCGTGACCGGGGATGGACTGGTTTCAACCGGGCTGCGCTTCGAGCTATTACCGCAAGCGGCCATCTATGGGACAGTCGTTGAGGATTCGGGCGATCCGGTGGCGAGGGCACGGGTTTCGCTTTACCGCAAAGATCCGAACCGGGGGACGGGACAGATCAGGCGTGCGGCGGTGACTACGGCCGATGACGTGGGGAACTTCGAGCTTCCGCATCTGTCGCCGGGCGCGTATTTTGCATGCGCAATGGGATCGCCGTGGTATGCGCGGCATGGCCAGGGTCCGCGCGGCGGCGCGCAAGACCCGGCAAGCAAGAGCCGTTTGGCGGCGTTGAATGTGGCCTATCCTCCAACCTGCTATCCCGACGTAACGGACCCTCAGGCA
>Ga0210388_10004972_pt1 | contig 10378 bp, 17 predicted proteins | sample IncBWC19OmetaG_FD_155485 | JGI IMG/M metagenome (GOLD analysis project Ga0210388, IMG submission 155485) | Forest soil microbial communities from Barre Woods Harvard Forest LTER site, Petersham, Massachusetts, United States - Inc-BW-C-19-O ...
GATGTTGGTGGTCGGAATCATTTTGTTGATTGCGTGCGCGAATGTCGCGGGGCTCATGCTCGCTCGGTCCGCGGCTCGGCAAAAGGAAATGGCTGTGCGGCTGGCGCTGGGCGCAGGCCGCGCGCGCATTGTGCGCCAGCTTTTGACGGAAAGCGTCATACTCTCCGTGCTCGGCGGCGCGCTCGGGATTCTGTTCGCTTATTGGGGAGCGCACGCGATCCTTTCGTTTGTCTCGAGCAATCAGCCGCGTCCTCTGGGATTCGCGACGGGCGTTGACTTGCGCGTCCTTGCATTCACCGCCGCGATTTCTTTGCTCACCGGAATTCTTTTCGGCCTTGCGCCGACGTTTCGCAGCGCGCGCGTTGATTTGACGCCGGCGCTCAAGGAAGGAACGGGAAGCTCCGAGACGACGGGACATGGCCGGGGCAAATGGTTCAGCATCGGTAATGCGCTGGTGGTGGCGCAAGTTGCCCTGGCGATCGTGGTGCTCGTGGCCGCCGGGCTTCTGGTACGCACGCTGGCAAATTTGCGCAGCATCGATGTGGGATTCGATTCGCACAACATCCTGATTTTCGGAATCGATCCCACCTTAATTGGTTACAAAGGTCCGCAAGCTAACAGCCTCTATCGCGACTTGCAGGGTCGGCTCTCAGAAACACCCGGAGTACAGTCCGCAAGCTATTCGATTGGTCCTCTCCTGAGTGGTGGTCTAATGATCACCGGCTTTCACTGGCCGGGCACGCCGCAAGATCAGGAATCCCAAGCGGACGCGCTTGACGTCGGTCCGAATTTCTTCGAGACAATGCGCATTCCGCTGCTAGTCGGCCGCGAATTTAGCGACTCGGATTTCAAGCTGTCGGTTGCTAATGACGGAGCGACTCCAACCTCGGCGCCAACTCCGGCGATTGTGAATCAGGCATTCGTTGAAAAATATCTTGGCAAGGAAGATCCGCTGGGGAAGAGGTTTGGCCAAGCGGAGGCCACCGCGGACGAGCCGGCGAATCCGGGCTTCGAAATCATTGGCGTGGTGCGCGACGCAAAATACGGCGACCTGCGCCGCGATATTCACGCCATGATGTACATGCCGCAACGATTTGGCGGAGCGACCTTCGAGCTGCGCACGGCGGCGGATCCCCAGGCCATTCTTCCCGCAGTACGCGAAGCAGTGGCGCAAGTAAGCACGAATTTGCCTTTGTACGATGTGAAAACGCAATCCGAGCAAATCGACAGATTGCTGTTTCAAGAGCGACTGGTAGCTCGTCTATCCGGCTTCTTTGCCTTGTTGGCTCTTGTGCTGGCTTGCGTCGGATTGTACGGGCTTCTTTCTTATGAAGTTTTGCGGCGTACCCGCGAAATCGGCATTCGCATGGCGCTGGGCGCACACCAGGGGAATGTGATGAAGCTCGTCCTGCGGCAGGGGATTGCTCTGGCGATCGTTGGAGCTGCCCTGGGCATCGGCGTTGCGCTCGGCGTGACGCGTTATCTCGCCAACATGTTGTACAACGTGCGTGCGAGCGATCCACTTACCATCGCGAGCGTAGCCATTCTACTGACGCTTGTGGCGCTCGCCGCATGCTACATTCCTGCGCGCCGTGCCATGAGTGTTGATCCCGTCGTCGCGTTGAGATCCGAATAGTCCTTCTCGCAAGTACCCGATCAACTTCCCACAGAACACCGTGCCAGAAGCGTTTGGGCCTGCGAATCCAACTTGCACCCGCATGGATGCATTGTCCGAAAATCTGTTTTGTGACGATCCCCGAGGATTTGGTGTTAAACGGCACAGTCTCGGTCGAGTGTCCCTGCTACCTTAAGAGAGTCTGGTGCGAATTCCGGAAAAATTAGGTTTGTGCGAGGAACTTTATGACGGCAACAGCAGCGAGAATGCAGACCGAGTACCGCAAGTTACGAAATCAACTGCTTGAGGCGGAGATTGCACTGAAAGATCAAACGGAGAGCGTTGCGGCTCTTCGAAGACAACTACCCATGGGTCCGGAAGTGGCAACCGACTACATTTTTCGCGAGGGCCCCACCGATATACTTGATGAAGCTCCCGGCCAGTTCAAGGATGTCCGCCTGTCTGCCTTGTTTGCGCCAGGCAAAAACCGGCTCATCGTGGATCACATGATGTGGCGCCCGACCGACATGTCTGCCTGTCCGATGTGTACCATGTGGGCCGATGGATACAATGCGATCGCTCCGCATATCACCCAGAAAGCAAATTTTGTAGTGATCGCCAAGGTCGAGATCGGAGAACTCCGGGAATGGGCGCGGCGGCGGGGATGGGACAAAATTCGGTTGTTGTCCAGCGGCCAGTGTAATTTCAACAAGGATTTTCACGTCGAACGTGAGGGAGGACAACATCCCGGCCTTAGCGTGTTCAGCCGTGAGCCTGATGGTAAAATCCATCATTTTTATACCACCGAAACCTCGCTACACCCAGGCCCAAACGGCAACCCAAATCACAGAGGCATAGACCTCTTCACGCCGGTTTGGAATCTTTTCGACCTCTTGCCGGAAGGTCGCGAGAATTGGTCGCCCAAACTCTTCTATTAATGGATCGCCCTCCACGCAGTTCCTGTGCCCGAGCGTGTTCGATCGGAGAATCTGGATAGTTCCCATTAGGCCCGCGTGAAAAGAAGTGACGACGGACTCGAAGTGTACCGAAGTGGACAGACATTTCTTTCCGGGACGCGCAACTTGGATCTGCTTGAAAATTCCAAAGTACTTCGGATTGGGCGCTGTGCGCGGATATAGAGAGGGCTCAGTTTCGCGTGCAGACGTGAAGGAGAAAAAATCATGTTGGGACTAATCGCGGCTGTCTTGATCATTTGCTGGTTGCTTGGGCTTTTCGCATTTCACGTATCCACCGGTTTATTCCACATTTTGCTTGTCGTCGGCCTCATTCTCCTGGTTTTGCATTTCGTGTCTGGGAGAAGGGTCAGCGTATAAAAGACGGAATCTGCGTTCAGGATCCGCGATGGTGAGATGTGTGTTTGTTCACTGTTATCGTATTCGGAATTCTGAAGAGTCACACCCGCCCGAACTCAGTTCAGGGATGTGGGAAAAATTAGGAGGGGCTTGGAATGAGCACACTAACATTGGCCATTATCATCGGCGTGGTCGTCATAGGAATTGTGGGCATCGTTGCGGCGATGTTTCTCAAGAAGAACAAAACCGAAAGACTGCAGACTCGATTCGGACCGGAATACGCGCGCGCCGTCGAGGAGAGCGGAGGCCGGCGGAAGGCGGAAGCCGGGCTCGAAAAACGAGAAAAACGTGTCGAGGGATTCGCCATTCGGCCTCTGGCTGCCAGCGACCGGGAGCGCTACCTGGCGTCCTGGCGCAAGGTGCAGGCGGAATTTGTGGACGATCCGAATAAATCGGTCACACAGGCAGACCAACTACTCGGTGACGTCATGTCCACCCGGGGCTACTCGGTGAGCGAGTTCGAGCAGCGCTCGGCCGATATCTCCGTGAACCATCCCCTGGTGGTGGAAAACTACCGGGCCGCCCATGCCATTGCGGTTCGCCACGCCGCCGGGTTAGCCAGTACGGAAGATTTGCGGCAAGCCATGATTCATTACCGGACCTTGTTCGACGAGTTGGTCGCGGAGCCGGAGATGGCTCGCGCGAAAGCCGCGGTAGCGTAGAGTTTGGTCTCGAATGGAAGTGCCGTAGTAAGCCTTGAGAAGCGCTAAGTAGCCAGAGGAGAAAATGCAATGGACGAAACAAAAAAGCTCGTGGGAGAAGACACGGATGTTGGGCTGACGACCGCGACTCTCGCAGGCGCCGGCGCTCGGACTGAGGTGCGAACTGCTGCTACAAGCTTCCGCGCTGGCAGCGTTTCCTCCGCTGGAGCCGCGACGGCCGTGGCGCTTGACAAGCAAGTAGTGCCACTGTTTTCAGCCGAAGAAGCGAAGGATTTTCGCGGCCGGTGGGATGCCATCCAGGTTAATTTTGTGGACGAGCCTCGGCAAGTGGTCGAGCAGGCGGATGGTCTCGTGGCCGTGGCGATGAAACGGTTGGCGGAAATGTTCGCGGCGGAAAGAGCGAGACTCGAGAGCCAGTGGGATCGCGGCGAAAACGTTTCGACCGAGGATCTCCGTCTCGCTCTGCAACGCTATCGATCATTTTTCGGTCGCATTCTCTCGGTGTAGAGAGGAGCTGGATCGGTCCCGTGGGCGGCGAAGCGACGCTAGCTGTTTTTTGCGCGGCGACGATCGACTAGATAGGCCAGCAGCGCAAAAATCGCGAAGTAGAAGACTGCGTTGACGCCGATGGCGATCCGCAGAAACCACCCGAAGGTCCACGCAAGAGAGGCATGCGTCTCCGGCATGACCAGCTCGGCGACTTTGAGGCCGGGCGAAAACAGCAAGACAAGCGAGGCCGGAAGAGCTGTCTCGTTCGTGACCGCCGCGGCCAGCGCAAAAAATCCCACCACTAACCCGAGTACGGCTGGCACTAACCAGCGGAAAAAGAATCCCTTAGGCACCAGAGGATGTTAGCAAAAAGCGCAGTATAAAACGGCTTTCGAGACGTTTACCGGACGGATTGTGTATCGGGCGAACTATTGCATCGTTCGATGAAACGATTTCGCTCCCGCGCGCACTATGCCAGTAGTAAGACCATTCCCAATTCAAATGCCCCTGTTCTAACCAATGGGGGCACCGTAGTCCAGGTGCCAGTCGTGGGGGTAATTGGTCGGGAAACGCGTGGGGGAGCACTTCAGGGAGAGTTGTGCTCCCCGCGTGTTACGTTCCGGCCGAGAAGTCCGCATTGACGAAGTTCTGAAGTAAGTGAAATCAATTCGCGTTATTCTTCGTGATCGAGCGGTTTGCCGTTGGGTCCGACCTGGATTTCCGTTTTCTTTCCGTTGGTTTCCACCTTTGCTTCGTAAGCGACTAGCTTGTCTTTCTTCGTGAGAGACTCCACTTTCAGAATCTTGCCATTGCCCGCTTTTGCCTGCAGTCCGGCTTTCACTTCCGCTGGAAGCGAGTCCAGCGACACTTGCTCCTCGATTTCCACGATGGAGCCATCGGCGGTCATGGAGATGTCCTTGCCGTGGCCGTTGACCGTCAATTCCGCTTCGTAAAGAGTTTGGCCATTTTCTTTTTCGGTGGAAAACCCACGAATCCTAGCGCCAGCGCTCTGCGCCGCGACTGTCTTTTCGACGGCAGGTGGGAGATCCGACCGCTTGATTTTCTTTTCCTGAGCCGAAGCATCGCCGGCAAGAAGCAAGAGGCCTGCCGCAAGCGCTGCCACACAAAGATGTTTCATGGATCCTCCTGAAGAGAAAAGGTGCCCTCCGCGTTAGAGCAAGCCTATGACGAGCTTCCTAAACGCAGGGTAAACGATGGGAGGCTGCTATGGCTTCTCGAACAATTGCGGCAATCTTCCATTTGTTTTGATTCTTAGTGCACAACCGGCGAATCTTCCCGTTCGTGCCGCGCGTTCTATTGGTACGATTCATTAACTTCCGTCAACAAAAGGCAAATCCTATGAAACGTCTCGCGCTTGCAACCCTGATCGCACTTCTGTTTTCCAGCGCCCCATTCGCCCAGGAAAAAATCGTGAGTGTGGACGAAATCCGGATCAAGCAGCTGGAACGCGCCTGGAATCAGGCGGAAGCCAAACAGGAAGTCAAAGAAGTGTCCACCCTGCTCGCGGACACTCTCGTTTATACCGATTACGATGGCTCGTTCATGAACAAGTCCCAATACATGAAGTGGGTCGCAGCGCCCGAGCAAAAGGCGGATCACTTGTACGATGAAGGACTGAGCGTTCAGCTGTATGGCGACGCGGCCGTGGCGACTGGCATTTATCGCGAGACCGGCACCAACAAAGGCAAACCGTACGTTATTCGCTCGCGCTTCACGGACACGTGGATCAAGCGCAACGACGCCTGGCTCTGCGTGGCCAGCCACAGCACGCTCATCCCATCCAAATAATCTTCGACCGAAAGACCTAAGCCCTCCGCAATATGGCGGGCAAAGAGTCTGCCGGGTAGCGTGTTGCTTTCGCGACCCTCGCGACGAGCTATCACGCGGACTCCTTGGTTTCGCTGGTTGGCGCTCCGAAATTGCCGCAGCGTGCGCGCCAGCTCTGGCGGAACTTTTCGCGCTCCTCGGGCGTCATCTTCTCCCAACGCTCGTCCATACGCTCGCGCATTCTCCGGCGCATATTGGAGCGAGGGCCTCGGCCACCCCAGCCTCCGAACAGAATCCGGCACAGAGCCAGCAAACCGAAAGCCTGCCAGAAGCTAATCTGGCGCCATCCGAAGAGAGGCGGCGTCAGCCAGTTCCAGAGATGCATGACCAGTTCGCCGCCAATCCAGATGAAAAGCGCGATTCCAATCGGCGCCAAAATAGCAATCCCTATTCGTTTCTGAGTCCTATTCATGGTTGCTCCTCATTCCCTTGCAAGATCGTCGTGAATGCTTTGCAATCGTTCGCGCAGGTGAAGCACTGCGTAGCGCTTGCGCGAAAGAAGAGTGTTCACACTCACGCCGGTTTCCGCCGACAACTCTTTGAAGCTGCGCCCTTCGAACTCGTGAGCGACGAAAACTTCACGCTGCTCGTCGGGTAGTTCCTCGATCGCTATTTCCATCTCCTCGAGAAGCACGCCGCGAAAGTAGAGCGCTTCCGGCCCAACATCCGGCGAGGGCAACAGATCTTCTATCTGCAGCAGCTCGCCGGTTTCATCCTCGATGGCCGCGTCGCTGAACTTCACGGGCTTCTTCTTGCGGAAGAGGTCCGTGATGCGATTGCGAGCGACGCGAAAAAGCCAGCCGGTCACGTGCTCGATCGGCATCAGCAGGCGATTGGCTTCCACCAGTTTGTAGAAGACGTCTTGCACGATGTCCTCGGCGTCGGCGGGATCGGGCACGCGACGGCGGATGAAGTTGCGCAGCCGCGTGCGTTGTTCCGCGACGACTTCGGCGATTTGACGGTCTTGCTCGGTCATCGAGAGAACGCTCACGGCGTGTCCATCCACTGTTGAAGACGAATGGAGGCCGCGGATATTGTAGAGGGAGAGTGAGAAATAGAGTGCGCAAGAGTATGCAAACAAAGGAAGCCTAAGCCGTTTGGAATCAGACTGATGTGAAGTGAGGGGAAAGAGCATTCCCGTTGAAGGGGAGTGGAATCCTAAGCGAGAGAGGATTGTGAGTTCGGGGCAGATCGGTTACACTAACAATCTAGGTTAATCATCTAGGTTGTTCGTGGAAGAGGTGCGGCGATGCGGACGGTGGGCATATTTGAGGCGAAGCAGAAGCTGTCGGAGTTGGTGGAGAGGGCGTCGCGCGGAGAGCGGATCCGGATTACGCGGCGGGGCAAGGTGGCAGCGGAGATTGGGCCAGCGGAGGGAACTGAGCATTTGAGCGAATTGTTTGCAAGAATCGAGGAGATCCGCAAACGCTCAAAGAAGCCCAAGAACGTGACGGTGAAACAGCTCATCGAAGAGGGAAGAAGGTGATACGGCGATTCCTTCTTGATGCTTCGATTGCATTGGCGTGGACCTTGGATAACCCGATCCCGCAATTCGCCGCAGACGTGAAGCAGGAATTACTCGCCGGCGGTCGCGCTACTGTACCCGCTTTGTGGCATCTCGAGATTGCCAACGGTCTCGCGATGGCCGAGCGGAGAAGGGATCTTTCTAGAACCGACAGCGAAAGCGCACTGTTCGTGATCCAGGGGATTGCCGCCCAGAGTATCGAGACGGACACAACTCTGGTGTCCGCGTCCGAGGCTCTCGCTACCGCACGAACTTTTGAATTGACGGCCTACGACGCCGTGTATTTGGAAATCGCGCGCAGGGATGCGCTGCCGCTGGCGACGCTGGATAAGGGGCTGCGAGCGGCGGCAGTGAAGGCGGGGGTGGCACTTCTGAAGTGAAATGAGAGAGGCGGCGATCCGGAGGAGAATAGGGAACGCGCCAGTTGGTTTTGGGGAGTTGATGGGGGAGAGCTTTTCGTATGAAGAATCTGTTTGAAGCGGGCCGGGCGGAAGAAGTGAAGCAGCGCATCGCGCAGCTAAGGCCGGATAGCGCGCGGCAGTGGGGCAAAATGAAGCCGGCGCAGGCGCTGGAGCATTGCTCCCGAGGGGTGGAGACGGCGCTGGGGGACATTACTCCGCCGCGAGTGTTGATCGGGCGGCTTCTGGGATGGATCGTGAAGCCGAAGTTGATGGGAAACGACGAACCGCTGCGCCGGAATTCGCCGACGGCGAAGTCGCTTGTGGTGCAGGATGAACGAGACCTGGAAACGGAGCGCGCACGGTTGTGCGCATTGATCGACCGGTTTGCCGCGGGCGGGCCCGCGGGGTGCACCACGCATCCGCACGCCTTCTTTGGACCGCTGACGCCGGACGAGTGGGCCATCTTGATGTACAAGCATCTGGACCATCATCTGAGGCAGTTTGGCGTTTAGCGGCGGCGAAGGTTGCCCCACCGCCCGCCCCATAACGCTTGAACCCGTCACAGGGTGTGGAGCATACTGTGGAGAGGGCTCCACAGTATGGAAACGGTGCAGATTGTCATCGATAAGGACCTCTTGCGTGCCGCGGATCAAGCGGCGCGGCGGACCAAACGCAATCGCTCCGCATTGATACGGGATGCTCTGCGAGAACATCTGCGGCGATTGCGCGTTGGAGAGGCCGAGGAACGCGACCGCGCCGGTTACGGTCGGCGGCCTCAAGAGGGGAAGGAGTCTCTCACTTGGGAGGCGGAGGCCGTGTGGCCGGCAGAATAGCGCGCGGAGAGGTCCGGCTTTATCAGTTCGCCCCGCCGGATAAAACACGGCCGGTCGTCATCCTCACACGCGACAGCGCTCTTGCCTACCTTTCCGCCGTGACGATAGCGCCGATCACTTCCACCGTCCGCGGAGTCCCTTCGGAGGTGCGCCTCGACGGGGAGGACGGGATGAAAGCGCCGTGCGCGGTGAACCTCCATAATGTAATCACGGTTTCGCAGCACCGCTTGGGCAAGCGCGTGGCGCAATTAAGCTCGGAGCGAATGAAGGAAATCTGTGCAGCTGTCCGGTTCGCATTGGGCTGCGACATCAGCTAAGCGTCGAGGGGACTTTTCGGTTTTAGCACTCGAATCTTGCGCTCCGTAGCGACTACAAAACAGCCGGCCCATTCGCCGACGTTTTCTTTCTTAAACAATTCCTCGACACGTTCCATCAAGTCTCCCCGGTTTGGGGAGCGAAGGCGCACGAGGAGGATGCCGTGGTGTGATCCGGGGGCGAACTGCCGCAGGTCCGAGAAATCCAAGTCCTGCGTAATTAGAAATCTCGATTCCTTCTGCGTCGCTTCCCAAATCTCCGTGTCGGCTCGGCCAAGAAGCTGTTCGTCAAGGAGAGTATGAACGTCGTGGCCAAGAATCTTCAGGAGGATTGCAAGGCGAAGAGGAAGATTCTCGTCGAGCTTGATTTTCATCGAATATGCGGAACCGCTGGAACGGGCAGGTCCTCTTCGGCGGAAGCGGCAGCAAATGCTATGGCGGCTTGAATATCCTCGGGCTTCAAGCTAGGGAAATCTTTAAGAATCTCTTCGGCGGAATCTCCGGCAGCGAGGCTCGCAAGCACGGTCCGCAGAGTGACACGCGTGCCTTTGAAGACGGGTTCCCCGCCGCAGACGCCTTTATCGCGGATGATGCGCTCTTCGTAGGTTTTCAGATTGCCAGATGCGCCGCTCATGTTATGGCCTTGGTTCATCATACCATTGGAATCGGCGTGCGCAGCTCCGGGGCCGTCTGGATGCCCAGGCGCCAATCCGGTGTTTGTCCTCAAGGTAGCACGGTACTATTATGAGAAAGTATGAAAATTGGGTTGCTGCCCTGAGAATAATCGTTCGAAATTCTGTCACGAAGATGCTTTTTGCACAGCCTCCACAGGGCTGAGGAAAACGGTAAAAATAATGATTGCGGGGACTTGACGAAAATAAAAAGTCTGGTATAGTTACAAATGGCTCGGGGGTAGTAGAGCCAGCAGGGCATCACAGTCGGGTCGAAGAAGCGTCTTCCCAGCGTAATACCAAGCGAAGGCCAAGAAGTAGATCCTATAGTGAGGTTCTTTACGAGCACAGGCTAGAACGAAGTCGAGCATCGAGTGGAGCCACCTAAGTGTGGGTGGCTGTACCCGGCGCTCGACGCCGGGTTTTTTATTTTGTGGAAGTGCGTAGTGGATAGTGAGAAGTGGGCGGCGCAAAAGTAAGTCCTCCTGCGGTCACGAATTCATCTAACACGGAAGCAAAAGCAGAGCTGGAAGGCTAGATCGCGGAACGCGATTGAATAAGACCCTCCAGACAAGCCTTAATGCGATTAAGGCATTCCGACAAGCTCGGAATAAAACGCTCTTTGACAACAGAAAGGCTGGCAAGTC
>Ga0210388_10004975_pt1 | contig 10371 bp, 10 predicted proteins | sample IncBWC19OmetaG_FD_155485 | JGI IMG/M metagenome (GOLD analysis project Ga0210388, IMG submission 155485) | Forest soil microbial communities from Barre Woods Harvard Forest LTER site, Petersham, Massachusetts, United States - Inc-BW-C-19-O ...
TAAAGTTGAAACGACCGTGGAGGTCGTGGGGGAAGATCCTTCGCGCTATTGTCCGGTATGCTCGAAGCGGCTGGAATCGCGTCGATGCAAATTGATTTGTCCGGTCTGCGGATATTACATGTCTTGTGCGGACTATTATTGATAAGCTTTGTGGTCCCGGCCCGGGTTGCCGCCGGTACTGCTATCCGATGAGGAGGAAAACACAGTGGCTTTGAAGATGACGAACCGGGAAGTGGATGGCGTGTCCGTGGTGGCGCTGGATGGACGCATCGTGCTGGGTGAAGAGAGCAACGCGCTTCGCGAAAAAGTGAAGAGCTTGATCGCCGAAGGAAAGAAAAAAGTCGTGTTGAACATGGCGAACATCACGTTCATCGACAGCGCGGGTCTCGGCACGCTTGTGGCCGCGCATCACAGCGCCAAGTCTCAGGGCGCTGCGCTGAAGCTGGCGCACCTGGGCAGCAAATTCCAGGAAGTCCTGCAAATTACCAAGCTGCTGACCGTCTTCGACGTGTACAACAGCGAAGCCGAGGCAGTCGCGAGCTTCGCCAAGTAGGATCTGCCGCAGCACGAAGAAGAGTTTCTGGGAAAGGACACGCATTTGCGTGTCCTTTTGTTTTGGATTGGCATGAGTCTCAAAACAAAAGTCACGGTTCAATGCCTGCTCACTGCCATTGTGACGGCGGCGATGTTGTTTCTTCCCGCTGGCACCTGGAAGTATTGGCGGGGCTGGATATTTCTAGGGGCCATGATGATTCCGATGATGGCGGCGTCTATCTATTTCTCCGAGCGCGATCCGCAACTGGTGGAGCGCAGGCTGCAGGCCAAGGAAAAAATCAGCGAGCAGAAACTGATCATGAAGTTCGCGAAGCTGATCTTCATTGCCGCCTTCCTGCTTCCGGGTTTCGATTTCCGGTTTGGATGGTCGCGCAGAACTTTCGGTGCGGTGCCTGTCTGGCTGATGATCGGTTCGGGAGCAATTGCTCTCGCGGGATATTTGATGACCTATTGGGTCATGAGCGCGAACAGCTACGCTTCGCGGATCATACAAGTGGAAAAAGATCAGCGCGTCATTTCTATTGGGCCTTACCGGATCGTCCGCCATCCGATGTATCTCGGCGCGATCATTTCGCTTTTGTTCGCGCCGCTGGCGCTGGGTTCGTATTGGGCGGTGCCGGCTTTTGCGCTGGTGATTCCTGTGATTGTGTTGCGCATTCTGAATGAGGAAAAAATCCTTCGTCAGGAGTTGGCAGGCTATTCCGAATACTGCCAGAACACACGGTCCCGTCTAATCCCGTTGGTCTGGTGAACCTCGTCCAAAAGAGGCAGCAATTTGCATCAATCGACGCGGTACATGGCGATGCCGCTGAGGAGCTTGGGATAAAAGTCGGTGGATTTTTGCGGCATCACTTCGCCGGCGGTGGCGATGCGCATGACTTGATCGACGTAAACCGGATTCAGAAGAAACGCGATTTGCGCCGCGCCTTGATCGACCGCATCCAGCGCGGCGGAAGCTTCTCGCTCGTAGCTGAGATTTTTTTCCGCAGTGACCGCTTGCAGCGTGATTCCGAAAGCCGGCTCGAGGATTCCATCGTGAAGCAAGATCACATCCAGTTCGCGTTGCAAAGGCGAGACGGTATGTAGAAGTTGCGAGAGGTCGGCCCCGCGGCGCAGCACTAAAACGTAGTAAGCGCGCTTGCCGGGCTCGGCGACGGGATAGGCTCCGATGGCTCTTTGTCCGCGCGCTTCGTGTAAACGAGCAAGAAAATGGTTGCGAGCTTCCGCTTTTTGTCCTTCATCCGCAAAAGGAAAGGCCGTCGCCTCGAACCAGGGTTCGAGGTAACGGCGCGCTTCACTCCAGGAAAAATCGTGCAAATTCGCGGCGAGCCGATGAGTGGGAAGAATGGTAAGGCCTTCGCTGCAGGTGTTGACGAAAGTCATCATCGCGAAATCGTAGGGAGCTTGCGCGTAGGGCGCGGATGGATGCAGACCACCTGCGTGTAAACGGCGCTCGTTGCGGTAGTTGAGAGCAGTCTCGTAACGATGATGACCGTCGGCGATGACGAGTTTTTGGCCTTCCATCGCGGAAGTGATCGCGGCGGTGCTTCCTGAGTCGGAGATAACCCACAAGCGATGGACCACGCCGTATTCATCGCGCAATTGCATCGCCGAAGGAATGCTCGATTCCACGCCTTTCAGGATGGCGTCGATGTGCTGCTGCGGATCGGAATAAAGCATGAATAGCTGGCCGGTGTGCGTGCGCGTGTGGCGGAGAAGTTCGAGACGATCGGCTTTCGGACCGGAGTGCGTGTGCTCGTGACGAAACACAACGCCGGCCGAATACTCCTCCAGTTTTCCCGCGCCGATAAAACCGCGGCGAGTGCGTTGCTCGCCGGTACCGGGCACTGTGTATTCCTGCGTGTAGCCATAAAAAGAAGGGGCGGGATCTTGCACAACAATAGCTTCCCGAATCCATTTGTCGATAGCGGCAGCGGCGCGCGTGTAAACGTTATTCTGCGGATTGTCGGTCGGGTAGCTGCGGCCTTTTTCGACGGTGATCAGGTTGTGCGCATCGGCGGCGTAGTAGCCGTCCTGCATGGAAGTCGAAATTTTGTCGTAAGGCTGCGTGAGGACGCGCTCGAACGGGACACGCTCGGGGTTGTATCGAAACGCCTGGAAGGGATGAACCTGCGCCATGTGTTCTGGGTCTCCGGTTGAGTTTTCTGTCGGACGACAAGCTTTATAGTTTACGCGAAGTGCGGGAGATTCTGACAAACGATAGAACGCTTTCATTAATGCAGCTTTCATGATGCGTTAAAAATGGCGGTCGCGCGGCGAAAGGCCGGCGGACGTACTAAAATGAGAGATTCATGGCTGACTCACGATTCCGTTCTGTACGTGCACTGATTTTCGATCTGGATGGCACGCTCATCGACTCGAAGCAGGACTTGATTCACTCGGTGAATGCGATGCTCCGCGAGTTGGGGCGTGGAGAGTTGCCTGCGGAGACGATTTCGGGCTATATCGGGCACGGCGCGCCGCAGTTGGTGGCCAGAGCGCTGGGAGATGGCTCCACGGGAGAGCAACGGCAACGGGCGCTGCAATTTTTTCTGAGCTACTACGAAGAACACAAAATGGACACGACCTGCGCGTATCCCGGCGTTCCGGAAACGCTCGAGAAATTGGCCAACATGCCGATGGCGGTTTTGACGAATAAACCGGTGCGCATCAGCGTACGGATTCTGGAGGCGATGGGTCTTTCGAAATATTTTCAAGCGATCTATGGCGGAAATAGTTTTCAAACAAAGAAGCCCGATCCTCTGGGCGCGATGACGATTCTTCGCGAATTGAACACCGAGCCGCGGGAAGCGCTGCTGGTGGGAGACTCCGAAGTGGATGTGCAAACCGCGAGGAACGCGGGGACATTTGCCGCGGCGGTGAATTATGGATTTGGCGTGCATGACCGCGAAGCGCATCCAGCGGATATTTATCTTGAGCACTTCGCCGAGCTCGCAACCGTTCTGGACCACAGGCCAGTTCCCCGGCGATAAGAAAAAGGGAGCAGAAGGCGCACACCCCCCCCCGGTTTTTTCCAAAAGAGTGCGGAAGTTATTGATTGGAAAAGAGTTGTGGGAACACTCTTTTTTGAAGAGTGTGGAAGAATTTGAAAGCAAAGGATTTAACTTTTCGCGTTTTGTGCGAAAGAGTGAAAAGAGTGATGGAGCGGAGCTGGGGAATGTAAGGGGAAGGCGGCTCTCGGAGTGGGGGTGAGGATGGCGGGAGCGGTTGGCGGCTGGGGGGAATAGGGATTTTAGCGAAGAGGGCACGGAGACCGCAGATTTCACGGAGAAGATTGGAGAGTAGGAGAAAAGGAAAATCTGACGGGATACACCTACCCCCGGGTGTTTTTTGTAAGAGTGGCAAACAAAGGGGTTAGGGTTGACGTGGCGCGTAAGAGTGGCAAGCACAGGACTTAAAGTGGCTGGATTTTCAGCAAGTTGCGAAGTGTCTGTAAGCGTGGCAACAAAAGGGGTTACGGGAGCGAAGGCGAGCCGTGAGCGACGATGGGCTGCTTGGGAGGGAAAAGCAGATCCCTCACTGCTTTCGGGATGACAACCGGGTGGATGGGCACAGAAGTGGGGCTGAGACGATGCGGTCGTCGGAAAGCGATAGCGGCTTACATTCACAAGACATGGTAGCATGATAGTTACCATTTGTCAATACCTATTTTTTATGTACTGCATGGTCATTCGAACGGGCGGGGTGGATTCGAATCGGAGTGGAGGAAGTTGATGGATTTGCGGGAGTTAGGCGGGGAGTGATGGGTTTGTTACGGCTGTGGAAATGTGTGGAAAAGTGGTGTGGAGGTGCTGACGGACATTTGCGGGCAGCTTGTCCCAGCTCTCGATCCTCGGCATTAACTGCCAAAGACCATCCGGCCGAGCTCATCGCCGAGGCGCTTGGCTTCCTCTGGGTCAGAAGCATCGCGGAAACGCTCGGCCAATTCGAAAAACTCTTGCTGTTTGCGCTTTTCGGCTTCGATGCCGTTCTCGATGAGTTCGACCAGCATGCGGTTGGAGCTAAGCCTGCGAGTCTTTGCCAGGCTGCGGACTTTGGCTGCGGTGGTCGCCGGGAGGCTGACGCTTTGGCGTACGGTCTTGTTTGCAGAGCTCATGACACCATTATGCACCATAATGGTGCGGATTTTCAAATGTCGGGATTGAGCCAAGCGTTTGGTGAGGAGGGGAGGATGAGTGAGCGGAGAAACGCGAAAACGTCAAAATCCGCACGCTTCACAAGAACCGTGAAAGGGATGCGGCACCCGGCTGCGGTTGGAAAATCAATATTCGCTACCAGATTGTTCTTTGTTACGCGAAGAAGCCCGCAAAAGCTGGGATTATTTCACTACGAATCGCTTGGTATATTGCTCGAAGGTTTTCAACGTTTACCATAATTTCTTCTTGATCGTTTCCAAAAAAGATTTCAGGCTTCGACATTGGTTGGAACTTAACATTCAGCTTGTCGGAGAGATTGAAAACAAGCTTCGCGTGGTCATCGAACCTTTCGATCCTGAGTGGTTTTGCGCTTGCGACATCAAGGTTGAATTGGGTAACAGCGGAATGAAGCGGGATGTGTCGATGCTTGTCGATATTCCAGAGCGTATTCAAAATCCAAAGGTATTTCCGTTTGTAGGTATCCCCGCCTTGGTACGGTTGAAGTGACCGGATAGTGATAACGGCTTGTTCGGGAATCCCGAAGGTGGATTTGGTGAAAGCAACTTGGTTGTCAATGGTGTTCTCCCCGATAATTGGAAAAGAAATTCTTTTGGAAGGGATGGCGGGCGGGGTGACGGCAGTTGCGGCAAGTTGCCACGCCAAGTGATCGAGCGACGATCTGAGGCAGCAGATAAAATCTCCAGCAATCAGGGCGATACGAATGTCTGGGTCGGGCGGACGAAGTTCCACCACATATTCTCCGCGTACTGTATCGTCTCGACCGGAAATAGCCTGGGCATGAGAATCAGCCCAGAGTTTTATAGATTCGTCCAAGGCGTCGAGATGTACCTTCGCCTGATCCAACTTATGCATTATCGCTTTGATTGGTGACATGGGGAATGATACAGCGGGATTCTTGGTTACTTAAGTATATTATTGTCCATATTTGGGGGAGGTGCCTTCTCACGGAGCAGGGAGCACATCTCCCGATAATGTGTATGCCAACGGGGTGAGGAGGGGACGTTGAAAATCGAACTCAAGTGGGACAAGCCAATCCGCCTGAAAGACGGTTCGAAGCTATTTCAGTTTTATGCCATTCCCATTCCACGCCTTGAGCGGATCCCGAACAAGCCCGGAGTGTACGTTTTCGCGCGATCTTTCGGACATTCCATTGCGCCGCTCTACATCGGCCAAACTTCGAGGCTGAGGAGTCGCATCAACGACCACCTGAAAAGTAGTGGCCGCTTGATGATGAAAATTAAAAGGGCGCAACAGGGTCGCCGCATTCTACTGGTTGCCTCTTTGAAACTGCATCGGGGACAACGAGAAGCAAAGGTCTTGGACATAGTGGAAAAAGCGCTCATAAAGCATGCACTCGCGGGAGGCTACGAACTTCTTAACAAGCAAGGCGTGAAGACAAGCGTACACGTCATAAAGTCCAAGGGTAATACTTCATCAAAGCAGGTCGCCCCTCTGCGGATGCTGGCGGAAAAGAAGTGAGTTTGTTGCCGGGTGCCCCGTTTTTGTGGGTTTGGTTCTGCAAGCGTGGGTCTTTCTTTTCGCTCTTGCTTTATTCCCCGAGATTCCGCGGGGCGGTGGCGATTAGGCGAATTGGAGGCGTTTGAGTTTGATGTGGGAGGTGGGGAGGTGGGCGAGGTCGTAGTGGGCTTGCTGGGTGAGCCAGGCTTCGGGGGTGCCGCCGAAAACTCTGGAGAGGCGGACGGACCTTTCGGGGGAGATGCCGCGTTTTCCGTTGACGAGTTCGGAGAGAGTGGTGCGAGTGAGGCCGAGAGCGGCGGCTTGGATGATGGTGAGGCCGAGAGGCTCGATGCACTGGCGCAGGCCGCCTGGATGGGGTGGATTCTTCGTTGGCATGGTTTGGACTGGCTCGAAAGCAATCCTTTGCTAGAAATCTTCAGAGCAGAGGACAGAGAGATTTCATCGCAGAAAAACTAAGAAACGCAGAGAGATTTCTCTCTTCGCAGGCCGACCGATTCGCAGGAGCGAATCGGTCGGCCTGCTCCGTTCGAAATGACCGTAAGGAGGATAGGCCCAGGCGCCAGATGCTGCTTGTGGCCAAATAGGAGAGTCAGCGAGATGTGCTTAGGCTTCGCGTGGGGCCGGTGACTCGGAGAAGCAGGCCGGCGCCGGCAACGAGCTTGAGGTTGCTTTTGTCGGAAGCCAGGACAATGACGCCGACGGGATCGGTGCGGCCCGCATGTACCAGGCTAAGGTGCTCGAGGCGGTAGATACCGCAGGCGTCCGCGGAGAAAACCCAGAGCGCCTGGGGATTGTTGTTGCCATCGATAAAGCCGCGACACTTTGTGCCTTCCCTGGCGCGGACTTGACCGAGGACGCCGGTGTAAACACCTCTACCGACAACATCCTCGGAGTTTTCGCTGGTGGTAGCGGGGCCGGTTTCGCCGTAGAGAACGTCGCCGCCAACCTGGACTGTGGTCAGGTCGCGAATGCTGTCACCTTCGCCCGGAGCGGTGGTGGGGGTTTGCGCTTCCAGGACGCCGACGAAACCCGCCAGGGCGCGCAGGTTGGTGGTGATGGAGATGGTCTGTTGCGAGGAGACCAGCTTGTCGAACTGGAAGGAGATGCGAGATTGCGAGCCGTTGGCCGCGGGGATCACCTCGACGATGTGGCCGATGAGCTTGCTTCCCGCACGGATTGTGGCACCGGAAGACAGAGGGACGTCCTGCATGATTCTTCCTGTGATGACCTGGCCGGGCTTGGATTTAGCAAAAGAAATGGTTGAGTTCAGGCGAATCGGCAGGATGGTTCCACTGGGGATGGTGATGGCGGCGTCATTGGCCTTAACAGGCAGGACGACGAGCGCCGCGGACAGCAGAATGAACAGAAACCGGCAGAGTTTTTTTCCAGAAACGTGATCGTTTCCTCTTGGGTTCATGGTGACCTCCTAAGTCCTCAAGTGTCTTACGCGCCCTCGCGTGGGTGAGATCTCTTTTCTTGTGTGGCAACAGTGTATTGCCGACTGGAGCTGCTGTTGAAGAAGAAGCACTGCTTCGAGCAGGACCAGGAATTATGCCCTGGTGATTTTGCAAACTCTCGCCGGCTGGGCAAAAACGGCCGCGGATCCGCCGGGTGGCTAGCCGACGAGCGCGGAAAAGGCAGGTCTTCAGAGCGCCAGAGCTGATTCCGAGGATTTGGGTAGCGTCCTGGGCTTCGATTCCTTCGACGTCGCAAAGTTGCATCGCTATTCCATATCTTTCGGGGAGTTCTTCCACTACGTCGCGCAATACACGAGACTGTTCCCGACGGACACACACCTCTTCCGGACCAGGTCCTGGATCCACAAAATGTTGCTCGAAGGGCGAGCCATTTTCCTCGGACAATTCCTCTTGGGACGTACAATTCGGCCGGCATTTCATTCTCCGCACATGCGTCCGCGCGGAATTCCTGATGATGCTATGCAACCAGGTAGAAAAGGACGAGCGACCCTCGAACTGGCGCAGTTTCCGGAAAGCCAGGAGGAGTCCCTCTTGCATAACGTCTTCGCAATCTTGTGGGTTGCGAAGCATTTGTCTGGCTGTTCTTTTGAGACGGGGCATACAGGATGCGAAGAGTTGATCCAGTTCAGCGTCATCCATGTCGATGGGAAGAAGGGGTGGCTGATGGAGAGCCGGACTGGAAATGCACTGATCTTCGATTAGCAAGTTGCCTCCTTAGGGCGATGGCTAAAGCGTTGTTTGGTGTGCACGGAATGGAATGCAAGGATGATTCCAATCGCGGGCCGCCTAGATTGCCCGGCTGAAATGCGAACGAGCCGAAGTTGTGAGCGCGGACCAGTTGTTCAGAACGCCAAGAAAATAAAGGGCGCAGGGGAAATTGGCCTCTTCGAGCCGAAGAGGGCGAAAGAGCTGGGTTTAAACTTTTGAATCGCTCTAGCGGGTCCTTCGCCAGCAGAGTTGTGCGCTCTCTTTACAGAGTGTGTTCGCTTTCTGCACAAGTTCCGAGGGGCGGGGAGATGGTTCCGGCCCGACTATTGGATAGCTAAAGAAAAAGAAGGACTTCTTGGTCCCTTGGCATCTCGAGGGGCGTGGTCAGATGCTTGCAATATCCATATCGGTCTGATTTTGGAGTTAATAGGCAAGGGCAGGTGGCAACTACGGAGCGGGATTCATGTTCAAAACTTCTGCTTACCGCGTCTTTCGATTCACCATACTGTTCGGAGCAAGTGCGGCGTACTTTATGTTTTTTGGCTGATAGACGAGAGCGATGCCCAATCAGCGTCAGATCGAAGCCGAAACCGATGAAACGCCAGTACTTTCGGAAAATTGCTATCATGCAGTTATTGGAGACAGGGAGAGAGGAGGAGTTCTGCCTGGAAGGATTTCACTGTCAAGACTGAGTTTTCGCTGGCAAGTAAGCTTGCTTGGCACGCTGGTAGTAGTTCTGTCTTTCGCCGTGCTTCTAGCGATCGTTGCCACTCTGCGGTATACGAAGTCCGCCGTCTTAAGCGGCGAGAAAAAAGGGCTCGCGGAAATCGCGCGAAATCTAGCACAGGAATATGAGGACCGGGCCGATTCTGCCCGCCGGAATAATCAGCAGCCACCGCTGAACAATCCCAAGTCAGGCAATGCGCAAGAGGTCTTGTCTCTCACGAGCCGTCTCGTGCTACAGAATTTGGAGGGAATAGGGGGAGGTTTCTACTCGCTGACAAGCGATGGGCTTGTGGGAGATTATTATCCGAGCGTTGAGATGGGAGCAGCCAGCCGACAAGACGGGAACCCTTCGCCGGCGGAGGAGCAGGCGGTCGTTGAGGTCGCGCGAGCAGCGGCAAATACGCGAGAAAGCTCGGAAAGAGTTCTGGTGAGTCCGACGGGCCTGATTTTGATCAGCGCGATGCCAATCCGCGAGGGCTATACGGTGGTGGGAAGCGCCTGGTCAGTGAAACGAATCGTAGATTTGCCGGGCGCAAACCGGTTTCGGGCGTACCTGATTACGGCGAGTCTGGCTGCGGCAGCGCTGGCCAGCGTGCTGCTGACGTTGCTGGTGATTCGCAACTTGCAAGGCGGCGTGCGGAAAATCGAGAACGGACTTCGGGCACTGGAGAATAATCTGTCATCAAGGATCGACACGAGAGAGGAGCCAGCGGAGATTGAGCATATCGTGCTGGCCATCAACCGGCTAGGGCTGACACTTAAAGAAAAGATGGAGCACGAGAAGGAGATCGAGGCGCAGCTTCGCCACGCAGAACGTCTTGCAAGCCTTGGGCGATTAGTTGCGGGAGTGGCGCATGAAGTGCGCAATCCGCTGGCGACGATCCGCCTGCGGGTGCAGATGTGCCGTCGTGACGCGGCGGACACAAAAGTCAAAGAGTCGTGTGGGATTGCGCTGGAAGAAATCGAGCGGCTGAACGGCATTGTTAACCGGCTGCTCAGTTTTGCGAGGCCCATTCAGTTGCAGTTGGAAGCGGTCGATTTGAAAGGATTGGTGCAGGAGCGCATAAACACATTCGAGGAGTTGGCTCTGCGGCGGCAGGTGCAGTTAATGACGAATCTTCCTGCCAGGAATTTTCGTGCGGTGGTGGACAAGGACCGCATTGCACAGGTGTTCGACAATGTCATTCAGAACGCGCTGGAGGCCATGTCGGATCAAGGGGGAACGCTCTCGGTGACGTTGACGTCTC
>Ga0210388_10004976_pt1 | contig 10371 bp, 8 predicted proteins | sample IncBWC19OmetaG_FD_155485 | JGI IMG/M metagenome (GOLD analysis project Ga0210388, IMG submission 155485) | Forest soil microbial communities from Barre Woods Harvard Forest LTER site, Petersham, Massachusetts, United States - Inc-BW-C-19-O ...
CGGCGGGCAGGATTAGATCCACGAGCACGCAACGATTGTAATGTTTCCGGTCTAAATAAGGCATAAATGTGCCGGTCACAATTGATGAATCGTCGGCAGTCGCGCACGAATTCATAAGGATTCGATAAGGACTCCTAAGCGAAACGCGGTCTGGATCAGCGAGCCTGTTGAACGAGATCGGAAACGCCAAGCGCAAAGTGGACGGCGAAGGCTAGTAAGCCGGCTCCCACCAGACGTACGAACAGCTTTTTGCCCCAATCGGCCCTTCGCACTTCGGGAAAAACGCCGACGTTGTGATGGAGTAAATTGCCAAAGCGGCCAGGCGCCAGAAGCATGAATAGGCCAACGCCAGTCCATCCCAGAAACATCACAACATATATAAGGACGGGGCCGAGAAGCCGCGTCACCTTGTTGTCGTTCCAGGGGGTAAAGCTTCAGGCGGAACTTCCTTAAGTGTGATGCCGCCGAATCCGACCCTGAGGAAGATTTTGTGCGTGGAATTGGCGTCTGCGCCCGCGAATTGTTCGCCGATGAAGTATCGCACGTGGGTTTTCCCGGCGAAATCGGAAATCACCGTGCCCATCTTGCTCTTGGCGTCGATCGCATACGGACCGCGATCTGGCAGCATCAGCACGATGTCCCCTTCGCGATTGGTGGCTTCAATGTTTCCGATGACATTCCCGATGAGTATGTTGCCGCCACCGTGGTGGATAACCAGATGCGAATCGCGGGGCACGCGTAGCTCATATCGAACGTCTACGGGACCCTTCCCTCCGAAAGGATGACGGAAGAAGTCGCGAGACGGAATGGTGGTCCCGATCACAAGCTCGGTTGCGGAAGGACGTTCGGTGGTGAATTTCACGCGCTCCAGACGTTCGGAGGCATTCTTGGGCGGCTCATAATCCTGGAATAACTTGATGAGCGTCATCTCCACCTGCGGTTGGTCCCAGCCCTCCACATAGAGATCGCCGAAAGACTTATCGAAGCGAATGGTCCCACCGGGCGCGAGGTTCACGCTCTCAGTGTGGCTCACCTCTCCAGGCCTGTGTATTGACACTTCGGCCGCGAGCAAAGGCGCCACCACCATCGCGCCTAGCGCGACGCAGGATGCGGCTAATTTGTAAGTCATGATTTGAGTGCCTCCTCGTTGCCCTTCAGCCGTGCAACTCCTCGTGTTGCGCGCGCGCGTCCTTCACCATATTGATGAACCGGCGCGCCAGTTCCTGGATGTGATCCTCCTTCCGCCGGTGGACCGCTTCGTGCGGCATCAACTCGCTTCCAATACCCAGCGCCGTTGCTCCGGCCAGAATGAAGTTGACCGCGCTCACCTGATTCACTCCGCCGGAGGCGATCAACGGCACCTGTGGCAAAGGCACCTTGAGTGATTTCAGGTATACGGGGCCTCCTACCTGCGCGCAGGGGAAGATTTTGACGTAATCGGCTCCAGCGTCCCACGCCGCGATTACTTCGGTAGGGGTCAAGGCGCCAGGGAAAACTACGACATCGTTCTTCGCCGCGAATTCAACTACCCTCGTGATGAGTCCGGGACTGGTAATGAATTTCGCGCCCGCATCGATACAGCGCCGCGCGGTCTCAGTGTTCAGGACGGTTCCTCCGCCCACCACCATATCCGGAAGTTTCTTCGCCAGATGGGAAATCACGTCAATGGCATTAGGCACCGTCATGGTGATCTCCGCGATCGGAATACCGCCTCGGTACACCGCCTCCGCTGCAAAACGAGCGGAATCTGGCGATCCCACTCGGACACCCGGGATGATGCCAATGGCATCGATACGGGCGCGCACTTCTGACTTTTTCATGGATCGGCCTCTCCGTTCGGATTCCGCGCCGCAGTTATGGCAGGCTCCTGGACCCGACCGCCTGGCGGAGCTGCTCCACTGAAGTGGCGTAGGCAGCCACGGCTTGACGATAGGCCAGTTGCGTGGCGCGGTAGTTGCGTTCAGCGTTAAGAAAATCGAGCAGAGCGATGGCTCCCCGGCGGTACGCGTACTCGCTTATATCGCGGCTGCGCTTGGCGTCGTCCAGCGGACCGGACCGGTAAATCTGCACCACGCGGTCGTTCGACTGGACCCCGAGGTAGGCATCGCGTACATCGGTGAGCACTTGGCCGCTAGTTGCCTTCTGCTGTTCCTGGGCTTGCGCGATGGCATAGCGAGTCTGCGCAATCGTACCTTGGTTGCGATCGAAAACCGGGAGCGGAATGCTGAACGAGAACGAGAGTGCGCTGATGCTGTTTACGTGCGAGTAGTTGCCCGAAAGCGTGAAATCCTGCTTGCCATTGGCCTTCGCCAGTGTGTACTGGCTGTTCGATGCTGTGATGCCGAGTTGCGCGGCTTTCAAATCGGGCCGGGACTGGAGGGCTTTCGCTTGCAAGTCGTCCAGCTTGAGCGCCACGGGACGGTATTCCAGTTCTTCAGCCACGTCGTATTCGGAAGGCACCGTATCGTAGCCCAACTGCTGACGGAGGTCGGAGAGCGCCTGGGCCTTCGACAACTCCGCCTGCTCCACGTCTGTCTGAAATTGCACCAACTGTATTTTGAGCTGGAGGAAATCATTTTCCGAGATGGCTCCGATGTCACGTTGGCGTTGGCTGATAGCAACCGTCTCCTGAAAGCTTTTCAGATCCTGACGGGCCAGATCGAGCGTCGATTCGGCCAATTGAGCATTAATGAAGAGCTGGGCCACCTGGAAACCAAGCGTTCGTTCGTTATCGGAGACCTGCGCGCGCGTTACCGCCGTCGTGTCTTGGGCTGCTTCCAGGCGATGTTGTCGCTTTTGACCGCGCTCGAACAGATAACTTAACCCCATGTCGCCCTCGGTGGAGTCATGCAGATAATCCAGAAAGCTGATTCCCGGAGGGGAGGAAAGTGGAAGATATTCCCAATCGGCGAAGAACGTCGGGTTGGGCCGGACGTTGGCCTGGATTTCCTGAGCCTGGTTCTGCAGGATCGTGGTGCGCAGAGCCAGCAGCGAATGGTTGTTCTTGCCGGCCAACGCAATGGCTTCGTCGAGCGTGATGTTGGCGGGCCCCGCGGCAACTTGGCCGAACGCCAAGCCTACGAACGCAAAGCCACAAAACACCGCGCTAGCAGCGAAGAATACGCTTTTCCGAGATTTCAAGATTCTACCCTTAACCTTCCACGGCCATCTCTGGTTCGGGGAGTTGATCGCGTTCGTTCGCGAACCAGACATAAAACGTAGGCAACAAAACAATGCTCAGCAATAGATCGGAAATCAGACCACCCACAATGACGATCGCGAAGGGACGCTGAGAATCGGATCCGATGTCATGGGATAGTGCCGCGGGCAGCAATCCGAGAGTGGCCACCAACATGGTCATCATGATGGGGCGGAGCCTCAGGACCGCGCCTTCCACTGCGGCGTCGGCGATGGTGTTACCTCTAGCCCGGAGCTGGTTGATGTATTCCACCATGATGACGCCGGTTTGCACCGACACGCCAAAAAGCGCCAGCATGCCGACGCCGGAGGACACACTGAGATAAGTTCCAGTAACCAGCAGAGCCAACAGGCCGCCGATGCGCGCCATGCCGACGTTTAACAGAATAAGAAGCGCCCATTTATACGAGCGGAACATGGTGTAAAGGATGATGAAGATGACCAGGATCGTTATCGGAACGATGATGCGCAGCCGCGCCTCGGCGCGCTTTTCGCTCTCGTATTCACCCGAAAAATCAATGGTGTAGCCCGGTGGCAACTTTACCTTTGCTCCGATTTGCTTCTTTGCGTCTTCCACCGTGGTCCCTAAGTCGCGGCCTCGCACGTTGAAGGTTACGGCCACATAGCGGGTGTTCTGCTCGCGGTAAATGTCGTACGCTCCGTCCTTGACTTCTACGTGTGTCAGCTGGGCGAGAGACACCCGCTCTCCGCTAGGGGAAAGCAGGCGAACCTTCCCGATGGCCTGCGCGGTATTCCGATAAGGTTGCTGGTAGCGCGCCACCACGTCGTAGCGCTGTTCACCGATCAATACCTGGCTTACAGCGTTGCCCCCCACGGCCGTTTGGGTGGCGTCTTGTATGTCTGTCACGTTGATCCCGAAACGGGCTGCCTGCTTGCGGTCGATGGTCAGATCGAGATTCGGCTGTCCAAAATCCCGCAATAGCTTCACGTCGTGCATACCGGGGATAGCCGACATGACGTTCGTCACTTCCTCGCCTTTCTGTTCGAGCAACTTCAAGTCGTCCCCAAAAATCTTGAGGGCCAGCGAGCCCTTGGTGCCCGTCATGGTCTCGCCGACGTTGTCTTCGATCGGCTGGGAGAAGTTCCAGATCGCTCCCGGATACTTTTGCACGGCGCGATTCATGGCCGCGATCAGTTCCTCTTTGTTTTTGTGAAAAATCGGACGCCATTGGTCGTGAGGCTTCAGGTCGACGAAATATTCCGTATTTCCGAATCCCCCTGTATCGGTTCCGTCATCGGGACGGCCGGCCTGAGACACAACGGTCTTTACCTCAGGGAACGATGCGAAAACATAGCGCTCATTCGTCGTGAATTTTTCGCCCTCCGAAAGACTGGTGCTATTCGCCAGAGTGCCGCGCGCCCAGATGGCGCCTTCATCCAGATGCGGCAAGAACTCGGCACCAATCACGCCGCCAAAACCCAAATAAATGGTTCCAGCCGCCGCAGCGATGCCCACGGAAGCGATCAACCCAGGATGTTTCACGGCCCAGCGCAAACGCCGGCGATAGCGCTCGGTTAGATAGTCCATCACCAGATTGCGCCGTTCGCGAACTCCCTTACGGAAAAATGTGGCCGCCAACACCGGCGCGATGAGAATGGAAAACGTCATGGCGCCGAGAAGGGCGAAGGCCACTGTCCAGGCCATGGGCCGGAACAATCGCCCCTCGACGCGTTGCAGCGTAAAGATCGGTAGATAGGCGGTGATGATGATAGCGATGGCATAAAAGACCGGCCGTTGCACCTCATGGCAAGCTTCGCGGATGATCTCAGCGGTGGTTTTGGGACTTTCTGTTCCAGCGAGAGTTCCGTGGCGGCCCCGGTGCAGGTGCCGGATAATGTTTTCCACCATTACCACAGCACCATCCACCACCATTCCGAAATCCAGCGCGCCCAGTGACAGAAGATTCGCCGGAATGTGGCTCAAATCGAGAAAGATGGATGCAAACAGCAGAGAGAACGGGATGGTGAGCGCGACAATGAGAGCGGCGCGAGCATTGAGCAAGAACAGGAAGAGAATGACGGTCACCAGAATCATTCCTTCCGTGAGATTGTGGAGCACTGTGTTCAAGGTGAAATGCAGCAGATCGCTGCGATCCAGCATGGGCACCACCTCCACGCCCGGAGGGAGAATTCCGTGATTGAGATCGTAGACTTTCTTGTGAATGGCATCCAGCGTGGGCTGTTCCTCGGCGCCTTTGCGCATCAGCACCCCGCCCTGGATGACATCGGGCTCGTCGACGATGCGGCCGTCCTCCATATGGTTCGCGCGGGCCATGTGGCCTAGCCGGATCTTGGGACCCTGCACCACGTTCGCGATGTCCCCGACCCGCAACGGAGTTCCGGCTTTTGTAGTGAGCATGGTCTGTTCGATGTCATGCACCGTGGTGAAGAGACCGAGCGAGCGAACGTTCATCTGCTGGAGACCCACCTCCACAAAGCTGCCACCGGCATTGATGTTATTGTTCGCGAGTTGCTGCTCCACTTGACCGATGCTTAATCCATATGAGACCAGCTTGTCCGGATCTATGCGCACCTGGTACTCCCGCACCGTACCGCCGAAGTCGGAAACGTCAACCACGTTGGGAACCGACTTAAACTGCTTGAGGAGAACCCAATCTTCCAGCGACCTCAATTCCATGAGGTCGTAGCGGGGATTTGTGCTTCGCAGCGTGTACCAATAGATCTGTCCGGTAGTGCTCCAGTCTGTTCCGATTTGCGGGACCAGGTTTTGCCCATCGGGGAGATCCACCTGGGTGAGCCTCTCCAGAACTTTTTGACGGTTCCAATCGTTGACGGAACTGTCATCAAAAATCATGATCACGAACGACAGGCCGAAAATGGACTCGGAGCGTAGAAAGGTCATGTGCGGCATTCCGGCCATTTGAATTTCGATCGGAATGGTGACCTGTTGTTCCACCTCTTCAGCGGACCGGCCGGCCCACTGGGTGATGACGGTCACATAGTTGTCGGCGATATCAGGATAGGCCTCAACCGGCAAGTTGTGAAAGGAAATAGCTCCCCAACCGAGCAACAGAAGAGCAACGGCCAGCACTACGAACTTGTTGTTAAGCGCAAAATCTACCAGAGCGCGAATCATTTTCTGTTTCCTGTCTTTGTTTGGCTATGTTCCGCGCCTCCAACATTGAGGCCGGTTATTCGCTTACTGAGCGAGTACGTGATCCAACACCAATGCGTTGGTCACCACTTGTTGCCCTGGTTCAAGACCCGACTTGATCTCTTGCAGATTCGTATTCTCCTGCACCAGGTCTCCACCGACCACTTCCACGCGGCGAAACTTCTTGTCGGGTGCCGGGACGAAAACGAAATCGCGATCGTGCATGTGCAGAACCGCGGATGCCGGGACAATGGTGTGCATCTCTTTGGTTTGACCGCGGAAGGTGGCTCTCGCAAACATGCCCAGGCGCATGATGCCAGGATTCTGCACTTCGATGCGCACCTTTCCCGTGCGGATAGTCGGATCGAGAATCGCGCCAATGTTGCTCACTTTTCCTGTGAACATTCGGTCGGGATAGGCGTTCAGGGTGATCTGCGCTGAATCGCCGAGCTGGACACTAGCCAGGTCGTTCTCGTATACGTCGCAGACGATCCAGGTCGCCGAGAGATCCGAGATGGTGAACGGGTATGGTGTATTATAAGCCTGCACGAGAGATCCGGTGGTGACTTCCTGGTCGGTGATTACCCCCGTAACCGGCGCGAAGATATCCACCATGAAGTTCATCTTGTCGGGATCGTTGCCGAGTAGCTTCAGGTGCTCGGCAGAGGTGTCCACGGCCACTTTCGCCTTGTCTTCGGTGTCTTGTGCCACTTGTACGTCGTTCAACGCCATGGCGCCGTGCTCATAAAGATCCTTGGTGCGCTCCAATTGGGCGCGAGCGAGAATTTCGTCAGCGACCGCCATTTTGTAGGTCGAATAACCGCCCGAAACGTCGTCGCTCCGAATCGTCATTAACAGTTGACCCTTCTGCACGGTATCGCCGAGGCGTGTGTGAATGGCCATGACGCGTCGAGAGGCGAGGGAGACCACGGGGACGTTGCGAGAAACGTCGGGAGTCACTGTGCCAGTGACCACCAGCTCGGAAGTGGTTGCGTGTTCGGTCGCCGCGGCGAGCGGAAACTGTTCCGGATGATCGACCGAGAATAGGGAGGCGTCCGGGAATGCTACGACTTTGGCTTCGGGTGGCGCCCCTACCGATGCGTTCAGGTCTGTTTGCGCGTGTACTTTGCTACACGCCGCTAAAGAAAGCAGCGAGGCAATCGAGACCAACAGAAGCACAGTTTTCAGAATCGTTTCTTTCATAAAGGTTCCAGTCGCGAAAATCCCAGACACAAGTGTAAGAGTGAGTAACCAAGGAAGGCATAAAGAACCCGTTAGCGAATCGAAAGGTTTCTTGATTCGCTCCCATAAGTGATTTTGATTGACGGCAACGCCCCTCTCATAATTTAGGGTGCCAGCCTTGTATCTTTATGTAATCCTTATGCGCGCCATTTTATAGTTAAGGCCAAGGAGAGAATGTTGACGCGCTCTGCAGTAGCTAGCGCAAAGGGTGCAGTGCGCATCGCCAAGCCGTTAACGAACTGTTTCGCGCCGCACGCCGTTCTGCGCGTGTTCCTTACGAGGATCGCTGCCGTTGCTTCTTGCGCCGGTTCCTTAGCTGCCATGGTGGTCTGCACCTGGTTAGCCTTCCACCTCGGGCTGAGCCTCGGATCTGTTTCGTTCCTGTATATCGCCTTCGTCGTGGTGACGGCATTTTACGGAGGTTTATGGCAGGGCACACTCATCTCCATTGTTGCGGTTGCTTCTCTCGATTACTTTTTCAACGCGCCGGTCTTCAGCTTTCGCGTCGACCGTTTCTCGGACTGGGTGGAATTGGGCGTTTTCGAATTCACTGCCCTCGTGATCAGCCGCCTCTCGAATCGAGCGCAGGTTCGGGCCTTAGAGGCTGTTGCCGAGCGCCGCGATACGGACCGGCTCTATCAGGCCGCGCGGCGCATTCTGCTTTTGGAAGGCGCCTCGGACTTGGGCAACAAGGTTCCGTCGCTGATTTGCGAAATGTTTGAGCTTCGCGGCGTGGTATTGTTTGAAGCCTTCCCACAGGGCACCTACGAGAGCGGCGAACCTGCACCGGACGCGCTGCGGTACGCACGGGAGGCGTTCGCGTTGAACACGGAGTCCTTCGATCCAATCCAGAAAAGCTGGTATTGTGTTCTCCGCGTGGCTGATGGGCCCGTGGGCGCCCTGGCGTTGTGTGGCGCCGGCATGAAGCAACTGACCGTCACCGCGCTGTCGTCTCTGGTTGCGATCGCGTTGGATCGAACCCGGACGCTGGACAAGCAATATCACGCGGAGGCCGCTCGCCAAGCCGAACAATTACGAACAGCTGTGTTAGATGCGCTCGCGCATCAGTTCAAAACTCCTTTGGCGGTAATCCGAACCGCTAGTTCTGGACTTCCCGCGGTTGGAGCTCTGTCTGAAGCTCAGGGTGAGCTGGTCCGCTTGATCGATCAGGAGGCCAGAAAGCTAAACGATTTGGCTTCCCGGCTGGTGGGCGCGCGTGCCCTCGACGACCCTGCGCTCGATGCTGACGATTTTGAACGACAGCCGGAGCCCTTGCTTTTATCCCGGTTGATGAAAGCCGCACTTCAAGAACTCCAGCAGCAACCTGAGCGCAACAGGTTTCGCATCATAGCCCCCGTGCGTGAGCCTGCGGTTTTTGCCGATCGTGAGCTGGTCTTGACGGCGCTTGCCCAACTGGCCGACAACGCGCTACGATACTCGCTCCCTGACTCTCCTATCGATGTCGGATTTACGGTGCAGGAAGACGCCGTGGTGGTTACGATACGAAGCAAGGGATTGGTGGTCCCAGTATCAGGCACCGGCCTAGGTCTCTCGATCGTGACAACCATTGCAGCCGATCAACATGGCTATGCCTGGGCCGAAGGCGAAGCGGACTTCGGGACCGTGTTCTCACTGTCTCTTCCTGTCGTGTACGCGTCAGCGCAATGAGGAGGCGCCCGGAATGAACGGAGGCCGCATTTTAGTGGTTGACGACGAGCCTCAAATGCGCCGCGTCCTGCGATCCACGCTCTCGGCACTTGGATTCGTAGTTGCCGACGCGGAGAGCGGTGAGGCAGCGATTCAAAAACTCCGCGAAGACAAATTCGATCTGATTCTACTGGATATCAACATGCCGGGCCTCAGTGGATTGGAGACGTGCCGCGCCGTCCGCTCCAAGTCTGACGTCAGCATCATCATGCTGACCGTCCGCGACCGCTCGCTCGATAAGATCGAGGCACTGGATGCCGGCGCCGATGGCTATGTCACTAAACCGTTCGATGTGAACGAACTGTTGGCTCGTATTCGAGCCACCTTACGCCGCGCGCCAGCCTCGGCCTTAGGTCAATCAGAGACGTTGCAACTGGACGGCGTCGAGATCAGCTTTCGAGATCGCCACGTGAAGGTGAACGGTCGCGTGACGCGACTTACTCCCACTGAACAGGATTTGCTTCACTATTTTGTCATGCATCCCAATATTGTTCTGCCGCACGACCAGATCCTGCAGGCAGTTTGGGGTCCGGATTATGGCAATGAGGTGGAGTATCTTCGTGTGTTCGTGAATCAGCTGCGAAAAAAAATTGAGCCCGATCCGGCGCGGCCGCGTTACATTCTCACCGAGCCCTGGCTGGGCTATCGCCTCAACCTTCAGGGAGCGGATGCCGGCGGCAGGGCTGGCAGTCCGCATTAAAGTTGAAGCTTGCCCTGGAACTGCATTGCCTCAACCAGGAAGTGCTGCGACACTTGAAGCCGGCCGATGAGCGCGCTGAATTCGACCACTTCGTCCTTTTTGCCAATTTCCGCCGACAGCGGGAATACGTACGCCACCACGACGCTGTTTTCCAATTCGAACACCTCGACTCTGGATGGCAGAACGTCTTTTTTCCCTTCGCGCTTTAGAGCAGCGGATTCCTTGAGAGGCTTTCCCAGGGTGATTGGATCGCCTTTGGCAAAGCTGGCCGGAACGCCGTACACCGCAATGCTGTAACCGTCGTCGTTCAGGGTAGGCGGCGGGTTCTCGTGGACCTTAAATTCCGCCGCACGGACTGGAAGTGCGCTCTCCCAGCGAACCAACAATC